>Ga0307487_1001468_pt1 | contig 16471 bp, 16 predicted proteins | sample CBIW12metaG_FD_203665 | JGI IMG/M metagenome (GOLD analysis project Ga0307487, IMG submission 203665) | Sea-ice brine microbial communities from Beaufort Sea near Barrow, Alaska, United States - CBIW 1.2 | ecosystem: Environmental > Aquatic > Marine > Coastal | place: USA: Alaska | collected... | reverse complement strand
GTTGTATTCCATTTTTCTAAGAAAGGGAAGCACGGGGATACGTAGAAAATAATAATTTTTTTTATGTATATTCACAATCTGAAAAACCATTGATTCCTTCTGGAAAATTTTCTTTACCTAACTTGAGGTCCCCATTTTCAAAATAAATCATTTTTGAAAGAAACTTTAAAATAAGAATAATTCAATAGAGGTCAGTATTTAAATTCATATCTTCAAAGTCTATAAAAATAGTAATAATATGAATATTTTCAAGGGTCAAAACCTCCTAGAGTTCTCTGATCGGTTCAAATCCGATGAAGATTGTAAAAAATATTTGTCTGGGATCAAATGGAACGATGGTTTTGAATGCCGCAAATGTGGTCATAAAAAATATCAAGTAAGGAAGGATTTCTCACGTACTTGCAATATCTGCTCACATCAAGAATCAGCTACGGCAAACACGCTTTTCCACAAAGTCAAGTTCGGTGTCCGTAAGGCATTTTTCATCGTCTTCGAAATGGGGACCAGTACCAAGAGCCTTTCCGCGAGTTATGCTTCCGTTCGTTACGGCGTTACTGAAAAAACGGCACGTTTGTTTATGCACAAGGTGCGGGAAGCTATGCAGAGCAGTGGCAACCATCCCATGGATGGCAATGTTCACGTTGACGAGTTTGTTCTTGGCGGCCGTGAGAAAGGGCAAGTGGGCAGGAGCTATAATGCAAAGAAAAAGAAAGCTGTAACAGCTGTCGAGCTAACGGATGATGGCAAGGTAAAAAGAATGTACGCAATGCGCATCAAAGATTTTTCTGCTAGGTCCCTGCAATATATGTTTGTCGATCACATCAGTCGTGATGCTAAAATAACAACGGATAAATGGAGGGGATATAGGCCTATTGCAAAGGCTTACGACATTACACAGATCGATAGCAACGGCGGACTAAATTTCAAAGCGTTGCACACCATGATCCATCAAATAAAGTCTTGGATAAGAACCACATATTCTTGGGTAAGTGATTTCAATATCAATAGATATTTCAATGAGTTCTGCTTCAGGATCAACCGCTCTCAAAGTAAAGCTACGATCTTCAACAGTCTAATTGTAAGGATGGTTCAAGCCGATAAAATAAATCAGAAACAAATCATAAGTAACTAACTACTGACCTCTATAAAATTATATACTTTAGTGCATTTCGCTTTAGTTTCTAAAAATACCTACCTTTGTTTTATGCGGGAACAAAGAACAAATGCACATACGGTTTCCCGTTTAACGGCGCATATTGAATGGAGTACGAAATACCGTCATCCAGTTTTAAAGGGAGATATTCAAATACGTTGCAGAAACCTTGCTTATGCAAATCTGTGATGCAGAAGATGTAACTATTCTAAAGGGGGTTGTGTCTAAAGACTACGTCCATATGCACATAGAATATCGTCCTTCCGTAAGCGTTAGCTTTTTGGTCAAGAAGTTGAAAGGGAGAAGTTCTAGAAAGCTCCAGCAAGAATTCCCTGCTCTCAAATAGAAATATTGGGGAAGGCACTTTTGGGGGTAGGCTATGGACGCTGGAGTATTGGGGATATTACTGATGAAATAGTAAATGAATATCTAGAGCATCATAGAAGACCTGAAGATGGTGAAGGAAGTAATTTCATAATTGAGAAATGACCTTGGGGTGACTTTAAGTCACCAGCTTAAAACTATGGACTTGAAGTCCATAGTGGTTATTTTAGTAGTGCTTCTTAAGGTTACTGACACAATCCTAAAAAACAAACAAAACAATATTGATTCATTGAATAATATTGCTAATTTGCAAACTTATTAGTTACTATTTATAATTAAAATAATTGAATCATGAACAAGACACTGCTTTTAAGTCTTTGCCTGCTTTATTTTACGATTAGCCCGGCAAAAAGAAGATTTGGCCAACCTTCCAGACAGCAGCCAGTTGAAGCCATTCAACTCTTCAACGGCCACAACCTCGATGGCTGGTATACCTTTTTACAGCAGAGCGGGAAAAATAACGATCCCAAAGATGTTTTTACGGTCAAGAACGGAATGATTCGGATTTCGGGAGAAGAATGGGGGTCTATCACTACGCTCGATGAATATAAGAATTATCGGTTAGTAACTGAATTTAAATGGGGCGAAAAAACTTTTGAACCTCGGATTAATAAAGCACGTGACTGTGGAATTTTACTGCATTCGCAGGGTGAAGATGGTGGCTCAGGCGGAATCTGGATGCGCTCCATCGAATGCCAGATCATCGAAGGCGGAACGGGCGATATTATTGTGGTGGGGGACGGCAGTAGTAATTTCAGTGTTACTGCTACCGTGGCTTCCCGAAAACAAGACAATTCGTTTGTTTTTCAACAGGGTGGAAGAAAAGAGAGCATCGATTCGGGCCGGATCAATTGGTTAAAACGTGATCCCGAATGGAAAGATACTCTCGGTTTCAGAGGAAAACGTGATATGGAAGAACCCTTTGGCGAATGGAACACGCTTGAATGTGTTGCCGATGGCGACCGGCTTACCATTTACCTGAACGGTGAGTTGGTAAACGAAGCCACCAATGTTAAACCACAAAAAGGCCGCATTCAGATTCAATCGGAAGCAGCTGAAATTTTCTTCCGGCGGGTGGAGCTCACTCCCCTTTCTCCCCACAAATAATTCAAAAGAAAAGGGATGATAAAATGCTGATTTTTTGTTTTGATTAAGAACAAAATATATTCCTTTGTAGAGTGTCGTTAATATGCCGGTGAAATTAAAAAAAAATTATTCATCAACCGAACAAGTGGACCCACAACTTTATAAAAAATCCACACTAATTCAGGAACAATGAAATGCTAAATAAAAATTGCTAATTTATAAAACTAATAAGTTAATTGTTAAGAATTCAGTGTCAAATCATAATTATAAGCAAAATCCGGAGTGTTTACCCTTAATTCTGGAAATCTTTTTTTTTACCTTTCATTCCATAGATACTTTAATCTGATTTATAATTTTCACACATTACCTTAAAAAATTTAGGATGAGTTATAATCTTTCCTGAAAATATAGGTATGCAGCTTTCCATAGACGAAAGAGCCCTATGCTAGGGAGAGTTATATACTATTATTACCAACAAGAAAGCAAAAGGAAAGCAGGGGGCTATCGCAGCTATACTGGCCAGGACCAAAGTATGGCCCATCATTGAACAATTACTTAAATCCCATTAACGCTAAGGATTAAAGTATCTGAAATAACCCTGGATATGGCTCCTACGATGAAGCATATTGCGAAAAAATGTTTTCCCAAAGCAATACAGGTAACGGATAGCTTTCACGTTCAGAAACTGGCTATCGAGGCACTACAGGATATTAGGATCAAGCATCGGTGGGAAGCAATTGATCAGGAAAACCAAGAAATACAACAAGCAAAAAACAAAAAAAGTAGCTATAAATCGGAATACCTTGGCAACGGTGATACCAGAAAACAACTATTGGTCAGAAGTAGATTTTTGTTATTTAAATCACCGGGAGACTGGACTCCGAAACAACCCGAAAGAGCCACCATCCTATTACAACTATACCCAGACTTCAAGAAGGCCTCTAAGATCGTACAACAGCTCAGGAATATATATAACCAAAATACCGATTAAGGGTTGCTTACACTAAACTGGCACATTGGTTCAACCTGGTAGAGGAATCAGGGTTTAAGGCATTCAATATAGTAGCAAAATCTATCGCGTTAAACCACCAATCAATTTTAAATTCTTTATAAACAGAAGTACAAATGCATCTGCAGAATCATTTAATGCGAAAATTAAAGCTTTAGGATACAGTTCAGAGGAGTGAAAAATATAGAATTTTTTCTGTACAGATTGGCTAATATATTTGTTTAGTCCATAACAATTGTTCTTGATCCTTACAACACCGATGTGAGATCATTAAACTCAGCAGTAAGAATTACCACATGGAACACAGGAAAACCATATTTGCTACTAAAGAAAATTAACCTAAATTGCACTCAAAATCATACATCCTTATTTGGAGAAAACCTACATATTTGTTTTCCGGTAACAGCTGGCTGGTTGCCGTCATAATCAAGTAAAGTGTACATCTTTATAGCTCCTTTTGTTGTTTTATATCTTTCCCAGTCAAACAGGCTTAAGCATAAACTAATGGTGGTGGAATTTTTAACATATAAATATCCATCCATTTAAACAGGTAAATTACAGTAAGAATCTAGATTGAATGGATTTTTAAGTACTGATTATTCTTTTGTTACCTCAATTCCTATTGAAGAATCTGGCGCATAATAAATACCCCTTTGCTCCCAATATTTTTGTAAACGCTTTAATCCTAGCTTAAAATTATCGAAATTTTTATTCTCTTTTTTAGTCCACCCAACTTCAGCATAAGCGGCTATTCTTGGAAATACCAAGAAATGCATCTCACCATTTGTAGGTATCCATTCACTCCACATTTGACAGCCTGTGCCAATTACCTTATCGTGATATTTAGGGTCAAGATTGTTTGGAATAGGGTCAAAAGCATAAGCTTTTGATAATGGTATAGTCTTATAATCGTAATCTAAGTAAGTTTCTGTATGTAATGAATTTACAATGTCATAACCATTCGTGGCAGCTTCCATTAGCAGTGCTATATCACCTTTCCAGAAATGAACAACAGTTCCCTTTGCCAATTCCTGTCCTAAGGCTGCATTATTATCTTGAGATTCCTGATATGTATGCAACTGATGTCCCATTATTTCATTCCATCCCATCATATTTCTTCCTTTACTCTCCAAATATTTCGAAATCCTATTTGTGAAGAAAACCTGCAATTCAGCTGGTGACGCTAATTTATTTTCTTTCATATAGGCTTGCACAGATTCGGAGTTTTTCCAATGGGTGTATTTAACCTCATCTCCACCTATATGAATAACTTTGGATGGGAAAAGATCCATAACTTCATCAAGTACATCTGTTAGAAATTGATATACTTTAGGGTCACTAACATCATATACGTCTTCACTTACGCCAAATGTAGTTGGCATTTCAATTTTCTTTTTATTGGTACCCAACCAAGAATAAGAAGCAATAGCCGCAGTTGCATGCCCCGGCATTTCTATTTCAGGCACAATGGTTATATGTCTTTCTGCGGCATAGTTAACAATTTCTTTTATTTCATTTTGGGTATAAAAACCGCTGTGTGGTTCAGCAGATTGGATAGGACTCTCCCAATGTAAAGGCCCAATTTGTGTGCTTGCTCTAGTGGATCCAATTTCTGTAAGCAAAGGGTATTTTTTAATTTCTATCCTCCATCCCTGGTCATCTACCAAATGCCAATGAAAAACATTCATTTTTAATCGGGCCATTTCATCTAAAAGCATTTTTACTTGCTGCATTCCTTTAAAATATCTGGCTTCATCAAGCATAAATGCACGCCAAGAAAATCTAGGGAAATCTTTAATTACAACTTCGGGAATATCAATAGATTTGGCTTCCATTGGAGAAACTCCAAAGCTTGCAGGAAATAATTGTTTTAAACTTTGAAGTCCATAAAACCAACCTGTTTTAGTAGAGGCTATAATTTGTATGCTGTTTTTAGACACATGAAGTTCATATCTCTCTTTATCAAATTTCAAGTTTTTCTCAAATATAATACTTCCAGAATGCTGTTTTTTTGATAAAACAGCCGATATGTCACTGCCCAATCCTTTATGAATAAAGTCTTGCAACAAAATTGCTTCAGCCTTACTTTCTTCCATAAACAAAATCTCTGTTTCGCTATTAATTGTAAAAAAGCCTTTACCAATAGTGAGCTCTTGTGGCTGTGGGATAATATTGATAGTTGATTGCGCCAATAAGTTTGAAACTGCCATTAGATAAAAAAGGCTTATTAAAGCTACATATTTAATTTTCATAATTTACTGTTTATTTTATTAATAGTGATTTTGAAAAACTAATTTATAAACATAATATAGAATTCTTTTAAACAAAAATACATGCAATCAGACTACTAAAAGTTAATTTTTTCTGCAATAACATATGATATATTAGTAAATATTCATTGTGTCATTTAAACAAATTCCTAAATTAACTCCCAAAACTTGAGAGCCTTTTAATAGCTTTGTCAAATTAAAAGAAATAATTCGTAATAAAAAAATTTTCGTAACTAATCAGTTTGTAGTGTGAAGATTAAATTTATGATAAGCGGAAAGGCTTCCAAGACATTAAATCTGTTTTTGATTGTTGTGTCTATTACAAAACATATTTTGGCAAAGTTCTGAGCTGCTTGTACTACCTTGAATTGTCCCGATATTTTTTGTTTCACCTTGACATTGCGGATGGCACGTTCAGACCCATTATTGTCTGGTGGGTTGGGTCCAGTCCAGTGTTACGGAAAGATAAGTCGTAGGAGCTTACAACCTGTATTCTATTACTTGCACAATCGTTTGATTAGATGGATATTGAACAAGTACAAAAGCTTCAAAGGGAGCAAGGTCAAAGCCGTAAGGTGGCTTAGGTTTATTACGAATTCATATCCAAACCTTTTCTATCATTGGGAATTGGGCTACAAACTGGTCTAAACTATTTAGGCTTTACCGACTGCATAACAAGAGCCGTATGAATCAAGAGGTTCACATATGGTTCTGAGAGAGGTAAAGGGGTGAGACTCCCCTTTACCTACTCGACTATCCGAATTGATTTTGTTTTACCTTAAAATTAGCTAATTAATACTTTGTTTAAGATAGTTTCGCATAACTGATGAGTTTCCCAAATATCTTCAATTGATTCAGGATTATAGCTTCTTTCTTGCAAAACATTTATCCAATCTTCAATCATATTTACGAATCCTCGTTTGTATAAAGTAGATTCCCAATTATCAAATTTCAACGTATTCTCTTCTTCTTTTGTAAAATGAGTACCAGAATTTAAATTATTAATTACCCATTTATTTCCCTCTGAAAAAAAATCAATCCTTTCTTCAGTAATACCACTAATTCTATTCATTCCTCCAAGTAGAAGTGTTTCCCCTTGTTGCCATTGGACTTGAATATTTTCTAGCTTTTCGTCTTTAACTCTAGAAACAACATTTATATTTTGAATTGCCCCTTTTCCTAAAAAACGAAGACTGTCAATTACATGTATGAAATCATCAAAAATAAAAATTCGCGGATTGCCTGCTAAGTTAACTCGATTCTTTTGCCACGATATTTGAATAGGGTTCGGTACTTCTGATAATGATTCTATTAGAGGAGCAAACCTCCTGTTAAATCCTAGATATAGGGGTACTCTATTTTTAGCGGCTATATCTAATATTCTTTCGGATTCTTCTAGTGAATAGCTCAAAGGCTTGTCTACAAAAACTGGAATTTTAGCTTTTAACAATTTTGAAATAATAAGCACATGACTTTCAGTTGAACTATGAACCATTGCTGCATCTGGTTTTGCGAGTATTAGTTCATCTAAACTTGAGCAGGTTTTATTTATTCTAAATTGATTCGAAAGGTTGTTTAAAGTATAAGTATTTCTTGTACAAAGAATCGGATCTACTTTCGCATGATTTGCTAAAATTGGTAAATAAGCTTTTTGAGCAATTCTCCCTAATCCAATTAATGCGATTCTAATTTTAGGCTTATTTGACATATAATGAATCTAAGGAATTTAAACTAGATTATAAATTACTGGTGGTATTTGGTTTATTCATTTCGGATAACGGCAGTCTGTCTAAGAACCTAAGTTCAGCTGCCAATTTTGGACTAAAATAAGCTTTTTAAACTTGGGATTAGGATTAGGGCAGAAATTAAGGTTTATGGGATCAGTTGGGTATAATGCCATTAAAATGGCTTTGTAAACTTGAATTAGGACAGATAAATAAAGTATCAACTGATCATACACCTCCCTAAACCCTTTTTTACCCTTCAAATTTAATATTCGTTTGAGATTGTAGACAATGAAGATAAATCCTACATTTGCAGAGGCTCGTTTCTTTCCTTTCTTGGAAAGGATGTGATCAAAACCCCATTGTCTTTTTATAGTTCCAAAAGAATGCTCTACAATAGCTTGCCTTCTGCGATAAAGTTTAGGATCTTGTTCCATGTTTTTTCGGTTTTGCTCATAAACCGGAGTGTATTTGTTTCTTGCCAGGAGTCTTCCGTTTTTGTCCGTGGTGCATAACTACCGCACCAGGCATCCATTACAATCTTTTGTTTTATACTGCCTCAAATCCGCAAGTAGTTAATTTGTCGTTTTAAAATCTATTTTGAGGTAAATTAATGTTTTCCTATACTATTCCGGTTAACCCGAAAAATTCATTAGATACAAAAAAAATTGGGTGTAGAGTGTTGTATTTAAAGAGCTTACAGGCATCTTTAATGACATTAAAACCACCCAATTTTGAGTGCTAAAAATACAGTTTTCTACCGAGGTAAAAAATCAATTTCAGTAAATTTTCTGCAGAAGAAATAAGTTCCGATGGTTCCCTTGTTCTTTTGGAGAAACTTGAAAGAAAACACAAGGTTATTCAGCACTTCAGTAAATTCCTTCCCGATTAGCGGAATCCCCATCGAATCACACATTCCACCTATACACTTCTAAAACAACGGGTCTTTATGCTGATGCAGGGGTATGAGGATGCCAATGATGTGGCTCACCTGCAGCACGATCCTTTATATAAAAATATCATGGAGGGGGACCTGGCGTCCCTGCCCACGATTTCCTGGTTTGAGAACAGCCTGGATGAGCATTCCATTTTTGCCTTATGCCATGGCTGGATCGACCGGTATGTATCGAGCCTGAAAGGACATAGCAGTATTACCATAGACATCGATGCTACCGATGATCCTACTCACGGGAACAACAACTATCTATGTTCAATGGATATTACGGGCAGTTTATGTACAATGAACTCTTTTTTCACGATGGGGATACCGGTCAGATCATAGTGCCAATACTTCGACCTGGCAACAGCCATTCCAATAAATGGTATGTTGGTATTTTAAAAAGGATCATTATCAGAATACGTGCGTTTTATTCCGAGATGAAAATTATCATCAGGGCCGATAGTGGGTTCTCATCGGCTCCCTTTTATTAGTTAGCTGATCACTACGATCTGTATTATGCCATAGGACTTGCCAGTAATGAGGTTCTCAAAAGAAGGGTTCGAAGGGCGGAGCAGGCGGTAAAACATCTTTATCAAATTAAGGGTGAAAAACACCAGCACTTTATCAGCTTTGACTATAAAGCTGGCATAAGCCACAACGTTGTTACTCCAAAATCGAAAGTACTGGCCTTGGTATGAACATCAGGCACATAGTAAGCAACCTACCAGAGAATGGTGCCAGGGAAATCTATTTTGGTTTTTATGTAAAGAGAGGGGAAGCCAGCGAGAACCGTATCAAGGAAGTAAAGAACATGTGCTTCTCTGACCGGTTATCCAACCATGGGTTCTGGGCGAATTTCTTCCGGCTGCTGATCAGCAGCCTTGCTTATGAGCTGTTCCTGATCTTAAAGAACAACATCAAAAAAACTTCTTTTGAAAAGGCCAAGAAATGGCAGGTTAGCAGCATTAGAACCCACCTCCTCAAAGTAGGTGCAACCATAAAAATAACCAAAAGAAGAATCTATTACCGTCTCTCAAAGGCCTTTGTCCATCAACACCTCTTTCAGCAACTATTCTCTGGATAAGCTAAATTTTCCTAATAATTTCACCCCTTATGGGATAGGTGTGCCCTGTTGTGAAATTTCAGCAATTTATGATTTGTAAATAGTCGTTTTTGTAAGGAAATGTTCACCTCAGGTTCATCAAGAAGGAGGAAAAACTTCAAAAAATCTCCTGATCTAACAGAAATTACAAAAGAGATCTAAAAATCACCGGTGCTAAACTCCTCATGAATAATGCGGGTTAATGTACACAATCCTTAATGCACCTAAAGTGTCATAAGGAGATATTCCCCCAAGCCTCATCTATCATTTGCTCTAATCAATATTCTGGCCGCCATCCAAGTAAAAATTTTGCTTTATTGTTATCAAGCCAGGTAGAATGATATTTTGTTTTCATCTTTACCGATTTAATCTTACAAGTTTTTAAAAGATAATCGGCTGCTTTCCCATAATTAAATGGCTCGTCCATGGATATATTGAAGGTTTGCTGCCTTGCCTCGATGTGATCCAAGGAGATTGAAATAGCAGAAACAAGGTCGTTCAGATGCACAATATTCCTTTTCATTGGGTTTCCATTTGCATCTAGCATGAGAGGAATGATATTCACTTTTTGATATTCCAACGCGGTTTGAGGCTTAATCATTTTGTGCCATACAGGTACACCAAATACCTGTTTCCCAAATGTAAGGTGCTTCTTTAAATCTTCCCCTTGCATTATCCAAGGAGCACGAAGACAGGTGCCATCAAGGTTGTATTGCACGTAATATTGCTGCAGCATAGTTTCCTCAAGTACTTTTGACAATGCATAACATCCAGGATAGGCGGCATGGGCCTGCTGCTCATTGATTGGGTTTTTGTACGGATAAAAGTAATGTCCCAAGGATGCATCTCCACCAATCAATATAAAGCGTTTGAAACCACTGGCTTTCCTACAACTTTCCAGTAGCCAGAATAATCCCTTTATCGCAACATCCATAATTGTTTCAGAATCTTCCTTAGTGGTGGCCAAGTGGACCACATGAGTGATATCCTTCATGGCCTTTTGTACAGTTGGCCTGTCGGATATTGAACCATGGATAACCTCCAAACGGCTATTGGGGGTTAAACTGCGCTGATGACAGAAGGCTCTTATGGTTCCTTTTTGTTTTGGGTCACCAAAAAATGCGTTAATAAAAGCCTGTCCTACCTTTCCGGTGGCTCCAGTAACTAGGATTTTTTTTTCAATCGCTTTCATACTTATTTGATATTGTTTGTCCGAACGTTATGCTCTTCATAGTTTCCATTTACAGAGCCTATCGACAATAGGGTCGATGATTGCGTCCAAGTTCTCTATTCAAGGTGTATGTCTTCAAACGGAGAGATAGTTTAACCGTGCAAAAAAGAACTTTTAAGTAATTCTGCATTATCATTTTGATAATGGTATGAGCTCTACACGTCTAAAAAAGATTTCAGCTGCTTCAGATTGTATTTGGATGCGTCCTTTAGAAGGTTTTACATTGGTTGCTTTATTTACCAAGGTCCCGTTAAGAAAAATAGTGATTTCATCACCTTTGACCTCACATTCCAATAGGTTCCATTCCCCCGCTGGTTTTTCAACATCGTTTATGCCTTTAAAATCGATCACATCCATCCAATTTGGGTCACGGCCAAACCAGTTGATTCGATTTTCATTTATTGTCACCTTACGGCCGTTAGGTTGAAAAACAAATGAACTTCCCTGTTTTTTATTTGCCACGGCACATGTAATTTCAAATTTATCACTCCCATCGCCCACCACTATAAAATCGCCGGTACCTCCTTCAATTATCTGACATTCTATGGAGGTCATCCATATTCCCTGCTTACTACCCTCCTCTCCTTTTGAGTGCAATAGAATACCGCTGTCTCTTGCATTTTCCAGCCTAGGTGCGTGGGTTGCCATACCCCATTTAAATTCTGTGATAAGCCTATAATCTTTATATTCTTTATCAGTAGTAATACACCCCCATTCTTCTCCAGAAATCCGTATCATCCCATCTTGGACCGTAAAGACTTTCTTTGGGTCATTGTCCCGGCCACGATTTTGAAGAAAAGTATACCATCCGTCTAAATTTTTTCCATTAAATAATTCTATAGGAGCATTTTTTACAACTCTATTCCCATAAGTTGACTGTTGGTTATCTTGTGCAAAAGATATGGCGCAGTTGCTGAAAATTGCAAAAATCAATATTAAAGTTGATTGTTTCATATGTTGAACATTTATGGTTTTAACTTCTTAATAACAAGTACTTAAGCGTTAGAAAAAATTAGATGACCACATACGGTTATAACCCATATGCCTAAAAGAAATATCAATCCTCATATGTGGCACTAAAACTATCGTTTATTTATACTTTAGTTTAGCTATTTCGCTTTTTACAAGGAATTGCGTCAGGTACCGCCAATAATATTAACTTAGCTTTTGGCGTCTCTATTTAGCCGTCCATCCACCATCAATAAGCATTATTTCTCCAGTGATAAGTGAAGCGGCATCCGATGCCAAAAATACCACAGCTCCTGCAACTTCCATGGGTTTTCCAATACGACCCAAGGGGATTCTATCTATTACACTTTGTCTAAAATCCTTATCCTTTAACCAGGGTTCGGTACCAGGTGTTTCAATGAAGGTTGGTGCTACGGCATTGACATTAATATTATATTTTGCCCATTCTGAAGCAAGGTTTTTGGTTAAGTGATTGATCCCTGCTTTTGTCATACAATAAATTGACTCACTGTCAAGGGCAATAAAACCGGCTTGTGAACTCATATTAATAATCCGACCGGATCCTTGTTGGATCATCTGTTTACCTACTGCCTGAGCTGTAAAAAAGTTTCCTTTTAAATTTAAATTGATTGTATAATCAAAATCCTTTTCCGTCACTTTTTCGGCAGGATTGACCGGTGCGACACCAACATTATTAACAAGGATATCAATCTTGCCAAAAGTTTCGACAACGCAAGCTACTGCGTTATTGATTTGCTGAAGATTAGATACATCCATTTGCAAACGGATGACCTTTCTGCCAATTGTTTTAATTTCCTTCTCCACGTCAGCGGCAGTATCTACATCCCTTAGGCCCAAGCCAATGTCTGCACCTGCATGCGCCAATGCAAGCGCACATGCTCTTCCAAGACCTCTGGCTGCTCCCGTAACAATTGCCACCTTGCCATCGAGGTTGAAATTTGGGTATTCTTGTTCAGAATTCTTCATAAAATTATGGTTGGAGGTTAAATTAGTATTGAGCTATTTTTTTATAATTTTTTGATTTTCTTTTTTTTAGGCATTGGTTCAGGAAATTCCTTAACAGTGATTTTCACTTAACTACTAATCCAATCCGGGGTCTTCTAATTTATCTCAATAACGAAATTCGGTTTAACTCCGGTATATGGTGGTGCTTCAACAACATCTTCAATAAAAAATCTTCCGGCTTCAGTCAATTCTATTAACAGCTTGTTATCACATACAAGGCCAAAAAGTATAGCTTCAGAATATATTCCATGCAAACAATGAGTACCTCATTTCTTCTGGAGTTTTAAAAACCGTAAGCATTCAATCGTTTATTTGAACTTCTACATCCAAAGAATTGAGAAGGCATTCAAAAAGAGAACCCTGACCTGTCGCGATAGAAAAAGTATTTCGTTTCTACTCTTACGCACTTTGATTGCTAATTAACCTACTTATCTCGGTACCAATATTCAAAAGATCATCCACTTCTTCTTGATTAAAATCGTAAGGAATAGATAAAATAACCCTATTATCAGTTGGGAGAATGGTCTGATTAAATCGACATAGACTATGAAAGCCAGGATAATTTTTAATCAATGGTCTATTATTCCTAAATAAATCTTGTGGACGATGGCCTTCAAAAGTAAATTCAGTCCTTCGTTCTTCCCAAACAACATCCAAAAAACTTTTTCTTCCTTAAATCTCTAACCGTAGAAGCAAGTACACTGACAAACTTAGGTTGGCCCAACCTTCCTGCCAATTATAATTGTTCACAAAGAACTCTGGAACATTTCCGTGCCTGAGTTTATCATCATTAGCCATCTCCAATTCAATAAATCTCATTGGCAGGATCCATTTTGATTCAATGTTACTATTGATTAAACATAATCAAAGACAATATTTTGAGATATTATAATAAATATGTTAAAAACCTTCGAAACCTTATGCAATATATTAATTTATTCAAGTAATTATAAAAAATTAATATATTAATTTTTTATAATTACTTGAATTATCAGATTTTTATACAATGAAATATCTTTATATACCCTAATTTTATTGGGTTTATCATATATTGGATTTGATCCATTATATTCTGGGTTAAATTTATATTATTGTTTTTTTTTAAATATAAAAAAGGTAATTGAATATTTTTTTATTACGAATTATTTCTTTTAATTTGATAAAGTTATTTAAATGAACTTATAATATTATTTTGGGCTTAATTTAGGAATTTGGTTATATAGCAGAAAAATACTGAACAAAAACAGCTTTCAATATTATCAATTTCTTTAATAAATAAGTGTTTGTTTAGGTTTGAAATCCTATCCTAAGATGGTGTTATAAGAGAATTAATGCTGTTTCAGAATTACGGCAAGAATATTTTCTTTTTAAAGGGAATTTTATTTCACCTTTTTTTACATAAGATTTTTTGGGCAGGGAAATGTTTAAAATTATAAAAGGCGTTATTTTTTCACTGATTTTTTTGCGTATAACAATTAAGTAAATGAAATAACTAATATAATAATGAGCTTAAAAACAATTATTAAAAAAAACAAGTTGTATACTAATATAGAAATCTTCGGACAACCGGAACTTTGGCGTTCGGTATACCAGTTATTGATTACTGACAAAGAAAAAACAAAGGATTTTTTGAACCCTTTGTTTCAGATTAAAAATTTACAAATTATACTTACCGGGGCAGGATCATCTGCATTTGTAGGAGAAGCTGCACAAGGTTTTGTGCAAAGAAATACAGGTTGTAATACGAAAGCCATAGCTACAACAGATTTGGTTACACATCCTGATTTATATTTTCAACCTGGAGTGCCAACTTTGCTTATCTCTTTTGCGCGTTCGGGGAACAGTCCGGAAAGCCTTGAAACAGTGAAATTAGCCGATTATTTTTGTGAAGAGGTTTATCATCTTATTGTCACCTGTAATAAAGATGGGGAACTTTTAAGTTATTCCGCCGTGAATGCTGATAGGTCTTATGCTTTATTGCTTCCCGAAGCATCTAATGATAAGAGTTTGGCAATGACAGGAAGCTTTACTTCGATGTTGCTGAGCGTGCTTTTGGTAAGTGATATTAAGAATATAAAAAATAAAGAAACTGAAGTTGGGAGTATTGTTGAACAGGGAAATCTCCTTTTAGATAATGCAGAGGCTTTTAAAAAAATTGCAACAATAGATTTTGAACGTGTGGTTTTCTTAGGTTCGGGGCCAATGCTGGGGATTGCTCGGGAATGTCACCTTAAATTACAGGAATTAACCGATGGGCAGGTAATTTGTAAACATGATTCTTTTTTAGGCTTTAGGCATGGGCCGCGTGCGGTTACCAACAGAAAGACTTTATTGGTGTATTTGTTTTCGGCTATCGACCACGTTTATAAATATGAATTGGATCTTGCTAAGTCTATTGCAATAGACCCGAGAAATATTAGGTGTTTAAGTATTGGGCGCCCAGAGGATAAAGCTCTTAAATCATCCCTAAATATTGATTTGAAATTAAATTCCAGCCAAGAATTAAATATTGTTCCTTCTGCATTGGTAGGACAGATGCTCGGATTTTATAAGTCTTTGGAACTTGGCCTTAATCCTGATAATCCTTCTGTTTCAGGGGCAATAAACAGGGTGGTGGAAGGTGTAACTATTTATCAATATCCTAAAGAACTTAAAAAATGATTCTGAGTGTTTGTCCGAATCCTTCAATAGATACCTATGCCTGGCTTGATAATTTTGAAGTCGGGGGAGTAAACCGCATAAAAAAACTTGAGGAATATCCTGGAGGAAAAGGAGTGCATGTAGCTCTGGCTATTGCCGAACTTGGAGTTAGGTCCAAATTATTGACTAATTGGGCAGGCTATAATGGAGATTGGATTAAAAAAGAATGTAGCACGAGAAAAATAGAAATATCCGGAATTCAACTTCCGGGAAACAATCGAAAATGTTATACTTTCAGATCTAAAAATTTGGATTTTCAAAACACCGAATTGCTGGAACCTGGTCCTTCTCTGTATGCTAAGAATTTAATTGAATTTAAAGATAAGTTTAAATCAGATATAGCTAATGCTTCATTAATTTGTATGTCGGGTTCCTGGCCCAAGAACGCGCCAAATGATGCTTATGCACAATTAATAGAGATCGCAGGTAAGAGCAATATAAAAGTAATTATAGATTGTAGTGGAATACAGCTGGAAGAAGCCTTAAAAAGAGGGTTCTTCGGTCTGCACTTAAATCAACATGAGGCAGTGAACCTTTGTGGTAGCAGTAATATTAAGGACCTGCTAAAAAAGCTAAACGGTAAAGTAAAATTGGTGGCATTAACAAAAGGTAAGGATGGCCTGGATTTATTTTATAATAATCAAATTTTAACTTCAAATGTAACAATAAGCAATGTGGTTAGTACCGTAGGGAGTGGTGATTGCCTTACTGCCGGAATTGCATTTGCCGTATTTAAAGAATTTGAAATTGAAAAAATTGCTGCCTATGGCGTCGCTTGCGGTGCAGCTAATTGTTTGTCGGAGGCTTTAGGAATGATTAAAAAAGAAGATGTAGAAAAACTATTACCAAAAGTGCAAATTAATAAAAGCGAATATGA
>Ga0307487_1001467_pt1 | contig 16487 bp, 24 predicted proteins | sample CBIW12metaG_FD_203665 | JGI IMG/M metagenome (GOLD analysis project Ga0307487, IMG submission 203665) | Sea-ice brine microbial communities from Beaufort Sea near Barrow, Alaska, United States - CBIW 1.2 | ecosystem: Environmental > Aquatic > Marine > Coastal | place: USA: Alaska | collected... | reverse complement strand
ACGAGCTTTTGGGCGAGGAAGAATCCCTACTGTGTGCGCAAAGGTCTGAGGTGTGAAAATGTTATCGGTTTTTAATTATGATTCGTCCATTGAGAACGCAGGATTCTTCACTGCGTTCTCAATGACAAACCAGGGTGATTCTGTGTCAATTTAAACAGGGATTACCCAGATTATAAATGGATTGCGCAGATTTGTTGAAAACACGAATTAAAACGAATTACGCGGATTGGTTAAAAACGCGGCTTGCACGAATTACGCGGATTTGGCCCTCCCGATACTTCGGGGCATCGGGGTGGGATTTGGAGTTTGGAGTTTGGCCCCGAGGCTTCGGGGTGGGATTTGGAGTTTGGAGTTTGGCCCCGAGGCTTCGGGGTGGAGTTTAAATAAAGCATCCAAAAATGGCGTTATTCTGCACCTATGGAGTACCCATCATGAAAAAAAGGCAGCCACATAATATGTAACTGCCTTTGTTTCCTAGTGGCGGGAACTGCCCCGAAGCCCCAAAGTATCGGGAGGGAACCAGTGACCTTATAAAACAAAAAAACCACCTCGAAAAAGGTGGTTTTAACTAGTGGCGGGAACTGGATTTGAACTTCGCCACATTATCCAACTAAATAAACCTTAAACCATTGTTTTTTAATTACTTACAAAATGTTAATGAACATAGGTTTGACCCAATTTTGACCCGAACCAATTATAAAATATCCGCTAGTTTCCTCCTGGGTTACAGGGGGGGAGCGGGGAAAAGAAGGTCTTACACCTGAACAAGAAAAAACCCCGCACCCCGGGACTGGCATCGTCCAATTATGTAACAAAATAAGCGGATATATAATATGGTCATTTTTAAATATTCTAATATGGTCATTTTGAGGGGGTTGGGGGAGGTTTAGCGTTTCTATACCTATAATTAATACTTTCTTTTCATATCCTTGAATATAGGAAAAAGATTGTAAGTTTGTATTTAAAGGTTGTAAAAATACTGATTATGAGCCTCTTAAATAAGTTACAAAAAAGTTACAAAAGATTACAAAGATTACGAAGTCACTCCGGCTTACAATTCTTTAGTACTAATCCCTTCAAAAATTCCTTGTCTTCTTTCAATTCTACAACAGTTTCCTTTAAATGCCTGATCAACTCAGTAGTGGTGACTATTGTTTCAGCCGGATGTGCTTTTTCTTCGTTGTTTTGTGCTAATCTTTCCTCTTGAGGTAGAAAAAGTGAAAATTCATACCTGATTAATCTTTTTATTGTATCAGAAATATTAGCCCCTGATTCATATTTAGTTATGGTTTGTGATGTGACCCCCAACCGCTCTCCGAACTCACGTTAGGACAATCCTGTTAATAATCTCAATTCCTTGATATTCATATTCGTGTATCTTTTATTTCAAAATTAACCTATTTTAACATTGCGGACAGGAATGGGGATAGGAATGGGGATAGGAATTCCTGAAATTTAACACGGTTTGTTTTATTCGAGTCGAATGACGCCTTTAACCAGGGCAATATTGGTGACTTCTTTCAGGCTTAAAATGAATGGCGGGTACTTAATATTGTCGCTTTTGCACTCCACACTTCCCTTTTCCAAATTCGGAAACAATCTTTTGACCATAGTTCCCTGCTCCTGGTGATGGACCACAAAAACCCGACCCCACTGAAAGAAGGATCGCTCCTTTATTATTTTGCAGGCAATCACATCGCCACTATTAAAATTTGGTTCCATCGATGAGCCTTTGATCCGGATCATAAAATCCACATCGGTAAAATCAGGGATCACATACCTGTCCAGGATATCATTTTCGGAGATGCTCACGTTCCCGCCGCCCATTCCGGCCATTGCTTCTATCGGAATTAACGGGATGTCTTTTTTATTCCCTTTATATGCCGTGTTTTCCTCATGTACTCCAGAATAATTGTTTTTGGATAATTCGAGCATTTCGCCCATTCCGGTAAACAACCAATTAGCATCAAGATCTCTGTAAGTATTTAGCAATTTTGATATATTTTCTTGAGATAACGCCCCTCTTTTTCTTGCCTTACCTATAATACCGTTAGAAATACCTGTTTCAACCGTAACCTGATTATCATTCAACCCCTTGAAATTCAAATAAATATCTAATCTTTTAAATAAATCTGTCATAATTGCTATAGAAGGTTTGTTTATATATCAATTATGATATATATTTGCTTTATTATCAAAACAAATATATGCAAAAAAATGAAAGCCCCTTTACCGATCAAGAATTAACTCACCTAAGAGGTAGTTTCTCAAGTATTGGTAGAAAATATAAAATAACCGGGGAATATGTTGGCCAGATTGCCGCAGGAAAAAGGCTGGCTAAAACTGATATGGCCAAAGCCGTAATGCAGGACCTGAAAAAATTATTAACACTTTTAAAACCAAAATCCTAATAACCTGGAACAAATAAAACGGATTGGATATTTAAAATTTACCATTCGTAATACAGGAAACATAGCGTAAAAAAATAGGGCAAAGCCGCCAGACCTTACCCTATTAAAAAAAACTATCTAAACAAATTCACAATGTGTAAATATATGAAAAAACAGCCAAACACCCACGTATTTTTGAATGAAATTGATGATAAACAGCGAATTAACAGCGGCGGTTATAATGAAGAAAACAATAATAACGGCGGCGGTTTAAATTCGCAGTCTACACCTAAAAGAACCAATTTTGATGTAGTAAATTTAAAACGTTGCGGCCTGGAACTTGAAATTGATAATTGCCAGGATAGGTTAGATAAAATACAATCAAATTTTAATTCAGCTTGTATATTATTTCCGGAAGATCATTTGTTAATTGATCTATATAAACGATTTTTTGATTTTTGGTCCAATAGACAAAATGGTTTCACGGCAAAATTGATACACGCCAACGCTTATTTAATTAATGTTCAATCTCCAAAACAGTAATTATGAGTGAATATAAATTTGACAAGGATGAATTACTGGAAAAAACCAATGGAGGGCTTGATGTTATCAGGCTATTATTTCCGGAATGTAAAAAGGGAAATAAGTTTGTCCATTTTAAACTCCGGGACGAAGCTACCGCCAGTGCTAATGTATATAAGTCGAAAGGGATCTATAAGGTAAAGGATCACGGTGATGGCACACCTAAAAACGCAATTGACCTTGTAATGGATGAAGAAAATCTTTCATTTTCCGAAGCTTGCTTTTGGATAGCGAAGGAGTTTGGAATATCAGAGGGTAATACTTCCACTTTGAACAAGCCTGGTTTAGAAATCAAAAAGGCTACCTCCAAGCAAAAACACGGAGAGTACTTTTTTAAATACAAGAAGTTTACTGAAAAGGAATTGGCTGTATTAGGACCACTTGTAACTGCTGAATATTGTAAGAAATACAATTTTAAAAGCTGTGAAAGTTTTGTACAAATTAAAACGTATGAAGATGATGATCGGTATGGCAATGATACCATGCAGATTATTACCAGTTCAACTGACCGGTACCCGATTTTTGTTATTGATAATAAAACTTGGCAGAAAATTTACCAACCGCTAAATGAGAAAAAACAATATAGATTTAGGTATGTTGGGAAGAAACCGGGAGATTTTATTTTTGGACTTGAAAATTTAAAATTAAGATATAAAAAATTCCTCAAAGAAAGTGAAGATGAAGAATTGGATGAAGATGAAGATGAAAATGAAGGAAAAAAAGATAAGAAACCGAAAGTTAGGAAATTAGACCGGGTTATTATTGCAAGTGGTGACCGCGATGCACTTAATATAGCGGCTTTAGGGTATTCTGTGATTTGGCTAAATTCAGAAACAGCAAAGTTAACCTGGGAAACCTATTCAGAGTTGTTTAAAATGTGCCACGAAATATGTTACCTGGGGGATATAGATGAAACAGGGGTGAAAGAATCTATTAAATTGTCGCTTGATTTTATAAATATTAAAATTGTTTGGTTACCGGAATCTCTAAAGAAATTCAAGTACAGGGGGAAATCCTGTAAGGATTTTAAAGATTACATGGATCACTTTCATAAAGTAGGGGATAAAAAATTTATTGAGAAGCAATTTCAAAAACTGTTATATGATGCTTTACCTTCTCGATTTTGGAACGAAGTCAAGGAAAAAGGCACAACCAAATATTTGTTCAACAACGAAGCTTGTTACCGGTTTTTACAATACAAAGGTTTTTACCGATTTGAAGAAGATACCGCAAAAGAGGAATTCTCGTTCATACATATTGAAGATGGGGTTGTAAAACGTGTACCCCTGCATCATTTGAGTAACTTTCCAGGTGAGTATATCAAAGCCACTCAATCTAACATAGGCTTGCTTAATTTTATGCACAGGTCAGCGCAATTGAATGAAAGAAGCCTGGCTAAATTGGAACAAAAGAAAATTGATTTTTCAGATTGTGATTTTGATTATCAGTTACTTTATTTTACTAATAAGGTTTGGAAAATAACAAAAGATAGTATCGTAGAACATAAGCCGGGAGAGATACCTGGGGCTTACGTTTGGGAAGATAAAATAATTCAACACGAAGTAAAAGTAGCTAAAACCCCAATGTTCAACATTACGCACAATGGGAAGAAGTTTGATATTGAAATTTTAAAAAAAGACAATCACTTTTTGAATTACCTGATAAATACTTCTCGTATGTATTGGCGAAAAACGGGTGACAAACCTTTTAATGAGCGGTTGAAAGCTGCTCTAAAATTAGATACCAAGGAGCAATACGATAATGAAGTTGAGCAAATTAAGAAGGATAGGATCCAGTACCAAAAGGATCATAAATTTATGATTGATGAAGCTGGACTTACAAAAGATGAAATTCAGATTCAAAAAGAACATTTGATAAATAAAATTTTTGCATTTGGATATCTTCTCCACAAGAAAAAAGTAGACGATAAAGCCTGGTGTGTTTTCGCTATGGACAATAACGTAAGTCATGTGTCAGATTCTGATGGTGGAACAGGGAAGTCCTTAGTGTACGATAAGGGGATTAGGTCTGTATTGTTAAGTAATATGTATAAAGCCGGTCGGGATAAGGAAATGCTTAAAAATAAGCACTTGTACGAAGGGGTTGATATGTATACGGATTATGTATTGTATGATGATTTGGACCAACATTTCCCCTTTGGAGGTGTGTTTTCTGAAATTACAGGGGATCTACCGGTTAATCCAAAATTTGGAAAACAATATGTATTGCCATATTCTCAAAGCCCTAAATTTGCTATGACTTCAAATTTTGGTGTGTTCAACGGTGCTGAAGGTTCAACCGATAGACGTATATTATATACTGAATTTTCAGATTATTACCACCATAAAGGCAAAAAAGACGAATTAGCGCATAAACCTAAATCAGATTATAATGGAAAAATGTTGTTCAGTCAATTTGACAAAAATGAATGGAACGACTTTTATAATTTTGCTGCCGAATCGATCAAATTTTTCTTGACCCAAGATGATCAGGTTAGACCGCCAGGCGAAGGTAATATCCAACTACGGAATGCTATTTCCACAATGACCCCGGCATTTTACGATTGGACAAAATCATATCTTACTAAGGAAAGGTTAAATGTGTTTATCCACAAAAAGGAAGCCCTTGATAATTATAGGGAATCACAGGGGGTTAAAAATTGGACTTCCCAAATGTTTATGAAATCGTTTGGAGTTTGGTGTACGCAGTTTGGTTATGAATTAAACCCCAAAGAACGTGATGATAGCCAGGGAAGATGTAAACACCGTTTTTATGGAAAATCGGAAGATGCTCTATTCATACGGCCTAAAGGTTATCAAATTCAGGATTTGAACGATAAAATAAAAAGCCAACAACCACCAATAAAACCGGAAGGTGACAATCCTACTCTTAATCTTGATGAATAAACTAATTAGTAAATAAATTATGAGTCCAACTGAGCAACAAAATATGAGCAAGTGCAATAAAAATGAAGTGTACGTTTCTGCACAGAAATACGATAATGATTTTAAGCTTTTGATCACATCTAATGGCGACACAAGGCTAACTGATAAAACATATCCGCTTGATACCAATAAATCCTCAATGGGGGTTTACGATAAGCTGCACGATCTATACAGGCAAATTGCCGCGAACATTGACAAACAAAAATTAACCAAAAACAATTAATACTTAAAATTATGAAAGAAGAATCAGATCAAAAACAGGAAAGAGATAAAAACAACCCAAAAGATAACCCTAAATGTGCAAGATACTCTAAGGAAGTAGATATGGATATTTTAGAAACGGTAGCGGCTTATGATGGTAAGCCTGGTCGTGTTGCTGAACAAATTGCCAGGAAGTGGGGTTTGCGAATAACACAAGTCAATAGCCGAATTAGTAATATTAAAAACAATAAAGAAGTTAAGACCTTTAAAACATTTGTAAGCGGCAATCCAATTGATTATTGGGAAAAGATAGATAATGCCAAAAAACCGCCTATCCCCTGGTCTGTAATAATTCAGGCAAATAAAGAAGCCGGGATGATAAAGGAATCTTTATCTAAAAAAACTAAGGATCCTTATGTATTTATAGATGTGGAATGCCTGGTAAAAGAATTGCTACAAGCCGATTTTGAAAATTATAGCAATGGATCAACTATTCAACTTCAACCAAATTTGAGAAAGGAACTATCCATTTTTATCAAATTAAATAACAATTAATATGCTACTTCAAACACCTTCAAACACGTTCAACACATCTTAGCCTTAAAAATCAGGATATTAAAAAAACTACTTCAAACACATTCAACACATTTTTAATATTCAAAATTTTTAATATGACTACACTTATTAATACGCTTTTTGTTATTGCTTTTATTTTAGCCGCAGTTTTCCTAATACTTTTAACCAGGGCTGTAATTACAGTTGTAAAAGATAGCCGCAGGGAAAAACGGAATGCCAGGATCATTAAAGAAAACGAAGATGAAATCGCATTTGCAAAAACCCAGGGGAAAAAACCTTTCTATTTTGAAAATAAGAAGTTTTTAGTCCTGGCACGATCACGCAGGGAAGCAACGGTTGAATATCAAATGATTAGAAAATCAACCAACCTTAAAAAAGCATAGTTAAATGGAAAAATCTAATCCAACATCAAATAAGAAGTTGTTGCCTTCCGGTGCTTCAAAACAGATTATAAAGTATTTGTACAGGAGAGATCAATCACAAGCAAATCTTACTGCCGAGATGCATGCTGTTTGTATTTTTCACAATCCCACTAATAAACCGAGAGGAAAATGTATTAACCAAACAGGATTATCAAGAAGGGAATTAGAGATACTTGTTGACCGAATTGGACCCCCTACTGGATATTTAGAAGAATTTGAATAGTTAGTATAGCCGATCTAACCGCCACAGTTAGATCGGCTTTAAATACCTAAAAATTAATAATCAATAATTAAAATGAGCAACATCAGTATCAAGTTGAATTTGAAACAATTAAAGCACGTTCAAAAAACATTCAAAAGTAAAAAAGGGAAGAAAGTTGAATGCCTGGTAATCCCTATTGTGGAAAACGATCTGTTTTCAGGCGAAAAAGGTGTTTACCTGGATCTAACTGCTTTTGAAATCAAAAACAAAGTTGGGGATAGCAAAGATACCCACTTGATTAAACAATCCTTGAAAAAAGAATTGTATGAAAGTATGACCGATGAACAGAAACACGCTATGCCAGTTATGGGCAACCTGGTTGAATGGGCCAGGCAAGAATCTGCACCGCAAGTTGCTCAATCAATAGCAATGAGTGATGAAGATGAAGATGATCTTCCGTTCTAAGTAATACCAGGTTAACCGCCACCGTTAACCGCCACCGTTACCTTAAAAAACCGCCACCGTTAACCGTGGCGGTTAATACCTAAAAAATTAAAAACAAATAACAAATATCACATGGAAAATATAGAGTACAACAAATTTCAAATAGTTAAAAGTTATGTAGATAACCAACTTTCAAAAAACCTGGCTTATATCTGTAAACCGGATTTAAATAGGTGGGTTGATAATGTTGGTTTGCGTGCAAAAGTGTTGGCTGATTTATTGGTAAGGGAAGTTGAAGAACATAATTCAGCAATTTCAGCTACCAGGACAAGGCTTAAAAATTTAAAGTACAAATATCATAGAACATATCAGTCAAAGTTGATAACAGGGCATCATGTACCGTTTGGGGCTATTGATGAACTACTAAAGGCTAATCCCGAATTGGATTGGGTTGATGTTCTTAGAAAACTACATGATTAATTACTTAAAATAAAATAGTATGAATTTAGGATTTAGTACAAAATTTAAAGGAAAAGAAACTTGGTTTGTCGATAAGATATTAGAAGGTTTAGTTGAATTTGATTTAATTTCCGTTAGTGAATATAATCATTATTATGACCTTTATTTAGAAAAAGGATATAGTTTTCATTTTGGTTTGGATAGTAAAATACATACGATCCGGAAAGATGAAAAAAACAGGTGGAAAGTAGGAAATAAAATACATTTCATTATAAATAACAGGACAAAAAACAGACTTCAATTTGCTCCGGTTGGCCAGGTTAAGCGCATACAATTAATAGAAATAGGAAATATTTTTAATGATAGAAAATATGTTAAAATTGATGATGTTGAATTGAGTGATCAGCAAATAGAAACGCTTGCAAAAAATGATGGGTTTTTTACAGTAGATGAATTTTGGGATTTTTTTTTAATGGAAGATTTCTCAGGAAAACTAATACATTGGACTAACTATAAATATTAAAATTATGAGCAAAATTAGAATTATCGAAAAAACTAAAAACGGAAAAGAAGAATATTTTTTTTCCTTAAATGATACCTTTAATTTTTTGGAGGTAAATAATGTGCTAACAGTAAAGCAATTTAGACTTGCACGTTGGAATGCTCAAGAAAAAATATACAAAAAGTATGTTCAGGGGTTTTCGGAAGGAGAAATAAATACAATCGATCAAGCAGATTACATGCTACTTGAATTTAATGATTTGTTTGTAAATCCTATAAATTTGGTATCACTACTGGCATTTCAGGTTCCTGTATCTAAGCTTCAAAATAAAAGTTTTAAAACACTTTGTTCTTTTATTGATGAATTTCCTTTAGAAGATAATAAGCCATTTGGATTTTCAAAAGAGGAATTTTATAAACAGTTTAAAATAATTGGAGTAGATTTAGATGCTATTGGATTTAAAACATATATGAACACATTGGGTGTTAATCCGGCTAAACCTAAAGAGGAATACCATGCTGCAGATTCACAGCTTATGTTAGAAACCCTGCAAACAATAAAAGCTACTTTGGAATCGCCAAGGTTAATAGATGCCGGAAACCTACGGAGGATAACTAACAATGCAATAGACCAGGTGGTAGATTGAAAACTTAACGATTAAAATCCTGCATTTAACCGGCACTTTAAATAGTGTCGGTTTTTTTATGCTCAATAACTCTCAATAACTCTTCATAATTACATTTATACAGCCTAAACCGTTAGGCACTTCCCAGAACACCTCTTATTCCTTTATAAATACCGGTAATCAATAACATTTAACAATGTTTCCCAGGTACTTCTCACAACTTGCCACAACCCGAAATCTACCAAAACAAGTAGCTCATATTTGCATCCAAGATTAATATAAGTTCATTAACAAATTGATGTGGCTAACGAAGGATCAGATATTTCAGCAGGATTAAAACGCAAATTGAAATCTGGGAAAGAGTACAATAAACTCATTCCGGTTGTAAAATGCGAGCGCACTAACTTAGGTCAGGGTGATACTTTTAATACTGTGAATTGGATGAAAGATTGGATTGAAAAATACAGTTTTCAAACAAAGAAACTATCTCCATTACTTCAAGGTCGGTCATTAGAAAGCACGGTCAATAATATTTATCGGTTTCTATATGATCATATCCAGTATGAGCAAGATGGGGCTTTACAACAGTTGAGAAGCCCTGCTTGCACATGGGCCCAAAGGAGATCGGGAGTTGACTGTAAAAGCTATTCAGTTTTTGCGAGTAGCTGCTTATCCAATTTAGGGATCAAGCATTTTATACGGCAAATTCGCCAGGCTAATTATTACCAGGAAGAATTTACGCATGTATATATCGTGGTCCCGGTAGATCAAAATGTTACTAATTATCAAGGGAATACAAGAACGCTTGTCCTGGATGCTACAAAGCATCAAAATACGGAAAGCAATTATATAGAAAAAGCAGATGTACACATGGTAAATCTTAAAAACGTTGGATTGAATGCCCCTTCTCAACAAGAAGATGAGAGGGTAAAAAATGTTTCAGAAAATTTTGAAACATTTTCTAAGGATTTAATTGCTAATGGAATTTCATTAGATATTGTCAACTCAATTCGTAATAGAATTAATCATTTCACATCTTTAGGGAAAGATCCCAAAGTAAAAATTGTACCAAAGGGAATAGTTATAGAGGGACATCTATTTGTTATTGAGTTTCCTTCACAAAAAGGACTCGGTATTGTCTTTACCGCAGCCGTATCAGCCGGTATTGCAATTTACAAAATGATACCACCAGGTTTTGTAGGTGATACTTTTGGTGCTGTTTTCGCAAACAAATTTAATTTGAGTTGTTGGGGATCGGCTACTTCACCTTCCCAGGCTAAAGGAGAAGTTGGTCAGGATGGCCCTGAATTATATAAGTTATCAGGACTTGAACAAAAAATAGATATTAAAAACATCAATACCTTTTCAATGTTCATGCAAGGGTATATTGAAAAAAGGACAGTATGGGCTGCACGAACCAATAGAGCGCAATGCACCTTAGATGGTGATGCCACAGGTGCCGGTTTAATGAATGAGTTTTACTTAAAGGTGATGACTACCATTCGTGAAAACTTGAAGAAAAACGGACTCCAATTAACAACCGATAGGATAAAGACAATGACCGTAAGGTTTCCATTGTCAGGTGATTATTTTAACGAATTCAGCCAACCGGATGTCCAGGTTACAGTTTTTAAAATTGAAGCCGATCCTGATTTTGTTGGTGAGAAAAAAAACACTTCGGGCAATTTAGTAAGCAACAAATCAAAATCATCAGGAAGCAGCAATGCAAGTTTAATTGTAGGAGGTACAGCCCTTGCGGCCTTGCCTTTTCTATTTATGATGAAAAAGAAAGATGTTTCCGAGGGGATCAAAACCGCTAAGAAACAGGCGTCAAGCAAAACCAAAAAGTAATGAGGGACAATAAAACAATTACCCGAAATTTTGAAGCATTTACAAAAAGATTGTTGCAAAATGGTATTCCACTTTCAACAGTAAATGCTATTCGTGATCATGTAAGCAAGTTTACCAGGATAGGTAAAGATCCAATCTTTAAAGTTGTGGATAACGGGATTGTTATTGAAAGAAAATTATTTCCTCTGAAATCAAAAAAAGATAAAGGTTTGGGCTCTATTGCATCTATCGCTGATAATATATTTGGCGGCGGCGGTAATTCTGCAAGCGCAGATAATTGGTGGCAGCAAAGTAAAGATGCAGTTAAAAGCATACCCACTTCCGGTGGAAATACTTTTGGAGATGTTTTTTCAAATGGTGGCGGTTTCAGTTGGGATTCTAAACCATTAGAACCTTCAACATTTATCAATCTATATGGTGAGGCTAATAATGCTATAAGATCAAAGAACGGATCAACACAAAGATCCAATAAGCCTGAGTTAAGAAGGAGATATTCTACGGCACCAATGCCGGTAGAAAATAAAACCTCAGTTAATAATACGGATATCAACCCGGAAGGAAATAGTAATACAATGCTTTATGTCGCAGGAGGTCTTGCACTGGCTGCAATACCATTTTTCTTTTTAATGAAAAAATCTACAAAGTAATGAAGTGGTACAACCAACTCTTATGTAATCTTCAAGTGTCCGGAAACGGTGCTATAAGTGGTTCAGTAGTCGCAGCCGTTATGAATGGTTTGATTAAAGGTGAAACGCAGGGAAACAGCCTGGATAGTGATGTGTATGAAGATATTAATAGGTGGTTTAACAATAGCTTTAATCCTTGGTTTGCTTCTGCAACCAACGTGTTTGGTTTAGAAACCAAAGAATCAGATTTGCTGCATCCCGATTATTACGCAGGGATCAATGAGATTATTACCGCATTAAACGTTTCCCGGTCCAACTACGAATTACAAGGTGGCCAGGAAATAATAAGCAGCCTGGAAACAGTTGCCTTTATGAAAGCCTTGATCTGTGAGGAATTATCAAACGCAATCATTTCTTCATACGAAAAGGCAATAGGTGTTACACCTGATTTTTACGGAAAATCAGATACTTCAACCATTGCATCAGAATATACAGGAACTACTCCGGAACGGTTTATATGGCCTGAAAATGTAGTGATATCATACCATAAGAAATTTATAAATATGAATAAAAATGAAGTAGAAACAGATAATCGACCTAAAAAACCTAAGCAATATTTGCCCTGGGTTTTTACTGCAGGATTCGGGCTTATAGCCTGGGCAGCCGCAGCTAAGAAATAAAAGTTTAACCGCAGCAACGGGTAATCAATTAATCACTTAATCTAATTTAATTATGAAGTTCGGAAAAATTACAGCCGGAAACGTTTCACACGATGCCCTATCATTGGGAGGTGTGCTCGCAGGTGGAGCTTTATCTAATGGACTAATGACTTTTGTACCGGCTGACCAAGTGTTACTTGCTCGCGGTGGTATGACAGCTATTGGGCTTGCAGGTGCAGCATCTATCAAAGGAAAATCAAGTTCAGACAACTTGATGAAATTTGCTCTTTTAGGCTTTGCGGTAGCGCAGGGTACTGCTTTAGTAAAAAAATACGCAGGAGATCAGGTACAAATTGATGAAGGTTCAACATCTTCTGAAAAATTTGTAGCCGGAATGGTCGGTTTAGGTTGTCCATGTGATGGTGGGGATAATTACCCTGCACTTGGAGCATCCCCTGTTATCAATTTCCCTGCATTAGAACCTTCTTCCACTTATAATGGTGGGAATAATGACACCGTGCCAACAGGCGCATTTTAGAGAGTAAAAACAATTTAAAGGTTAAATAAGATCCTTTAAAATTTCAATCAAATTTTTAAATAAGAATAAAATGAATAGAGCAAAAATTATATTAGCATTAGGCTTTTTAGTGTCTGTAAGTCAAGCGTTTTCAAGTGAGTTGGCATCCCTTATCCGTCCTATGGGTGGAGAAATTGGTGTAAAATTATCACGTCATACCGTGTATGTTCGTAAGAATGCGACAGATGCTTCTTCCGCTTGGAAGATTATCAATGAGAATACCAAAAAAATTGATGGTATTTCAACAATTTCTGAAACAAAATTGCCTAAGAACCAGGCAGTGGTTTTTGATAAAATTGCAATCGGTTTTGCCGAGGGTGCAGCCGCAGGGAAAGAAGGCGCATTGAATTATGGGGTAACAACTGTTCCTGCAGTATTGAGAAATGCGAACATTGTTATTACACAGAATGGTCGTGAAGTACTTGATTTGCCGGTTGCTGATTTGGTAAAAGGACAATCAAGTAATGCATCAGAGGATCTGTATCACGATTTGGAAGGGTTCAACTACCTGGTAGATGATCAGCCTATGGATTGGACGTTCCGTTTTCCAGAAGGAGCCTCATTCGCACCTTCAGCACTAGGAAAGTTCAACTATGTTGAAGTGAGATTGCAAGGTTTCAAGACGGCCAGAAAACAATAAGCATATCTAAGAATTATTAGTTGGTTTAATACTAAGAAAGCCCTAATCCCATTGGGTTAGGGCTTTCTTCATTTCTTATTTCAACTATCATTAAAAAATATTACGATGAAAAAAACACTTTGGAAAACGCTTAATATCAGCTTTGGAGTTGGTGAAGTTTTGGCAGAAAAAGATATTTCCCTGGAAAAAGGAGAACGCATAGTTGCAGCAATTGCTACAAGCATTGTTCCAACGCAATTGGTTGATTTGGGATTGTTTGAGAATGGAAATGAAGTTTCCGTACCATCCTCAACCGAATTTTGGAAGAGAAGTGATTCCGGACAATACCTGGATGGCTTTAAACCGATAGAATATAGGGGTGGATCAACCATTTCAGCACGATTGACAACGAAGGTTGCATTGGTTGATGCCGTTGATGTGCAGATAGTCTTTGGGATCATAAAATCAGATCCTACATGTTAAAAGCAACTTTAGGCTTTAAAAAAGTTAATACAGATGTTGATAATTTCTCCCTGAAAGGTATGATAGAGCCTACGTTCTACAACTTCGGGGCAGAGAATGTCCGTGTGCTGCATTCGGTAATTAAGCCTGGTGAAAGTTTTTTAGCCGGAGTGAGCAATATGGTAATGGATAACGATGTGCCAATATATTTTGAAGGAACAAATAAACAAGGCCGCAATCTGATGTGTTATTTCGGAAGCCCGGTACAGGACTGCTAAATTATGAAACCACAATTAAACGAATTATTTGAATGGCTACAAAGTGAAAACAGAAACCGTTTTGAAATTTACAATGTAGACACAGAGAAAGCGATTGAGAAATGCGCCAGTTATTCCGATTTATCCAGAAATGGATCTACACCAGAAGAATATTTTACCCGATTAATGGGTAAGGGTATTAAAACGGTTCAAATCGTTAGGAAGCAAAAGCACGGATCTACATTTATTCGTGATGGTTGTAGTCACGACTATGGTTTAGCATCCAAAGACAACGTTGCTGTTAGTGGTTCTCAGGCTATGCCGGGAGCCACACCGCAACAATCTAATGGACTAGGAAGCCCTGCATCTTCAATGAATACTGAAATAGCTACCGTTAATGCTATGTTGAGAAGCCAGGTTGCAAAAGCGGAAGCCGCCAATGATAGGTTGATTTCCGAAAATAAAGCTGTCAATGACAAGTTGGTTTCTGAAAATAAAGAACTTACAAAGTCCTGCCAGGTCCATAAAGATTTGAATACAGAGAATAAATATAGGGAAGCTGCATTGAACAGGCCCACAACTACCGATAAAGTACTTGAAGGTTTATTAGCAAACCCTGCCGCTTTAGGTTCGGTTATATCTGCTTTCAAACCAGGTGCCGCTGCATTACCAGGACTAAGCAATCCGCAGCCAGGAACAAACCTAAGTGATCTTAAAAGCACGGTGGTTGACCTTATCTCAAACAATAAGCAATTGACCGATGAACACGTTCAAGGCGCTCAATACGTGCTGAATGAAGTTTTAAAAGGCAATGATAAATTCATTCAGGATTATTTAAAATTATTGAAAGAATATAAATTGATACAAGCATAATTTAATACAAAAAAAATAATGGTCAATTCAGCAACGATACTAATAACCGGGGTTTCTAAAGAAGAAGTCCAAAAAAAAGAAAAGGCTTTGCAGTACCAAGCTAACAATTTAACCTTATTGGAAATACAACGGTTAGAGGAAATGGCACGGTCAACAAAAGCCAGGGCTATGCTCAATGAAAATTGGTCAATGCTCAAATCATTCATCTAAAAAATGATCATCCCCTTAACAATTTCATCTATGGCATTAAGCACAATACCGATCCTCAAAAATTCAAGTTTTAAACTTGCAGAAAAAGTTGTTCCAATAATGGCTATTGTTGCTGTTGGTGGTGTAGCGTATGTTGGGTATCAGTTTTTGAAAAAAGACGAAGCCCCAAAACTAAACTCCAATCCTAATTTGCCAAAAAGCGAATTGAGTGATGTTCAGGTAGCGGCAATTGCAGAGAGGTTGTATACAGGGATGAATACTACAAATAGTTCTAACAAGCCAGTTATTGCTGCTTTGACCGGGTTAACGCAAAATGATTTTGTTCGGGTATATGAATATTTTGGCAAAAGGCAATATTCCCTTACCTGGGGTAATGTTGGCGATCCAATTACAAGTGGCAATCATCATTTAATTACCTGGCTTACAAATGAATTGAGTACTACTGAAATTCAGGCGGTGCAAAAAGTAATACCAAATTTACTAACGGTTTAGGTTATGATAACAAAAACTACATTAATTGTTGATGAAATGAACCGGCCTTTAGACCGTGTTCATTTATCCTGGGGTTATGGTGGTACCACAACTAATTTTTCTGGAATAGCAACAGTTAAAGCAATGCCAAACCAACGGGTGACAATTAGCTATGTTGGGAAGGAGCCTGATTATTACACATTAAAAGATTTGCCTAAAAAAATAATACTTATGAATAGATTAGAAAGCCTGGATGAAGTAGTCGTGAATGCTAAACCCAAAAAAACAACCCCTAAATACCTTTTCCCTGCACTTGGAGCAACTGCTTTGTTGGCAATCCTTATGAGTATGGCAGGAAATGATGCACCTAAGAAAATCACGTTATAATGTCAATTTTTAGAAGCTATTTACCACTACTACAACAAGTAGAAGGCGGTTTTCAAATAAATCCAAAAGATGATGGGAATTACAATTCCCTGGATCAGCTTGTTGGAACGATGTACGGTATTTCAGCCAGGTTCTATGAAGGTGTAA
>Ga0307487_1001465_pt1 | contig 16498 bp, 8 predicted proteins | sample CBIW12metaG_FD_203665 | JGI IMG/M metagenome (GOLD analysis project Ga0307487, IMG submission 203665) | Sea-ice brine microbial communities from Beaufort Sea near Barrow, Alaska, United States - CBIW 1.2 | ecosystem: Environmental > Aquatic > Marine > Coastal | place: USA: Alaska | collected... | reverse complement strand
TATATATTCTGGACGAATTATGCAGGATTTTCAAGGAGGTTTAGGATTGTTCATTTATTCAAATAAAGATGGTATTAGATTTCAAACAAATCCAAATAAAACTTTTGACGCTGTTTTCTCTATGAGTTCTGGTCAACTTTCCGCATTAATTATTTCTTTTACTCTAGCATTACATAAAAAATATTCTCTGAACAAGATTATTTTAATTGATGACCCTGTTCAAACCATGGATGAAATCAATATAGCTGGATTTATTGAACTATTAAGAAATGAGTTTTATTCCAATCAATTAGTAATTTCTACACATGAAGATATGGCATCAGCTTACATGAGGTATAAGTTCAAAAATTATGGTTTAGCCCAAAAGCGAATTAATTTAAAATCATATTCCGCAAATCATAATGGCTAATTACGACTTTTCGACTTTAAATGATAGAGACTTGGAGGAATTGACAAGAGACTTACTGTCAAAAAAACTCAATTTAAATTTTCAATCCTTCAAACCCGGACCTGATAAGGGCATAGATTTGCGATATTCAACAATAAATGATGAAAACGATATAATTGTTCAAGTTAAACACTACCAAGGTTCAGGTATAACCAAATTAAAGCAGGATTTAAAAAAGAAAGAAATTTCAAAAGTATTATCATTAAAACCTAGACGATATATTCTTTGTACTTCATTACCATTATCTCCCCAAGATAAGGAGGGGATTAAAAATATTTTCATTTCATATATTCAATCAACATCAGATGTAATAGGTAAAGAAGATTTAAATAAATGGCTAGATGATTATCCTGAAATTCAAGAAAGGCATTTTAAGCTTTGGTTGTCATCTATTGAGATAATAAAGAAAATTATCAAAAATGGAGTTAGAGGTAGATCAGAATTTTATAAAGAAAAAATTTTAAAAGAAATTGCTATATATGTGCCTAATAAAACTCATATGGAGGCAGTTAATGCATTAAATAATAACCATTTTATACTAATAACTGGTGCTCCTGGAATAGGTAAATCAACTTTAGCAAACATATTGACATATCAATTATTGGCTGAAGATTTTGAATTGGTATATGTTAGAGAAATAACAGAAGCCGAAGAAGCTTTTCATCCAGAAAAGAAACAAATATTCTATTTTGATGATTTTTTAGGTGCCATTACTTTAGACTTGTATAGTTCAAGAAATGCTGATTCTGCTATTGTAAATTTTGTTGAAAGAATTAGGTGCAATAAACATAAGAGACTTATACTTACCTGTAGAACAACTATCTTGAGTCAGGCAAAAAATGTTTCTGATAAAATGCAAAATTCTAATATTGACATTTCTAATTATGAAGTCAAACTTGAAAATTATACTGATTGGGATAAAGCAAGGATTTTGTATAATCACATATATCTTTCAGATTTGCAGGATAAACAAAAGTTGATTTTTTTTCAGAATAATTTTCATTGGAAAGTAATTAAACATAAATTCTATAATCCTAGATTAATTCAAGATATAACTAATAAAAGTAATATTGCTAATTTAAGCTATTCAGAAAAATTTGTTTTAGATGTATTAAATGACCCTAAAAAAGTATGGGAGAAACCTTTTAATATTCAGATTTCACAGATTTCACGATTATTATTATTAACGATGTATTCATTGGGTGGAGGAATATATATAATGACAGATGATAGATTAAAGGAAGCATTTACTTCTAGAATAAATTACGAAGTATTGAACAATAACTATCAAAGTATAGGTAATGAATATAATTCTGCCTTAAAAGAATTGGTAGGAGGTTTTATTATTCGAACGATTGATAAAAATAGTGTTAAATATAGCTTTTTCAACCCATCTATAGAAGACTTTATTTTTGCGTATTTTCAAAATTCATATGAAGAATATTATCAAGTACTTAAATCAGCCGTATTTTTTGAACAATTCAAGTTTAGGATTACAACTGCTAAAGTAGAGGGAGAAAAAAGAATAAACTTTTCTTCTATACCGGCCAGACAAAAATTATATGAAATTTTTAATGAAAAAAAATCTTTTTTAATAGGATATTACTCTGGGGATTCAAATTTGAATATTATTTCAACTATAATTAGGTTGTTTATCAAAAATGAAGATAAAACAGAGTTGATCAAAAAGATTAATGTTATAGATGTTAATTATTTAAGTTGGGATGATAGAGACAATTTAACCGAAATTTTAAAATATATTGCGGAAAACAACCTAAATTCACAGATAAATAATTTACCATCTTTAATTAAAATCCTATCTAAAAATATACCTTCTCACTACTTAATTAAAACTTATGCAAATCTGATTAAGGAAAACGCAACTTTTTTTGATATTATTAAAATTGCAAAAGAGCAAAATGATGATTATTACAATAATATTAAAAAAAATGTGAATGATTCTTGGGAGAAATTTTGTGATGATTATATTACAGATGCTTATGGTATTGATAAAACTATTGACAGCGAAGAATTAGATGGTATTATAAACAAAAGAAAGGAAGAGGCTATCCAAATCAATAATGACATTGGGTTGGAAAGTCCCGAATCTATTATTGAATATGAGTTTGATATTTCATCTCAAATTGAGTTTAATAATCAGAAAAATAGTGAGAATGATATAAAAATTCAAGGATATCAAGATAAAAATAGAATTGAAATTTTGGATATTAATAAATTATTTAACTCAAATAGTAAGGAAAGTTTTGAGATGTTACCTGCAATTAAATGAGTCAAAGTAAAATAAATTATTATCATACCATCAAATAGTGCTTTGGAGCGTGTAAATTAAACTCTGTCTGAATGAAATTAATAAATAATTTTATTCAGACAGAATTATGACATCAAAAGAAAAAGTATCCATCCCACTAAGTACATGTTAATACGCCGGGCAGATAGAACGAGGGGAATATCATGTGTCTCCTATACTGGGAGTTGGAATACCAAAAAGCAAGGCATTCCCACGGTTTGACAGGGTTTTTCAGCAAGCATTACATCAGGTTTTGCAACCAGTATTTGAGCCAGACTTTCAAAAGCACAGAAAGTTAAAATTGTGTTAAAGGTGTCTAATTCGGGTGCACTCCATTTGAACGTGCTTGAAAGGCTCTATAAATGCGGGGTAAGACAGAATCTAAGCACTCCCGCCTCGAGTACTCCAAACCCTGTTAATCTATTGATTATCAGGGTTTTTTGGTTTAAATAGGTGACGGTTTCCCTACACTTTCCCCACGTCATTAAGAAGTATTTGAAATGCAATAGGATTTGTTATCTGCACGCTCTTAATATACCCATTAATAAAAAGCATCTTTACGATCCGTCTTTATAGAGAATAAGATCCTTAAAGCATCTATAAAATCTGAATTTATCTTTTTGGTATTTAGGTTATTTAGTCTTATCTCTGCATGAATTACAATTATTTTAAAATATTATATAAAAAAACATACAATAAATATAAAAAATTATATATTTGTAGAACAAAAAATATCTCTGCGGGAACAGAGATATGTAAATGGGTGGTACCCCTAAAAACAATTTTAATATGAATACAAATTTAAGAATAAAAACTAATCTACCAAATAAAAGGAGGTTAGCATCTTTTGAAGGATGTAAAATTGACTTAGAATATGAATTACCGTTGCTTTTTAAGGCTTTTAAGGAGGCTTTTGCAAGTTATGAAAAGGAAATAATTCAAACCCGACCTGATGCAAGAGCCAGAGGATTTGAAGCCTCCCTTTTGAATTCTAAAATGATTCAAAGTGTCCAGGATCATTTTCCATTGTATTGGAAATTCGGCAGGTATAAACGGTTTGTATTGAGAATCAACGGATATATTATTTTGTTTAAAAAGCTTAATAATTCTGACCGACCGATGAATATCAAAACAAAATCTGTTGATGCAATTTCAAACCAATTGTCTTTACCCCTTTTTGATTCTGAAAGTTCTATTGTTGAACCTATTTTGTTCTTCGGATATAAGAAAAATTCTTTGGGGGAAATTGTGGATCCTAAACTGGTCTACATAGATGAAAATCAGGTTAAATGGACTTTGAACGAAGACGATATTGATAGCAGTACAGTTTCTGTTACTGAAACAGGGGTGACAGGTCCAGCTGCGCCTAAAGTAAGAGAAAACTTAGTTAAAAAGAAAGTAGTAAATAATAATTAACCAGGGTGCCACCGGTTTACTTATTTAATTTAATTATGGAAAACTTATGAATTACAAACAGCTAATTTTTGCACGTGAATATAGAGGCTTCACCCAAACCCAATTGGCTAAACGTATTGAAGGACTTTCACAGTCTAATTTGTCTAAATTTGAAAAAGGGGTAAGTCTTCTATCAGATGATATAATTCATAAAATCATATCATTTTTGAACTTTCCAGTAGAATTCTTTGATCAAAGAATTTCTATTGTTTGTGAAGATGCTGATTATAGAAAAAAAGCTTCGGTAACAAAAACTCAAAAATCTGAATTAGATTATAGTAATAAACTTATAGGATACTTAGTCGATCAAATGGCAAATTCCATAGAGTGGCCTGAATTTAAATTGAAGGCAATGGATTTAGAGGAAGGTTATTCTCCACAATACGTGGCAAAGTATATTCGAAAACTTTTAAAGCTTAAAAAGGATGAGCCTGTTCGAGATATTTATCATTTACTTGAATCCCAAGGAATAATTGTAGTGGAACTTGATGCAATTGATAAATTTGATGGAGTTTCTTTTTTAACGGATGATGGGTATCCAATAATCGTCACGAACAAATCCTTTTCCAATGACAGAAAAAGATTTACACTCGCACATGAGCTTGGGCATATTATTATGCATAAAGCTGGTGGATTCCCTATTCCTGAGTTCAGGAACCGGGAAGAAGAAGCTAATTTATTTGCTTCAGAATTCTTAATGCCTGAGGATGCTATTAAAAATTCTTTAAGAGGGCTAAAACTATCATACCTTTCTGAGTTGAAAAGATATTGGTTAACTTCGATGGCATCCTTGATTAGAAGGGCTAAAGATTTAAGTGTTTTATCAAATGATAAATACACATATTTAAATATTGAACTAAGTAGGAAAGGTTATAGGAAAAGAGAACCAATTGATGTTTATATAGATAATTCCAGTTTATTTAGGAATGGTTATTTATTACACACAAATGAGTTGGAATATTCTGATATGGAACTAGCGAAGGCTTTTAATCTTCCATTAGATGTAATTGAAAAATTTTGTAATAATTCAAAGTCCTTTAATTCCAGGTTGAAAGTTGTGAACTAAATGTTAGAAAAAAGGCAGAAAAATATTTTTGCCTTTTTAAATAATAAATATATAAAACAATTCCAAGATCTGCTTGATAATTTATTTCATTACCCATGATTGAATCCTCAAATATTAGGTCTTATATTTTAGTCAAATTCCTATAAAGAATCTTCCCGAGTTTGCATCAATGCAGTATAATTTCTAACTATAGTATCACTGTTGAGATATTCAACTATTTAAACGCCTTTAGTTGTTTAAAGCATCATTAGAGGTGGGATTTAATAGTTATTTACATACGGTTTGATGAAGGGGGTACGATAGCTGATTCTTAATTATTATCTTACGGATGTAAATTTTGAGTAGGCTATTCGGCTCTACTTTACCATTAAAAAAATTACTTTTACGCACATTTTAGCATGGTTTTGCCATTACACAAGCCAATCCTTAAAAACTAAAAGAGCTAAAATTAACCTTCCAACAATTACAATAATTCAATTGGGATAACTAATTTTGATGAAATCGTCAAAACGATATACTCATGACAAATTCATTTGGAGCTTATTTGCGAGAAATACGCGAACTGAAAGGACTTCCGCTAAGAAAAGTGGCTGCACAGCTAGATATAGACACTTCAATTCTTAGCAAAATTGAGCGAGATGAAAGAGTGGCTACTGTTGAAATGCTCCCTATTTTTTCTAAAGTACTAGAGAGAGATGAAAAAGAGATTCAAACTAAATTTCTGTTTTTTTCAATAAAACAGAATTACGGAGAGATGAAGTATTTAAAGGAAGGTTTAAATCAAATAATAGAATCCCTATGAGTACTAAGTTTTTTACAAATAACGAAGACAATACAGTTTTTCAAAAATTCAAAGGGATATTGGAAAACATGAAAGATGTTTATGCCTTTCATGCAGTTGCTGGATACTTTAGATCTTCTGGTTATTTTGCTTTGCAAGAACATTTAAAAGATATTAAGGACATAAAAATATTGGTAGGTATTAACGTTGACCAAATGTTCGCAGAAGCTCAGAGAAAGGGGCTTCTTTATTTCGGAGATGAAGAAAAAACCAAAGAAGAATTTCTCAAATGGTTTATACAAGACCTACAGGAAGCAAAATATTCAGAACGAGTTGAAAATGGAGTATCAGATTTTATACAAGATTTGATAGATGGTCGTATTGAGGTACGTGCCCACAACTCCAAAGCTATTCACGCTAAATTTTATTTATTTCTCCCAGAAAATCACACAGAACATTCTGACGGATGGGTATTAATGGGATCTTCAAATTTGACAGAAGCAGGACTTGGAATAAAAAAGTCCCCAAACTACGAGCTAAATATTACGTTGAAAGATTATGATGATGTAGAATTTGCAAAAGGGGAATTTGAAAAACTATGGGAAAAATCAACACCAATTCTCCCTGCTGACATTCAAGATTTTAAAAAGAAAACGCATATAGGTCAAGACTTTACACCATTTGAAATTTACTTAAAACTGCTAATTGAATATTTTGGTAAAAATATTGATTATGACCCTGACACAGTTGGTGATTTACCCAAAACATTCAAAAAACTAAGCTATCAAATAGATGCAGTAAATGAAGGTTTTCAAATGCTTATGCAGCATAATGGATTCTTTTTAGCTGATGTAGTTGGTTTAGGCAAAACAGTTGTGGCGTCAATGATTGCCAAAAGATTTTTAGTCGCAAATGGCTCATCGAATACAAAAATATTGGTTGTTTATCCCCCTGCTCTTGAAAAAAACTGGAAAAGTACATTTCGTCAATTCGGAATTGACAGACACACTAAATTCATAACCAACGGTAGGTTGGAAAAATTATTAAAAGGAGAAGATTTAAACTATTGGGCGAAGGAAGATTATGATTTAATCCTTGTCGATGAAGCCCACAAATACCGAAATCACACTTCTCAAAGTTTCGGTTATTTACAAAGAATTTGCAAAGCTCCCAGAAACGGTGATGGCTTAGTAAAAGGTAAAAACAAGAAAATAATTTTAATTTCTGCTACACCACTAAACAACAGACCACAGGATTTATACTATCAATTACTACTATTCCAAGATGCAAGAAGAAGTACTCTTCCTGTTACAAATCTACAATCATTTTTTGGGCCAATTATCCGTGAATACCGTGATATTATAAAAGGTCAGGAACCAGATATGGCAAAAATACGTGAATTGTATGGCACCATTAGGGCAAAAATAATTTCTCAAATAACGGTTCGCAGAACAAGACAAGATTTGAAAAATTATCCGAAGTATATTGATGATTTAAAGGAACAAGGCATAATCTTTCCTGAGATTGCACCTCTGAAGCCTGTTATCTATGATTTAAATACAAAATTGAGCAAAATCTTTTATCAAACTGTTTTTTACCTAACAGATAATGATAAAATCAACTATTTCAGATATCAGGCAATTGCATATCTAAATGAACATTTAAGAGATACTTATTATGATCAGGCTGTTTTAGTTTCTGGGGCACTTGCAGGTATCATGAAAACTCTTATGATTAAAAGATTAGAAAGCAGCTTTCATGCTTTTAAAATTACCTTGAATAATTTATTAGTTTCTACCGAGCGAATGGTTACCATGTTTGAAAACAATAAAGTGCTAATTGCTCCCGACTTAAATATTAATAAACTCATTGAGAAAGGGTTTAGTATGGAAGAAATTGAAACTTTAATTGAAGAGCTTAGTATTGAAAGCCCAAAGAACAACATTTTTGCTGCAGATGATTTTGAAGAGGAATTTTTAATTGGGCTCAAAAAAGACAAAGCTTTATTGCAAACTTTATTGGATGTTTGGAACGATATAAAAGAAGATCCAAAACTTGATAAACTCATTGATGCCCTGGATAACCAATTCTTCAATCCTGATATTAACCCAACCGGACAAATTGTAATATTTACGGAAAGCAATGATACTGCAAATTATTTAGCCGAAAAACTTAAGAATTATCAAGGAAAAGGAATTCTGAAGATATCTTCTGAAAACAGAAAAAAAGTATTTGAAACCATCCAAAAGAATTTTGACGCAAATTATTCTGGTAAAAAAGAAGATAAATATCAAATACTCATAACAACTGATGTATTAGCGGAAGGAGTGAATTTACATCGAGCGAACGTATTAGTTAATTATGACACTCCTTGGAATGCAACTAGGTTAATGCAAAGGACAGGTAGAATTAATCGTATTGGTAGCGTAGCAGGTGTTATTTACAACTTCAATTTCTATCCTTCGAAACATGGCGATGAGGAAATAAAATTATATCAGAATGCTTTGGTGAAATTACAAGGATTCCACACGGCATATGGAGAAGACACCCAAGTTTTTACTCATGAGGAATTAGTTGAACAATTTGAATTGTTTAAAGAAGGTATGCCTGATGAGGAGGATAAACGTTTGTTGTACTTACGTTTTATTCGTGAATTCAAAGACAACAATCCAAAGGAGTTTAAGAGAATTCAAAAATTCCCGTTAAAAGCAAGAACAACAAGAAGTAATAAATTCACTAAAGATTCAACTGTAAAAGATGCAACCTTGATTTTCTTAAAATCACCTTATAAAATTGAAATCTATAAGGTCTCTGTTGATAATGAAGTTACTCCTTTATCCTTTTTAGAAGCTGCCAGCTTATTTGAAGCAAAAACGAATGAAACAGCTTTGGATATTCCTCCAATTCATTATGAACACGTTCAAGCAGCTTTAAAAGAATTTGATAATGATTTCATAGGTTCTACTAAGGAGGTCGTAACCACTACAGATAAAGCAGATGCAATTTCTGCACAAGCAAAGAAGTTTTTGAGAAACTTCAAATCCATTACAAGAAATGCCAATACTAAAAAAGCTGCTGAGGCACTCTTGGGTTTAATTGATAAAGGCACTTTTACTCCTCTTCCAAATGAAATAAGAAAACTCAAAAGGCAGTTAGATAAAAAAACGATTTCTTATGGGCAAGCAGATAATTTGATTGTTGGAATTGCCGAAAAATATGATGCTTTCGACAATGAAGAAGACAACAAAGAATTTAAAGTAGAAATTGATGTAAATATTTCACCTGAGATAGTGATCACCGAAACATTTAAAAACTAATGGAAAAATCACAACTTCATAAAATATTTAGCAACCCCTTCAACAATAATGATTGGCTAGCTGTTCTTCAAGATGTATTTGGAGCTAAATATTTATTATCTGAACCAAGAGAAATACTATTACCATCCAATAACAAAGCGAAATCTGCTTTTGAATTAGGGAATTTCACTACTTCTGATGACCGTATTATTGGTTTGTATCGAATAGAGCTAAACCCTGATGTTTGGCTAGAACGCAACAAAGTGGGTTTGCGTGAATTGCTAAGAAACGTATATAAGTATGATGTTGATGGTGCAATTATTATTTTTGATCAAGGTGAAAAATGGCGCTTATCTTTTGTGTCGGAAATTAAAGTTCTGAATGATGAAGGAGAAGTAATAGAACAAGCTACCGAACCAAAACGATATACCTACCTATTAGGCCAAGACGAAAAAGTAAAAACACCTTCTGAAAGATTAAATAAACTAGCAGGAAAAACACTTGCTTTAAACGATATATTAGAAGCCTTTAGCGTAGAGGCCCTCAACGAAGAGTTTTACAAAATAGTAGCTGAATATTTTTACCAACTCATTGGTGGTAAAATAGGAACAGGTAAAAAAGGCAAAGATTACGGAGATGGCATTTTACAACTTCCAAGTTTACCTAAGGTTAAAGAAAACAGTAAAATCTATCAAGAATTTACTGTAAGACTGATTGGTAGAACGGTTTTTTGTTGGTTTCTTAAAATGAAAAAAGGGGATAATGAAGAATCTTTATTGCCTGAAAAGCTCCTTTCTTCTAAAGCGGTAAAAGACAATACTGGTTTCTACCATACTGTATTAGAGCGTTTGTTTTTCCAAACGCTAAACACTCAAATGAACAAACGGGTAGATAATTTACCAGATGGTTGTGAGCAAATCCCTTTTTTAAATGGTGGATTGTTTGAACCAGGGTCAGACGATTATTACCGAGCCAACAGACATACAGGTTTATCCGAAAATTTAAACACCCTTAAAATTGAAGACAAGTGGTTTCTCAATTTTTTTCAAGAACTAGAGAAATACAATTTTACCATTGATGAAAACTCGGTAACAGATGTAGAAGTAAGTGTTGACCCAGAAATGCTTGGACGAATTTTTGAAAACCTATTGGCAGAAATAGACCCTGACAGTGGTGAAACAGCACGAAAAGCAACAGGTAGTTTTTATACGCCAAGAGAGATTGTCGATTATATGGCTACCGAGAGTTTGGTACAGTATCTCCATAACAAAACGAATTTAAAACCAGAGCAACTTCGCCCTGTTTTTAAAATGACAGAAGAAGAAACTAAAGAGTTTTCATATAAAGAACTTGAAAGCATTTTGGATGCCTTGGATAAAGTAAAAATTCTTGATCCTGCTTGTGGTTCCGGAGCCTTTCCTATGGGTATATTACAAAAAATTGTAATGGCGCTTCAAAAACTTGACCCTGAATCGGAATGGTGGAAAAAAAGACAGCTGAAACGCATTACTAACCCAATAATTAAAAAAGCCTTACGAGAAAAACTTGATGCTTCAAGTGTAGAATACGCTCGTAAAATAGGAATTATTCAAAACTCGTTATATGGTGTAGATATACAACCGATAGCTGCCGAAATATCTAAACTACGTTGTTTTCTAACGTTAATTGTAGATGAAAACATTGACGACACTAAAGAAAACAGAGGAATAGAACCACTACCTAACCTAGAATTCAAGTTTGTTACGGCTGATACCTTGATCAAGCTCCCTGAGCAAAAAGAACAAAGAACCATGTTCGACAACTTTGAGGAAATGGAATTGCTCAAAGAATTGCGAGGAGAATACTTACAAAGCTCTGGTAAAAAGAAAGAAAAGATAAAAGAGCGGTTTATCAAAGTGCAAACTAAAATGTTTAAAAACGAAATGCACTTGTTTGCCGATACCCAAAGCAGAGCCTACAAACTAAGTTCCTGGAACCCCTTTGATCATGGCAAAGCAGATTGGTTTGACCCACAGTGGATGTATGGCGTAGATAATTTTGATGTGGTGATTGGAAACCCACCATACATTAAAGAAGCTACAAATAAATCTGCATTTAGTGGTATTAAGGGGAAAGAATATTACCAAGGTAAAATGGATATTTGGTATTATTTCGCTTGCCATTTATTGGACATGCTTCCTGAAAAAGGGATTTTGACCTTTATTGCAACGAACAATTGGGTAACTAATTCAGGAGCTTCAAAACTCAGAAATAAAATAGCCAAGGAGGCTAAAATCATACAATTAGTTGATTTTGGTAATACAAAAATATTTTCAAGTGCGGGCATTCAAACAATGATATTAATTGCTGAAAGAGATTCATCTGACAAAGAGTATAAATTTGATTACAAAAAAATTGATTCGGATTCGGCCACACTTGAAGATTCCTTTAATATGCTTAAAAGCATTGAAAACCCAAGATATATTTTAGCTGAACCTACGTTTAAACGAAAAAAACTTATTGATAAGTCATTTTTATTTTACGGTTCTGAAAAGGATTTATTGTTAGATAGAATAAAATCTAAACAGAATTTCAAGCTTGATTCTAAGAAGGATGTTGCATCAGGGATTGACCTTCTACAAGATTTTGTAAACAAAAAACATAAAGAAGTAATTAAAAACGTAGAAATTGGAGACGGTATATTTAATTTAAGTCAAAAAGAATATGAAGAATTAAATCTCAGCAAAAAAGAAAAAGAATTAGTTAAACCATTTTTCACGACAACTGAACTGCAAAATTATTACGGCAATAAAAAAAATAAATACTGGATAATCTATACAAATTCGACTTTCAAGGATAAAAATAAAATGCATTCGTTTCCGAAAATAAAAAAACATTTAGATACGTTCACAGATGTATTCACATCTGTGAACAAACCATATGGATTACACCGTTCGAGAGATCAATATTATTTTACAGGAGAAAAAATATTTTCATTAAGAAAATGTTCTGTTGGGCCAAGGTTTACTTATACTGATTTTGACGCATATGTTAATAGGACATTTATGGTGATTAAAACAAGTAGAATTAGCCAAAAATATTTGACTGGTTTATTAAACTCAAACCTGATAGCTTTTTGGTTAAGATATAGAGGGAAAATGCAAGGGTTTAATTTTCAAGTGGATAAAGAACCTTTATTAAATATTCCAATATATAAACCAGAGTCAACAGAAGAATTTTCAATCCTTGTTGATTATATTATTGCAATTAAAAAACTAGAAAAAGACCAAATCAACCCACACGTACCCAATTCTCACCTCGTTCAACTATTTGAAGAGGTAATAGATGCCATGGTAATGGAGTTATATTTTGAAGAAGATTTTAAAAAGGAAGGTATAAAATTTATCAAATATGCCGAGCGAGATTTTAAATCCATTGAACATTTAAAAACAGAGAATGAAAAAATTGAGGTAATCCACGAAGCTTACCAAACACTAAGACAAAAAGACAATGAAATTCGCAACAACCTAAAGTTGATGGACTTAAACCTGGCAGAAATTGTACTGCCCATTAAAACTGCCAAGTGATGAACAAAATCAACAAAATAGTTTTAAAGAACTTTAAATTTTTCTATGGTGAAGTTGAAATTGAATTTGAGAGAAAGAACGCTCTCATTTTTGGCGAAAACGGAAGTGGTAAAAGTTCCATTTACTGGGCATTATACACTTTTTTACAAAGTGTATATAAGGATAGTCCTCAAAATGTACAGAAATATTTTAATCTAAGCGATCAAAGTCTAAAAAATAGATTTGCAGAGAATGAAGAGGATAGTTTTATCAAATTGGTTTTTGAGGATTCTCAAAAATCATTAACTGAAAAAACAATCTCAAATTCAACCGTTAACACCAAAATAGGGAATATGGTTAAGCATGCTGTACTAGGTAGCGAGCTAATCAATTACAAATTACTTTCAAAATTTCATGATTTTAAAAATCCCTTTCAAATAGATCTTTTTCCATTAATGGAAAAAGACACATTGATGTTTATTAACTTTAGAGAGAACTTGATAAAAATTGACCAAACTGAAGGAACATCGAATGCGCAAGATTGGTGGGATTACATTAAACTTGGGATGCAACCGAGAGGTAAAATGCATCTGCAACCCTATAAAACCTTTAAAACTGCAACACATAAGTTTAATGAAGAATTGAAATTCTATTTAGACTCTATCATAGAATCGGTAAATGAATATTTGGTAAAGTTTAATCAGAATTTTCCAATATCATTTGAGTTTATTAATTGTAATTATGATGGCTTTGAAAAAGACAGTACAACTAGAAGAACTCATAAAACAGAGGTTCCTAAAATATACTTACAAGCTTCGTTTAATCATGACAAATTGGATGAGTCTAAAAGACAAATCCTTAGACCTCATACTTTTTTAAATGAAGCGAAATTAACAGCCATAGCATTATCCATACGATTTGCTATGCTGGATAAGAAATTAGATACTTCCAATTTAGAAGGTGATACACCGAAATTTTTAGTGCTAGATGATTTGCTAATTAGTCTGGATATGAGTAATCGTGAACGAGTTTTAGACATTGTATTGAACGAATTTAGCAATTACCAAATTCTTATTTTAACGCACGATCGCAATTTTTTCGAGCTTACAAGACACCGAATTAATCATTTCAAACAAGACAATTGGAAATACATAGAAATGTATGAATGTGAAAAAGATGGGATACCACAACCATACATTAAGTTTTCTGATACTTATTTGGACAAAGCTGAAAAGTATTTTTATGATAAAGAATATGACATTGCAGGAAACTTTCTAAGAAAAGAAGCAGAAAATTTTTGCAAAGATTTTCTACCTAAGAAATATCAATTTAATTCAGAATACAATCGTCATGATTTAAATGGCCTCATTCTACGTTGCCTGGAATTTGCTAAGGATGCTGGTTTAGATGAAAGATTGTTTACGGAATTAGATAGCCATCGGAAGTTTGTCTTAAACCCTACAAGTCATGACAGTTATGATGTGCCAAAATTCAATAGTGAGATAAGAAATTGTTTAATTACTTTGAAGGCATTACGAGAAATTAAAAATGAACCTTTTTCAAAAAGAGGAGAGCTGGTTGAATTTGAATTAACGACTGCTGACGGAAGTAATACTTTCAAGTTTGAAATCAAATTGGAAGATGATTTTAGGTTATTAAAATCACCTGAAAGCACTTCTGTTCTTTCAAAAGGAATGGTAAATTATTGGGTTACCGAAAATGGTGCAAAAGGATATTTAGAGCACGGTAATATTTCAATAAAAGAATTTTATGATAAAAATTATAAGAAATCAGATAAAATAAAAAATTCTGACTATTGGGAGGAAGTACTTATCTCTGCTACAGGGGACAAACTAAAGGTGGAAAGAAAGATATAATGCCAACTTTTCGCAACCATACACATTGCCAAACGTGAATCCTGTTGACTGAACTAGTTCTTTCCCGGAATGACAGTTATTGGATTGGTCTCAAGTTTAAAAAGCTTATTTTAGTCCATAATTGGCAGTGAATTTAGATTTTTAGAAAGACTGCCGTTGGTAAAACGATTTTATGGAAAGAAGTTTAAATAATATTGCCTTTTCAATTTATTCCAATAAAGGAATTTATTCTTTATTATTAGGCTCAGGTATTTCAAAAACATCTGGGATACCTACAGGTTGGGACATCGTTATAGATTTAATAAAAAAAATAGCTAAATTAGAAAAGGAACATTGTGAACCTACCCCAGAAGATTGGTACAGAAATAAATATCAAGAAGAACCAGATTATTCCAATATTTTAGAAAAATTAGCGTCCACACCTACAGAAAGATTAAACATTTTAAAATCATATTTTGAAAATGGCGAAGAAGAGACGGATCCATACCAACCAACTGAAGCTCATAAATCAATTGCTAGACTTGTCAAAAAAGGATATGTAAAAGTAATCATTACAACAAATTTTGACCGTTTAACCGAAAAAGCATTATTAGCAGAGGGTATAGAGCCACTAGTTATTAGACATCCATCAGAAATTGAAGGTACAATGCCATTAGTTCATAGTAAGTTTACCTTAATAAAAATTAATGGAGACTATCTGGATTCTCGATTTTTGAATACAAAAATTGAACTCGATAATTATCCCGATTTATTAAGTGATTATATCTTAAAAATTATAAATGAATATGGAATAATTTCTTGTGGCTGGTCGGCAAAATGGGATAATGGTTTAATCAATATTATCAAACAATGTCAAAATTTTCGATTTAACAGTTATTGGAGTTATATAAATAAATGTAATCCGGAGATCAAAGAAATTGCAGATCTAAGGAAAGGTGAAATTATTCAAATAAAAGATGCGAATCATTTTTTCAAAGAATTGTTGGAGAAAGTTGAAGCACTAGAAACATTCGATAATTTAGATCCTTTAAGTGCAGATATTGCCATTGCACGATTAAAAAAGTATATTACTAAAGAAGAAAATATTATCCTCTTACGTGATTTATTAATAGATGAATGTATTAGGGTAAAGGGTAAAATAAAAAACGCTACAAATTCAAATCAAAGTCTCCAAATTGAGCAATTTCAAAATACATTAAAATTTTATTTATCTAATCTTGAAATCTTGACCCCTCTCGTGGTTAACGGGACTTATTGGGCAAAGGAATATCACCATAAGTTTTTCAAAGAAATATTAGTGAGATTAATCCAACCTTCTAAATTAAGTGGTCAATTTAACCAAGAGACATTTGATTTTAATTTTATCCCTTCATTATTCACTTTTTATTCTATAGGTTTAACAGCGACGAAAACTAAAAATTACGCTTTATTGAATGAACTTTTCAACATAAAAATTAATAATTTCTATTCAAGTGAAGCAGAAAAAATTTTTATAATTGAGAAATTAAACACTTCGTTGATAGGGAAAGAATTATTTCAAAAAATAATCGGAGAAAATCAAAGAACTCCTATGAGTTCTTTTTTAAAGGAGAAATTATTTGTATATCCGGAATATTTCCTAATTATCGGAAATATTCCTATATTTGAATGAATTTAAATGGATTAAAGATGGATATATTTTCTTTTGGAGTTCACTTTACCGATGAAAAAAGCTGCCGCCTG
>Ga0307487_1001464_pt1 | contig 16502 bp, 14 predicted proteins | sample CBIW12metaG_FD_203665 | JGI IMG/M metagenome (GOLD analysis project Ga0307487, IMG submission 203665) | Sea-ice brine microbial communities from Beaufort Sea near Barrow, Alaska, United States - CBIW 1.2 | ecosystem: Environmental > Aquatic > Marine > Coastal | place: USA: Alaska | collected... | reverse complement strand
ATAGGTTTTTTGTGTATTGTTCACTTTCATAGTGGCCAATATCTGCCAAAACGAGTTTTCCTTCTGCTTTATAGAAATCGTGATACTTTAAATCGGCGGTAATAAAAAAATTGGCCCCGGCTTTTTTGGCATTTTCAATGGCAAAACTTCCGCTTCCGCCAAGTACAGCTAACTTTTTTACAGCTTTGCCAAGGAGTTGGGAATGCCGGATGCATTTTGTGTGAAAGGTGTTTTGAATCTGGGCCAGAAATTCTGTTTCCTCCATTTCCTGGGGCAAATCCCCAATCATTCCCATTCCCATTTGCTGATGTTCATTATCCAGGCTTATAATTTCATAGGCCACCTCTTCATAAGGATGATTTTTAAAGAGCGTTTTCAAAATTATTCCTTCAAGATGTTTGGGGAAAGTAATCCCTATTTGGGTTTCTTCTTCAAAATGGGTTTCCCCTTTTTTCCCGATCACGGGATTTGCTGCAGCATTAGCTTTGAAGCTGCCTGTGCCTTGCAGGTTAAAACTGCATTCATCGTAATTTCCAATAGAACCCGCTCCGGCTTCAAAAAGCTTTTTCCGTAACATTTCTGCCTGGGAAGTGGGGATGTAAGTGGTGAGTTTTTTTATGCTGTTTTTTTTCGGAATTAAAATTTTGGGGTTTGTAAGATGGAGTTTATCACATATCATTTTATTTACTCCCAGATGATGATTGTCCAACGCAGTGTGAATCGCATAAATGGCAATATTGTTTTGAATGGCCTTTATCACGGTCCTTTCTACATAATTGTTGCCATTCAGCCTTTTTAATCCGGAAAAGATGATGGGATGGAAACTCACAATGAGATTGCAATTTTTGGCGATGGCTTCCTCAACGACTTCCTCAAGGGTGTCAAGGGTAATTAAAATTCCGGAAACCGGCGTATTGGAGTTTCCCACCAACAATCCAACATTGTCAAAATCTTCTGCGGTTGCGGCCGGCGCAAAATCTTCCAGGTGTTTTATCACATCTGCAATTAACATAGTTTAGTATTTTAATTCAAATATAAATATTATACATTCGTAACAATGAGTATACTTCGAAAAATCCTGTTCCCATTCGCTTTATTATATGGCATGGTGATGCAGCTGCGAAATTTTTTATATGATATTAAGGTATTTAAATCCAGTTCATTCCCTCTCCCGGTAATTTGTGTAGGGAACTTGAGCGTTGGGGGAACAGGGAAGTCTCCAATGATAGAATACCTGCTCACGCTATTGATATCAAATCACAAAATTGCAACCCTGAGCCGAGGCTATGGCCGTAATTCCAGTGGATTTCATCTTCTGGACGGAAGTGAAACAGCGGAAATGGCAGGGGATGAACCTTTGCAATTTAAATCCAAATTCAAGCATGCGATAGTTGCAGTGGACGAAAAACGAACAAGAGGGATTTCCCTGTTGCAATCCGGTTGTTCTCCCGAGGTAATTCTATTGGATGATGCTTTCCAGCACCGAAAAGTTAAAGCCGGATTAAATATACTTTTGACTACCTATAATGATTTGTATATAGACGATTTTATTCTGCCCACAGGAAACTTGAGGGAACCAGCATCCGGTGCTAAACGTGCACACATAATAGTGGTTACAAAGTGCCCAAAAAATATGTCTGTCAAAAAGCAGAACTCAATAAGAAAAGGGCTTAAGCTGAAGGATTATCAAAAATTGTTTTTCAGTTATATCGAATATGGCAACAAAGTTTACAGTGAAAAACCGAGGAAGTTGTTAAGTTCTATTTCAGATGAAAAAATTACGCTGGTAACGGGAATTGCAAACCCACAACCTCTATGCGATTATCTAGATCAGCTTCATATTGATTTTGAGCATTTGAATTTCCCCGATCACCATAAATTCACTAAGGCGGATTTAAATCTAATAATGGAAGCTCCATTTGTTTTAACAACCGAAAAGGATTTTATGAGATTAAAAGGAGTTATCTCGCATCCAAATTTATATTACATTCCTATTAAAATGAAATTTATAGGCAGCAAAGCCCTGGAATTTGACCAACAAATTGAGCGATTTGTATTAAATAAAAAATGAGGTGCATTGCACCCCATTTTATTTGGCTAATTCAAACTATATATTCTTTATATATACTTTTCCTTATCCTGTTTATTCAAACAATATGCCAAAATATTATACCTGGATTTTACTGGCGGCAAGATGCAGGTTTATTTTATTGAAAAACTCTTCTGTCTTGTAGGGTTTAGGGATAATGTCGGTAAATCCGTTCAGAAAAAATTCATCCAGATTTTCATCCAGGGTTACCGCGGTAAGGGCAACAATGGGAATTTGTTCGTCAAATTTCCGGATCTCTATGGTAGCTTCAATTCCGCTTATGCCCGGCATGTGGATATCCATTAATATAAGGTCAAAAGCATTGTTTTTCACCATTTCTATGGCAATAGTTCCATTATCGGCAACATCACAAATCACCTGATGTTTTTCCAGAATTTTACGGGTAATCATTTGGTTGATCTTATTGTCCTCAACAATTAAGATTTTTTTGTTGTGCATTGTGCTGTTTGAAAGCGGCACAATTCCCTTCCCATTTTCATTTGAACCTGTTTTAGGCTGTTCAAAAGCCTCAAACTTAAGGTCAAAACTAAAGGAAGAACCCTTGCCTAAATCGCTGTCTAAATGTATATCGCTATGCATTAAATTCAATAAATTCTTGACTATGGAAAGTCCCAGGCCTGTTCCACCAAATTTTCGGTTTATTTGCATAGAACCCTGGGTGAAATTTTCAAAAATCGCAGTTTGTTTTTCCTTGGTAATTCCTTCGCCATTGTCTTTAATTTCGAAGTGTAAAAAATACTGCTGTCCCACCTGATGGTTTTTCTTAACATTGATCCAGATATCGCCATCTTCGGTAAATTTAACTGAATTGCCAATTAGGTTGATCAGGATCTGAGAAATTTTGAGAGGATCTCCTTTTAATTTTTTTGGAATTTGCGGGTCAAAACTAAAATGCATCTTGGTGTTTTTGATGTCGGCTGAATTTTTAAGCGCTATCAATACATCCGAAATTCGCTTTTCCAAATTGAAAGAAGTATCCAGAATTTCCATCTTATTCGCCTCAAGTTTGTTGAGATCCAGAATGTTATTAATTAGGGATAATAAATATTCTCCTGAGAATTTCAGCGAATTTAAATGTTCTTTCTGATTCTCGGTAGGGCTTTCATCCAATAATAAATGGGTTAGCCCGGTAACTGCATAGAGTGGGGTACGCAACTCATGGGTAATTGTTGAAAGAAATTGCGCTTTTGCCAAAGATGCTTTTTCGGCATTATCTTTAGCTATGGTAAGTTCGTCATTTTTTTTCTGAAGCAATTCATTTGCCTTGGCACGTAAATTATTGTTTTTATATAAAGACAAGGTCAGAAGGGAAAGGATCGTGATAAGGGCAACACTTAAAATGGTGGTTAGTTTATTGACCTTTAGCGAGCGTACCTGTTCTGCATTCTGGATCTTGAGATCCTCAATACTTGATTTTAAAGCGTTTACACCATAACGGGTATTGGCATCAAGCGCAAGCGCCTGCCGGCTCATATTGAAAATTGAGTCACGCACTTGATTGCCTGTTTTAAGGTAAGCAAGGGATTGGCTGTAATTTTTTTGTGATTCGTAAATTTTACTAAGTAGATTATTGGAATGCATGATCATCCCACCAAAATCGTTGGTAATGGCAATTTCCAGGGATTTTTGCGCCTCTGTTTCTGCTTCCTCAGGTAGGTTAAGTACTTGATATACCCTGCTTTTATAATAATGCAAACGTGAAGTTTCGTATAAATTATCGCTTTCCTTCAAATAGGTCTCAGCATTGTTGAAGAAGCTAAGGGCCAGGTTTCTGCTTTTCAAAGAATTATCGGAATTCAGTAAAATAATTCCCCGATTAAGATGTACCAAACCTAAATATTCAGTGTTTTCCTGGGTTGAATAAAAATCTTCCGCCAGATTTAAATATTTATTGGCCCTCACAAAATCCTTTTGCACATTGAAGATTTTCGCAAAATTAAGATAGCTGTAGGCCAAACCGGCCTCATCGTTAATTTCCCGTTGGATTGAAATTGCACGCTGAAGTTCTGTAATAGCCTGAGCGTAATCATGGCGTACGTAAAACAATTTGGAAAGAATACTGCTGGAAAGCGCGATGTACTTTTGGTCGTTAATTTGTTTTGAAAGTTCTAAAGCATTTTTGAGCTGTATAAGGGCCTTTTCAAAATTGAGAACATTTATGGAAATTTCGGCCTCATTGATCAGGTTTTGAATGTTGCCATTTATTTCTGAAATTTCTTCGTCACTTTTTTGCTGTGCTACTGAAGTGTAACAGCAAAAAAGAATCAAAAACGTTAAAATAATGTTCTTCATTGGGGGGAATGCTCGTACATAATTTCGTTAAATGTAGTTAATTCTTTGAAACGAAAGAAATTAAATCGATAAGTCGGCTGGAATAACCAATTTCATTGTCGTACCATCCAATAAGTTTTATCAAATCCCCGCCAATAACCGAGGTCATTTGGGAATCGAAAATGCAGGAATAAGGATTCCCAACAATATCAATGGAAACAAGGGGTTCATCGGTATAACTCAAATAATTTTTAAGATAAGTTCGGGATGCTTTCTCAAAAACCGAATTTACTTCTTCTATAGTTGTAGGCCTGTGTACATTTAAGGTCATATCGGTAAGCGAGCCGTTTGGTACCGGCACACGGATCCCGCAACCGCCAATAACATCCTTCAAATCGGGAAAAATACGGGTAAGTGCCTTGGCCGCCCCAGTAGTGGTTGGAATTATTGAAAGTGCAGCCGCCCTGGCCCTGCGCCAATCTCTATGAGGTTTGTCATGTAAACTTTGATCGGCGGTATAGGAATGTATTGTGGAGATATAGGCGTGTTTTACCCCAAAATTTTTATTGATCACATCCAGCATTGGCGCTGCATTATTAGTAGTGCAGGACGCATTGGAAATTATTCTTTCACTGCCGTCCAGGATATTTTCATTTACCCCTAAAACCACCATTTTAATTTGATCGTCATCCGGGGGTACCGAAAGAATAACTTTTTGAACCCCTTCCTTAAGATGCTGTTTCAGATCCTCTGTTTTTTTAAATTTTCCGGAGGCTTCCACCACATATTGAACTCCGTATTTAGACCAGTTAATGTCCTTTGGATGATTGTAATTGAGTACGGGAATTTCCCTGTTATTGATGACTATATGGGAATTGACTGAAGCAATATCAGTATTTAACCTTCCGTGAATGCTGTCGTATTTAAGGAGATGGGTGAGTGTCGCGGCATCGGCAATGTCATTAATGGCAACAACCTCAATTTCTTTATGATCTATTAATAGCCTGAACAAGTTGCGACCAATACGGCCGAAGCCATTGATCCCAATTTTTATTTTTTCAGCCATATTTTTTTGGGGATGAAATTAGGTTAAATGCTTTTGGGCTTTATAAGAAGATCTAACCAAAGCCGAACTTTCAACGTGACGGAAACCTAATTCAAGTCCGATATTTTCATATTTTTTAAATTGCTCCGGAGTGATAAATTGTTTTACGGGCAAATGCTTTTTACTGGGTTGCAGGTATTGGCCAATAGTAACAATATCCAGATTAACGCTTTTCAAATCCTGCAAAGTCTGGATCACTTCATCTTCGGTTTCTCCCAATCCCAGCATAATTCCCGATTTAGTCCTCGCAATACCCTGGTCTTTCAGATATTTTAATACTTGCAGGCTTCGTTCGTATTTCGCCTGAATCCGCACTTCTCTTGTCAATCGTTTTACGGTTTCCATATTATGGGAAACTACCTCGGGACCTACCTCGACGATCCTGTCTATATTTCGTTCATTCCCCTGAAAATCGGGAATAAGGGTTTCCAAAGTAACTCCGGGATTCATTCTCCTGATGGCCTTTACGGTTTCAGCCCAAATAATAGATCCCATATCTTTTAAATCGTCGCGATCTACACTGGTAATTACGGCGTGTTTGATCTGCATTAATTTTATGGAACGTGCAACTTTCTCAGGTTCGTCCCAATCTATAGATTCCGGCCTTCCGGTTTTAACCCCGCAAAATCCACAGGAACGCGTACATACATTCCCAAGGATCATGAAAGTCGCGGTACCTTCAGTCCAGCATTCCCCCATATTGGGACAACTCGCGGCGGTACAAATAGTATTTAATTGGTATTTATCTACCACACCGCGCAACTCTGCATATTTTTTTCCGGTAGGAAGTTTTACACGCAGCCATTTAGGTTTTGGGGTGGGTTTGGAGGTAGCTAAAGTATCTGTTGTCATATCAAAATTCTAAGGCCCAAAGATACAATAATATGATGAAAAGAATAAGTTGTAGCCAATAGACTTTATCAGGGTTTTATGAGCGTCTTGACTCAATAATCTGGGCGAGTAATTTCTTGGCGCGCAAAAGTTTTACCTTTACATTGCTCATGGGTTCCTGAAGATGTTCTGCAATTTCTTTATATGATTTTTCCTGAAAATACCTCAAATTGATCACTTCCTGGTAAGGAGGTTTCAGTTGTTTAATATCGCTGAGCAATTGAGCCAAATGTTGTTCACTGATTAAGGTATCTTCAATTGAAGGACTTTCGTCGGCAATTTTGTTCACTTTTTCGGCTCCTTCATCTGCCGTTTCTGATCTTATTGAAGATTTCATTTTGCGAATCAAATCAATATGAATATTCTTTGAGATGGCGATCAGCCAGGTTTTGAAAGAGTATTTTTCATTGAAGGTGTGCAGTTTGTCAAATGCTTTTGAAAAAGTTTGAATAGTGATGTCTTCAGCATCATATTCATTTCTGGTATGTTTAAGCTGAAAAGCGTACACATCAACCCAAAAGGTGTCCAGCAAGTATTTGAACGCAGCCTGATTTCCGGATTTTGCCATTTCAATTTGATGTAGCAGGAGCGCCGGGTTTATTTCCAATTGGTTGGTTTTGAAATAAGATTAATGCTAAAGATACCGAATTGTATGCAAATTAAAAATAATTCCAGCACGGGAAGCATCCAGATTAGATCAAGTTCATCCAATTTCTGAGCCGATTTCCAAAAAACGATGTATTGAATTAGGAGCCGGATCCCAAAAACAGCCAAAACCAATTGCCACTGAATTTGAAGGAGCAACAGGACAACCAATAAAATCCAAAATGCCAATTGTGAGAAATAAAACATTCCTAACAACAATTTGTGGTTTATCTTATAAAATCTGGTGGTTGAAACATGCCTGCGTTTTTGGCGGAACCAACTTTTGAAATTTGTTTTAGGCTCACTGCGGGTAATGGCTTCTTTATCAAAACAAACAGCCGTATTACCGGCTGTAGCGGCCTGGTTTACAAATAAGTCGTCGTCACCAGATCGAACGTGTAAATGTGTGGCAAATCCGTTTTGTTCATAAAATTCTTTGGAGGTATAAGCCAGGTTACGCCCCACGCCCATATAAGGTAATCCCCATTTGGCATAAGAAAAATATTGAATGGCGGTAAGAAGTGTTTCAAACCGGATGAGTTTGTTCAAAAAGGATGCTTTATTTTTAAAATATCCTCCATAACCTAAAACTATGGATTTTTCAGAATTAAAATTTGCGGCCATTTTTTCGATCCAGAGATCGGTTACCGGGGCGCAATCTGCATCAGTAAATATTAAATATGGATTTTTCGCCTTTTTGATGCCTAAAGTAAGCGCATATTTTTTCTTGCCCCAAAAAGCCTCATTGTTTTGAACATTCACAAGTCTAATTCTTGGATCATCCTGAAGGAAATTTTCCATGACTTCTAATGTGTCATCTTCTGAAGCATCATTGATGAGAACAACTTCAAAATTGGGGTATTTTTGATTCAAGATAGAAGGTACAAACTGCCTGAGGTTTTCAGCTTCATTTTTAGCGCAAATAATAACAGAAACCGGAATATTTGATGACCCTGGTTTGTTGTTTTCTGAAGTGGCAAAACTAAAATATCCTAAATAATAAAGGATATTTATAATTGAGACCACCAGGAAAAGGACGAGTAATGTTGTTACCATATAAGGTTAATCCTCCTATTTGGTTCCTGAACAATCTTTCATTTCATCGGGCAATTTCCCACAGAAACCACAGGCTTCTCCATCCTTGTTCAAAACCGGACTTTGGCTGGCGCAGGTACCTGCAAATTTACCATCCTTTTTTGCCCATATTTTTATGGCAATTCCTGCGAATGCCAATCCTAACAATACTATTGTGATTAAAAATAATTCCATAACTAAGATTCTTACTGCAAAGGTAATGATAAAAATGGGCACATAGAAATGGATTCTTACTTTAGAAGTACCCTGAAATTTTTAACTAAACTTTAAATACAAAATATGTAATAATTATAGTTTACTTGGTACATTGCATCAATAAATTAACTAAAAAAATCATATTATGAAATTTAAGAAAATATTAATAGTTGCTGTTTTATCAGCTCTTGTATTTACTTCTTGTAAAGATCAAAAGAAAGAAGAACAAGCAGAAAAAGAAAAAATGGAAATGCAGCGCATGGAAGCTGAAAAAGAGGCTGAAATGAAAGCCAATGACGCCAAAATGGAAATGGAATCTAACAGCATTGCAGCCAAAGCAATGGCTACTCCCGAGTTAAGTACTCTGGTAAGTGCAATGCAGTCTGCAGAAATGGTTGAAATGATGAAAACACAAGCCGGACCATTTACGGTTTTTGCTCCTACAAACGATGCGTTTGCTAAAGTTCCAAAAGCAACTTTAGATAAGTTGATGTTGCCGGAAAATAAAGCTGATCTACAAAAACTTCTTAATTATCATATAGTTAATGGTAAAATCACTTATGGTCAACTTATGCAATCAGTTAAAGATAACAATGGCACGTATAAATTTAAAACTGCTGAAGGTACAGAGTTAACTGCTATGATGAGTGGTGAAAAAGTAGTTTTGAAGGACGAGAACGGCAAAACCGCCACCATTACACAGGTAGATGTTGATGCTTCAAATGGGGTTATTCATATGATCGATACCGTTTTGATGAAGAAAGCTGTAAAAAAATAATTATTAAAACAAAAAAAAATCCCGCTTCTGCGGGATTTTTTTTTTTGCTTTAAAATCAATTTCTAAAAAATATTCACTTCCGGTTCCAGCGCAATTTTAAATTGGCTTTGGATCTTATCCTGGATTTTATGTGCGAGATTTAAAATTTCTGAACCTGTGGCGGTACCGTAATTTACCAGCACCAAAGCCTGTTTTTTGTGAACTCCCGCATCACCTTCGCGGAAACCTTTGAATCCTGCACGGTCTATCAGCCATCCTGCAGGAATCTTAAATTCATTTTCTGAAATTTTGTAATGGGGCATTTCGGGATATTCCTTTTGTAATTTTTGAAAGGCTCCGGCAGAAATAACGGGATTTTTAAAAAAGCTGCCACTATTTCCCAATTCCCTGGGATCCGGTAATTTTTGTTGCCTGATACTGATTACTGCATTTGAAACATCCTGAATTGAAGGATTTGTTATTCCGCTTGCTTCCAGAGCTTCATTTATAGACCCGTAATTGGTGTAAAGCTGATGATTTTTTTTGCTCAGTTTAAAAGTGACACTTGTAATAATATACTTTCCCTTAACCTTGTTTTTGAAGATGGAATTTCTATACCCGAAATCACATGCTTCAGCATTAAAATTCATCATTTCAATTGTTTGAATATCGATGGCTTCACAGGAAACAAAATGGTCTTTGAGTTCTACCCCATAAGCGCCAATATTTTGAATAGGCGACGAACCAATATTGCCGGGGATCAGGGAAAGATTCTCCAGTCCGCCATAATCATGAGCAAGGGTCCACAGAACGAATTCGTGCCAGTTTTCTCCTGCATTGGCCTGGATATAAACGAAGTCCTCAGTTTCCTGAACTACTTTAATTCCCTTGAGATTAATATGAAGTACAGTGGCAGATATATCCTGCGTGAGCAACATATTGCTGCCTCCGCCCAAAACAAAAAGGTCTTCGGCATAGTTGCCCGTCAAAACAGATTTGAGTTCCTCCAGACTGCTAACCGAAACAAAACGGTCAGCCTTTACATCTATTCCAAAGCTGTTATAGGATTTTAATGAGGTGTCCTGAAAAACCTTCATTATTTGTTATATACTCTTAAGGCTTCTTTTAAAAGAACCAGCGCCCTTTTTAAATCTTCTTTTTTGAGGACGTAGGCTATTCGCACCTGGTTTAAACCCGTATTGGGAGTGGAATAAAACCCTGCGGCAGGAGCTACCATCACCGTTTCATTATCCATTTGAAATTCTTCCAAAAGCCATTTTGCAAAATCATCGGCATTTTTAACCGGTAACGCGGCAATGCAATAAAAAGCGCCATTAGGTCGTGCAACAGTTACTCCTTCTATAGCTTCCAAACCTGCAACCAATAAATTTCTTCGGGAAGTGTATTCTTCAATCACTTCATCAAAATAACTTTGGGGAGTGCTTAATGCCGCTTCACTTGCAATTTGTGCAAATGTTGGCGGACTTAATCTTGCCTGTGCAAATTTCATCGCGGTAGATATCACCTCTTTATTTTTGGAAACGAGGCATCCAATGCGGGCACCGCACATGCTATATCGTTTTGAAACAGAATCTATCATAATGGCATTAGGCTCCAATCCGGGGATGCTCATTATGGAAAAGTGCTTTGCTCCATCGTATGCAAATTCCCTGTAAACTTCATCTGCCACCAAAAAGATATCATACTTTATGGCAATCTCAGCCAGCTGTTTGATCTCTTCTTCAGTATACAAATATCCCGTTGGATTTCCCGGATTACAAATTAAAATAGCTTTTGTATTGGGAGTTATCAGTTTTTCGAATTCCTTTATGGGAGGAAGCGCGAAATTTGTTTCAATCTTGGATTCTACCGGAACAATTTTGACTCCGGAAGCGGTGGCAAATCCATTATAGTTTGCATAAAAAGGTTCCGGAATAATTATTTCGTCCCCTGCATCGGCGATGCTTCCCAGAGCAAATAACAGGGCTTCAGACCCACCGGTTGTAATAATTATTTCTTCACTATTTACGGGGATATCTCTTTGACTATAATAGGCCGCCAATTTTTTTCTATAGCTATCAAAACCTGCAGAGTGACTGTAAGATAAAACCTCTATATCGTGGTTTCTAACCGCATCTAAAGCTTGTTTTGGGGTTTTAATATCGGGCTGACCAATATTTAACTGATATATTTTTCGACCTTTTTTGATTGCTTCCTCTGCATACGGAACCAATTTTCGTATCGGTGATTCGGGCATGGAACTACCTTTTGCTGAAATTTTAGGCATAATTTATGTGTTTTCTTTTTCAGTGCAAAAATGCGAAATTTTAAGCACATAATCAGCTTAAAAGCATCTAATGTAAAAGGATTTTTCGGATATTTAAAGAACTAATTTTTAAAAATTTGGTAAAAGCACTTAGCTCCATAATCCTCTTTTTAGCGCTGTTTATTTCATCCCCGGCACAAAAGGCATTTGAAATTGACGATGATAAAGATCATTTTCAACTACCTTTTCAGCTCATTCATGATTTAGTGATCGTGCCGGTAGAAATAAATGGAGTGGCACTCTCTTTTTTACTTGATACTGGCGTTGATTCAACAATTTTGTTCAATTTAACCGAAGTGGATTCCTTAAATGTCAAAAATGCCACACGCATACTTTTAAAGGGTTTGGGAGCCGGGAATCCTGTTCAGGCAATTAAATCTTCCGGCAATGAGGTTAGAATTGGAAAAGCAACCAGCCAGTCCTTGATTTTATATGTAGTTTACGATTATGAAATAAACCTTTCTAACAGGGTGGGAGTTCCAATTCACGGAATTATTGGCTACGATTTTTTTAAGGATTTTATCCTGGAATTTAATTATCCCAGGCAAAAAATAAATATTTATGATCCTGAATTTTATGAATATAAAAAATGCAGGAAATGTGAGGATCTGCCTCTAACTTTCTATATGAATAAACCCTATGTAACCGCAAAAGTTAAAATTGATGACAATACGGAACGTCCTTTAAATTTTCTTATCGACAGTGGCCTGGGTGATGCTGTATGGATGTTGAGCGATGAAAAAAAAGGAATTCAAGTTCCGGAACGATATTTTGAAGATTTCCTTGGATTTGGAATGGGAGGAAGTGTCTATGGGCTGCGGACCAGGATAAAAAGTTTAAAGTTGGGAAGGTTTGAGTTTGAGGAAGTAACAGCAAGTTTTCCGGATTCGCTCTATATCAAGGAAATGCAAACTTATGAATTACGAAACGGCAGCATTGGCGCCCAAATTTTAAAGAGGTTCGATATAACCATTGACTATCCTAATAAAAAATTACGTCTCTCGCCTAATAGGAATTTTAATAAACCTTTTGAATATGATATGAGCGGAGTTATAATTGCCCATACCGGATTCAGCTATGTTAAAAAACTTCGAAGCGGGATTGTTCCGAAAGCTAATAACCAGGAAAATAATGAACCTGGAATATTGGTTTATAAGAGCGATTCTGAGATTGAATTTACATTAGAACCACAATATGGAATTGTGGAAATAAGACCAAATTCCCCTGCAGAAAAAGCCGGCTTACAAATTGGAGATTTGCTGATTGATATAAATGGAAAAAAAGCCTATAAATTTGAACTCTCTGAAATAAATAATATTCTCAGTTCCGGAGAAGGAAAGAGAATACGATTTAGAATCATGCGGAATGGAATAGAAAAGTTGATTACGTTCGAACTTAAAAAAATATTATAAAAAAAACTCCCGAATTTCGGGAGTTTTTAAATTTTAAGATTTTTCGTTGGGATCCAAAATTTTCCCCTTTATTTTAAGAGCTTTCGTAGGCTCATCAGTATTTGAATAAATTGTTATTGTTTTCCTGATTGGACCAACTCGATTGGTATCATACTTCACTTCAATTTTTCCGCTTTCTCCCGGTTGAATAGCTGCTTTGGTCCAGGTTGGAACTGTGCAACCACAACTGGAATAAACATTTTCTATAATTAAAGGCGCATCCCCAATATTCTTAAATTCAAATACACGAACTCCATCACTGCCTTTTTCAATTTCCCCGTAATCGATCATTTCCGATTTAAATTCAAATTTCGCAGTAGTTTGAGCGGTTAAGGTAGAGAACCCCCCCAATACAACTATCATTATTGTTAGAATTGTTTTCATAATTAAAATATTTATTTTTTTTATTTGTTTCCGAAAACTACCGGAAGAAATTCCCATTGAATTTCTGTTTGTATAGTAAATATAGGTCGAATTATTCCAAACTCAAAAGGATTTACCAAAACAACTTCTTTTATAATCCTCAACTTATAAGTACTTTTGCTTTTATTTTCAAAAATCAGACCAAAGATGGCATTACCCCAAAATTACGATATAGAACAGGTAGAGAACAAATGGTACGAATACTGGATGGAGAATGGTTACTTTCACTCTGAAGTAGACGAAAGGACCCCTTACACCATCGTGATCCCTCCGCCAAATGTCACCGGGGTACTGCATATGGGACATATGCTTAACAATACAATTCAGGATGTTTTAATAAGGCGGGCAAGACTTAAGGGTTTTAATGCCTGTTGGGTTCCCGGAACCGATCATGCGTCCATTGCTACAGAGGCTAAGGTAGTGGCCAAATTAAAAGCAGAAGGAATTGATAAAAATGACCTGTCAAGGGAAGAATTTTTGGTTCACGCCTGGGATTGGACCCATAAACACGGTGGGATCATCCTGGAGCAACTTAAAAAGCTGGGAGCTTCCTGTGATTGGGAGCGAACAAAGTTTACCATGGATGATAATATGTCTGCTTCTGTTATCAAAGTTTTTGTGGATTTATATGAAAAAGGCCTGATTTATAGAGGATACAGAATGGTTAACTGGGATCCGGAAGCAAAAACCACCTTATCTGATGAGGAGGTTATCCATTTGGAACAGCAGGGGAATTTATATTATTTGAAATATAAAATTGAAGGCAGTGAGGAGACTGTGACTATCGCGACCACGCGGCCTGAAACAATTCTTGGAGATACTGCCATTTGTATCAATCCCAACGATGAGCGGTTTAAGCATCTCAAGGGGAAAAATGCGATCGTTCCTTTAGTTAACCGGGTAATTCCAATAATAGAAGATGAATATGTGGACATGGAATTTGGAACCGGTTGTTTAAAAGTAACCCCAGCTCATGATATAAATGACAAGGAAATTGGCGAAAGGCATAATCTTGAGGTGATCGATATTTTTAACAATGACGCAACCCTTAATTCATACGGACTTCATTACCAGGGAAAAGACAGGTTCGTGGCAAGAAAAGAGATGGTAAAAGAACTGGAGGAATTGGGAATTCTGGTTAAAACTGAAATTCATATCAATAAAATTGGAACGAGCGAACGCACCGGCGCTGTTATTGAGCCTAAGTTAAGCGATCAATGGTTCCTGAAGATGAAGGATCTCGCAAAACCAGCTTTGGATGCCGTTTTAGATAAAGAAGTGAAGTTGGTGCCAGATAAGTTTGTGAATACTTACAGGCATTGGATGGAAAATGTTCGGGATTGGAATATTTCAAGACAACTCTTATGGGGACAGCAAATTCCGGCCTATTTTTACGGGCCGGGGAAAGATGATTTTGTAGTTGCCGAAACAGCAGAAGCCGCATTAAATAAGGCTGTTGAAAGAACCGGCAAGCAGGATCTTAAAATCAGTGATCTAACCCAGGACTCGGATGCACTGGATACCTGGTTTTCTTCCTGGCTTTGGCCTATAAGCGTTTTCAATGGTATTTTGGAACCGGACAATAAGGAGATCAATTATTATTATCCTACTAACGATTTGGTTACCGCGCCGGAGATTTTGTTCTTTTGGGTAGCCAGAATGATCATTGCAGGATATGAATACCGCGGTGAAAAACCTTTTACGAATGTGTATTTAACCGGAATCGTAAGGGATAAACAACGCCGTAAAATGTCCAAATCTTTGGGTAATTCTCCGGATCCGTTAAAACTGATCAGCCAGTATGGTGCCGATGGGGTTAGGGTAGGGATGTTGTTGAGTTCTCCCGCAGGAAACGATTTGATGTTTGATGAAGATCTATGCAAACAAGGAGGCGGGTTTATCAATAAGATCTGGAATTCCTTTAAACTTATCAATATCTGGGAAATCGATAAAGAAAAAGAGCAGGATGAAACTTCCCGAATTGCGGTAGCATGGTATAGGTCAAAATTTCAGAAAGAATTGTTGGAAATTGAAGATCACTACTCAAAATACAGGATTAGCGATGCTTTAATGGCAACCTATAAACTTATTTGGGACGACTATTGTTCCTGGTTCCTGGAAATGGTCAAACCGGCTTATGGCGAAGCCATCGATCAAAAAACCTATAACGAGGTGGTGTCAATTTTAGAGGATAATTTAAAGATCCTTCATCCCTTTGTTCCTTTTATTTCAGAAGAGATATGGCAACAGCTTAAAACCAGAACTCCGGAAGAAGCGTTAATTGTCGCTAAATGGCCGGAATTTGTTGAAGCTGATCAGAAGATAACCGATGAATTTTCCTTTGCTTCTGAAGTGATTTCGGGAATAAGAAATATCAGGAAAGCGAAGAATATATCCTTTAAAGATCAAATTTCTTTGGAGGTATTAAACAATGAAAAAACTTCAGAAACTTTCAATTCGGTGGTAATGAAATTGGGGAATATTTCTACGTTGAACTATGTAGATAAGCAGGTGGAAGGAGCCTTGTCCTTTAGGGTGAAATCCAATGAATATTTTATTCCTATGGAAGGCGCCATTGATGTGGTGTCTGAAAGAAAGAAACTATTGGAAGAGCTGGAGTACACGCAAGGATTTTTAAAATCTGTAGAGAAGAAATTATCCAATGAACGCTTTGTCAACAACGCGCCGGAAAATGTGGTAGCAATTGAAAAAGCGAAAAAATCTGATGCCGAAGCAAAAATAGAAGTGTTAAAAACAAGTTTGGCTGGACTGAAATAGAATTCAGGCGGAAATCAGGAAAAACGAATTGAAACCGGAGTTTATACTTCCCCAATATGTTTTTCAACCATTTCAATGTATTTCGCGCGAGCCTCTTTCTGACTTAAATTCTCTACCTGGAGAAGTGCGTTCGCTTTAAATCCGCTTAGCAGGTCTTCGTGATTACCGGCAGTATAAAAGCCATTTTTAAGAGTGGCACGTTTATAATAGGCATAAAAGTGCAGCATAGTATCCGGAGGGAATTTTAAAGAAGTATTGCTCGCCATTTGGTAGGCTTTCAAAAATTTTATATCTGCTATTTTTGTCATTTTGAGCTTATTCAATATTAGCAATTACACTTTTTCCGCCTTTAACCTTGTCATTCAAATTTACCAGGATTTTTGTGTTCAATGGTAAAAATACATCTACCCTCGAACCAAATTTTATAAAACCACTATCGCTGCCCTGCAGGACTT
>Ga0307487_1001463_pt1 | contig 16508 bp, 15 predicted proteins | sample CBIW12metaG_FD_203665 | JGI IMG/M metagenome (GOLD analysis project Ga0307487, IMG submission 203665) | Sea-ice brine microbial communities from Beaufort Sea near Barrow, Alaska, United States - CBIW 1.2 | ecosystem: Environmental > Aquatic > Marine > Coastal | place: USA: Alaska | collected... | reverse complement strand
CGGCACGCAGATCTACGGCTCCTACCGCAAGGTGCACCAGCCGCTCGGTGAGAACATGTCATACTGTGCCGGCTCCCATTACGAGGCCTTCGACACTCCCGTTGGTCGGCTCGGTTTGCAGATTTGCTACGACAAAGCGTTCCCCGAGGCCGCCCGGTCGCTCGCCCTGGACGGCGCCGAGATCATCATCAGCATCTCAGCCTGGCCGGCCGCACGCACCGCCACCGCCGGGGACCTGCAGCAGGACCGCTGGACTTACCGGCACAACCTGTTCGACATGTCCCGTGCCCTCGACAACCAGGTCTTCTGGCTGGCATCGAACCAAGCCGGCACCTTCGGCTCGCTGCGCTACGTCGCCAACGCCAAGGTCGTGGATCCGGGCGGCAACATCCTGGCCACCACCGGCCTCGATGCCGGCCTCGCTATCGCGGGGATCGACGTCGCCGAGACCTTCCGGGCTATGCGCGGTGGCATGTTCCACCTGCGCGACCGCCGACCGGATGCGTACAACATCGGTGTGGGGGAGCCCGCGCATGCCTGAAATGACCTTCACCGTCAGCTGGCCGGATGGCAGCATCACCGACTGCTACTCGCCCAGCCTCGTCATGCACGACTACATCAGCACCGACTCTGACTATCCTCTGCCCGATTTCGTCGACCGCATTACCGCGGCCCTCGATCTGGCCAGCGACCGGGTGCGCGCCAAGTTCGGCTTCGCATGCACCTCGGCGATGGCACAGCGCGACGAGATCACCGCCAAGGCCCAGGCATTCCCGGTCGCCACCAGTGTTCGCGTCCTCCGGATGCACCCGCCACTTCCCTGAACCGACGAGAGCAGCAGATCATGACCACCCCATCACACGAACCCGAGCACATCGACGTCGTCATCGTGGGCGCCGGCCAAGCTGGCCTGTCGGTGAGTTGGCACCTCAGCCAGGCGGGAGTCAACCATGTGCTCTTGGAGCAGGCGGGAATCGCCCACGAATGGCGCACCGGGCGCTGGGACAACTTCACCCTGGTGACGCCGAACTGGCAGTGCCGATTGCCCGGCTACGATTACGCCGGTCCCGACCCGGACGGCTTCATGACCCGGGCCGAGGTGCAGGACTTCGTCAGCGATTACGCCGCCTCCTTCCATGCCCCCGTGCGCGCCGGAGTGGAAGTAACCCGCCTCGCCGAGCGCGGCGATGGCGGTTACGACGTGACCACCTCCGCGGGACCCTTCATCGCTGAGCAGGTCGTCATCGCCACTGGCGGGTACCACGACCCGGTGCTGCCCGGCTTCGCTGCAGCGCTGCCAGCGTCGATCTTGCAGCTCCACTCATCGGAATACCGGAACGCCAGCGACCTCCCCGCCGGTGGTGTCTTCGTCGTGGGCACAGGGCAGTCCGGCACGCAGATTGCCGAGGACCTCTTCCTTGAGGGCCGCGAGGTGCACCTCGCTGTCGGCGGTGCGCCCCGGGTAGCCCGGTTCTACCGCGGCCGCGATTGCGTCGCCTGGCTCAGCGACATGGGTGTCTATGACATCCCGGTGCAGCAGCAGGCCGGTGGGCTGTCGAAACGAGAGTCCACCAATCACTACGTCACCGGGCGTGACGGCGGCCGCGACCTGGACCTGCGCGCCTTCGCTCGCGACGGCATGCACCTGTATGGCCGTGCTCACAGCCTCACCGGTGGATCATTGCTTTTCGACCCCACCGTGGCCGATTCGCTCGACTACGCCGATTCCGTCGCCGAGTCGATCAAGGACGACATCGACCGCTACATCGCCCGCGAGGGGCTCGACGCGCCCACGGAGGAACGGTATAGGCCCGTGTGGGAGCCGGCAGCGGAACCCGGCACCCTCGATCTCGAAGCCGCCGGCATCACCACGGTTATCTGGTCGATCGGCTACCGGGCCAATTACCGCTGGGTTAAGGTGGGAGTCTTCGATGGAGCCGGGCACCCCACCCACCACCGCGGCGTGACCGACTCGGAAGGGCTGTACTTCGTGGGCCTGCCCTGGCTGAACTCCTGGGGGTCTGGCCGGTTCGAAGCCATCGCCCGAGACGCCGGATACCTTGCCGAGCGGCTGCTCGAACGGGTCGGTTCCGGGCGCGCCCGGAACGAGAGCAGGCAGAACCAGTTGGCCAGCTAATCTCGTAAGTGCATCATCACCAGCAGATCGGTTTGGGTACGCCAATGGCCTCCATCAGAATGGCCGCGGCCGCGGCGCATTTCGGACGGGATATCCCGCGCACCCTGGCCAAGCTCCCCGGGCTGATCGAGCAGGCCCGGGAACGGGAAATCGAACTCTTGGTGCTGCCGGATGCCACTCTTGGCGGGTACCTGCTCGACATGAAACATCCCGAGAGCTCGCCGCCGCCGAGCGTGGAGCTGGATGGTCCGGAGGTTGCGGAGATCATCGAGATGGCCGGCGACATGGTCGTAGCGTTCGGCCTCACCGAACGTGTCCTGGAAAACGGTGTCGAGAATCGGTACAACACGGCCGTGTGCGTGGCCGAGGGGCAGATCCTTGGCATCCACCGCAAGGTGCACCTGCCGCTGGGGGAGGCCAAGACATATCGGGCCGGCCACGATTTCGTGCCGTTCGAGACCCCGGTTGGCCGCATCGGCATGCTCATCGATTTCGACAAGACTTTCCCGGAGTCGGCGCGCACCCTCGCTCTCGACGGCGCCGCGATTCTCGCCTGCCTCTCGGCGTGGCCCGCCAGCGTCACCGACCGGTCAGACCGGATGCGCAACGACAGGCAGGCGCACCTGTTCGACCTGTACGACTGCGCTCGGGCAGCCGAGAACCAGGTGTTCGTCGTGTCGTCCAACCAGACCGGGGTGCTCGGCGGGCTGCGGTTCCTCGGCCAGGCCAAGGTTGTCGACCCTGCTGGCGAAATCGTGTCCAAGACTTGGGCGAAGGGCGGTCTAGCCGTGGCCGACGCCGACGTATCAGCCGTCGTCGCCCGTGCCCGGCGCTCCCTGTTTCACCTGCAGCAGCGCATGCCCAGCGCCTACCGGCTGGATCAGGCCGGGGCGCCCGCCTAACCCTCCACCCGGCGCTTCGGCGCGAAAGGATCCCCATGCGCGTCGCTCTGATCACCTACTCCACAAAGCCGCGTGGCGGAGTTGTGCACACTCTCGCCCTGGCTGAGGCCCTCACTGCCATCGGCGTGCAGGTGAGCGTGTGGACCCTCGGGCGCGGCGGTGACCTGACATTCTTCCGCCACGTCGACCCGGCCGTCACACTGGAGGTGGTGCCCTTCGAACCGCGCGACGGCGAAACCGTCGGGGAACGTATCGTGCGCTCGATCGCCACCATGACGGCCGCGTTCCGACCGGGCGACTACGACATTGTGCACACGCAGGACTGCATCTCGGCCAACGCCGTGCCCGGCAGTATCCGTACGGTGCACCACCTGGACGAATTCACCACGCCCGAGCTCATCGCCTGCCACGATCGTGCGATCGCGCAACCGGTGGCGCTGATCTGCGTGTCGGCGGCGGTTGCGGGCGAGGTGCAAACCGGCTGGTCCCGCACGGCCACCGTGATTCCCAACGGGGTGGATGCCGCCCGTTTCGCGCGGGCCGCCGGCACCGACGGACGCGCCGACCGGGAGTATTGGACCTCGCGGCTGGGTGACGACTATATCCTCGCCCTTGGCGGCATCGAACCGCGCAAGGGGAGCATCGACCTGCTCGAGGCTTACGCCCTGCTGCGAGGTATCAGCGGGCACGACGGCGTTCGGCTGGTATTCGGGGGCGGCGAGACCCTGTTCGACTACCGGCCCTACCGGGAAGCCTTCGATACCCGGGCCGGCGAACTGGGGATCGGACCGGTGTTCCTGGGCGCGATCGACGACTCCCGGGTGCCCGGGCTCGTGGCCGCGAGCCGCGCCCTCGGCTTTGTCTCCACCAAGGAAGGCTTCGGTCTGGCCGCCATGGAGGCCCTCGCCGCCGGTGTGCCGGTCGTGGCCCGCGACCTGCCCGTGTTGCGGGAGGTCTTCGGCGAGGCCGTGCGGTACGCCGACTCCCCGCCGGGCATCGCGGCCCAGCTGGTGGCCGTGCTCGCCGGCGACCGGCCCGATCCGCGAGCGGGAAGCGAGCTGGCTGCCTCGCACAGCTGGCGCACGGCCGCACGGCAGCACGTCGAGCTGTACCGCTCCGTGCAGGTCGCCCACCAATCATGAGCCGCGTCTCCTTTGCCCGGGTCTTTGCCGACCTCGCCGGACATACGCCCGATCGAGTGCTCATTACCGCCGACGAGGGCACCCTCACCGCCGAGCACCTGCACCGCAGGAGCAACCGGTGGGCCCGTGACCTTGCGGCGCACGGTGTGGGCCGCAACGACCTGGTCAGCGTGGCCTTACCCAACGGGCTCCGCTTCATCGAAGTGTGCGTGGCAATCTGGAAGCTCGGTGCTACCCCGCAGCCACTGTCGCCGCGACTGCCGACTGCCGACCGCGCCTCCATCGTGCGCGTCGCCGGTTCGGTGCTGCTTATCGACGGCGACTACCGCCCCGACCTGTCGCTCAGCGACGACGACCTGCCCGATACCTGGGCCGACAGCTGGAAGGCCCCCACTTCCTCGGGGAGCACGGGCAGCCCCAAGGTCGTGCGGGCTACAGCGCCCTCGCTCATTGACCCGTCTCAGCCCGTCGCCGCGTTCATTCCGCAGCGCGCGGTGCAACTGGTCAGCGGCCCGCTGTTCCACTCGGCCACCTTCACCTATGCCTTCCGTGGCCTGATGACCGGGCATACCCTGGTCGTGCTGCCGCATTTCGAAGAACGCCGCGTTCTCAGAACAATCGCCAAGTACCAGGTCAGCTGGCTCCTGCTGGTGCCCACAATGATGCACCGCATCCGCCGGCTACCCGAGGAGGAGCTCGCCCGCGCCGACCTGAGTTCGATCGAGACCCTGCTGCATCTGGGCGCCCCCTGTGCGCCCGACCTTAAACGGTTCTTCTGCCACTGGCTCGGCGCGGAAAAGATCATCGAGGTTTACGCCGGCACCGAATCGAGTGGGCTCAGCATGATCCGCGGTGATGAATGGCTGCAACACCCAGGCAGCGTGGGCCGGCCAATCGGCGGCTCCCGATTTGAAGTGCGCGGCCCCGACGGCGCCGTTTGCCCGCCGGACGAGGTCGGCGAGATCTGGATGACCCGCTCAGGCGGACCCAGCTACCAGTACCTCGGTGCACCAGACCGTCGCGTAGACGGGTGGGATTCTCTGGGCGACCTCGGATACCTCGACCCGGATGGGTACCTCTACATCCTCGACCGTCGCGACGATCTGATCATCACCGGCGGCGAGAACGTGTACCCGGCAGAGGTGGAGCGGGTGCTGGAGCAGCACCCGCTCGTGCGCAGCGCCGTGGCCTACGGGGTGGCTGACGACGACCTCGGCCAGCGGGTCGAGGCCGTCGTGGATCTCGGCGCAGCTGCGCCGATCGACGCGGATGCCGAAACCGCCGATCCTGAGCAGCTCACCCACGAACTGCTTCGGTGGGCTCGCAACAGACTAGAACCCGACAAGCGCCCCAGAACTATCCACCTGACCTCCGAGCCGCTACGCAACGACGCCGGCAAAGTCAACCGTTCCACCTTCAACTGACGTTCGTACTTCGGGCGAGGAATAGGAGCTGTCGGCTTCGAACTGCCCGGGGGAGTGGTCAGGGGGATGAGTCGACGGGGGTTTCCTGGCGTTCGTTGAGGCTACGAAAAAAGGTTTGGGTTTCCGCCGTCTGGGGGTTGTCGATGACCTGTGACGGTGGCCCCTGTTCGGCAACACATCCGTCGGCCATGAAAACGACCTCGTCAGCAACACCGCGGGCGAACCCGATCTCATGAGTCACAACGATCACGGTCATGCCGCTTCTGGCGAGTTCTTTCATGACTTCCAGGACCTCGCCGACGAGCTCGGGATCGAGCGCGGAGGTGGGTTCATCGAAGAGCATCACCGATGGCTTCATGACCAGGGCTCGCGCGATGGCCACCCGTTGCTGTTGCACGCCGGTCTTGCCAGTGGAACGAACGTAGCCGTCAGCCGCGTAGCCGGTAGCCCGCTCATTCCGCGTGGTGGTATCCCGGATGCCACGTTCTGGTACGGCGTCCTCTTCGGCATTTGCCTGCCGATCACCGCCATAATGGTTGCCGTGTACGCCTTGTTTGTGGCCTTCAACCTCATCGACTCGCTGCCCGGAACGACCGTGTTCATCGGTGCATCGGGCAACTTCTTCGTGCCGTTCGTCTTGTTGCTCTCACCCGACAAACTACCGGCGACAGTGAGCATCTTTTTGTTCTTCGGCCAGTACGGCACAGTCGCCTACGGCCAGCTGGCCGCCCTTTCCCTCCTCTATTCCCTCCCCGTCATCACGCTCTACGTCTTCGTATCGCGTGTCCTTGGCGGATCATCGGCCATGGCCGGTGCCATCAAAGGCTGAGACCCAACACGCTAGGAGCTTCACAATGCACGACAACACCACCCTCGTCCGCGCTCGAATCCGCCGCTTTGTCAGCGAACGGGTGACGCCGGCCGTGTACTGCGCGTCTGCACCGCTTTCAATCTCCGCGTGGGAGGTGCCGGACGAACCCGTGGCTTTCGCTCACGCCGTCGACCAGAACTTCACCCCGTTCGCCGTGGGCACGCCCTGGGGAAAGCCATGGGGAACAACATGGTTCCATGTGACCGGGGTGGTTCCCGTTGAGTGGTCTCGTTTCGAGAACCTGGAAACGCGCACGGAGGTCCTCGTTGATCTGGGCTTCCTCGCCGGCCAGCCCGGTTTCCAAGCGGAGGGCCTGGTCTTCGACCCCACGGGCAGGATTCTGAAGGCTGTCGAGCCCTTCAACAAGTATGTACCCATGACGGTGGGGCCCGGGGGCGGCGTCGACCTCTACGTCGAGGCCGCATCCAACCCGGACGTGGGCAGCGACTGGTCGTTCCAGCCCACTGCAGCCGGCGACAAGGCTACCGCCGGCACAGCACCGATCTACCGGCTCCGTCGAATGGATGTGGCCCTGCTCGACACGGAGGTCTGGCAGCTTGAGCGGGATATTTGGACCCTCTTCGGCTTGATGGAGGAGCTGAGCGCGGATCTGCCCCGCACGTCGGAAATCATGCGGGCGCTCGAAGCTGTGACAGACGAGATGGACCCCGATGACGTGAGTGGAACCGCACGCCGTGGCCGTGCCATCCTCGCGCCGGTCCTCGCCCTTCCCGCGTATGCGAGTGCGCACCGTATCGTCGCAGTCGGCCACGCGCATATCGACTCCGCCTGGCTGTGGCCGGTGAGGGAAACCATTCGCAAGTGCGCCCGTACTTTCTCCAACGTTCTGCAGCTCATGGATGAGGACCCCGAGTTCATCTTTGCGAGTTCCTCCGCGCAGCAGTACGCCTGGATGAAGGAGCACTACCCGCAGCTCTTTGAGCGCATCCGGGAACGCGCGATCGAAGGGCGGTTCGTGCCGGTCGGCGGCATGTGGGTGGAATCGGATACGAACATGCCCGGCGGTGAAGCGCTCGCCCGCCAACTCCTCGCTGGAAAGTCCTTCTTCATGCGTGAATTCGGCGTCGAACCGTTGGAAGTGTGGCTGCCCGACTCCTTCGGTTACACGGCTGCGTTCCCGCAAATCGTCTCTGCCGCCGGGTCGAAGTACTTCCTGACGCAGAAGATCAGTTGGAACGAGACGAACACCATGCCTCACCACACGTTCAACTGGGAAGGCATCGACGGCACACAGGTTTTCACCCACTTCCCGCCGGTAGACACCTACAACTCGCTGCTGTCAGGCGAAGAACTCGCTCGGGCTCAGCGGCAGTATTCGGAGAAGGGGGCGTCGAACGTGTCCCTCGTTCCGTTCGGCTACGGCGATGGCGGGGGAGGGCCCACCCGTGAGATGCTCGCGGCTGCGGAGCGCACCAAGTCATTGGAGGGTTCGCCAAGTGTTCGCATCGCGACACCGCGTGCGTTCTTCGAAGAGGCCAAAGATTCCTATCCCAACCCACCGGTATGGTCGGGGGAGCTCTACCTCGAGTTCCATCGCGGCACGTACACGTCGCAGGCGAAGACCAAATCCGGAAACCGCCGAAGTGAGCACCTTCTCCGCGAAGCGGAGTTGTGGGCGACGGTGGCTTTTCTCCGCACCGGAGCGACCTACCCGTATGACCGGCTCGAGGCGGCATGGCAGACTGTCCTGCTCAACCAGTTCCACGATATTCTGCCCGGAAGCTCCATCGCCTGGGTTCATCAGGTTGCCGAGGCGTCGTATCGTGCGGTGAAGGATGAACTCGAAGGCATCATCTCGGAGGCGCTGGGTGCGTTGGCGGGGACCAATACCGCGGACCGGGTCAGGTTCAATGCATCCCCGTTCCCCGTGTCCGGCGTGCCAGCACTCTCCGCCGGCCCTCTCGGCGCTGTCGGGGACGTACGTTCAGAGGCGCGTGATGGGGGATTCGTGCTTGAGAACGATGCCATGCGGGTTGTGATCGACGCGCGCGGGCTGCTCGTGTCTCTCGTTGACCTTTCCACCGGGCGGGAGACCGTTCCGGGGGAAGAGCCAGGCAACGTCCTACAGCTGTTCCGGGACACCCCCACGCAGTGGGACGCCTGGGACATCGACGAGCATTATCAGCGTAATGGCGTCGAACTGCTCGACGCGGAATCGGTGACACTTGTTTCATCGCCGACCGGCGAGGCGACGGTCAGGGTGGTCCGTAGTTTCGGGTCATCGACCGTCACGCAGGATTTGACGCTGCTCGGCGATCAAACGTCGCTCGACATCGTCACCACGGTGGATTGGCACGAACGGCAGAAACTCCTCAAGTTGGCTTTTCCGCTCGATGTGCACGCGGACCGGGCGGCATCCGAGATTCAATTCGGCCACATCTACCGCCCGACCCACGTGAACACGTCGTGGGACTCTGCCCGCTTCGAGACTTGTGCCCACCGGTGGATCTTCGTGGGTGAGCCAGGATTCGGCGTGGCCGTGGCCAACGATTCCACCTACGGACACGACGTCGGTCGCCGCACGCGGTCCGGCGGCGGCACGACGACCACCGTGCGCGAGTCGTTGCTGCGTGCCCCGACGTTCCCCGACCCGACGGCTGACCAAGGGGTGCATGTGCTTCGCACCTCCATCACAGTCACCCCAGACGTGCTCGGTGCGGCCGAGCAGGGTTACCGCATCAACCTTCCGCTCCGGGACGTGCCGGGAATCGGCCTGGAGCCTGTGGTCGTGAGCACCTGCGCATCCATCGTGGTCGAGGCCGTGAAGCTGGCCGAGGACCGATCTGGCGACCTCATAGTCCGGCTGTATGAGGCACGCGGTTCACGCGCAGAGGGTGCAGTGGACTTTTCCGGCACCTTCACTCGGATCGTCGAGACGGATCTCCTGGAACGCACCGTTGCTCCTTCTGCCGTGGCGTCTGCAACGAACACTGGTGTGCGACTCGCGGTCCGCGCATTCCAGATCGTTACGTTGCGGATCTCCCGCCTCCCCGAAGAGTAGGAGTCAGACAGGCGTTACCGCACAGTGGGCAACAGCGGCGCCGAACATGTTCTGACAAGCGGTTCGAAGTATGGAAGGTGTATCTATCAGCCGGTGGTGATTGGTCAGCGTTCGATGTAATGTCAGTGCATGCTGACTATTGCTTCGCGAGTGGACGTGATGAACCGGTTAGGCCGAGCGATGGCCGATCCGACCAGGTCTCGAATCCTGCTCGCCCTACTGGATGGCCCGGGGTATCCGGGAGTGTTGGCGCGTGAGCTGGAGTTGTCGAGGTCGAACGTGTCCAACCATCTGTCGTGCCTGCGAGGCTGCGGAATCGTGGCGGCCGTTCCGGAGGGACGCTCAACTCGGTATGAGATCGCGGATCCCCACGTGACAAAGGCGTTGGTCACCCTGATGGATGTGGTGCTCGCGGTCGACGACGGTCTCGGCTGCGCCGATGCGGCCTGCGACGTGCCGCTCTGCTGCGGGGCGGACGCGTGAGCCTTTCAGCTGACGACCGAGTTGTTGAGACAAAGCCTGACCGAACGTATGTCCTCCGCCGCCGCATCCGGTGGATCGTCGCGGCGACCATCGCCTACAACGTCATCGAAGCGATCATTGCGATTGCGGCCGGGAGTGTGGCGTCGTCAGCGGCCCTCATCGGATTTGGCTTGGACTCAATCGTGGAGGTCCTCTCGGCTGCTGCGGTGGCGTGGCAGTTCGCAGCTCCCGATCCAGAGAAGCGGGAACAGACTGCGTTGCGAGTCATCGCGTGGGCGTTCTTCGCTCTCGCGGCATACTTGACCGTGGATGCAGGGCTGTCCCTTTTCGGTCTTCGGGAAGCGGAACACAGCACTGTCGGAATTGTGCTGGCCGCGGTGAGTCTTCTGGTGATGCCATTCCTGAGCTTTGCGGAACGCCGCACTGGGCGGGAGTTGGGCTCGGCTTCCGCGGTCGCTGACTCGAAACAGACCCTGATCTGCTCCTATCTCTCCGCAACCCTGCTGGTCGGGCTGCTGCTGAACACGCTTTTCGGTTGGGCGTGGGCGGACTCGGTCGCAGCCCTCGTGATAGTGGTCTTCGCCGTCAGGGAAGGCCTCGAGGCGTGGCGCGGCGACGCCTGCAAAATCCCCGTTACTGCTCTGACCGGGGAACGCGACGTTGAGCACGGAGACTGCTGCTGACACGGCTCACACGCTCCGACACAACGGCAACCCCGCGACAGTGAACGCCGACCTTCATGACTTGGAATCTTCTCCACATGGCCAGAATGCTCAAGGATGCGGGAGGAATCCCTGCGTACGGCAACCTCCGACAGACCTGGAACGATGGGGAGCGTTTCGGCTTCGACGCCAACCCGGAATACCGCTGACCGAGTACCAGGGAGCTCAATGACTCAGCACTATAACTGAGCACGTGGTCCGGCGACGCCAACAGCGGGCGCTGTCGATTGCCGGCGGGCTCGTGGACGCCGTCTTCTCCAGCTACGCGATGAGCGTCTTCGACAATTGGCATCCGGCCTGGGACCGCATGCGTGCGCTGCTACAACCAGGCGGACGCGCGTGCACTGTGGACATGCAGTTGCCGTCGGGGGTTTACCGGGTTTTCGCACCGCTCGTGCGCTTGGTTGCCGCCGTCGGCGGCGCTGACCTCGACGCTCGCCCGTGGACCGTCATCGAACGTGACGGTGTCGATGTGCGATCCGTATCTGTGCGGGGCGGTCACCTTCGGGTGGTTGCCGGGGCATTCCCGTAGCGTCCCCGATCGCAGACTCGGGGTACGCGCATGAGCTTGGTCGCGCCGGTGTTCTGTGAAGAGCGTTGCCTTCCGTGGCGTACGGCGTATTCTCGTACGCGTTACCGAGGAGGATGACTGATGCGCAAGGTGACCTGTTCGATGGGCACTTCCCTGGACGGCTACATTGTCGGGCCGGACGGCAGCTTCGACTGGGGGGCGCCCGACGCGGAAATCTTTCGCTTCTGGATCGATGACATTCGTAAAGTGGGCGTGCACCTGTTGGGACGGCGGCTGTATGAGACGATGCTGTACTGGGAGACCGCCGACCAGGAAGCATCGCTCGACGACGCAGACCTTGAGTGGACCGCACTGTGGAATCCGCTCCCCAAGGTTGTGTTCTCCACCACACTGTCTGCGGTGCAGGGCAATGCCCGCCTGGCCTCCGGCGGCCTCGCAGCGGAGATTGCGCGGTTGCGCGCTGAGCCGAGGGAGGGCGACATTGCTATTGGCGGCGCGACTCTCGCCGCAGAAGCATCCGCTTTGGGCCTGATCGACGAGTACCAGCTGATGGTCTACCCCGTGCTCGTTGGCGGGGGTATTTCGTTCTTCCCGCAGAGCGAGCGCCGAGTGGATCTCGAACTCGTCGAAAGCCGCTCCTTCGAGTCGGGAGTTGTCTACCTGCGGCACCGCGTCTCACGCTAATCGAGGCTCCACCGTCGAGATACGACATCCTTGCGCAACAGTCTGCCGGTGCCGGTAGCAACCTCGTACTGGAAATTACAGTTGCGCCTTATTACGTTCAGCGAGGGCATCTCGCGCTGAGGTGAGCCGCAGCTGGTACGACGACGCGCCGCCGTCTACCGCTGACCTAGGGATCGCGGGCTTAGTCACACCAGCCCGGAAGATAAGGCATCCGCCCGATGCCCGTGAGCCACCTTAGGAACGATTCTCAATGGTGTGCATCAGACTCACGAAAGGGACATCATGCTCATCTCCGAGGATTCGTTCTACCGGCTCTACCAGCAGCGTGAGCGTGAGCTCACCCGCGAACTCGAATATCGGCGTATCGCCAAGGAGCGGATGCTCGACAATCTGCCGCAGGTGCGCACGACACTGGCGCAGCGGCTGAATCGACGTATACCCGGGACCCGGCGCCATCCGCTACTCACTACAGTGCCGTCGAACCGGCCGTAACCGTCGCCGTGAGCGGTGTTGTCGCCGAAGCGGATCGACCGACCCAATATCGACCACGGGCACGAGAGGAGTGGCACGATGGAGTGGTGCAGACCACGACGTGCCCGTCGCTCATCGGTCGCGAGGGTGACCTTGAGTCGCTGCGCGCTGCCTTTGGTGAGTGCGTCGCGGGCGTGACGCACACCGTCGTGCTCGGCGGTGAGGCCGGGATCGGAAAGACGCGGCTCGTCGAGGACTTCGCCGGCGAGCTCCCGGACGACGCGCTCGTGCTGCGTGGTCAGTCAGTCGACCTCGACAAGGACGCGCCGCCGTACGCCCCGATCATCGCGCCGCTCCGAGCCCTCACGCTCGAGGTCGGTGAACGGGCCCTACTCGAGGCGTCGGGCCCGGCCCGCGACGCGTTGCTCGTGCTGCTGCCCGAGCTCGGCGATCAGGCCGAGGCAGGCTATCCTACGCGGCGCGGCGGCGCCGACCGACTCTACGAAGCCGTCGCCGCCACTCTCGAGAACGTAGCCCGCACGCAACCGCTCGTGATCATCATCGAAGATCTGCACTGGGCCGACCACGGCACCCTCGCCCTGCTCCGTTTCCTTGTGCGGGTTATCGAGCGCGCCCGCATTCTCTTCGTGTTCACCTTCCGCAGCGACGAGCTCGGCCGCGGCAGCGCCCTGCGCGCCTGGCTTCCCGAACTCGACCGCAACCGGCGCGTCGAGCGGCGCGAACTGTCACGGCTGAACCGGCGCCAAGTCAAACAAATGGCCATCGCCCTCCTCGGTTCGACACCCGACGAGCGCGAGCTCGGCATCGTCTACGAACGCACCGACGGCGTCCCCTTCTTCATCGAGGAACTGGTCGGCTGCGACCGGTACGCGGGCGTCGACAGCTTTCCTGACACCCTGCGCGACCTTCTCCTCGCCCGATACGAACAGTTGAGCGACCCGACCCAGTGCATCCTTCGGCTGCTCGCGGCCGGCGGCGTGCGGGTGGAACACGAGCTCCTCGCCCTCGTCACCGATGCGACCGCCGACGAAATCGACGCCGCGGCCCGCGAGGCGGTGTTCTCAAGCGTGCTCGTCGTCGACGACACCGCGTACGCATTCCGTCACGCCCTCGTGCGCGAAGCGATCCACGAGCAGCTCTTACCCGGCGAACGGGTGCGCTATCACACGCGGTACGCGCAGGCCCTTGACTCTCGGCAAGGCAATTTGAAGGCCGATGCGACCGCGATCTCCTACCATTGGATGGCGGCCCACAGTGTGACGAATGCCTTCACGGCGTCGATCGACGCGATGATCCAAGCCCGCCAGTCTTACGCCTTCTCCACCGCCGCACGAATGGGGGAGCGCGCAATCGAATTGTGGCAGCAAGTACCGGATGCCGAGCAGCTCGCCGGCCGCAGCCGAGTCGAGCTGCTCGCCGAGACCTCGTACATCCTGCGCAACGCGGGCGAGAGCGACCGGGCCATCGCCCTGATCGACGAGGCCATCGCCGCATCCAGCCCCTCCGACGCTGAACTGTACGCCCGAATTCTCCGCGACAAGGCCTCATACCTCGCCAACGTCGGCCAGGGCGGCTCGATCGCCCTGCTCAGGCAGGCCCTCGTCGTGCTGAGCGACGCGCCTCGGAGCGTGCTCCGGGCGCACATCATTGGAGAGCTCGCCGCACGGCTGATGCTCGAGTCCCGCTTCGACGAGGCCGTGGACATGGCTGACGCGGCCTACACCGAGGCCCTCGACGTGGGCTCCCGTCCGCGGATGTCCGTCGCCGCGAACATCCGCGGGTTCTCCCGACTGTGCGCCGGCGAGATTGACGCGGGCCTGGTCGACCTCGCCGTCGCCGGGGAGCTCGCTGACGGCAACGACTCGGCACAGCTGCGGTACTGGGTCAACCAGTCCGACGCCATGTATCTGCTCGGCCGCTACGACGACGCGATCCGGATCGCAGAAGAGGGCGCCGAGCGTGCCCGCTCCCGCGGCGTCGAACGCACGTCCGGCGTGATGCTGATGTCCAACGTGATCGGCCCGCTGCTGGCCCTTGGTCAGACCCGACGCGCCGACGAGATGCTCGACCGCGCCCTCGAACTGGACCCGCCGATAGGGTTCAGCGCCCACCTTCAGCGACTCAAACTGCAGTCAGTGCTGTGGTCCGGCGACGTGCACCTGGCCGAGCGGATGCTGCGCGGCTGGCGCGGCGGGATCAGCCTCCAACTCCGCATCGATGCACAACTGCGCTTCGGCTTTGCCGCGATCGCCGGCGAGATTGCACTCGCGCGGGGCGACGTGGTGGGTGCGTGGCAGGAGGTGAGCGTAGTGATTGAGCCCGATCACCGCTCCTTCCCCGCGGACGACTTGCCCCTGCTCGTGATCGCAGCGCGCGTCGTGACTGCGGCACGGTCCACCGGCGTCGTTCTGGCCGCCCCGGAGAACTGGGCTGCCGACAGCGCGAGTGCAGTCGACGGTGAGGCTTCTGATAGCGCCGAGACGGCGGAGGTCGGATCGGTTTCCAGCGCAGACGCAAGCGACGCCATCCACATCGAGGAACGACTGCGCGCCGCCCTTGCGGCGTGCTCGGCGTGGCCGACAGCCTCGGCCCACGTGGCGGTCTTCAACGCGGAGTTCGGCGGATCCCGCCGGGTCGGCACCGATCCGCAACTGTGGTCGCTCGCGGTGACGGCATGCGCCGGCGCCTCGACTCCCGCGCAGCTCGCACCGTACGCGGCCGCACGCCTGGCCGAGGTCCACGCGAGTGCCGGCGACCGGGTTGCGGCACGAATCTGGGCGGAGAGGGCCCGGCAGGAATCTGAACGGATCGGGATGGGGCTCGTCGCCCAACGCGTCATCGAACTAGAACGCCGCGTAGGCGCCGTAAAGACGGAGCTGGGTCGCTTCGACGGACCGCATGCCGGAGCCGGATCGCTCGAAGCGCTGCTGACCAAACGCGAGATCCAGGTTCTTGAGCTGATCGCCCAAGGTCTCAGCAACCGAGTGATCGCCGAGCGCCTCTTCATCAGTGTCAAGACGGCGAGCGTGCACGTGTCCAATATTCTGCGCAAGACCGGGGCGACGACGCGCACCGAGGCCGCCTATGTCGCCCGAACCTCCGCTGAGCCCGCGGCCGAGCAGCAGTCGTCCGGCGCGCTGCTACCTTAGATCGCCCCGATCGTAGAGTCCAGATATACGGCATCGGCCGGATGCGACAGGGCCGCCTTAGAGAGGAGTCTCGGTGCTACCGGAACCACTTCTCCAGACAGGCGGCACTCATGTTAATCTTCTTCTTCATCCTCGGCGGCATCGCGCTGGTGGCGATCGGATCGACCGTCGTCCAAGTCATCCGCGACGGCTACGGGCGCGTCGCCGACCGGCCCGAACTCCGTCACCAGACGGCGCGCGGAGACCTTATCGAACGTGGATTCGCGCGCAGTCGGGTGCGCTGCCCGACCGAAGCAGCGCGCGGCCTCAGCTGAACTTGCAGGATGGATGGCAGGGCACGAGAAGGCACCGGCTTGCCTGATGCTTATGGCGTGAGTCGGGCCGTGGCGGTTTTGTCGCGTCCCTCGCCACTACTGGTCGCCATCCGGCAGCAGGGGATCAGGGGATTGGCCCGAATCGGCGCCAGATCCGCCGGACGTCAGCGGTTGAGTGGTGTCATATCCGAGTACCGGTCACCAACGGGCGCCGCGATCGAGTTGAGTGTGGCGAGCTGCGCGGCGCTGAGAATGAGCGCGTCCGCAGCCACGTTCTCCTCGAGCCGGTCGACCCGTTTCGTACCGGGAATTGGCGCGATGTCATCGCCCTGGGCGAGAAGCCAGGCGAGGGCGACCTGAGCCGGCGTCACGTCGAGTTCGCTCGCGACCGCATCCACTTGTTCAACGATCCGGATGTTGGCGGCAAGGTTGTCGCCGGCAAAGCGCGGGCTACTGCGACGGAAATCCGTTTCGTCCAGCTGGTCAAGGGAGCGGATCGTCCCCGTCAGGAAACCACGCCCCAGTGGCGAGTAGGGCACGAAGCCGATCCCGAGCTCTCGCAAAAGCGGAATAAGCACCGCCTCCGGGTCGCGGCTCCAGAGTGAATACTCGGTCTGCAGGGCCGTCATCGGGT
>Ga0307487_1001461_pt1 | contig 16522 bp, 11 predicted proteins | sample CBIW12metaG_FD_203665 | JGI IMG/M metagenome (GOLD analysis project Ga0307487, IMG submission 203665) | Sea-ice brine microbial communities from Beaufort Sea near Barrow, Alaska, United States - CBIW 1.2 | ecosystem: Environmental > Aquatic > Marine > Coastal | place: USA: Alaska | collected... | reverse complement strand
TTTTCAAAGGAGCAATGGCGTTTTATATTCCTCAATGGTTTGGATATTAGTCTCATCGGAAATTTATCAGGATCCATTGAATATAAAAAGGCTTCGATAATTTTGAAGAAACTGGAAAAAACAGGAGCGGCTGGGGCAAAACCGTGGAACGGAACGCTTGGAAAACAACAAATTAAATGGTTAAAGAAAGAATTACGGGAGGCAAAAAGAAGGGACCAACAAATAGTTGTGTTGTGCCACTATCCCCTTTATCCAGAAAACTCCCCGCAAATATTATGGAATGGCGCAGAAATAAGGGAAATCTTAGAAACTGATCCTAATGTAAAAGCTTACTTCAACGGCCATGTGCACATTAGCCAATATTTTAAAAAAAATGGGGTCAATTATATCTCATTTAGGGGAATGGTGGAAGGAGAAGAAAATAGTTTCGCTATAGTTTCGGTTTATAAGGATTCTTTAGTTGTTAAAGGCTTTGGAAAAGAAATAGATACTATTATAAAATAAAAAAAGAAGGTAAATCTTTTTAAATTGGTAATGTAATAACCCAGTATGATCCAGTTATTGATACTGATTTTTTCATTGAGGAAGCCAATTTATCATTAAGACTTATCAATGATTTGAACTAATGGATCAAAAATATAAATTTAAATTTAGCTATGTAATGAATGATAAGAGAAAAATCTTTAACTTTCAGTACTTGTTCTGTCCCGATTTTGAAAGGAATAGAAATCGTTCAGCAAGGGATAAGGAATGGGTTACTAGTCCAGTATCAGAATGATAATTTTCAGAAAGCCTTTAATAAAAAATAAATGTCAATGTCTATATCCACATTATTTAAGATGATTATCCTGTTAATACTGCTTACGGGTAAATTCACGTATGCTCAAAAATTATCAAATGTTAATTCACCCAACGGGCAACTTCAAATATCTATATTCATGGATAAGGCAGGAGTAATATCCTATTCAGTAAATAGCAATACCTCCCCAATAATTAAATCTAGTAATTTAGGTTTAATAAAGGCTGGATATTAAGTAAAAGCCGGCAAAATTCTAAAAATGAAACTTGGGATGCTGTTTGGGGTCCCGACAAGAAAATCAAGAACCATTATTCAGAAGTAGTTTTAAGATTTAAAAAGGGGAAATCCGATAAATTGAATATATACTTCAGGGCATTTAATGACGGTGTTGCTTTTAGGTATGAGATACCTGCACAAGCAAACAAGGATAGTATCTACATTACTGATGAACTTACTGAGTTCTCCTTTGCTGAAAGTGCTGAATCATGGTCAATTCCACAAAATTTTGAAACAGATGAGGCCATCTATAGAGAGATGCCAATTAGTGAATTGCAGGATGCCAATACCCCATTAACTTTAAAAGGCAAGGATTATTATGCCGTAATTCATGAAGCTGCTTTGTTTGATTATGCTCAGATGACACTTATAAAAGGGAACGATAGCAATACTTTTAAGGTTGATTTAGTACCATGGCCTGATGGTATTAAAGTAAAGACCAAAACGAAAGTGTTATCTCCCTGGCGGGTAATAATTATAACCAAAAACATATCCGAATTGTTATCTGCGCATGTAATAGAGAACCTAAATGAACCTAATAAAATTGAGGATACAAGCTGGATAAAGCCCGGCAAATACATAGGAATTTGGTGGGAGATGCATTTGGGGGCAAGCAAATGGTACCCTTCTGATGATGATATCCATGGAGCCACTACTGAAAATATGAAGAAACATATAGATTTTGCAGCTAAAAATAATATTCAGGCTGTATTGGCTGAAGGCTGGAATAAGGGTTGGAAGAAAAGAAAGGACTTTGATTTTATAAATAGTTATGCAGACTACGATTTGCCCTATTTAGCAAAATATGCTCATGATAAAGGTGTAGATATTATTGTGCACAATGAAACCGTCAGTAATATTCCGAATTATGAAAAACAGATGGAAGCTGCTTTCTCCTATTATCAAAAATTGGGCATACACCACATTAAAACTGGCTATATCGCTAAAATGGTACCTGCCGGTATGCACAGGCATGGGCAATATATGGTCAACCATTATCACAAAGTGATTGAAAGTGCCGCCCGGCATGAAATTATGTTGGACGTGCATGAACCTATTATGGATACTGGAGAAAGAAGAACTTACCCAAATATGATGACAAGGGAGGGGGTTAGAGGGATGGAATTTGAAGCTTGGTCTCTAGGGAACTCACCAACTCATACAACTACATTGCCTTTTACTAGGTTAATGGCTGGGCCAGTGGATTATAATCCTGGAATATTTGATATTCTTTTTAAAAATTCTGATTCCCAAAAGCTAAGAACCATTAAATTGGATAATCCTATTGGAACAGTTAGAGTTCATAGTACATTGGTTCATCAGTTGGCCCTATTCAATATTCTTTATAGCCCTCTTCAAATGGCTCCAGATTTAATTAGAAACTATGAAGGGCATCCTGCATTTAAATACATTAAAGAATGTCCTACAAGTTGGGATAAAACCATTTTTTTAAAGGGAGATATAGGAGATTATCTGGCATTGGCCCGTAAAAACGGTGAGGAATGGTATCTCTCTGCAATCACTAATGAAGAGGGAAGATCATTAACCATCAATCCCTCCTTTCTTGATCAAGGTGTAAAATATTTGGCAGAAATCTATGCAGATGGTGAAGGGGCTAATTGGGAAACTAACCCTGAAAGTTATAGCATTAATACAAAATTGGTGAATCGGGATGATCAAGTTACTTTAAAACTTGCGCCCGGAGGAGGACAGGTAATTGTTTTTAGGCCTCAAAATTAAAATTAAAATGAAAATTACATCTATTATATTTTTTAAAATATTTGCTTTTACAACAAGTAAAAAAAGCATCCAGGTTCTTTTTTTTCTCAGTATGGCTTGGAATTTGAAAATCAAGCAGGAAAATAAAATACTGGCACGTTGGTCTAAATCCTCAACAGAACCTTTTGTGAAAACATCTTTTCTTGGAACTTCTGATTTCATTGATTTTTTTACCGGAAGATGGAAAGCGATTTCATGGGAGGGTCTCATAGGGGACAAAATATCTCCATTATCAACTTATTCGAAATAATTCTGTCATGTATAAACTAAAAAGAAGAGAATTTATTAAACAAGCAGGGATAGTAGGCGCCACCCTTTTTCTGCCTGGATACTTATATGCAGAAGATAAGGCTTTCAGCATTGAAAAACAGACTCTTGAAAGTCACGGTAATTATGGTGATAGGAACTTATCCCTCAACTTTAGCCTACCCGTTGATGTAATGATGGATGCTGGAGGAAGGCTAATTAATGTAAAAGGAAAAGGCTTTGGGGCAAAAGGAGATGGCGTGACAGATGACACTCACGCCTTAGTCAAGGCCTATGATTATGTTCTTCAGGAAATGGATAAGTATGAATGGAATGGGTCGGGCTCATTATCACCGTTAGAATATGTTATATACTTGCCAATTGGGACTTATTTAGTTTCAGACAGTATTGTTTACAGTACCTCCTGGAGAGAATTCGAATCGAGAATAAGTCAAAATAAAAACTCTAACGGCCGTAAATTATTTGAAAAGTTGGTTAGAATTAGGTTTATTGGAGAAAACAGGGATAAAACAATAATTAAACTAAAAAATAAGGCTAAAGGTTTTTCAGGGGATACTTATAAACCTGTTTTATCTTTCGGTAAGTCAGACTTCAACAACTGTGTGGCTTATAATTCAGTAAGAAATTGTACCCTTAATATTGGAAGCGGTAATGAATCAGCTATAGCACTGGATTTTTGCGGTGCTAATAACACTTCATTAAGCAATTTGCTGATTAAATCCGAAGACGAAAAAGGCAAAATAGGTATTAATTTTAGCATAAGTCCATCAATGGGATACCATCATGATATTACCATTGAAGGATTTGAAGTAGGTATTAAAATGACGCCATACCATATGACGCACAACAGTTTTGAATATCTTACCCTAAAAAATCAAACTATCTCAGGAATACAGCTAGATGAATGTTCCACCTCTATTAGAAAACTGTTATCTGTAAATAAAGTACCTGCACTTGAAATCACTTATGAAACTGCCCAAGCTGTTGTAATAGATAGTTTGTTGATTTCTCCGGGTAAAAGTGGAAATGCAATTAAAGCAGATACCGGTTCAATATTTTTAAGAAATGTTAACCGAGAGGGCTATGCCAGCTTTGGTTTACCTATTCCTGAAAGCGGTAATTTCATCAATGAATATATAAATAAGACAGTATTATCACTTAAAGAAAACCAAATAAAAAAGTCTTTAGACCTCCACATTGAAGAATTGCCTTCATATAATCCGCCATCAAGAGAACTATGGGTTAGCTTAGATAGTTACGGTGCTGTAGGCGATGGAAAGAAAGATGATACCCTAGCGGTACAAAAAGCCTTGAACTCTGGTGCCGAGGTTATTTATCTTATAAAAGCACAATATAAAATCACTACCGTTACAGTGCCTTCCACGGTTAGACAGATTTATGGGTTTTATGGGTCTATTGACGGAAATATGATTATTGATAAAGGAGAACAATCTCTTTTTATTGATGATTTCGGACAAAACTCAGGACTAAATATCTTGCACAAGCATCCGAGAACATTAATTTTAAATACATTAAGGGTGAGTTATGCATCTTTGCATAAAGATCAGGCAGCAAAAGTGTTTATTAACAATTGCAATAATATTGGCAAGAATGACCGGACCTTTCTTGATGGGAACTTTTGGGTGAGATTTATGAATACTGAATCCAAAGTTGCCCCAAATTTTACATGTAATGGAGCAACAATGTGGGTAATGGGCTATAAAGTAGAAGGACGCATGACCAATTTTGAAGTACTCCACCAAGGAAAATTAGAAGTTTTAGGAGGGATGTGCAATGAGCATGGCCAGAATTTTTCTGATGAAATTCCTATTTTAAGAAATGTCGATTCGTCATTATGCTATATTGGTTTAACAAATGGCCCCAATAAGTTCGAAGTAATTGTGGAGGAGACGCTGAATGGAAATAAAAAACTTTTAAAGGCAGATGATTGTCCTAAAAGGGGAAGAGACCCGAGAGGGTGGAAGAATGATGTGGTGATACCCATGTATGTTTCTTATTAAAAAATTTAATATCAAATTTATCTATGAAAAGATCATATATTTTTGGCTTATTATTTTCTATAAGCTTTTATGTCAGTTCGCAATCTGTCAATAAAACACCTGTTAATATCCTTGTTATTATGGCAGATGATATGTCTAAATCGGCAGGCATTTACGGAGATAAAGTTATCCATACCCCTGGAATTGACAATGTTGGGAAAGAAGGGGTAATTTTTGACCATGCTTATTGTACAGCTTCATCCTGCAGCCCTTCACGGGCTAGCATATTAACCGGCATGTATCCTCACCAGTTGGAGGAAGGTGGAAACTTATGGGGAACATTACCTGTTAAATATCCAAATTATGCCTCTATTCTTGAAGAAAATGGGTATCAGGTTGGCATCGAGGGCAAAGGCTGGGGGCCAGGGAATTTTAGGGCGGGAGGCTATGAAAAAAACCCTGCAGGTGAGGATTACCCGAATTTTGAAGAATTTATGGATAAACTCCCGAAAGGTAAACCCTTCTGCTTTTGGGTAGGTAGCCATGATCCCCATAGGCCCTATTATCCCGAGCTCAAAAACTCTTATGATATCACTGAAGATTCTATTTCACTACCACCATGGTTGCCTGAGAATCCAATAGTCATAGGGGATATGGTAGATTACTATGCTGCTTCCAAAAGGTTTGACCAAAGAGTGGAGAAAGTAATAACCGAATTAAAAGAAAAAGGATTATATGATCAAACTTTTATCATTATTACCAGTGATAATGGGATGCCATTTGCTAGAATAAAGGCAAATGATTATGAACAAAGTACAAATGTCCCACTGGTGATAAGATGGGGCAATCATTTAAACAATGGGGAAAGAATAGATTCCTTTGTTAGTTTAATGGACTTGGCTCCAACCATTTTGGATGTAACTGGCATTAAAATACCCAGTCAAATGGAAGGAAAATCCTTATTACCTATGTTAAAAAAGAAAAAGTATGATAAAAAGAGAGTGATTTTTACCGAAAGAGAAAGACATGCAAAGGTTAGAAAAAATAATGTGGGTTATGCTATTAGATCTATCAGGACAAAAAACTATTTACTGATCAATAATCTTCAACCTGATAGGTGGCCAGCCGGAGATCCTGTAAACACTGAAAAAACAGGATTTTACGGAGATATTGATGATGGACCTTCAAAAGGATTTCTGCTGGCCAATATCGATAATGAAAAATATCGGAAATTAGTAGCTTTATCTGTAGCTAAAAGACCCACAGTGGAGCTTTACCTACTTACGAAAGATCCGTATCAGTTGATCAATCTGGCATATGATAGCCGTTATCAGAAAATAAAGAAGAGACTTTTAAAAAAGTTACACAATTGGCAGAAAGAAACCAATGATCCACTTTTAAACAGCCAAAATGATATTTTTGACACTTACCCCAATTATTCGGGCAAGAAAAACTAATTAAAAATAATACACTATGTATTCAACTAAATTTAACCAAGTAAGTATAATAATTACATTGTTTATACTTTTCTTAAATGCAGCTCAAGCTCAAGAAGCCGTAAGTCTTAAGTATACAAAAATACCGGATGTTAAACCCAGAAATATAATTTTTATATTATCTGATGACCATAGATATGATTTTATGGGGTTCACCGGGAAGGTACCTGGACTTCAGACCCCGAATTTAGACCGGTTGGCAAATGAGGGCGCTCATTTTCAAAATGCTTTTGTAACAACCTCACTTTGTTCTCCCAGTAGAGCATCCATTTTAACAGGTGAATATACGCATACACATACGGTTGTAGATAATGAAGCACCTGCACCTTCAGACCTGATTTTTTTCCCCCAATACCTTCAAAAAGCCGGTTATCAAACTTCATTTTTTGGGAAATGGCATATGGGAGGCAATAATGATGACCCTAGACCAGGTTTTAACCATTGGGTTAGTTTTAGAGGACAGGGAGTATATTACAACCCATTATTAAATATTGATGGAAAACATGTACAATATAAGGATAGTGCGTATGTTACGGATGTGTTAACAGATTTAGCGTTGGATTGGTTAAAAAAGAGAGATAGGGAAAAACCATTTTTTATGTATTTATCACATAAAGCTGTACATGCAGAATTTATGCCGGCTAAAAGGGATAAAGGTAAATACAATGATATTAAAATTAAATATCCGGTTTCTATGTTTTCTACAGCTACAAGTAACAGCAAAAAATTTACCCGAGGGAAAAGTTCTGATACAACAGGTTTAAAATATAACTATCAGGATATTCCTAATTGGGTTAAGGAACAAAGATACAGCTGGCATGGGGTTGATTTTATGTATCACGGGGCTACAGATTTTGACCAGTTTTATCAGGATTATCTGGAAACTTTATTAGGTATAGACAACAGTGTGGGCCGTGTTTTAGAATTCCTTAAAGAAAATAACTTGGATAAAGAAACTATGGTAATTTACATGGGTGATAATGGTTTTGCATTCGGGGAACATGGCCTTATCGATAAAAGGACCGCTTTTGAAGAGTCTATGCGCGTACCTTTGCTGGCTCGGTGCCCGGAAGTTATAGAGCCAGGAATTAAAATCAAAAATATTACTCTAAATGTTGATATAGCTCCTTCAATTTTGGAAATGGCAGGCGTAAACAAGCCAAATCAAATGCAGGGACAATCGTTTGTTCCGTTATTGGAAGAAAAAAATGTACCATGGAGAAATGAGATGTTTTATGAATATTATTGGGAAAATGCCTTCCCGCAAACACCAACTCAATTTGCCGTAAGAACCTCGCAATATAAATTTATTAAAACAATCGGCGTTTGGGATATTGATCAGTTGTATGACATTCAAGAGGATCCCAACGAGATTAACAACCTTATTCGTGATCCCAAATATCAAGATATTGCTGAAAATTTAAACAAGAAATTGTGGGATTGGCTAGAAGAAACCCATGGACTAAGCATACCTTTAAAACCAATCCTGAGAAAAAAAGGTGATTATAAATATAAAGGAAATTATTAGTTTTGGAATAACCAAATGAGAATTTTTTTTTGATCCCTCACTTAAGGTTTAATTCCCCAGCTTCCTCGTAATTTTAAAATCATTTTTGATTCATACGTGGGCTTGCCACTAGGTTCTTACTTTTATACATGCACGGGATAGGCAAAATATTTAATCTAAATAATTCTTCGAAGGCTCTGCCTCGGGGTTTCCATATTCACCCCTTTGGAGAGGTCTGAATTGCCTTTTTGCAATTCCTGGTGGGGCATAATATAAAATTTCGGTTTTTGGTCCCAAGGGCAAAATGAAACCGGCGAAATACCTCTATGGCTTTGCCTCGAGGATAGTCGGTTTCTATGTCCCGACAAATCGGATATAAGCCCATTACTTTTCAAGGTACTCCTTACTTTAAAAATTGAAGCTAACGATCCTGATCAAATGCATTTTAATTCATTTTATCTTTTGTTCATGTAAAGTTTCATTCCCTTTGGGGTTTTCTTTTTCGGCCTTCAAAGAAAACCCCCAAGGGGATAGATAAAATGAATTAACATCTAGGTTTAATGTTTCTCAAAAAACCATTTCAAAATGGAAGAACAGGGATTTTGTTCAAGATGTTTCTTGACAATTAATATTTAAAAAAGCTGTTTTGAAGATATATTTAGTGGGAAAATCGGTGGATTTAAGGTGCCAGCGCAACAAATGTTATTAAATTGAGATAGTGCAACATAATTTTTCCTCTCAAAAAAACCTTTATTTTATGAAGCCTTTTTGAAATAAAAAATTAAGTTGGGTTCAGTGCTATCATCTCCATTGGTGTTCTGTATTTCAAAACTTTTCTAGAACCGTTGTTCAAACTTTCCTGTATCAGTTTGAGCTGTTTCTCCGTAACGTTCTTAAAATCAGTTTTCTTGGGAAGGTTTTATTACCAAACCCGATTTCTTCTGGTTTAAGCTCAAATTTAGCGATATTCTTTTTGATCATGCTTACGAGCTTCAGTTTTCTCTTTTGGAGCGGAAGAAAACTTTATTTTTAGTTTGATGAAGACCTTAGGCTTTCAAACTTTCCTCTAGACCACCGACGTAGAGCGTCGAGGAATTCTAATGATTAATACAAAATTATATTCGTTTTAGTGGCCACTTAGCTATTCCCAAGTTATATACTTGAGATAATGGGTAGGTATAAATACATGGAACTGGATCATACGACAGAACATTTTTCCAACATTTTCAATTGTTTTGACTAACCAAAGATCTAAATTCCTCCAATTTAGCAAAGTGAGAAAATATCTCCATCATGCATCATAGATTTATTGGTAAAAGTAGTTCTCGCTATAAATGGAAATATACACAGTCAAACTAAACCAACCTATTGCTATATCAGTCATTCTAGGTTTTTTTCAGGATCCTCATTATGGTTTATCTTTATACCACGAACTTATTTGTCAAATATTAAAAATATATCCTTATATTTGTAAGGAATATTGTGCCTGTTTTTCGGCTATAAGTTATGAATTATTGTTGATTAACCAATCTTTATTGTATTTTTTCAATACTTTGTCATTTTGGCCAACTGAATAATGAAAATAATATAAAAATCGGTTTTAATATTTAATTCCGAATTAGCTTATCAAATTCAGGGCCTTTGTTTAAATTACATTTTAAATCTATAGCATTTATGACTAAAAATAGTATTTATATAAAATTTGCATTTTTTCTAATGTATGTCCTATTTTCCACACATTCCTTATCTGCCCAACGCCTGACTTATGAAGAAACATTGCCCTTAAATTTTTTTAAAGATAAAGATACGGCGTCTGTCTACCTCAATCCTAATGCTCCTCCTGAAGAAAGAGCACTTGATGTGATCAATAGATTGACTTTTGAGGAGAAATTGCAATTAACAGGGGGTTATAAGTTTTTTTGTTTCCCAGGAGTTTCGAGACTAGGTTTAAGGCCGGCAACTATGGCAGATGCATCACAAGGCATTCGATTAAAAACAATCTCAGGTAAAATACCCAGTACATCCTATCCGGGAATGCTTGCACTCGCAGCTACCTGGAATACCGAAATAGCGCAAAAATTTGGATTAAATATGGGTCGGGAATGTAGAGCTCAAGGGGTAGACATACTTTTAGGCCCGGGGATGAATATGCAAAGATTATCAGTTGGAGGCAGGAATTATGAATATATGGGTGAAGACCCCTTACTCACTTCAAAAATGAGCTCGGCATATATAAGAGGATTGCAAAGTCAAAAAATTCTGGCTACTGCGAAGCATTTTATAGCCAATGATCAAGAATTTTGCAGGCATATTGCAAGTTCTGATGTAGATGAAAGAGCCCTTAGAGAAATTTATTTGCCGCCATGGGAAAATGCCATTAAAAGTGCAGGCCTAAAATCAATTATGACCGGCAATAACGCTATTAATGGATTGCCTGCTGTAATGAATAAACCATTGATGAAAGATATCATAAGAAACGAGTATGGTTTTACAGGCATTACGATGAGTGATTGGCAAAATTCGAATTATCATGTATTTATGCAGCATCTAATCCCGGATTCAGGGCATAGTTTATTAATGGCAAAAAATGATGCATTTAGGGAGTATGTGGAGGAACAAATTAAACAATATCCGCAAGAAAAAAAGGCTATTGAATATTATCTTGATCAAATGGTTTATCGCAATTTGTTGCCCCTTTTCCAAATGGGTGTATACGATCGGTTTAATGCAGATAGTTCCTATTTTCAATATCGGGTGCAAGAACAATTATTTGCCAAAAAATGTGCGGAAGAGGCTATTTGTTTGCTTAAAAACGAAGATGACATTTTGCCGGTAGGTTTAAACCAAAAAATTTTGCTCACAGGAGGTGTTGAACCTTTTAGCGGGACAGGAAGTGGTTTTGTAGAAGGATACAAGCATACTAGTTTTGCAGAGGGGCTCGAGAAAGTTTATAAGAAATTCACTTATCAAAAAAATCCATCGGACAAACTTATAAAAGATGCCGATGTCGTTTTTTATAATTTGAATATAGAAGGTGGAGAAGGTTATGATGTAGCTTTTATTGATAGCAGTGGGGTAAATAAACAAATTTTTCATCTCTTAGAGCTTAACAAAAATGTTGTTATTTTAATAAATGCCTGCAATGGCTTTCCCATGCCATGGAAAAATGAAGTTAAAGGAATTCTTTATAACTTTTTCCTGGGGCAGGAACGTGGAAATGCTCTGGCAAATATTATTAGCGGGAAGGTTAATCCATCAGGAAGGTTACCTTTTACAATTGAAGAAGCTTTTAAAGATTCGCCGGATCCGGATTTCAATTATTTAGGGGGTAAACCTTTTTGGTATGGGGATAACAGCTATTATAAGGAATATTGGAAAGGAAATGATATTAAAACCGAAGTAGAGATTGCTAAATATATTAAACCCCACCAATTTGTGCATATTCCTTACAATGAAGGAGTCTTTATTGGATATCGTTGGTATCAGAAATACAACAAACCTTATCATTTTGCTTTTGGTTACGGCTTATCTTACACCCAATTTAAATTTGACAAGCCCATCTTAAATACCCACGTAATACATCAAAATGATAGTATTTCTTTAAGTTTAAATGTTAAAAATACAGGAAAGTCAGCAGGAAGCGAAGTGGTTCAATTATATATTGGGGACGAAGAATCAACGGTTGAAAGACCTGTTAAAGAATTAAAGGCATTTCAAAAGGTTTACCTTGAACCTGGTGAATCCAAAAAAGTCAATTTTATTATTCTTGGAAAAGATTTGGCCTTCTGGGATATTATCTCACATAAATGGAAAATAGAAGAAGGCAAATTTACGATTTATATTGGCAAATCTTCTGATGATAATAAAATGAAAGAAACAATTGAGTATATTAACCCGTTTAGTGGTTAAAAAGCTAAAGCATGTGTTTGATATTGTTTATTGGCCTTCCGTTCTGTTTGTTGATGTACTACAACGGTGATGCCCGTTACCTTTGTTATTATCCTTGCCCCGAGCACGGCGAACGTGGTAAATGTATCCCGATACTCCTTGGTTCGTTCAGCCAGGAACATAGGTCGAATAGGCATATCCTTTTAGTGAATCAACATATCTACCATTTCTAGAACTACCATATTCTACAATATTGTCAAAAGTTTTATTAATTGATGAAATGGCATTAGTTCTGTAATCGCCAAATCCGAAAAACTTTCGTGCCGGTTTTTCATAGGTATAAGTGAGTTCTTGGTTATTTACGATCAAGTAAATTTCAAAATTATAAGAATTGCCTTTGCCCGTTCTTGATTTTCGCCTGTTTATAATTTTCAATTTCGGTGGGTTTAATGTTAACGATAATTTCTCCCAGGTGTGTAAAAATAAGTTTGCCATCATTGTATTTTCTAAACGGTGTTGCTGTTAATCCATAAAGATAAAATGTATGTAATTTTTCAATTGAATTTCTGAACGATTCCGCAGGAACATGGTGACATTCATCTACTATAATGGTTCCGAATTGATTTTGTATTTTCTCTATTTGTTTAGGCAAACTTTGAATGGTTGCCAAGGTAATTTGCTTTCCAATTTTTACTTTTCCCTGCCCTATAACACCAATATATTTTTTCGGAATACCTAAAAATGCTTCAACTCGCTCTGTCCATTGCTCCAATAATTGTTTGCGATGAACAATGATAAGTGCAGGTCTCACTAGCCTTGAACTGCTGCATATAGTCGTTTACAGTGTTGCGTGAGATTCCTAAGGTGGGACCAATTTGACGATTGGTAATCCCATCAAGATGAAGGGAGATGATTTGTTTTAAGTCCATTGGATCAAGAGTATTAGCCATATCGCGTATTTAGAGCGACAAGGTAGTTTATACTTGATCTTTCAAAGTGGCACCATTCGAACCGTAATAATCAGCTGCGATGAACTGATAGAATTATTGAAAATTGGAAGTGGCATCATTCGAACCGTAAATACTACAATTTAAATAAGCCAAAAGTGGCATCATTTGAACCGTTTTACCTGGCACGATTCAATCCGTAATATCCACCAAAATAGGAAACTAAAAATGCTAAGCAGAATTAAAAGGAATATTGCTAAATTTGACATTAAACCTGAAGATATTGGATTAACTAAAATACTGAATATCAGTACTTAATATTTTGACGTTAGTTGGAATGATAGAAGTACGGGAATGCTTAAAATGAAAAAAGTAAAAGCAAGGGAGGTCATACAGGTGGAGCAGACTATAATAGATATTTTGAAAGAGTGGAGCCCTTTTGGCATCAGGACAATGACCATTTACAATGGTAAAGAATTCGCAAACCATCAGAAAATATTCGAAAAAACATGGATCGATATCTATTTTGCCAAGCCCTACCATTCCAGGCAAAGAGGTTCAAAATGAAAACCTAAATGGACTGGTACGGCAATATATTCCTAAGAAAACCGATTTCTCACAAATTACTGATGAAGAAATTAAGTATATTGAAAATAAAATCAACAATAGGCCCAGAAAAAGGTAAGAGTACGATTCCCCTATTGAAAGAATGGAAAAATTATTGTTTAATCAAAAGTTGCCTTTGTGACTTGGAATCCTGCAAGGATTAAGACGTTCAATTCTAAATTTTAAAAAATGTTTTCTTGATTTTAATTATAATAAAAAGAATTCCTCGAGCCTCTACTACCTCTGAGAGTTGGTTTCAAGAAATTCTTTATTTTATCCCCTTTTTTGTAGACCAAAGTTGAAAGCAGCCTTTATTTTTTTTATTTGGGATTTAGAAAAAATTATAAGGTTTCTCCGCTTTAACAGACTTTAAATAACTTAATAATTCAACTTTCAATTGCTTCACTTTTTCAGGGTATTTATCTGAAAGCTCATTCCCGTCTTCTATTGGATTAGATGAAAGATCATAAAGTTCTACTTTGCTAATTTCTGTTGAGTTCTTCCATTTAACAATCAATTTAAAATTATCTTTTCGAATCGCAGAATATCCTTTTTTGGGACGGTGAAATACCAACGCATTTTTAAACCGTTTTAGCTCAACAGTAGGGTTTTTAAACAGTGATTTAATACTTACTCCATCAATTCCAGATGGTAATTGTTGGGCATTTCCACCCGCCAATTCATACAAAGTAGGCAACAAGTCATATCCCACAATCGGTATATGGCTAGTCGAATTCGCTTTTATTCCGGGCCCTGAAATTATAAAAGGAACTCTGATTCCTCCTTCATATACTGAATGTTTTGCTCCCGAAAGAGGATAGTTTGGGGGCAAACTATTGATATCTCCACCAGGTATAGCTTTGCGGCCTCCATTGTCGCTCATTAAAATGACATAGGTATTATCTGTTACTCCTAAGGCATCTAATCCATCTAGCAATTTTCCAACGCCCTGATCTAGATCATCGAGCATAGCAGCCCAAGCAGTTGAATATGCCCTATCCGGTGCTCCTTTCTTCTTGTACTTTTTAAGACTCTTTTCTGTAGTTACAACTGACAAGTGTTGAGCATAAAAACTTACTTGTACGAAAAAGGGTTTATTTGCTCGTACTTGTTGCTGCATAAATCCAATAGTTTTCTCTACCAAACTAAAGGTGTTTTTTGGATCGTGATTGTTGATATAATCCGGAGGTGTATTTTCATGCGTAGGGTTAGGATGCCCAGGGTTTAAAGTTACAGGCATACCTCCATCACTGTTACCTGTTAATCCATCACTAACATCATAAGCACAAGATTCTGGTGTAGAAATCATATTTTCTCCCCATTTTCCAAAATGTGCACACATATAATCGGGGTTGGCTCTTTTTAATGCTTTCGGAATAGTAAGGTGTTCATCTGGAACCCAAATACTTGGAAACTCACTACCACTTCTGGCAGGTACCGTACCACACTGAATAGATCTTCTTGAAGGTGTGCAAAGCGGTGCTGGCGCATACCCGTCGGTAAATCGCATTCCTGCATCTCCAATACTGTTGATTCTTGGTGTTTCAAGATACGATGACTTGGCTTCTTCCATTTTGGCATCCATTGTAGAAGACAATTGTGACCACCCTTGATCATCCGTTAAAATAAAAATAAAATTTGGAGCATCTTTATCACTCTCAGTCTGAGCATTGCCAAGTAAAGGAATAACAAACAGCAAGGATAGAATTATTTTATGTGAAAATTGATTTGTTTTTTTCATGATTGCTTGTTTTAATTTAAATTTGTAAAATTTATTAGATAATTCTATCAATAAATAGATTTAGACGAAATTAAATTCGTTTTGTTTTTGTTTTTATCCATAATAAAATTTATACTTATGATATTTAATTAAAGTTGTTAAATCTTAGGGTTAAATTTTTGGCCGTATAAACAAACCTTCGTCGCCCCGCCGACGTACCTCCTGTTGAACTTATAGCAGAACTCGTTGAGATAGTTTTCCAGAAAATCGCCGTCTATGCGGTGGTGCACATCCAGCAGGAGCCTTTTGGCATTGCTTATGGCCTTGTGCACCCATGGCAGCACCTTGTTCAGGTTGGTCTTGTTGACCTTATGAGCGGTGTGCCCTATGGTCGGGCTTATCTTTTTATAGGGGGAACAGTCATCGGTGTCCACTTGTGTGCCGGTCTCCACCCCGGTCTCGACCTCTTCGTTTATGGTCTCGGATCTGAGGTTCTCGATGACCTTCATCTTTAGGTACTTGACCTTTTTGTCGGGCCGGTGCCTGTTCCGGTTGTCCGGGTTGTGCCTCGATCCCACCATTACCGGCACGGTGGTCTGCCTTTGGCTGCCCCTCCCACGTTTTTTTGGGTCGTCCTTATCGCGCCCGGGGTCGACCGTCTCGAAAAAGCCCTCGTTGAGCTCAATGGCCCCGGTCAGCTGATGGGTGTCGTCCCCGAGGCCCATCACGGACCTTACTTGTGCATCATCGCCCATAGCGGCCCATAGCGCTTGTGCTTCAGCTGGCGCTGGATCCCCTTTGCGGAGAAGCTCTTCTTGGTGGCCGTCAGCAGGTGCACCGCAATGAACCAGTACCTGGAACGGGAGCTTGCTCGACTGCATCACCGTACCGGAGCGCAGGGAGGTCCGGAAGCGGCACCTTTTGCACTCATAGCCCCACTCGCCCCCCTTCCAGTAATGTTCGCTGTAGCCACATTTTTTGCAGGTAACGCCCTCCTTATCGCGCACGGCCTTGAACTTGAGCCTACAGCTCCCCTCGTCCGGATATTCCTTGTAAAAATCTAAAATCGCCATATCTTTATATATTTGCCACGTAAAGATAATTCATTAGGTGTAAAGTTTCACCACATTGTTAATGGCATTTCATCCCCTTCGGGGTTTTCTTTGAAGGCGTAGCCGAAAAAGAAAACCCCGAAGGGGATAGATAAAAATGTTGATTATTTTTGTTTTACCACAAA
>Ga0307487_1001460_pt1 | contig 16537 bp, 19 predicted proteins | sample CBIW12metaG_FD_203665 | JGI IMG/M metagenome (GOLD analysis project Ga0307487, IMG submission 203665) | Sea-ice brine microbial communities from Beaufort Sea near Barrow, Alaska, United States - CBIW 1.2 | ecosystem: Environmental > Aquatic > Marine > Coastal | place: USA: Alaska | collected... | reverse complement strand
AAATTAAATGATAATTTTGATAAATACTTTAAAATACAACTCGTTTAGGTTACAGTTAAATTCGTAGTAGAACTATTAATTTTTCAAAGGATTAAAATTGATTACCCACAGTATTTCATATAGAGCCTAATTATAAGTTTTTCGCTCAACTAAGTTAACGTAATTTTAACAAAATCCAAATTTTTATTTGATTCATATTTAGACATTACTAGTTTTTCTTTTCACCGTCAACCTGCTAAAATTCCATAAAATTCACTTGAAATAGCTGCAAAATCATACTTTTGCATTCATGGTAAATAGCGACCAAATAAAAAACCTAAAGGAACGAATTAAAAACTTGTTCGTCTACTTGTCAATCGACGAGAAAAAACGAAGTATTCATGAAAATGAACTAGCAGCCCAAGACCCAACATTCTGGGATGACCCTAAAGCAGCAGAAGTTCTTTTAAAGAAAAATCGTCAACTTAAGTTCTGGGTTGATTCTTCAACTTCCCTCGAAGAAAGAACAGAGGATTTGGAAGTGTTGATTGAGTTTTATAATGATGGTTCAGGAACAGTTGAAGAAATTGAAGCACTTTACAATAAAATAACTGAGGATTTAGAAAATCTGGAATTGAAAAACATGCTTTCAGGTGAAGAAGATAGCTTAAATGCTGTTTTACAAATTACTGCAGGCGCTGGAGGAACAGAAAGTTGCGATTGGGCAAATATGCTTTTGCGCATGTACCTGATGTGGGGTGAGAAAAATGGATACAAACTAAAAGAACTCAATTATCAAGAAGGTGAAGTAGCTGGAATAAAAACAGTGACCATTGAGTTTGATGGAGATTTTGCTTTTGGTTATTTAAAAGGTGAAAATGGTGTTCATCGATTGGTGCGTATTTCTCCTTTTGATTCTAATGCAAAACGGCATACTTCTTTTGCTTCGGTTTATGTTTATCCTTTAGTTGACGATACAATAGAAATTGAAATTAATCCAGCTGATATTTCATTTGAAACTTTTAGATCAGGTGGTGCAGGAGGTCAGAATGTAAACAAGGTAGAAACTGCGGTAAGATTAAGACACAAACCAAGTGGAATAGTCATTGAAAACTCTGAGGGAAGGTCACAATTGGGGAATAAAGAGAAAGCGATGCAACTTTTAAAATCTCAATTGTATGAATTGGAGTTAAGAAAAAGATTGGAAAAAAGAACAGAAATAGAATCTGAAAAGAAAAATATAGAATGGGGATCACAGATTCGAAATTATGTAATGCATCCCTACAAGTTAGTGAAAGATGTACGAACAGGACATGAAACTGGAAATGTTGACGATGTAATGGACGGTGATTTAAATGGCTTTTTGAAAGCGTATTTAATGGAGTACGGTTCTTAATTAATCATAAATGGTTGATAATTAAATTATTATTTTATATTTTGTAACACTATTTAAATAAATCAAAAAGAATGTCTGAAGAAAATCAAAATCATACCGAGCAAAAAAAATCAAATTCTGGAATATGGATATTGATCACAATAATTGCTTTATTAGGAGCAGGAGCATTAGGCTGGATGTATTCGAAAGAATCAAAAGCTTATAAAAGTTGTCAAACAACAAACGCTCAGCTTGAACTAGAAATGCAATCAATGAATGAAGCCTTATCAGGTTACATTGATGGATCCACAATGGATTTAAAAAAGGATTTCCAAATGATGTTGGATACTTATGATAAATTGATTGAAAAAGATGCTTCTAAATCAGACAGTCTTCAAGCTCAAAAGGACAGTATTAGCGTACTTTTAGCACAATTATCAGACACGAAAAACAGAAGTTATTATCAAATTAACAAGTTAAAGAAGCGTAATGAACAATTGCGTCAAATCATGAATCGTTACTTAATTACGATTGATTCTTTAAACACTTTGAATATCGATTTAACTTCACGTTTAGACAAGACAAGTTCTGAATTGAATTTAACACAAGCGGAACGTGATGAATTGAGAAAACAAAATGATCAAAATGCTGAATTATTAACTAAAGGAGCTAAATTAAATGCTTTCAACTTTGTGAGTGAGGCATTGAGATACCAAACATTTGGAGGAGATACGAAAAGTGTGAACCGCGCTGCAAGAGCTGAAGTTCTTTCTTGTACTTTCACAATTGGAGAAAACAAAATTGCCCGAACAGGAAATAAAACAATCTATATGCAGATTACAGATCCTAATGGACAAGTAATTTACAAACGTCCAAGCGATGTAACACAAATCGCCGGTAGTGAAATCCTATACACAGGAAAACGTGAAATCAATTATCAAGGTCAATTAATTGATATGACGATCGTTTACAACTTGGAAGGTAAAGAAATAGCTAGCGGAAATTATGTGTTAAAAGTTTATGCTGACGGAGCTTTAGTAGGAAAAGATACTTTTACTTTGAAATAGAAAATTAATATGCTTTTTGATAAAATCCAGATTTGATGATTTCAAATCTGGATTTTTTGTTGGTGGAAATAATTTTGAATTTGGAATGGGAATGGAATTTTTGAATCCATGAATTGTATCTAAAATGGAATGGACGTTTTGAAAACGCCTCTACATTGTATCTTCTGGTTTGAATTTTTTTGAACTTTGAATTGTAATAATTTGTTAATGCTCAATAACTGACCGTTTAAATCGATATTTTTGTAGTAAAACAAGTCACATGAGAGTTTTTCTAACGTTTATTATATTGGTAATTGGGATTTTCACGGCATACTATATTAATAAAAGCGCACAAGACAGAAAACAGCTTCCTGTTATTCAACCCAGAGATGTTAATTCAGAAATGGTAAATCCAGAATTAATTAATATGGGAATCGGTCACAGAATTGGAGAGTTTGCTTTAACGAATCAGAATGGTGAAACAATCACTTTGGAAGATGTTAAAGGAAAAATATTTGTAGCAGAATATTTCTTTACAACATGTTTAACTATTTGTCCGGTGATGACTGAAGAGATGACACGAGTTCAAAAAAGATTTAATGGAAACAAAGATGTGAAGATATTGAGTTTTACTGTTGATCCGGAGATTGATGATGTTAAGGTAATGAGAGCTTACGCTGATAAACACAATGCAGTCGATGGACAATGGCATTTCTTAACCGGAACGAAAGCTGACTTATATAGTTTAGCACGTAATTCTTTCTTTGTATTGAAACCAGCAGAAGCAATGAATTTAGGTGACGCTGGATCAGACTTTATTCATACCAACAATTTCGTATTGGTAGATGAACAGTTAAGGATTCGTGGATATTACGATGGAACAAGCACTGAAGAAATAGATATAATGATGGAAGATATTGATCTTTTGTTAAATGAAAAATAGGTATAAAATGAATTATACCTATTGAATATTTTGAACCCGATAGCTATCGGAGGAATCGCTCTAGTTATTGGTGAGCTAAGTCATTTTGTTCCGTTTTCGTATCGATATCTCCATAAGCATCACATTTTGCTTTAGAAGAGCCACATGATGAAGCGATAGATACAAAAAGTAGTCCGACGAAAGCCAAAGGCATCATTTTTTTCATAGCTTTTATTTTTTTATAATTTGTTTGATGTCCGTAAATATATAGAATAACAAGTAACTTAACGAATTTTTAGAATTTGATTTTTGAAACTTGTAAAGAATAAAACGTTAATAACTGCGTTAATGCTTCTTGTATGATAAGAATACTAATGCTTCTTGGAATTTTATTCTCCCTCCCACTATTGGGTCAAAATTCTTATCATTTGTCTTTTATTTCACAAGAGCAGGATCCTTTTAAACCTAAAAAGGAAATTGTTTTGGATGAGAAAGAAGAAGTTATTCAATATTTAAAAAGAATCAGAAGCAAACATATTAAACAAGGATACGTCTTAGCGTCAGTAGATTCAGTAAGGTTTATCGATGATATTGTATTGGTAAATTATTACCGCGGAGAACAATTTGAAAAACTAAATATCTCCTTTGATGAGGAAGATGCCTACATCATTAGTAAAGTTCCAAGAATCAATGAGCGAATGATTGCCAAATTGCCATTTAAGCCCAATTTGGTCGAACAACTTTTGAAAGGACTAAACACTTACTTGAACGATAATGGATATCCTTTCTCTAAAGTATTTCTTACTGTTGACGTTATTGAACCAGGAATATCAAATGCGCATTTGAATATTGATAAAGGACCACCAGTAAAAATCAAATCTATTTTGATAAAAGGAGAATCTAAGGTCCAAAATAAATTCGTCAATAATGCAATTGCAATAAAAGAAGGAGATGATTACAATGCCGAACTTTTGCGCAATATTTCAAACAAGATTGATCAAATTCAATTCATTAAAGAAATTCGTCCGCATGAAATTCTATTTACACCTGATGGAGCAGATTTATATCTTTATTTAGAAAGTGTGCCTGTAAGTTTGATCAATGGAATTGTTGGTTTACAACCCGATCCTGGAACCGAAAAAACAAATATCACAGGCGATGTTAGATTGAAATTACTCAACATTCTCAAACGTGGAGAAGAATTAGACATCAATTGGAAAAGCTTACAGCCCAAAACACAAGAATTAGACTTGAGTTTTAGTTTCCCGTTTTTATTTAACACACCTTTTGGAATTGACACTAAATTCGATTTATACAAGCAGGACAGTACTTTTTTGAGCACGAATGTGAATCTCGGAATTCGTTATTTTCTAACTGGAGGCAGCTATATAAAAGTGTTTTATCAAGCGAACAACTCTAATTTACTCTCAGGCGCTTCATCCATTCCAAACAATAATTTATCTTCTTTGTCAAACAACAGTTACGGAATTGGACTTTACCGAAACAATATAGATTTTTTACCCAATCCAAGCAAAGGATTCCGATTGTCTTTTGATATTTCTGCGGGAAGAAGAAAAAGCCGACCAACGCAAGCAGACAGCACAACAATTTCAACGACATTTAAAGGGAATTTAAACATGGAAGCTTTCTTTCCACTTGCGAGAAGACATGTACTGAGATTGGCCAACACAACTCGCAGTTATTATGCACCTAAAATCTATCAAAATGAAGTTTTTAGATTTGGTGGATTGACAACTCAACGTGGGTTTAACGAAGAATTACTTTTTGCCACAACACTCACAACTTTCACTGTGGAATATCGTTTTTTAGTGGACAGAACTTCACATGCATTTGCATTTTTTGATCAATCTTTTTATGAAAACAACTCAAGAAATTATGCCAGTGACGATCCTTTTGGATTTGGATTAGGTTTTAGTTTCGGTACAAATTTGGGGATTTTCTCTATTTCCTATGCACTAGGAAAACAATTCAATAATCCGATTGAATTGAAAGATGGGAAAGTGCATTTCGGGTATGTGACTTATTTTTAAAATTATAACGATGAATTTCGTTGCCTTCGACAAGCTAGTCACCGAAGGGTAATCCGTTGACTGAGCCTGTCGAAGGCAATGCATCCTTAAGAAATCTCCCTCCGAAATCACTACCTTCGACAAGCTAGTCACCGGGAAACTCTTTTCGGAAAAGCTTTAAAATTGAAATTGAAAAGGGCTTTCGAGATGAAAATCTCCCTCCGAAATCGTCGCCTTCGACAAGCTCAGTCACCGGAGTTAAGCTTCGATTCCATTGCCTACGATTCTTTCGACAGACTAGTTCACCAGAATCAACCAGTTACTCCTTGAAGACAAGGTGTGAAAAACAATGATTTAGAATGATTTTAGGATTTAAAATTACTAACTACTTTAATAATATCTGGATCACCATGCTCAGTATAGTTTCTTGAAAATCTAATTAAATCTTCAATCTCGCCTTTCATCAATGCTTCTTTCTTTTTTCTGGACCATCCCTGAATCTGCTTTTCCCTATAGAAAGCGTTATCGATTCTATGGTATTCCTCAAAATAAATTAGTTTTACTGGCAATCTTTTTTTGGTATGGTTCGCACCTTCTCCATTTTGATGCTGAATTATTCTCAGTTCTAGGTCTATTGTACTTCCAACATAATAACTTTCATCAGAACATTCTAATATGTACATCCAACCTTTCATATATCAATTTTAGTTATACCATATTAATCATTTATTTGCTAATGGCAATAACTAAAAGTTGATTAGTAAATATCCGAAAAAGTGAAATCCTAATAACTAAAGTAATCCGTTAATTATCGAAGACAACATGTATTCAGAGCATTTACTTTCTAATTTCAATTCTAGCATTCCATAATTTATGGAACTTAATCCGTTGACTAGCCTGTCGAAGGCAATGCATCCTTAAGAAATCTCTCTCCGAAATCGTTGCCTTCGACAAGCTCAGTCACCGAGAAACTCTTTGCGGAAAAGCTTTAAAATCAAGATTAAAAAGGGCTTTCGAGGAAAAAAAGTCAGATATTCGAAATTATCGAAGACAACATGTATTCAGAGCATTTACTTTCTAATTTTAATTATATAATTTATGGAACTTAATACGTTGACTGAGCCTGTCGAAGGCAATGCATCCTTAAGAAATCTCCCTCCGAAATCGTTGCCTTCGACAAGCTCAGTCACCGAGAAACTCTTTGCGGAAAAGCTTTAAAATCAAGATTAAAAAGGGCTTTCGAGGAAAAAAAGTCAGATATTTGAAATTATCGAAGACAACATGTATTCAGAGCATTTACTTTTTAATTATATAATTTATGGAACTTAATACGTTGACTGAGCCTGTCGAAGGCAATGCATCCTTAAGAAATCTCCCTCCGAAATCGCTGCCTTCGACAAGCTAGTCACCGGGGAACTCTTTTCGGAAAAGCTTTAAAATTGAAATTGAAAAGGGCTTTCGAGGAAAAAAAGTCAGATATTCGAAATTATCGAAGACAACATGTATTCAGAGCATTTACTTTCTAATTTTAATTATATAATTTATGGAACTTAATACGTTGACTGAGTCCGTCGAAGGCAATGAGTTTAGGAATTTATTCTTGACCTTTAAGCATACAAGACTCAAATATTCACTAAAACGCCTCACCAATAGTAAAGTAAAAACCTGTTGTTAAATCGCTGGAAATTCCAAAATCTATTCTTGCATTTATTTTTCTTTCCTTGTCAATTTTGAAACGCAATCCTAGTCCTGCTGTTGTGCGGATATTTTTCCAACTAAATTGATCGATTTGATTCGCTACAACCGCATTTCCTGCAAAAGCTACCATTCCGAGTCGCCAAAATAAAGGCATTCTGTATTCCGCTTGCCAACCCAATTTTTGTTTGGCGAGCCAATAACCTTGATAATATCCGCGCATTCTGCTGTTTCCTCCTATTCCCGATAGGTGAAAAAAGGGTGCATCGCCTTGTATAAATCTTCCGTAAATATTAGCAGCAATGACACGGTCTTTTTTCAAATCAAAATACCTTATCGCATCAATTGAAGTTAGATTGTAGCTGAAATCACTTCCCACCCATTGTCCAAAACGCTCAAAACTTGCTTTAATGGAATATCCTTTTGTGGGATAAAAATTCTGATTTCGTGTATCGTATTTAAGCCCAACTCCTAATCCACTTATTATTCCACCTTTACTTCCTGTAATATTATCTTGAATCAATTTTCCTCCTTCCGCTCTTTCCACAATACTGAATTGATCAAAAGTGTAATTGATTCCAGCATAAAAAGCGGGTAAGATTTCATAATATCCTTTAAATCGAATACGTGGATAATTAACAGAATATTGCTCTACTTCTCTAGGCGAATTTCCTAGTCCGTAAAAGTTATAGAAGTAGCGATAATACCCAATTTCACCATTCAATACTATCTTATTCTGTAGAAACCACATATCGTAGGACGCATAAGTTAACACTTGTTTTTCTAAAGTATAAGCAGCTCCTAAATTGATTTGTGAAGGTCGTAAAATTGTATCTTTTGCGTTCGTTTTAAAACTAAAAAATCCTGCTGCACCAAAACCTAAACGAGTTTCAGGACCATAGAAAAGAATAGGAATTCCGATGATCTTAGGTGAATATTTTAAGGTGTCTTTTTCTTGCGCTTTTATTGTTGAAGAAAGAAAAGCCAAAATGGTAAACAGAAAAAGTAAAATGTATTTCAATGGTTTTTTTGTTTGTAAAAATACAAAATCTCTCACAGTTGTGAGAGAAATAGATTTGGTGGTTTTTTGCGCTGTAATGGAACGCGGGACTTCGGCAAGCTAGTCACCGCATAACGGATGCAAGCAACACAGATTAACACGGATTTTTTTACTTGTGTTGGATAATATTAAATCGGGTTTGTAAATCCCTAACCTTTCCAAATCAATAATCCTCAAGGTTCATCCCCAATTGATAACCTTCAATCAATAATGGCAAAGTATCATTTGCTAGCTCAGAGAAAGGCAATTCTCCTGTTTTAAGTTTTTCAGCTCATTCAGCTTTTGGGAGTAAATGTTTTGCATGATATAAATTATTGAATATTAGAGCTATAATAGGTAAAATCCTACTCTGCAATTCTAGTCTTCAAGTCCATTCTTTCGTACAATATTCTAGTAATCTCGATATAATTTTCATTTAATACTCTATAGAATATTATATGTCCATTAATTTTGAATCCAAAAAGTTGATTTAATATCCCTCGGTAGTTTTTACCTAGAGTTGTATCTTCAGCGATTTTCTGACAATTAGCGATTAGTTCATCGTAATATTTATCGGCTTGACTTTCCGACCATTCATCAAATCTGTATTCCCAAATTTCCGACAAATCCTCAACAGCTTAGTTTGTTAGTTTGTAATCAGCCATTCGAATGCTTTATAGCTTTTAATGATTGAAGATGTTTTTTAGGATCAAAATTATGAGCTATTCCGCTATCTACACCTTCTCGAATTGCACTTTTTAAATTAGCTACTTTCATTTCCTCCTCTTCTAAAAGTCTTAAACCTGCTCGTATGACTTCGCTGACATTTTTAAAACGTCCTTGACTCACACTATTCTGTACGAATTGGTCAAAATAATTTCCAAGTGATATTGATGTGTTTTTATTCATTTTTAAACTATTTAATTAAATATACAAGATATAAGCAGGTTGAAAAAAATGAATTGTATTTAAAGTTTTGTGCATGGTGGATGCCAGTTGGTAAGCTAGGAATTCTCGCAAGAAAGATAGAAGTGTCAAGTACGCAACTATTATTGCTCTGACAATAAACCCCGATTATTTTCATACGGCATTGTAGCCCGTTTTTTCTTTTTTATTCTTTCCCCACGCAATAACTTTTACTCCTTTTGAATATTGAATCCTATTGGGTTCATTTTTGAGTAATTTATCAAATCTCGGATAATTAAATTCAAAATTCTTCAAGTTGATTTCATTAATTGGCCATTCCAAATGATGAATTTCAAATTCGTTAATAGACTTTTTTGCATCTTGAAAAAGAGCGTATCTTTCAGTTAACCAATTTTCTAATTCGGACTTCTCTGTAATTTCTTTTCCAATCGTAAACCCAATATTCAATCTGTCATTAAATTCAAAATTATCAGATTCAAAATTATTTTCATTCCGTTGAATTTTAGAAAACCTATAGGGAAGTTCAGACATTCCTTTGGCAATTTTACAAGACAATCTTTTCCCACCTTCAATACTTAAAAAGTAAACTCCAGTTTTATTGTTTGACTTTATATATGTTCTGATGTTAATTTCGTCAAAATTCGAAATCGGTGGAAAAGAAGGTAGGTTTTTAGGTCTAATCTTTTCCATTGTAAAAGCAACCACCGAAACCCAAGGTTTTCCTTGAAAAAGATCAATTTCTAATTCTTCAGGTACAAACTTTTTCAGTTCATTTAATTCAACTTCCCAATGAAGAAATATTGCATTATTCCACTCTTGATAAAATTTCCAATTTCCAGTTGGTATTTCCCAAGGTCTGTGTTTAGTCGTATTTAGTATCTCTCGAATTGTCATTTCTCAAATTGGCCATAATTAAGGCTTTACATTCTACCTGTTTGCAAAATGTTTTATTGAAGATACATTTTTTTTTCTGAATGGATGAGATTAAAGTAATAATCGTTTCTTCAAATGATAAATCCCAAACTTTCCAATTCAATAATCTTCAAGATTTACACCCAATTGATAACCTTCAATCAATAATGGCAAAGTATCATCAGCTACCTCAAAGAAAGGCACTTCTCCTGATTTAAGTTTTTCATCCAGTTCTTCTTTTGGAAGAAGATGTTTGGCGTGATCTAAATAAGTGCCTTTCATTAAATGCCTGTATTCATGTTGAAAAATCACCGCTGCGAAGCCTTCCAATCTTCCGCGTTGAATCTCTCCTTTTTGATCTTGACATTCATATTCAATCCATTCAAAAGTGGCCACATTTCCTCTGTCTTCGCCATTTTCACTCAAACAGCCATGCCAAAAGTTTTTGCGTTCTTCGGAAACTTTGGTGATTATTGGATTAATAAAAACCTGATTATTCACTGTTCCCAAGACTTGATATCGTGGATTATCATCCATGGCTTCAATGATGAAAATTTGTAATCTTTTTCCTAATTGATTTGCCGCAATTCCAACTCCTTCTTCTCTCAACATTACTGCATTCATTGTGTCAATAAAAGTATTGAGTTCAGGCGTATTGAATTCTGATTCTGTAATTCTCCGTGGCGTTAAATACAGTGCGTTTTTATCTCTTCCCTCAGCATCTACTGGAATATGTTGAACGACTTTAAATCCTTCCTTTGGGGCTTCGAATGTGAGAGATTTATTGGTTGAACAACCTGATTGAGAAAGTGCTGTCATAAGTAAAATGGTGAGAATTATGTGATTTTTAATCATGGGGATGTTATAAATGAATTACTGTTATTTCCATTGAATTATTTTAAAGCTAAAAATTCTTTAGCGGTCATAACAGGAATTTTTGAGTTTTTGAAATCCTTTTTATTTCGAGTAATAATCACATCAATTTGATTTTCTATTGCAGAATAATACTGTAGACCATCTTCAAGATCAGGAAAATCATCATCACTTAATGCTAATTCAGTTATTTTATCATCTAGCGCCAATAATTCTACGAGAACTTTAAATTTTCTTAAAATCTCTCTGGCTTCTTTTGCTGATTTGAGTTTAGATAAAATGTAATTCGTATTCGCAATTGTTAAAGTTGATGTTGTTAATTTCAACTCTTTCTTGTCTGCTCGAGAGAATAAATCGGCAGCTTCGTCATAGAATTTTTCTCTCCGTGAAAGGAGGTCTATTACAATATTGGTATCAATAAGTAATCTGCTCATTTGTATTTCTCTATTAAATAATCTGCATAAGCATCTTTTACATCAAAATCTTTGTCTAGCGAAATTACTCCACTTAAACTTTCTACAAGAGGAGTAATTTCTGTCGGACTTTTTTTATGCTTGACAAGCGCGGCCAAATAAGACTCGATAAGTTTAGACAAACTAATATCATTCGATTTAGCATAATCCTTCGCACTTTCAATAACTGATTTATTCAGACTTAATGTGAGTTTTTTGTCCATAACAATTTGTTTACGTACGAATATAATAATTTTTTACGTGAAACTCAAAATGTTTACAATTTGTTTCGCTTCGAATAGGGGGTTTTAGAATTATTTGGGGTATTAATCAACGTAAATTCACAGAAATAGACCATCAATTGACAACCCTAGTTGACTAGATGAGTCACCTTATTTCTTTCGATTCAAACCAACGCGAAAATTCAAGAATATTAAAACAATTGAAATTAGAATCAAACCCCAGCAAGTAGCCAAGAAACCTGGATCAATTCCACCTCCAAGGGTTGTGATTGAAATCAACGAGCTAATAATTAAAACAACACAAGCAATGTTTAAGATAATATTTACTTTATTTCCTTGACCAACAAATCTAAATAACGATGATACTAAAATGACCAAAATGCATAAGGCACTAACAAGCACAGCCGGAATCACGATATCAAGACCTGCTAAACCATCCAATTGACCAGCTGTAACTGTTTTACCAATCAAAATCAAGAAAATTAAAAGAAGGTATGGTTTCATTTATTAGTTGTTTTTTGCTTAATGTTTTCGTGGAATCTAATTGTTGAATGATTTATCGAAGGTACGAACTTTTAGATTTATATGAATGTGGGAATTGTAGGGTTGCTCAAGCTGACAGCAAAGCTTATGTTATACATCTTTCTTATTCTTCAATCATCATTTTGCCTGGCTTACGAGCAATAAATATTAGAACGACTAACACTGCAAAGTAAATTTTTACCTGTAGAGCTGAAATTTCAAATATTCTATTGATAATTATAAAAATCAAAAACGAGAAAATGAATATTAAAAGCTGGTTTAAATTAATCATCTTACCACTAACATATTTTATCGAGAATGTCTTTATTGTATCTTCATTTCTTAATAATCGACAGGTTGAGCTTCCCTTCGAGATACTTATTGTTTTAAAAAGCACTTTATATTTCACGCCTTCTTCATCACTAAACTCATGAAAAGCTTCTTTTTTTAAGTTTCTTTTTTCGGATACTAAATCATTATTAACAAATACTTTTTCTTTACCGCTTAAATTTGATGTCCATATTTGAATAATATTTTCACCATCTTTATGAATAAGCCAATTTCCTTTTCTTAAACTCGCTTGTGTCTTTTTTGGAATCATCTCTTTGCTATCCAAATAATCCGCTGTTTCAAATTTTGAAGTTACCATTTTCTAATTATTTAAATTTTTCCTAACAGCTCTTATTGGCGTTTCTTGCTTTCTTAGGCACTACCTGCGTTTAGAAGTACTTTTTCAATCACTATTCAACAAACCCCACTCATCAATAATTTTATTTCCTCTGATGATAATAAGTTTACCAAATTGCAAGAATACGAATTCACTTTGGTGAGGACGCAAAAAAACAAAATCATCAACGTCTAAATTTGTAGTCATAGGAGCATTAACCATTGTTTGATTAGTGGATGCTCCAAAAAGCGTGTTCATCTGTAATTCTTCTGGAAAAACATAATCTGCTTTCCAAAAGCCTCCATAAATAAAAAAGGATTGAGCGTTTTTTCTATTCAAGAAACGCAATACAGTTTTAAACTTTTCTAAGCCTGGAATTGTGGTGTCTCTCAATTTTTTCAAAACAGGAGTTGCAATAAAACATGCTGGACTATAATTACTTAATGTTGGAACATCAAATGTAGTTGGCTTAACAAAACACGAACCTGATGCAATATCATTTAACGGGGATAATGTGGTGTTATGCAAGCGAACAGTTGGACTTCCTGCACCATTAAAAGTCAGACGATCATTCCAGAGTCCAGGAAATTGTTCTTGAACCATCTTTTTGCAATCATTATAAAAATTATTACTAGCGTTCAAAGATTTCTTTTGAGAACGAATAATTTTTGGAACCTTAACAACATGTGGGTCATAGCCCATAAAACCACTAAATTCTATTTTTCTCCCTTTGACTTTTATGAGTTCTAAAACCTCGAGTACTTCACCTAGCGTTTGAAATCCGCCTCGATGTAATCCGACATCAATTTCTAAGTTTAATCGGAGAGGTTGGTCTAAATCTTCTGCCAATTTCAAATATTCTAAGGCTCGTTTTTTCGTATCTATTAGCCATTGAATTTGAGTGTATGGATTAAAATCATTTTCACTTTTTGAAAAACTCTTAAAGAAGAATGCTGCCGTTTTTATCGGCATTGGTTTTCCTAAAAGAATGTCAGCATTGCGATCTAAAACTGTACTCAAATGACTTAAAAAAGGTTGATGAAAAACCATAAAACGATTCGTGGACATCTTATCTGCCACATAGTTTAATAAGTTGGGCGAGGGCAATGATTTGACCACTATTCGAAGGTGCGCATCCGATTTTAGGTCAGTTTTAAATAATTCAATATTTTTATCTACCCTGTCAAGGTCAACCAGTAGGAACGGTATAGCTCGAACATGGTTTTTTAAAGTAGAATTAAGCTGTTCAAAGTAGTCCTTATTGCTCTCCTTTTTCATCATCCAATCAATTTCTTTATATAAGGGTTTGTGAAAATTTCATCCGGGTCTTGCTCTTTTCTGATCTTATTAAATTCAGGATATTTTGGGTAAAGGTCTATCACATCTTGCTGCGTTAATGTATGTAATTTCCCCCAATGCGGACGACCTCCATAAGCCCTGAAAATTGTTTCCAAAGCTTTAAAATACTCGGTATTGTCTTTTTTATTGTAAACATGACAAGCTATATAAGCAGAATCGCGACCATACGCTGGACTCATATAAATATCGTCTGCTTTTACCCACCTACTCTCTATTGGAAAATGAATAGCGAATTTTTCAGAATTGACTAACTGCACAATTTCTTTCATCACGTCTTGATAGGCATCAGCTGGCACATTATATTCCATTTCTGTAAATTTAACCAACCTCATAGTCGCATACACTTTATGACTATGGTTTAATTTTTTCATAGTCGGTACGGCCTTAGCGACGAACTTAGATACCATTTTATTTTTAGATGGAAAGATTTTGGCAAATTCACATAGCGCTTTGAAGGTATAATTTTCTAAAACTAATTCTGATGCATAGTTCAAGAAACTATCCTTATCAGGCTCTCCGCTTTCCGCTATATTCGTAGTTTTAGTCCATACCGTATTTGTATATGGAAACCAATAATATTCAAAATTTCGATTTTGACGATTTCTTTCCGATATGCTTGACATTACTTCGCCCAATTGTTCCTTTCTATTCGTAACAAGTAATTTATAACTTGGAATACATTGTAGCGTGATTTCTGTTATCACTCCTAAAACACCTAGTGAAACTTGAGCAGCTTTAAATAATTCAGGGTTTGTTGTTGGAGAGCATGATTTTATTTCTCCTTTTCCGTTGATCAACCTTAGTGCAACTATTTGGGTACTAATTGTTCCAAAAGCCGTCCCTGTCCCATGGGTTCCAGTACAAATTGTTCCTGCAATAGACTGTGCATCAATATCACCAAGATTTTCCATTGCAAGCCCTTCTCTCCATAAAAGTTCGCCCAGCAATTTCAATTTAATTCCCCCTTTCACCGTAACCTGACATGTATTCTTATCAACATTAACCAATCCTTGATATTCATCCAGGCTTAATAATATTTGGTCTGTTTTACACAAAGACGTAAATGAATGTCCGGTTCCAATTACCCTAATCTTATTCCTTTCATTGGCCGCTTTTAAAACCAAATTTTGAATTTCAAGCTCCGTGGACGGATACGCAATTTGAGCTGGATTCCATTCCACATTTTCTGCCCAATTTTTTCTGTGGTTTTTTGTCATGTTGTAGTTTTTTGGAGTTTGGGGGAATGTAAAATGGTCTTTATTGTTGGGGTTAGTTCTTTACTAAATTAATAATTAGTTTGGTAATCAGTTCTCGCTGTTCTGGTAAGCTTTGTGCAACTGCAAGCGCCAAAGCAACAAGAGTGTTGTCATCAATCTTTCTTTTTCCTTCTAGATTTTTGTGAAAATTATTCTGCTCAAGGAACCATACAAACACGAAAGATCCAATTCTTTTATTTCCATCAGTAAAGGCATGTCCTTTTATTATTGAGTAAAGTAACTGAGCTGCTTGTTCCTCAATTGTTGGATAAGCAAGTTCTCCAAATACTGTTTGAGAAATGCTCCCTAATATCCCCTCAAATGATTTATCTTTTTCATTTCCAAATACTTCAGAGGCTTCTCCCTTTAGAATCAATATCTGTTTAAGTTCTTGAATTGCTTTCTTTACATCTTCGTAGTTTATTGTGTAAATAACATCTTCATTTAACCCCTCCGTCGACAATTCTTCGGTGTCGTATTTATTTAGAAGCTCAAATGATTTTGAATAATGTCTAATAATTGAAAGGAATCCTTCTGTTATTTGTTTCTGATTTTGAAATGCAGTTTCATTGAGATAATCAATTTGTACTTCAAGAGATTTAATTTGCTCAGTTTTGGACTGAAGCAATTCTTTGTTTAAGGCGTAACCTTTTAGCAAATAATCCTTTAATTTACTGGTTGCCCACTTTCTAAACTCTGTTGCTAAGTTGGATTTGACTCTGTATCCTACGGAAATTATAACATCAAGATTGTAGTGGTTTACCTGATATGTTTTTCCATCTTCGGCAGTATGTGCAAATTTTGCACATACTGAATTTTTATTTAATTCATCTTCTTTAAAGATGTTTCTTATATGCCTTCCAATAACTGTTCTATCTCGGTCAAAAACATCTGAAATCTGTTGTTCCGTAGCCCAAACTGTATCAGCTTCTGAGTCTAAAATTACCTGATATTCATTACCACCTTGATCTGGTTTAAAAACGACCAAAGTTCTATTTTCATCAGTATTGTTTGTTTCAGTACTCATTTGTCTTTTTAAATTAATCAGAACGATTCGATTTCAAGAATGGCCTATATCTTTTCTGTAGTGTTTCCATCAAATATAACATTTATCTTAATAATGCGAATCAAGGGTTAAAACATATATGAGATAAATGCGGCGGTCAGTTTTCCAAATACATGAACTAGCAATCCCTTTGTAGATCTTACCTTACTAGCCTTTTGTATGTCAGTCTTCTCAA
>Ga0307487_1001459_pt1 | contig 16539 bp, 17 predicted proteins | sample CBIW12metaG_FD_203665 | JGI IMG/M metagenome (GOLD analysis project Ga0307487, IMG submission 203665) | Sea-ice brine microbial communities from Beaufort Sea near Barrow, Alaska, United States - CBIW 1.2 | ecosystem: Environmental > Aquatic > Marine > Coastal | place: USA: Alaska | collected... | reverse complement strand
ACTACCTGACCGGCCGCGAAATTGATGCGGCGCTCGTCATCGGCACGCTCTTCTTTCTCGTGCCCTACAACCTCGCGATGTACGGCATCAACGACGTCTTCGACTACGAATCCGACCTGGCCAATCCCCGCAAAGGCGGCCTCGAGGGGGCCGTGCTCCAACGCGCCGATCATCGGTTGATCCTGTGGGTCGCGGTACTCACCACCGTTCCCTTCATCGTCCTGCTGGTCGTCCTCGGCAATCCACTGTCCTGGCTGGTTCTGGCCCTCAGCCTCTTCATGGTCGCCGCGTATTCCGTTCCGGGACTGCGCTTCAAGGAGAAGCCCTTTCTGGACTCGATCACCTCCAGCACGCACTTCGTCTCTCCGGCCGTGTACGGACTCGTGCTCGCCGGTGCCACGGCGACGCCTCAGCTCGTGCTGCTGTTGGCGGCCTTCTTTCTCTGGGGAATGGCCAGCCACGCGTTCGGTGCCGTGCAAGACGTGATGCCCGACCGGGCGGGCGGAATCCACTCTGTGGCCACCGTCATGGGGGCTCGCTGGACGGTGCGCTTCGCCATGGCGGCGTGGGCCGCCGCCGGAGTGCTGATGCTCCCCACCGCGTGGCCGGGTTCGCTCGCCGCGCTTTTGGTACTGCCCTACATCGCCACGGCATTTCCGTTCCGCTCCGTCTCCGACGCGGAATCGGAGTCGGCCAACCGCGGCTGGAAACGCTTCCTCTGGATCAACTACTCGATGGGTTTTCTCATCACCATGCTGCTGATTGCATATTCCTGTGAAAGGGCCTGACCACGCCATGACCGACCAAACTCGACGCCATGACTGGAACCCTCCACGCTGGCTGCGCATTGTGCTGCCGGCCGTTCTCCTGATCGTCTGGCTGGCGGCCGCCAGCTTCGGGGGGCCCACCTTCGGCAAGCTCTCCTCCGTGTCGAGCAACGATCAGGCCGCGTTCCTCCCGGCCAGCGCCGAATCCACCCGGGTGAACGAGGTGGCGCAGAAATTCACGGACTCCGACGCGATTCCCGCGATTGTGCTCTTCGTCTCGGACACGACGATTTCCCCCGCCGACCTGGCATCCTACGCCGACGTTGCGGTGCAGCTCGGTGACGTCAGCGGCGTGCAGGAGGCACCGGCCCCTGGTGTCCCCTCGGTGATCGGACCGATTCCGTCGGAAGACGGCATGGCCGTGGAATTCATTGTGCCGATCAGCGACACCGACGAGGTGGACGCGGTCGTCGCCGATCTGCGCGCCGTCACCGACACGTCAACGACCGCGACGACGAGCGCCTACGTTACGGGTCCGGCGGGCCTCACCGCAGACCTGGTAGCCGCGTTCGCCGGAATCGACGGCCTTCTGCTCCTGGTGGCGGCCGGCGCCGTCTTCCTGATCCTGCTCCTGGTCTACCGCTCCATAGTGCTGCCGTTTCTTGTGCTGTTCACCTCCATCTTTGCGCTGTCGGCCGCGATCCTGTTGGTGTACGCCTTCGCCGGCTGGGGCTGGATCCAGCTGAGCGGGCAGAGCCAGGGCATCCTGTCGATCCTGGTGATCGGCGCGGCAACCGATTATTCCCTGCTGCTCGTGGCGCGGTACCGGGAGGCTCTCCGACAGGTCGAATCCAAATGGGCGGCCATGGCGCGGGCGTGGCGGGCCACCTTCGAACCGATCGCGGCGTCGGGGGCGACCGTGATCATTGCCCTGCTCTGCCTGCTGTTCTCGGATCTCAACTCGAACCGCAGCCTGGGGCCCATCGCCGCGATCGGTATCGTCTTCTCACTCTTTGCCGCCCTGACGCTCCTGCCGGTTCTGCTGGTTCTCTTCGGACGCGTCGCCTTCTGGCCGTTCCGGCCGCGAGTGGTCGCCCACGAGGCACCGGCCCGCCACGCGGCGGTCGCGCCCTTTGACGGGCTGCAGGGAGTGACCGGTCTGTGGAAGCGGGTCGGCGGACTCGTCGCGCGTCGCCCGCGTGTCACCTGGGTCGCCTCCATGCTGCTGCTCGTGGCCTGTTCGCTTGGCCTGCTGCAACTGCAGGCCAACGGGGTAGCGCAGACGGACATCATCCTCACCCAGTCCGAAGCCGTCGACGGCCAGAAGGTGGCCGCTGAACATTTCCCGAGCGGCGCCGGGAGCCCGGTCGTCATCGTGACCGAGCAGACCAACGCGGATGCCATGCTGTCGGCCGTCGAATCGGCCGACGGCGTCAGCTCGGCCGCGATCTACACCGGCAATACCGGTCCCGGGGCTCCGGCCGAGCCGGTGGTCAGGGACGGGCAGGTGCTGATCAACGCGGTGCTGTCATCACAGGCCGATTCCCAGACGGCCGAAGGCGTCGTGCGCACCCTCCGGGACGACCTCCCCGAGACCGATGCCGGTGTGCTGGTCGGCGGTGTGACGGCGATCGCACTGGACACCAACTCGACGGCGCAAAGTGACCTCGTCAAGATCATTCCCATCGTGCTGCTGGTGATCCTGGTGATCCTCATGCTGCTGCTGCGCTCGATTGTGGCCCCGGTGTTGCTGGTGGCCAGCGTGGTCGTCTCCTACGCGGCCGCCCTCGGTGTTTCGGCCATCGTGTTCAACCACGTGTTCCAGTTTCCGGGAGCGGATGCAACGGTGCCGCTGTTCGGGTTCGTCTTCCTGGTGGCCCTCGGCGTGGACTACAACATCTTTCTGATGACCAGGGTGCGGGAAGAAACGATGCGCATCGGCACGAGACCCGGAATCCTGCGCGGCCTGGCCATGACCGGAAGCGTCATCACGTCCGCCGGTGTTGTGCTGGCGGCGACCTTCGCGGCGTTGGCCGTGATCCCGATCCTGTTCCTGGTGCAGATCGCGTTCATCGTGGCGTTCGGGGTGCTCCTCGACACCGTCATCGTGCGTTCCCTGCTGGTGCCGGCCCTGTCGTACGACATCGGTCGGGCCATCTGGTGGCCGTCACGACTCGATCGCACCATGCTCCGGTAGAGATCCCGGCGTCCGGTTGACCTGCTCGGGGTCGACCGGACGCATCGAGTCAGACCTTGCGCACGAGCACCGTGGAGACCAGGTGCGTGGGGTCCTTCCGCAGCACAAGCGTGGCGCGCGACCGCGTCGGGCGAATATTCTGCAGCAGGTTGGGTTCGTTGATGCTTTTCCAGATGCCGCGCGCCCGCGCCCGGGCCTCATCTTCGGTGAGTGAGGCATAGCGGTGAAAATACGACTTCGGGTTGGCGAAGGCACCGCGCTGCAGCTTCAGGAATCGTTCTTCGTACCACCGGGCGATGTCCTGGGTGCGGGCATCCACGTAGATCGTGAAGTCGAAGAGGTCGCCGACCGCGAGCCCGTGGCCGGCCGCGGGTGGCTGCAGCACGTTGAGGCCTTCGACGATGAGAATGTCGGGCTGCCGCACCACGATCTGGGCGTCGGGCACGATGTCATAGGTGAGGTGTGAGTAGAACGGGGCCCGCACCTCGGTCGCGCCGCTTTTGATGGCGCTCACGAAGCGCAACAGCGCCCGGCGATCATACGCCTCCGGAAAACCCTTGCGTTCCATCAGACCGCGACGGGCCAATTCCGCGTTCGGAAACAGAAAACCGTCCGTCGTGACGAGCTCCACGCGGGGGGTGTCGTCCCACCGTGCGAGCATCTCGCGCAGCAGACGGGCCGTCGTGGATTTACCGACGGCAACGGAACCGGCGATCCCGATCACGAAGGGCGTGCGCTGCGCCCGTTCGCCGAGAAAATCGCTCGTGGCGCGATGCAGCTGGCGGGCTCCGGCGGCGTACAGATTCAGCAGCCGGCTGAGCGGAAGGTAGACATCCGTCACCTCGCTGAGGTCGAGCGGCTCGCCAAGACCGCGCAGTTGTACGAGTTCCGTCTCGCTCAGCGGCAACTTGGTGGTGGGCGCGAGGGCCGCCCAATCTGCCCGGTCGAGTTCCACGAAGGGGGTCGCGTGACCGTTATTACGCGCGCTGAACATCGGATCGGACATTTGCCCAAGCTTAGTCCGACTAAAATCAACGCTATGTGCGGAATCGTGGGTTATGTCGGAGACAGTAAAAGCGTCGAGGTCCTTATGGGCGGTCTGCGCAGGCTTGAGTATCGGGGGTACGACTCGGCGGGAATCGCCGTGATCGCCGACAACGGCGATCTCAATACCGTGAAGCGCGCGGGCAAGCTTGCAGTGCTCTCCGACGAGCTGGCGGCGCACCCGATCAAGAACGGGCGTACCGGGATCGGACACACGCGCTGGGCCACCCACGGTGGTCCCACCGACGGGAATGCGCACCCGCATCTCGGCGACAACGACAAGCTCGCCCTCATTCACAACGGCATCATCGAAAACTTCGCGCCGCTGCGTGACGAACTGCTCGCCGAAGGCTTCAGCTTCCTGAGCGAAACCGACACCGAGGTGGCCTCCGTACTCCTCGGCCGCGAATACCAGCGCGTCGGCGACCTCGCCGAGGCCTTCCGCGCCGTTGTCGCCCGCCTCGACGGAGCCTTCACGCTTCTCGCCGTGCACAAAGACCAGCCGGGCATCGTCGTGGGCGCCCGCCGCAACTCCCCGCTCGTGATCGGGCTCGGCGACGGCGAGAACTTCCTCGGCTCCGATGTGGCCGCATTCGTCGAATACACGCGCCGGGCCGTGGCCATCGGCCAGGACCAGATCGTGACCATCACCCCCACGAGCGTTACCGTGACGGACTTCGACGGCGTCCCGGTGAAAACCGAAGAGTTCGACATCGCCTGGGACGCCTCCGCGTCGGAAAAGGGCGGATGGTCCAGCTTCATGGCCAAGGAAGTGTCCGAGCAGCCCGACGCCGTCGCCAACACCCTGCGCGGTCGCGTGCACGACGGCCACGTCGAGGTTCCCGAACTCACGGCCTTCGGCGACGAGGTGCTTGCCGGCATCCGCCGTATCGTCATCATCGCCTGCGGCACGGCGGCGTACGCCGGCCAGACCGCGAAGTACGCCATTGAGAAGTGGGCACAGGTTCCCGTGGACGTGGAACTCAGCCACGAGTTCCGCTACCGCGACCCCGTGCTCTCCGCTGACACCCTCGTGATCTCGATCAGCCAGTCCGGCGAGACCATGGACACGCTCATGGCCGTCAAGTACGCCATGTCACTCGGCGCCAAGACCATCTCCATCTGCAACACGCAGGGCGCCACCATCCCGCGCGAGTCCGACGCCGTGATCTACACGCATGCGGGGCCCGAAGTCGCCGTGGCGTCGACCAAGGCCTTCGTCGCGCAGATTTCGGCGCTGTACCTCTTCGCGCTGCACCTCGCGCGCGTTCGCGGCAGCCTCAGCGCGGCAGAGCAAGCAGTGCAGGTCGCCGAACTGCAGGCCATTCCCGAGAAGCTCGCCACCGTTCTCGGCGTCGAGGACGCGGTGCGCCAGCTGGCCCGTTGGATGAGTGACACCCGCGCCGTGTTGTTCCTCGGTCGCCACGTCGGGTTTCCGATCGCGCTCGAAGGGGCACTCAAGCTCAAGGAGCTGGCCTACATCCACGCGGAGGGCTTCGCCGCCGGAGAGCTCAAGCACGGTCCGATCGCCCTGATCGAGCCCGGCCAGCCGGTGTTCGTGGTGGTCCCGAGCCCCCGCGGGTCCGCGCACCTGCACCCGAAGGTCGTCTCCAACATTCAGGAGATCCGCGCCCGCGGCGCCCGCATCATCGCCATCGCCGAGGTCGGCGACGCCGCCGTGCTGCCCTTCGCCGACACCGTCATTCACATTCCGCTCGCGGCGCCGCTGTTCGAGCCGCTGCTCGCCGTGGTTCCGTTGCAGATGTTCGCCATGGAACTGGCCATCGCGAAGGGCCTCGACGTGGACCAGCCGCGCAACCTCGCGAAGTCGGTCACGGTCGAATAACCGCCCGAGCAGACCACACATGATCCGAGGTATCGGCGTCGACATCGTCGACCTGGCGCGATTCACGCGCCAGGTCGAACGAACCCCCGGACTCATCCCGAGGCTCTTCGCCGAGGGGGAGCGCAGCCTGCCCGTGCACTCCCTCGCGGCTCGCTTCGCCGCCAAGGAGGCGCTCATCAAAGCGCTCGGCGACAGCGGCGGAACCACCTGGCAAGACATGGAAATCGTCTCCGACCCGCACGGCAACCCCGGCTTCGTGCTGCACGGCCCGCTGCAAACCCTCCTGCAGGCCAGGGGCATCACGAGTCTGCACGTCACGATGACCCACGACGCCGGTGTCGCGTGCGCCTTCGTCGTCGCCGAGGGCGCATGAGCGTCCTCACCGCCGAAACTCCGGAGGCGATGCACCGGTTCGGGATCGAACTCGGCTCACGCCTGCGCGCCGGAGATCTCGTGGTGCTCACGGGCCCGCTCGGCGCCGGCAAGACCACCCTCGCCCGCGGGCTCGGGGAGGGCCTGCACGTGCGCGGCGCCGTGACGAGTCCCACTTTCGTACTCGCCCGCACGCATCCGAGCACCGTGGGCGGCCCGCCGCTCGTGCACGTCGACGCCTACCGACTCGGCAGCGCCCTCGAACTCGATGACCTCGATATCGACTTCGCACGGTCGATTGTCGTGGTCGAATGGGGCCGCGGCATGTTGGACTGCATCAGCGACTCCTGGCTCGACATCGAAATCGAACGGCCGACCGGCGCATCGGCCGCCCACCCGGATGCCGCCACCGGCGACGACGAGGAGAACCTCGACCTCGACGAACCCCGCATCATCACGCTCACCGGCCACGGGCCGCGGTGGCAGTCCGCAGGCTGGCCCGACGCCTAGGCTGAACCCATGGTTGCCCCCAGCACGTCGACGGATCTCACGTCCCCCCGTAAGGGCCCCCGCTATTGGATCGCGCTCGCGATCATCGGCCTGATCGGTGGTCTGCTCTCCGGTGCGTTCGGCGTCGGCGGCGGCATCATCATGGTCCCGCTGCTGATCACGTTCGCGCACATGGACCAGCGCCGCGCCGGGGCGATCTCGCTCGTGGCCATCATCCCCACGGCGCTCGTGGGGTCGCTGGCCTACCTCGCCAACGACCAGATCGACCTCGTGGCCGGCGGCATCATCGCGGCGGGTGCGGTGATCGGAGCCGTGATCGGCAGCATGCTGCTGCGCCGCATCCCGCTCGTCTGGCTGCGGTGGATGTTCATCCTGCTGATGCTCCTCGTCGCCGTGCGCATGCTGCTCCTGATCCCCGAACGCGTCGGCCCGGTCGACCTGAGCGTTCCCGTCGTGCTCGGCTACCTGGCACTCGGCCTGATCATGGGCATCGCCTCGGGGCTGTTCGGTATCGGCGGCGGAGTCATCGCGGTGCCGGCGCTCGTGGCCGTTTTCGGGGCGAGCGACCTCATCGCCAAGGGCACATCACTGCTTGTGCTCATCCCCACCGGCCTGGTGGGCACCATCGCCAACCTGCGCGGCCACCTTGTCGATCTGCGCGACGGCGTCGTGGTCGGGATCGCGGCCGTGGCGGCATCCGTTCCCGGCGTTACGCTCGCCCTGCTGATGACCCCGCAGGTGTCGAGCATCCTCTTCGCGGTGCTGCTCGTCGTCGCGGCGCTGCAGCTTGCCGTGAAGGCCGTGCGGGCCCAGCGCCGGGACCGCACGCCGCCCGTATAGTCTTGACGGGTGCTTCTCGCCATTGATACCTCTGCCGGCACGAGCGTCGCCGTCGTCGACCTCGACCGTGGCGTGATCAGCGAACGCGTCGAACGCGACACCATGCGCCACGCCGAGGTGATCGGCCGCCTGATTCAGGAATGCCTCGCCGAAGCGGGAGTCTCCGCAAGCGACCTGTCCGGCGTCGTCGGTGGCATGGGCCCCGGGCCCTTCACCGGCCTGCGCGTCGGCATTGCGGCCGCCCGCGTCTTCGCGCTGGCCGCAGGCACACCCCTCGTCCCGGTTGTCAGCCACGACGCGATCGCCTTCAATGCCTACCGCACCGGTCATCAGGGGCCGCTGCTCGTGGTCACCGACGCCCGCCGCCGCGAGGTGTACTGGTCGGCGTACAGCGACGCGGATGCCGACGGGCTGCCCCGCCGCATCGGCGCGCCCGGTCTCGCCAAGCCCGCGGAACTGCTCGACGCGTCGTTCGAGCACGCCGACGTGCCGCGCCTGGACTCGGCCACCGTCTCGGCCGGCGACCTTGGACTCGTCGCCGAGTTGTCTTTCGCGGCCGGGTCGTCGTTCGCCGCCGACGCGCCGCTGTACCTGCGTTCGCCCGATGTGACCATGCCCAACGGCCGCAAGCGGGTGAGCTGAGTGACCTGGCAGTTGCGCCGGGCAACCTCCATCGACGTTCCGGCGATCATGGTGCTGGAAACCGGGATTTTCGAGAATGATGCCTGGTCGAGCGAGATGATGGCCCGCGACGTGGCCGACCCCGCCTGCTACTACCTCGTCGCATTTCCGCCGGACGACCCCACGCGGATTCAGGCGTACGCCGGCCTGCTCGCGCCGCAGGGCGCGGCCGAGGGCGACATCCAGACGATTGGCGTGGCGGAAGACGCCCGCGGGCACGGCCTCGGCCGGGTGCTCATGCTGCGGCTCATCGCCGAGGCGAGCGCCCGCGGTGCCCGGCAGGTGTTCCTGGAGGTGCGTGCCGACAACCCGTCGGCGCAGGGCCTGTATCGTTCCCTCGGCTTCGACGAACTCGGCGTGCGGCGCGGCTACTACCAGCCCGACAATGTTGACGCGCTCGTGATGCGCCTGAACATCCCGGCGCCGCGGGCGGCGCTCGCCACCACCTCCGACGCAAGCGAGGCCTGACATGAACCGAACAGATCCCCTCGTTCTCGGCATCGAAACCTCGTGCGATGAGACCGGGATCGGCATCGTCCGTGGCACGCGCCTGCTGTCCAACACCATCGCCAGTTCCATGGACGAGCACGCCCGTTACGGCGGCGTCGTGCCGGAAGTCGCGGCCAGAGCCCACCTCGACGAGCTCGTGCCGGCCATCACCGCCGCCGTCGCCGAGGCCGGAATTCGTCTCGACGAGGTGGATGCGATCGCGGTCACGAGCGGACCCGGGCTCTCGGGCGCCCTCATGGTGGGCGTCGGCGCCGCTAAGGCCCTCGCCGTGGCTCTCGACAAGCCCATCTACGCGGTCAATCACCTCGTCGGTCACGTGGGAGCCGACCTTCTGCGCACCGGAGCCCACAGTGCGGATGAACCCCTCGAATACCCGACGATTGCGCTGCTCGTCTCCGGCGGTCACACCTCCCTGCTGCTCGTGCGCGACCTCACGAGCGATGTCGAACTTCTCGGCGAGACGATTGACGACGCCGCGGGGGAGGCCTTCGACAAGGTCGCCAGAATACTCGGCATGCCGTACCCGGGCGGCCCGCAGATCGACGCGGCCGCTCTCACCGGCGACCCGAACGCCATCCGCTTTCCGCGCGGACTGAGTAAGCCCAAGGACATGGCGCAGCACCGCTATGACTTCTCCTTCTCCGGGCTGAAAACATCCGTCGCCCGCTGGGTGGAACAACACGAAGACGCCCGGCAGCCGGTGCCGATCAACGATGTGGCGGCGAGCTTTCGGGAGGCCGTCGTCGACATCCTGCTCACCAAGGCCGTGGCCGCGTGCATCGCCTACGACGTGCCCCGGCTGCTGCTCGGCGGTGGGGTGATCGCCAACCGACGGTTGCGTGAGGTTGCCGCCGAGAGAACGGAAGCCGCCGGCATCGTCTTGCGGATACCGCCGCTGTCGCTCTGCACCGACAACGGCGCCATGATCGCCGCGCTCGGAGCCCAGCTGATCATGGCCGGGCACGAGCCGTCGTCGCTGGATTTCGGGGCGGATTCCACCCTCCCGATCAGCGACATCCAAGCATAAAACCCCGTCTCACCAAGCTATATTCTCAGCTGCGGGATATTCTGGGGGAAGCGCCCCCGTCAGTTATTTTGAGGAGTTCTCACATGTCAGATCCCACCAATAACGTGCCTCCGGCCGAACCGACACCGCCCCCCGCGTCCGCCTACCAGGCCCAGCCGGCACCCGTTTATGCGCAGCAGGCTCCGACGGCTTACGCAGCGCCGACCGGCCCGGGGCCCGAGACCTTCAACGTGCTCGCGATCGTGTCGTTCGTCAGCGCATTCGTGGTGTCGCTCGCCGCCGTCATCTGTGGGCACATCGCCCTGTCACAGATCAAGAAGACCGGCGAGAAGGGCCGAGGCTTCGCAATCGCCGGTGTGGTGCTCGGCTACGTCGGCATCCTCGCCGGAATCATCACCGTTATCGTGATCATTGCGCTGATCAGCAGCGGCGTTGCGATGAACCCGGAGATCTTCCGCGACCTATAGCGCGGCTGGGAACCAGCCCGCACAGTTCGGCACCAACGCCGGCAGCACCCGCACCATTTCGAAAGGAACGAACTCCATGAGTGATCCGACTACCCCGCAGGTTCCCGACGTACCGCAGGTGCCGAGCGTTCCTCCGGTCGCGCCGCCGTCCGCGCCCACGCCGCCCACGCCACCGCCGGCGCCGAGCTACGCGGCGCCGACCCCGCCGCCGCGCTACGGCGCGCCGACCCCGCCGTCGGCCGGCGGCCCCGCCACCCCGCCGCCCGCGTACGGCGCCCCGGCGACCCCCTACGCGTCGGACCCCTACGCGGCCGCGCCGGCCAGGAAGCAGCCGATGCTCAGCATCCTCGCCATGATCGCCGGCATCATCGGCGTCATCGGCTCGCCGATTGCCATCATCCCGTTCGTTGGAGGGTTTCTCGGGCTGCTCTTCCCTGTTGCCGGAGTGGTTCTGGGTTTCCTCGGCAAGAAGCGGGAACCGGCCGCACGCGGATTCTGGCTGACCGGAATCATCACCGGCTTCGTAGGCGTTGGCCTGATGATCCTCAGCCTCGTGCTGTGGGGTTTGCTCTTCGCCGCCGGCAGCGCGTACAACGGTTATTGATCCGCCGGCGGGTCACCCCACCGGGGTGACCCGCCCCCTGGCACCACGGAGGACTGCAATGAGCGGAGCGCACCGCGACGCTGACGCCGCCGACGACGTTCGGCTGGACTACACCCGTCCGCCGGCTCCCCCCGGCAGCGAGCTGGCCTGGGAATCGACCGTGACCGCGCCCACCGAGTGGGTTCCATATGTCTACACCGATGCGGAAATGCACGCGCACACGACCCGCCGCCGGCTGTCCATCGCGGCCCTGGTGTGCGGACTGCTGGGGTTGTTGCTCGGGATCATCGGCGTGTGGGGCATCTTTGTTTCGGTGACCGCCGTTATCCTGGCCCTGATCGCCCGCACCGTCGAGTACCGGGCGAAGGTCTTCTGGCTCAGCGGCCTCCTGGCCGGCCTCGGCGGCATCCTGCTCGCCGTGTTCTGGTTCCTGTACGTTACCCAGGTCGTTCTGGGCTGAACCGCTGGGCACGTTTCCTCGGACTAAATCGCGCCACGCCGCGTCCGCGCGCTGCGAATGCGGCGTGTCACGAAAACCTCCGAGGGTCTCCGTGTGCCGTGCACGGGAGCGCGGTCAGCGCACGCGCTCCACGAGCAGCGCGACCCGATGCCCGGCCGCGCGCGTGAGGATCAGGGTCGCCGATTCCGGTCCCTTGAGCTTCAGGCGGGTGCGCAGGGCGGCCGGGTCCACGTCTACTCCGCGTTTTTTGATCTCGAGCGTGCCGATGTGGCGTTCCTGCAGCGCCAGGCGCAGCTTTTTCTCGTCGACCGGCAGTACCTCGAGCACTCGGAACGCGCTTGCAAACGGGGTCTGCACGAGTGCGGGCGCCGTGAGGTAGGCGATGCCGTCGCTGAGCATTTCGGCGCCCAGGGTGCGGGCGAGGTCACCGATCAGGCGCGCCCGGATGACGGCACCGTCCGGTTCGTAGACGTAGCTGCCGAGGTCGCCCACCGGGGCATCCTCGCTGTCGCCGCCCGCGGTCATCTCGACGACGCCGCTCGACGTCAACAGCAGCGCGGAACGACGGATGCCCTCCCGGGCGAGCGCGCCGAACCAGAGCCCCATCTCCACGAGCTGGCCGTCCACGGACACCCACTGCGCCTCCGCCTCGGCCGGGATCAGGTCGCGGTCGTGGCCCGGACCGAGTTTCACGCCCACCGGCATCCGCTGGGCCAGGGAGAAGGCCCAATCGAGGGAGGGGGAGTAGTCGTCGGGGCGGGTGAGGCGGGATGTGTTGCTGTGCCCGCTCGTTCGACGTGCCGGGTCGAGCCAGGCCGCGTCGAAGTCATCCAGGTTGACCTCCTCGGCGGGGGAGTGCACCACGCTCGCCTGGGGAAAGGGCGCAAGGTTGTAGCTCGCCACAGTGGCCGTCACCTCGTCGGCGTCAACGGCGGTGACGTCGAGGTCGATGGCGGCCATGGCCATGGCGTCCCCGCCGATGCCGCACCCGAGGTCGACGATGCGAGGAGGCCGATCCGTGCCGGTGCCCAGCGCGGCGAAACGACCGGCGTGCAGCGCGGCGACACGCAGGCGGGTGGCTTGCTCGAGTCCGGCCTCGGTGAAGAGCATGCGGCTGGCGAAATCGCCGAACTTGGGCCCGGCCTTCGCGCGCAGCCGCGACTGGCTCAACGCCGCAGCCACGAGGCCAGCGGGATGGCCGGCCTTGCGCAGCTCGCTCACGGCCCGCACGACGTCGATCGTGTCGTAGCGCGGAAGGGAATCGAGCAGGCGTAGGCCCTCGGGCGAAAGCAGCTCGACGAGCTCGGTGCGTTCCATTGAATAAACCTATCAATCGCGCCCGCATCTGGCACTCACGTTGCGTGAGTGCCAGATGCGCCCTAAGCTCGATTTAGCACTCTCGTTGTGAGTCTGCTAACCCATATCTTCGTAAAGAAAGAGGTCAACCGTGTCGGTCTCCATCAAGCCGCTCGAGGATCGCATCGTCATCAAGCAGGTCGACGCAGAGCAGACGACCGCTTCAGGACTCGTCATCCCTGACACCGCCAAGGAAAAGCCCCAGGAGGGTGAAGTTGTTGCTGTCGGCCCCGGCCGCATCGACGACAAGGGCAACCGCGTTCCCCTCGACATCGCCGTCGGCGACAAGGTGCTCTACTCCAAGTACGGCGGAACCGAAGTGAAGTTCGGTGGCGACGACCTTCTCGTTCTGTCGGCTCGCGACGTTCTCGCGGTCGTTGTTCGCTAAGTAGTTTCACCCGTACGACAAGAACTCCCGGATGGCCTCGCCATTCGGGAGTTTTTTTGTGTTCCCCGGTGTTACATTCCAATGTCGCAGCACCGGGCGATGAATATTGGCAGAGTTGTAGACAGGAATTTTCAATGACGGATGCTCCGCCGACCTCGACCGTGTCGGCCACTGCGGTCGGCACATCCTGGTCCGACCACACTCGTGGACTGCTGTTCGGATTTCTCGCCTACGGCCTCTGGGGAATGCTTCCCCTGTACTTCCTGCTCCTCACTCCCACGGGAGCGTTCGAGGTCGTCGCCTGGCGGGTGCTCTTCTCCCTCGTGTTCTGCCTCGTGCTGCTCACCGCCACGCGCAAATGGGGCGCGCTGCGCGCCGTGCTGCGCCAGCGCCGGGTGATGTTCACCATGGGTCTCGCCGGGCTGCTCATCTTCGTGAACTGGCAGACCTACGTGTTTGCCGCCATGACCGGTCACGTGGTCGAGGCTGCACTCGGATACTTCATCAACCCCATCGTCACCGTGCTGCTCGGCGTACTCATTCTGCGGGAACGGTTGCGTCGCATCCAATGGATAGCCGTCGCCATCAGCCTCGTCGCGGTGATTGTGCTCACCGTCGGCTACGGTACGCTTCCGTGGATCTCGCTCGTGCTGGCCTTCTCTTTCGGCTTTTACGGCCTGATGAAGAAGCGGGTGGGCCCGCGCGTCGATGCGGTCACCGGACTCACCCTGGAGACGGCGTGGGTGGCCCCCGTGGCCATCATCCAGCTCGTGGTCGTCGGGAGCCTGTCCGGCCTCACGTTCGGAACGGTGTCTACGGCGCACACCCTGGGGCTGCTCGCGGCCGGTGTGGTGACCGCCGTTCCCCTCCTGCTGTTTGCCGCGGCGGCGCGCCGACTGCCCCTCACCGTACTGGGGCTGATCCAGTTCGCGGCGCCGGTGCTGCAATTTCTGGTGGGTGTCGTCATCCTGAAGGAACCGATGCCCCCTGAACGCTGGGTGGGATTCTCCCTGGTGTGGGTGGCGCTCATCGTTCTCACCGTGGACATGATCGCCTCCGGCCGGACTGCCCGGCGAGCGTCCCTCCAACTGGTCTGATCCGAAGTTACGCTCGGGGAACACCATCCGATTGGACTCCGATGCCCCGCCCCGCCCTTTTTGCCGCGCTCCTGACTGCAGCGCTCGTCACCACCCTCGCCGGATGCTCGGAACCCGCGCCGGTGCCCGCGACTGCCGCCCCGACGCCCGCGCCGGTGGTTCCCACCGGTGACGGCGTGCTGCGCATCGGCACCCTGTTTCCGTCGAGCGGGGACAACGCGGCCAGCGGGGCCGCCCAGGTGGCCGGATCAGAAATTGCCGCGCGGGAGATCGCCGCCCAGGGTGGCGTGCTCGGCCAGCCGGTGCAGCTGATCCACCGCAATTCGGCGGGGGATGAAGCGGCGAACGTCACGAACCTGATCGACCGGGCCGTGGACGCGGTTCTGTGGGATGCGCGGACCGCGGCGCGGCCCGAGCTCGCGGCATCCGTCGCTCCCGCGGCGCTGCTCTCGCTCAATGACCTGGTGAACGGCGGCACTCCCCTCGCGGTCAGCGCGGACTTCGGCGCACGCCTGACCGTGGCCGATCCGGGCCTGACCGACACGGCGGGAGCGGCGGAGGCATACGACGGCGTCATCGCCACCGCGCTCGCCGCGATGGCGACCGGAGACGACGGGGCGGCGTCGCTGGAGGCCGGCTGGGCGATGGTGCGCCAGGGGGCGGCGGTGTGCACGTCGTGGGGCGAATGTGTGCTCGCGTTGCACGAGGGCTTGCAGATTGAGTACCAGGGACTGACCGGCCGCCAATCGTAACGATTTGGCTCCATAACGCGCTCAGGAGCCGAAGATGGTGGTTATCGGGTCGCCGGATTCAATACTGTGGCTCAACGGCAGTCAAATGGGTGCCGTGATCGTTTGTTTTTTCCGATACCCAAGGAGCAACATGAGCGTATTCGCGAAGGCCCCGGCCTCCCGGTCGGTTCGTGCAGTAGTCACCGGAATTGCCATGGTTGGAGTGAGTGCGCTGCTGCTCACCGGATGCAGCTCCGGTGGCACCGACACGCCTGCCGGCGACGGTACCCCCTCGGCGAGCGGCGACTTCAAGGAAATTGAAGCCGGCGACCGCGACCTCACGCTGAAAATCGGCACCATCCTTCCGCAGAGTGGCGCGCTGGCCTTCCTCGGCCCGCCGGAAGAAGCCGGTGTGAAGCTAGCCGTCCAGGACATCAATGACGCCGGGCTGGGCATCACCGTCGACGCAACCCTCCTTGACTCGGGCGATACCCAGACCGATATCGCAACCGTCTCGGTGACCGACCTTCTCTCGCGGGACGTTTCGGCCATCGTCGGAGCGGCCTCCTCGGGCGTGTCCAAGACCGTGATCGATAAGATCACCGGCGCCGGCGTCGTGCACTTCTCTCCGGCCAACACGTCGGAGGACTTCACCAACTACCCCGATGACGACCTCTACTGGCGCACGGCGCCCTCGGACCTCCTCCAGGGTGAAGTGCTCGGCAACCAGATCGCCGCCGACGGAAACGCCACCCTCGGCATGATCGTGCTCAACGACGCCTACGGCACCGGCCTGGCGGCCTCGACCAAGGCCGCGTTCGAAGCGGCCGGCGGCGAAGTCGTCGCCCAGTCCCTGTTCAACGAGGGCGACTCCAGCTTCGACGCTCAGATCTCCGACGTCACCGCGGCGGCTCCCGATGCGATCGTGCTGATCACCTTCGACCAGTCCAAGGTCATCGTTCCGACGCTCACCGGCACCGGCTTCCCGGGCGACAAGCTCTACTTCGTCGACGGCAACCTCTTCGACTACAGCGCCGACTTCGCACCCGGAACCATCACCGGCGCCAAGGGGACCCTCCCCGGCCTCGACGTCGGCGGCCTGGGCGACTTCACGGATCGTCTGCTCGAGATCGACGATTCGCTGGTCAACTTCAGCTACGCCGCGGAGTCCTATGACGCCGTGGTTCTGATCGCCCTGGCGGCGTATGCGGCCAACGACGTGTCCGGCCGTTCGATCGCCGACCACCTCCGCCAGATTTCGGGCGGAACGGGCGACGGAGTCAAGGTCACCGACTTCGCGGCCGGTGCCGAGGCGCTCGCCAACGGTGAACAGATCGACTACGACGGTTTCTCCGGACCGGTCACCTTCGATGAGCACGGGGACCCGACCGAGGCCACCATCGGCATTTACGAGTTCGCCGAGGACAGCACCTACAGCCGCATCAACTAGTCTGTAGCGCAACACAGCGCAGGAGGGCCCCGGCTTCGGTCGGGGCCCTTCTGCGTGCCCGGTGCGTGCCCCCGGTGGGCGCCGTGGCCTCTAGTAGGCCGTGACCGACCCGGTGCGCCACTTCGCCGCGTGCGCGATGACCAGCGCGAGCAGCGCCACCTCGATCACGCTGCCGAAAATGTAATACCCCCA
>Ga0307487_1001457_pt1 | contig 16571 bp, 11 predicted proteins | sample CBIW12metaG_FD_203665 | JGI IMG/M metagenome (GOLD analysis project Ga0307487, IMG submission 203665) | Sea-ice brine microbial communities from Beaufort Sea near Barrow, Alaska, United States - CBIW 1.2 | ecosystem: Environmental > Aquatic > Marine > Coastal | place: USA: Alaska | collected... | reverse complement strand
GGACCGCGACACAAACTTCATTGACAGCTTCGCGCATGTGCTGGGTTCCCAATCCAGAAGCCGAACACATGAATATGATCTGTTGGCGATTCTGGTTGGCAATGCAACCAATCAGGGCATTTACGGTATGGCGCAGATCTCCGATCGTACCTATGATCAGCTCAGTACCATCCAGGCGAACTATCTTCGATTGGAAACCTTGAATGCTGCCAACGAAACATCAATAACGCAACGGCCAAGCTACCCATCTTCAGGTACTACAACACCCAGGAGGATATGATCCACGCCAGTGCCGATGGTCAAAAGTTCGAGGCCCGGCGCGAGACCTTCAAAACCTGCTACTCGTCGAAGTACTTTGGCACTCAAAAAGGTGTTTCTGCCATGACCTAGATCGCCAATCATGCCGCGATCAACGCCAGAGTGATCGGTGCCAATGAAGATGAATCTCACAACATCTTTGATTTGCTGATGAGCAATACCTCAGAAATCATTCCGGATGTGCTCTCAACCGATACGCATGGTGTTAACCATGTGAACTTCGCGTTACTGGATCTGTTCGGATACCAGTTTGCTCCGCGCTATGCCCAAGTTGGCAAAGTGATCAATGAAATGTTTGATGTCAATGAAGACGAGGAGAACAGAATTCAGCTGCGCTTGAAAAAGCCCATCAACACCCACAGGATCGCGCAGCACTCGGCTTCTCCAACTCTCTCAGCTTTTTAGTGCAGCCCGCTAAATTCTTAAGGACGTCGTGATGCTGCGCATAATTTGCACTGAGCTAAGGCAATCCTGCTGCCATTGTCATATTCTGGTCACCACAACGGCAGAACAAGGACTCGCAGCAAAGTGGGCCTTACCTCTTCAGAGCGACGCCCAATGAAAACACCCGTGCGTATTCGGTACCAAACCATTGAGTTCGGAAAGGTGGATATTCACGTCTGCACCTTGCGCGATACCCAGCAGTTTGATGACCCCAACGACATTGCTCTCAATCTGGGCATTTCCTCCGCTACCTGGCCACTTTTTGGTGTGATCTGGCCATCCGGTATGGTGCTTGCGCATTACATGGCAGATCATCCAACGACGGGCAAGAGAATACTGGAAATGGGTTGCGGGATGGCGCTCTCCAGCCTGCTGCTTAAAAAGCGACACGACAACATCACTGCCACTGACTACCACCCTGCCGCCGGTTTTTTCTGGAGCGTAACGCACGGCTTAACGACGAAAAAGCCATTGACTACCGGCGCATCGACTGGGTAGATGAAACGGGGGGCCTGGGCTTTTTTGACGTTATTATTGGTAGCGACCTGCTCTATGAAGACGAACACATCAAACTGGTCGCAGATTTTATCCAAAAGCATGCCAGCCCAAGGTGTGAAGTGATTCTGGTGGACCCCGGTCGCGGGCGAAAAAACAAACTCACCCGGCAAATGGAAGCCCACGGCTACAGTTATTCGCATATAAAGCCGGTGCATACCGACTACCTGGAAAAGCCGTTTAAGGGACACATACTGACATTCTTGCGAGATGGCGTGTAACACCGGTCGAAGCCTGCCATAACCTCTTCATGCTCCCATTTCGCCCACTCTTAGCAAAGTTCTTAACATTGACGTTGAGACCTTCGTTAGCTATAAGAGCTGCCAGTAACGGTTCTGAATTTTTCAATTCAACCCGCTGGCTGAATCTAGCCGGCCAGTCTGTTGGAGTGCAAGTCTCATGTGGACCAGTCACATATTTCCCAGAGAGGGCGAAGTCAGTATTGCGGGGCAAACCTATAAAATGGATGACGTGCAAGGTTTGGTCTATGTACTTCGGCGACTTAACAATCCACATTTAGGGCTGCTTCCGGAGCTTGAGCAGCTAGCGGATGGCCAGCTTCCCTCGCAATACCTGAAGGCTGCCGGAAGTTCGGCGGCAAAAATTCAACCTGGCCCGGATCTGCCGAAGCGCATCCGCCTCGCACATGCCCTCAGCGCATTCGTGAATGAGACCAGCGCGACAACAACCATTACGCGCTCAGCGGTCGAAGGATGGTTGGACACAGACCGTGTCGAGCTATACTGCAATCTGGAGTTAAACCTGAAATTACATATAGTTCAGGCCAGCAATCTACTGGACTTTGCGTTACGCCGTTTTGCTTTCAAGACGGCACTCAAGAATTTTACCCCCCTTGAATTTATGAACTGCGTACTCGATTTGGTACCTATACTGATTCAGGCAGGCACGCCCAATTCGATTCAACACCTGTTTGTGAATGATCAGCACAAACAAATATTCGACCTTTTTGCATTGACGGATCCCGCGGCTGCCGCACTTGGGCAGATTCTCGACGTTCGATTTGATCCTGCCGGGTCGGTTAAATGGGTCACCAAAGAAATCAAGACACAATCAGACGCAGACATGTTGAAAGCGGACATCACCGCGCCCAAGAAGCTACTAAGCACCTACAAGCTATACCGCGACCATGTGCTGCCCGCCCTGATCGTGCGGCAGTTAAAACTCAGCACCTCAATCGTGGACTTCAAGAGGGAGATCGGTAGTTTGGTGAAACGATCCACGCTGCCGTTTTATCCTGCCGGTGCGCTCGATGAAAGGCTTTCACTTACCGAGTTCAAAGCGAAAGCAGAAGCCTACGACACAAGCAACACTGGGCGTTGGCGGGCCTTCGATTCTGCATTGGCAACCGAGCTCGACCGTGCAGCAACGTCGACCGGAAGTTTGTTGGGCGTGATCAACCTGTATTTAGCGGTAGAGAATATCTTATCAAAACCAGAGTTCGATGCCGCATCACTCAAAAATCTCGTGGTTGCGGGAATGAGTTTTGCGGACGACGGGCTTACCCGACTTGCGGCGAACTCGACGGTGCTTGCAGGAGAGATGGGACAAGGCCTTAAGAAGTTAAGTACAACGCTCTCAAAAAAAGTGCTGCAACGCGCACTTTTCGTGTTCGCGGTCATCGATGTTACCACTCAGGTTAAAAATGTAGGGTCGTCGGTCAGCACGGCCGAAGAAGTGGGTAATGGGTTGATTCTGGCAGGAGGTGTCGCCTCAGTCGGGGCAAGTGGCCTGACTCTTTTGGCGGGTGCAGGCATTATTACAGTAGCCGCAGGCCCGATCGTTGCCCTCGCGCTTACTGGCGCGGCACTAGGTTTGCTGGGTTGGGCCGTTATCGCGCTCTTTCATCAGAATTACCCGGAACAGATTCTGCGTGGTAGTTTTTTTCGCAAAGACCCCGACGACCGAACAGTAGCCCTCGAAGCAGACAAGGAAGCCGTTGATCTGCGCACGGGATTTGTTGAGCAAGCCGGCGGTAAAGTGATCGAAAACATGGCTCTTCAGATAGCTTATGCCGTTGGTCTGACTCGCGGATTCGCGCCCTCAGCGCGCGATGTCACCGGGCTTCTGGGTTTTGGGGATCGGGCTGTTGAATACAAAATTGCGCGCACGCCGAATTCAAGTACGCCACCCACAAAGAAGGCTGACCTCGAGTTCGCGCGTTATCTTTCGGTGGCAAATCTTGATCTCGATATGCACGGTAACGCGTACTTCGGCGCAGCATCAAACGCTATCAAGGATGCACTCTTCCACGATTTCGTCAATCCTTTTACCAAGCAAACGCTCGATAATAAGGAACCACCGCTTGAGTTCGAAGTGCGGACGAGTTTTAAAATCGAAACGTTGACGTTTGAGCCGATTGGACTTGCGATCAAACGATGGATGGCGGAACAGATCGTGGCGGCTAATGGGGCGGCCCCCGGCTGGCAACCGCCTGATCCAGAGCGCCTTGAAATCCGCGAACGAGCGAGGGCGACCTGATGTCTGATAAACCTCTCCCTATTGAGCTTGCAAAGCAAACGCTGTTGGTTTTGCGCCCCATCGGCGATGCATTGGCAGCCGACCAACCTCTCGAGGCGCTACTGCAATTGCTGGCGGATGCCTTTGTGGATGGTGAACTGACCTTCGGTCGCGCCAGTATGGAGCAATTCAAGGCGAGCTTTGAAGCCGGCTGGCAGGTGCTCGGCCCGCTCTTGGACAGCGATTTTACACCTACGACGCCACTGAGCACCGTCGACGCAATCGTCGATCTTGCCGCTTTGGTTACCGGGCTGTCGGCAGTCCCCATTAAACCTGACAGTGATATTACGGCGGAAGAAGCGGCTCGTCGCCTGCTTGATCATCTGGTGGGTGCCGCTCTGCTTCAGCGATATACTTCACTCTACAGCGGTCTTGTTTTGCTCAAACTGATTTCGCCACCGGATCCCGGTGTCGGTCGATCTTTCACGTTATACCTAGATCGTTTGGCACGTTGGATACGCGACCCGGCGGACATCCAACAAGACCTGATAGGTTGGGGCACTCCGCAGTTCGATTCCGGCATGTACCTCAGCGCATTTATCATGATGCTGGATCACCTGGGCATCGCTTCTCGACTGGAGGAAGAACAGCCTACGTGCTTAGAGCCTGACTTGACATTCACTGCGCCCGTGCCTTTCACAGAGGCGGCGTATGTGCAGGTTTTTCGTAAAGTGACGCCTTTTTTGCAGGTATTCGGTTTGCGCCTTCAGGCATCGCCTGCTTCCCAGAACGGAGACGACGCCGGTTATGCGATGAGCTTCTACGGAAATGCCAAAGGCTCACTTGAAGCCCCACTTGGTGCAGCCGGAAACTGGCTGACGCGATTGGATCTTTCAGGGCAAATACAGGGCTCGCCGTTTTTGAGTATCCGCCCGGGCGCAACAAAGGTTATTGAGCCGTCGGGCAGCCTGATCAATGCCACACTCGGTGCAGGCATTTATCACGACACATCGAAAGACGCACTGACGTTATTGAATACCGATGTTCTGAAAATAAGAGCCGGGCACCCGGAATTGGAGTTAGTGGTTGAGGCGAAGGGTGATAACAGCTCGGTTGTACTCAACGCCCGCATAGTAGACGGCGAAGCCGTGATCGAGCCGGTAAGCCCTGATGCTTTCTTGGCGATGCTACTGCCTGACGAGGGGATTCGTGCGGCTTTCGATGTATCTGCCAGATTGTCGAGCCGTGACGGGCTTAGCTTCGAAGGATCCGCCGGGCTTGAAGTTGATATTCCGCTGAGCCTCGATAAACTTGATGTGCTTTCGCTCGATACACTTCATCTGCGTGCCAAGACCGAACAAGCTGGAATTATGGGCGAAGTTTCGGTCACCGGTAGCGGCCAGGTAGGTCCGTTTAGTGCGGTGGTAGAGCGCATGGGCATCGACATCGCTATTAGCCCCGGTGGGGTGCCTGGCCAAAATGCCATCGCCAAACTTGGCGGTGTCACGATATCTTCTGGATTCCGCCCACCGACAGGCGTTGGGCTGGGGCTGGACCTTGGGCCCGCATCAGGGGGCGGGTTTCTATCCCTAGACCCAGAAGCAGGGCGTTATGCGGGAGCGCTTGCACTCACTGTCGAAGCCCTTGGTCTTTCAGCGTTCGGGGTGATTTCAACCCAAATGCCAGACGGCAGTGACGGGTTTTCGATGTTGGCCTTTATACGCGGTCAATTTCCGCCGGTTCCTTTGGGTTTTGGCTTTACGCTCAACAGTGTCGGCGGGCTTTTGGGGATCAATCGCGATCTCAATGCCGACGCATTGTTCGGTGCGGTAAGATCCGGCGGGGTCGGTAAGCTTTTAGCCCCTGAAGACCCTCTCCGGGATGCGTCTTCGCTGATCGCACAAGCTGAAGCCATTTTCCCCGTTTATGAAGGGCGGCACGTGTTTGGCCCGACCCTGCAAATCGGTTGGGGCGCGCCTCGAAGCCTTATCACTCTGGATCTTGCCCTGGGCCTGACGCTGCCCGAGCCTTTACGCATTATCATTATCGGGCAGGTTCGCGCACGCCTGCCTGATGAAGAATTACCGCTGATAAAGCTCAATATTAACGTTGCGGGGCTTCTCGATCTGGGCGCTGGCAAATTCGATATGGAAGGCCGGTTATTCGATTCCTCCTATTCCGGAATTGCGGTCGAAGGCGGTTTTGCGGTTCAGATGCGCTGGGGCGGGCGTAACAGCTTCGCCTTTTCTGTTGGCGGCCTGCACCCAGGATTCCAGCCCCCGACGGGATTTCCCGAGCTTCCGCGTGCCGGCGTAAGCCTGGCGAAATCAAGCAACTTTACGCTCCAGCTCATGGGGTATTTTGCGATAACCTCCAACAGTCTGCAGTTTGGAGCCGCGGCAGACATGATTGCGCAGGCTTCGGGCTATGGGCTGGAAGCGCATCTTGGCTTCGATGCGCTTATCCTATTTTCCCCCTTTGGGCTGGACGCGCAACTCAGAGCGTCCGCGCGGATATTCAAGGGCTCAAGCACGCTGATGAAGCTGGGCTTGCGCGGGCGGCTGCGCGGCCCGGGTCCCTGGCATGTAAGCGGGTCGGTCACCTTCGAAATTCTGTTTATTGATATCGAAATTGGGTTTTCCAAGACATTTGGAGAGAACAGTTCTCAGTCTGCAGAACGCATCGATGTCGCTGCAATCATCGAAGCCACTCTGGCCGAACCCATTCGCTGGGCTGCCTCGGGCAGTGGGCCTGTACTTGCTCACCCTGAAGCAAAAGGGCTTGCGCCGGCGCAAGAGATTCGGTTTTCGCAAGACCTGTTGCCTTTTGAAACGGCGCTGGAACATTACGGTGGTGTTGAAATCGCGGGCCCACGTCGCTTTAGCATGACCGCAATCTCGCTGGCAGGGCAAAGCGTTGCCGTCGGCCGGTCTCCTGATGAGCCGTTTGCACCCGGCAGCTACCTCGCGCTGACAGAAAAAGAGCGATTGACGGCTCCAGCGTATGAAAATTTACCTTCAGGGGGTACCGCGAGCGCGGCCAAGGCGGTTGTAGATGGGATGGCCGCAGAGCGGGATATGGTTCGCCGAGTCGTGCTGATAGATGCAGCGCCTGGCGAGGTGGCGGGGCCTCAAACACGTGATTTTACGGGTTGGGTGCCACCAGTTGTAACACCTGCACCGCCACCGCCACCCCCACGCGGGCAGGTTGGCCTGCGCCAGGAACGTTTTGTGGGTGGAACAATTGACACTCAGCAATGGAGCGCGGGTAGCTACACGGCTGCAAGGGCTGCCGGATTGGACAGCGTGATGCGCCAAGCAGAGGTTTAAAGGGAATTTATGGCAGGGATACGAAAGTTTTACGCGTTTCGACGCCGTGGTCTCAACGTTGCACTTGAGGCTGACCGGACAGCCCGTGTGGAGGTGTCACTCGACACCGACGAGGGTGCCCGAACGGCATCGCTGTCGTTGGCTTTGATGGGCCCGGGCGATGTTCAGGGATTGGTCAAGGGAACGGTTACCCGCCGATGGCCTGAACCGGGCAGCAGCAAAACCCCCGCGGGCAACGTTGCCTATGTCGAGTTCGCGGGCGATGACTTGCCCTGGCTATTGTCTCCGAAATCTGGCGATCGGCCCACGCCATGGCTGACGCTTCTGGTGTTACCTGACCGACCCGAATCGGGGCTGACTTGGCGCGCTGACCGCACGCCGCTACCCGAAATATTAATCGATGCGAGTCTCTCTAGCACGCTTCCCGACCCGGCAGAGGCCTGGGTGCTTGCACACACAGAAGCCAGGGAGGGTGGCGACCTTTCTAGAATTCTTTCAGCTCGATGGCTGGCATCCGGCACGCGGTGGCGGGCGGTGTTGGTTCCACTTTTTGAGGCTGGAAGACGAGCCGGGCTTGATGAAGACATTGATGGGGCAACGGGCTTCGCGATAGTACCGGGAGAAAGTTTGCGACTCCCCGTCTATGACACTTGGACATTCAGCACCAGTAATACGCCGGCGTTTGAAGATCTGATCAAAGATTTGGCACCTGCCGACGTCGCTTCAACACCTTCGTGGGTTACCTGGTCGGGCCCAACAAAGACGTCTCTCGATGCCACTGAGCCTGTGGCGAGATCTTGGCTGCGTGCAGCACTGAAGCATGCGCGTATGAATTTTGAGGCGGTGTCGGACGCTCCCCGGTACACCGCCCCTCGAATGGTGCATTCGCAAGCCGCTAAGCTGCGCAAGATTATTGATCGCCAAGGCGCAATCTGTCCGCCGCGTTATGGCCGCTGGACAGGCAGTGACGGCAAAGTGCCGACCGGAAAGTGGTTTGACGACATCAATCTCGATCCAAGCTTGCGCCTGGCTGCCGGTTATGGCGGCGAAATTGTGCGCAGGCATCAGGAAAAACTCGTTCGTGCGGCTTGGGATTTCGCAGGTGAGGTGGAGGAAGCAAACCATGTTATTGCTTCGGCGCGCCTGGGATCCCAGTCTGCGCGCAAATTGCATGCGCGTGTGTCGGCCCTGTCGCCGGATCGGCTGATCGCGCTCAGTGAGCCGGCGCACGGGCGCATTCATGCTCCAGTCGGGCAAGGTAGTTGCGCTGCGACGATTGCCGGCACCGCGTATGAAGGATTTGGTCGCGCCTCTCGAATCATGCGGCGTGCAGCCCGTTTGCGTCTTGGAGCAACACCGACGAATGTGCCTGATTTCACGGCAGAAGCTGAAAAACGTGGCACTCCGTTTGTGCCACAAGGCTTGCCGGTACTTGATGCGAAATTCAGGAACCGGCCTGGCCGCACCCAGTTTGTGCTCGATCCCGACGAGGCCCTGAAGCTTTTGGCGGCTCGACTGGATGTTTCCAATCCGCAAACGGTCGCCGACGATGGCCGGTTAGGCCCTGCACTTGCTGTGTTGCGACGAATTCCCTCTGCAGATGCGGGTCAAAAAAATGTCCGGCCGCTCGATGCGTCGGTGTTGGCGGGGCATTTGGTGGAAGCCTTAGACCCCATCGTTGCAACAGGTGCGCGCCTGGCTGATCGCATCAGCGGCGGAGGTGTAGACCCCTTTGAGCCGATTCGCCCGGAACCTGCCTTGGATTTTCCTATTCTGGAGGCGTTGGCTGAGATCTCGCCCGGCCTAGTTTCGCCAGCCTTGAGCAGCATGAAACCCAACAGTTTGACGCTTCTCGAACTGGACCGGCCATTTTGCGAAGCACTGATGGTCGGGGCCAATCATGAACTGGTGCGGGAGCTGATATGGCGCAAGTATCCCGGACGCCTGAACATGACCCCATTACGAAATCTTTTCCCGCGCCAAGCCTTGGTGGGTGAAACCAAACCCGAAGACGATACACAGCCACTGGCTTCATGGGCGGGGGTTGCGGGAACGCATATGACAGACTCGGTCAAAAGCCTATTGCTGTTACGCACGGATCTGTTCCAGCTTTTTCCGCAGACAGTCATGTATGTCTTTCCCGCCGTCTGGGCAGGCGACAACGAGCGAGTTCTCGGTTCTGCCCGCCATTTTGAGCCAGTTCACGCTCGGGTACGCGGTCGTTTGCCACCGGACGCGATGTATCTGGGCTATCCATTGGATGCCAGCGAACTGCGTGGCACCGCATCTAAACCAGCCCACGTTTCCCCGGGCTCTGATGTCAGCGCCGGCTATTACCTGGTCTTTCATGGCCCCACGGCCCAGGACAGTTTTGGATTTGACAGCCCGCAAGGTGCCTCGGCTGAAGCGCCGGTGACTGCCCTGCAAAAATGGGATGATCTGGCGTGGACCCATGTGGGGTGGCAAGCGGACAGGCCTAATATCTCATTGGCGGGAGCTACATTGGAGCGCCCTGTTCATGCAGAGCCTACGCTTGTCTTAGGTCGCGATAGCGCTTCTCTCGCGGCAATCATGGCATCACGCTCACTCACGGTGGCTATTCACTTGAGTGATTTGATCGATCCCACATCGTAAAGGAGGCTTGATGGCCACTGCACCACTTTTGATGCTTCCGTTGAGGCTGGAAACCCGTCTTACCGAAGATCTCGACTCTGTACTGGTCGTGGATGTTCGTGCTTATCCGGATCAGATTCACGTCGACAGCGCCCGCAAAACAATGAGCCTGTCGGAGCAGTTTGCGCTTAAGGAACTGTATGCGGCAAAAACTGAGGGGCCAGAGTTTTTCGCTGCGGCCAGGGCCAGGATTACGCCCGCTATTGGGGCAGGCCGATTGGAGTATCTGTTGCAGGCTCATGAGAGAGGAGCTTTGCCGCCGCTCTCAGGCGCAGATTGGGATGAGGCGCCAGCGGCAACGTGTCTGCCTGAGTATCTCGTGATGGTTGTGCGCATGACGGATGGGAAGGAGTTGACCGCACAAGGCAAATACTTACCCAAGACGGTACCCATGGCGCCGGCACAAGGAGATACCAACGCTTTTTCAGGTTCTCGTAACGACCCACTGCTTTGGATGTCCGATTTTGATGCGGCCATGGAGATCGGGCTCGCCTGTCGCTTGCGCTTGGAAGCGGGCATGAGTTTTTCAACGATCGCATCGGTGGAAGTGATCGGAATACCCAGGGCAACGTCCGATGAAGACAGTGAGTACTTTGAGCGCTTGATCAACGCTCAACGTCAATCTGTGGGCTTGGGTTTGCATCCGGCAGGAAAGCCGACAAAAACTCAGGCACCCACGCTTAAAGGTATGTCGAGGAAAGCCAGTCTGACAGCTGAGGGTGCGCTGGGTCTGAAAGCCGGTGCGCTTGGCGATCCTGAAACCCGTATCGATGGTAACGCGGCGACCCAGCCATGTGCGCGCCTGGTCTGGGCGGCGGCGGTTCGGCCGGCACTGCTACAAGGCTGGCACATTGAGCGCGGGCAAGAACTGGCACCGCCAAACTGGATTGACGATATTGCGGATCGTTTTATCAATAGTCTGACCCCTGAAGGCCCGTTTCCGGTGCTGAGCATCGGTAATCAGCCGTATGGGATTCATATTATGAGCCCACCCAACACCCCCTCAAAAGACAGAATCTCGTCCATCATCAGGAAACACCTGCCTGAACTTGCCAGTGCCGCCGAGGCTCGGCGGGACGATCTAAATAATAACAAGGGCGCATGGCCCGCACTGCTTGATCACTTGACCCGCGCTGACCAAAGCGGCACATGGCGGCGACGGCGCCTGCATCCTCTGGTGTCTTGGATCAATTTGGTGCTCAACACAGATGGACCCTCTTCTCATGAGGTATTTCAAGCGCCGAAAACGCGTCGGGAAAAGCTTGATGGGATGGGGCTAACGGGTTTTGCAAAGGGACGGGCAGGTCTGATGGTGGCCGGTGACCCAACCAATCGATTGATTGACTTGCCATTGGCGGCTCCGGACGCTGAATACAGTGATGCGCCGCTACAACTTGACGCTCTAGAGGCGTTGCTTGCAGCGCCCCTGGACATGTTTTTCGGAAAGATTCGCGAGAGCAACTCGGTCTCTGTGCTGCATCTGTTGGCGTTATCTGCGTTGCGGTGGGGGATTCTGGAATACGCCGCGGCGCTCAAGGCCGGCGGTGATCGCAACGTTGCCTTCCGGATTCTTGGTTACAATGTTGACTACACGAGTGAACCTTCGGGTTGGAATGCGTTGATACACGAGGTCTTTGGCGAACGCGTCGAAAATATGCCCCTCAAGAAATTGCTCCTAACCTTTCGCCCCAGCGGGCCCGAACAGGAAAGAGTCGCTGGTACACTGAACGCATTGATTACGGCGCTTGAAGAGGTGCAGAAACTTCCCGGATGGCAGGTTCATCGTGCGCTTGCCGGTGCTTTGGACACGGCGAGCTTCCGCTTTGATGTGTGGGAGACAGCGGATGCGATGCATACCCTGCAACAACATCGCGCAAGCAATGCCCAAGATCTGGCCCTTGGTGCCTACGGGTTTCTTGAGGGGAACGGTTTTGGTGCCTGGGCTGATTCTCCGGTGTTTCGCGCAGCACCGTCTGTGGAGCATGCCGCGACGGCAGCAGCCCTGCATCAAGCGAAGGACTCGCTAAAAGACAGCGGTGAGCAGGGCATTGCCGATATTGATCTTACGTCTGAGCGGGTTCGCAATGCGCTTGAGTTTGCCGAAAGCCTGCGTCGCGGTCTCGACCCCGCTGAAGCACTTGGAAGGTTTGCCGAGCGTTTTGTTGCCAGAGCCGGACGAGCAGAGCTCACGCCGTCTCTGGCCAGAGCGTTGCCCCTGCGCGGCAAACCCGAGCCCGACGATGCAATCCTGAGAATCGACGGTATCCGTCTGCTAGACCATGCCCGCAGCGGAACACTGGGCGCGCTGAGAGCCGACTTTGACAGCGGCCCCGCCCGGTTGTCCGAGGTGTTTGGCTGGTTAATCAATGCGCTGGCGTCTGCCGTGATCGAGGTTAGTGACGGCTATGCAGATCTGTGCACGGCGGAAGGCTTACACAGGCTTATGAACGGCAGACCCGAAGCCGCGCAGGCTGCTTTTGAGGCGCTGGGAGGTGGCGGACCTCCGCCTCAGGATTTCGCAGTCGTTGATTCGACGCCTAGCGGCCATGCGCTTCAAACAAGCATTGCTCTATTGGCAAAAGCCCAGGCCGCTGATATGGGCACCCTGGATTCCGTGGTGCCTGGTTTGGCCTCTATTGCTGAGGCGCTTTTGCCTCCAATCTCAGGGCGTATCAGTGCGCAAGTCGAAACCGAACATGGCAATGAGGTTTCAGATCTTGGACTGTCTGAGCTGGGGCTCACGGCCTTGGAACTGATGGTCGCGGCGCGACCTGATCAAGGGCCTGAAACAGTTTTGCGCCCTGCAATTCGTCTGAAGCTTGCGGCAACAGGAACTCGGGGCACGCTAAAAGTCATCACCCTCAACCGCGATGCACAGGACTGGTGGTGGGCTGCGGGCAGAACTGCCTCTGTAATTATTCAGGCTCGCGCGTTTTCGCAAGATGACTTGCCGGGCGCCGTGCAGCGGGGCGATACAGTCCGCGACGCAGAACAAGCGAGTGCACGCAACGCTGCCGGCGACGCGCTCGGCACCTTATTGCAAGAAGCAGCTAACAATGCGGATACCGCGCCTGAAACCGCTGTGCGACTCTTGCTGCGGATAGGCGATACAGGCGAAGCGGTCGCACTTTCCGAGAGTATTCTGCAGGGCGCTGCAGAGCCAGGATTCGGAAATCGGATCCGCGGCGCCGTTGAAGCCTATTTAAGCCTGTCACCTGAGAATAGAATTGAGAAGCTATTGCCAGGTTTACCTATCCCACACCGGTTCGTGCTAACACCCCAATCATCGCGGCGTGACGTTAGTCTGGCAGGGCAACTACCATCAACCGAGTGGATTGAAGGTCTGCAGACCGTTGAACCTGCGCTTTGGCCTCTGTCTGATCTGCTATTGGCAGGGGCTGACGAAAGACTTTCAGAACGCGCGATGCAAGGTGCGCCCGGCATCGATGCCAACGAAATTCCAGCGGCGTGGATCGGAGGCAAAATTGACCCAGCCAGTCTGGCGCAATCAATAGACGGGCTGTTGGCCTTTTCTCCCACACCGGTAGTAGACGGCACAGAAGTCATCGGGCTGCATGTCGCCTCATGGCGGGAAATACTTGCACGGTCCCAGTCTGAAATCGGTGTTGCTGCACGCGTGCCGATACCGCCAGGGCGCGCGGCCAATGCACTTGTGCTTGTGACACCAACCCACGCGGATGCCTGGTCGACCAAAACGCTGCTGGAGTGTCTTGCCCATCTTCGCAATCAGATAAAAACACGCAGCCTCGATTTACAGAGCCTGCCCGGATCGTCGCCACCCGTAACCGGTGAGCCGGTATCGGACAATTTGGGGCTTTTCTTGCCACTTCTCTGGTTGCCGCCAGCACCCTTCAGTGATCCTGAATTTCTTTAATAGGAACTTAGTCATGTCGCTCTTCCCTCAAGGTTTCAAGTTCTGGCACACGATCGAACCAGATACCAGGCGTTTGACTCTCGCTCAGGCGGGCGAGATGCGGCTGGGAGACCCGCTTTATATTCTGTCTCAGCAATGGCGAATGGGCGAGTTCAGACATGTTCAAGGTTCGATACCCATACGGGTTGAAACGTCGATCGCCGAGGTTCCGCTTGCGGCAAAGATTGACCGCGAAGGCACCACCGAATGGATGGGCACGGCTTCGCGGAGTGAGGAGGTTTTTGCGGAATCATCCGGCGCTATGGGAGTGCTTGCGCCCGACAGACGAGGCGTCAGCCTTGGACTTTCAGCTCAGAGACATATCACAACAGCACTTATTCGCTTGAGACAACTACAGCCCGAGTGGAAAGTGATTGCCAAGCGCTTTTCGGCGCAACGCAACAGCGACGAACGCCTAATGCGTTTGCGCGCGAAAAGCGGCAGTCATACTATTGACGGTTATGCGCTTTTCCAGGCTATCCGTGATCGCGACGTTGCACTTGCGAAATCACCCCTCTGGAGCTTGCTACTCGAGTGGTTTAAAGCCGAAGGCGGAGTTCTGCAAAAAATATCCAGACCACTGCCAGACCGACGCCTGGACGGCCTCATCTTGCGAGACGGACCATTTCGGGTGATCAAAGAGTGGAACCGGTTCTCACCCAAAATCGAGAAGACGCCATTTCCGACTTGGCCGGGTCGGCAGAAGTGGCCGCTACCTGTTCCGGATATCTCGGCTGAGGAGGAATCCGCGCTACCTGAAGTCGATCTCTTCGACCCAGAGACACTCACCCATACCGGGAAAGTCATATATGGAACGCCCGATAACAGAATACAGTTGAATGTCCAGAGCAGTTACGACGGCTTACTAAACTGGACGCACTTCAACGACGAATTGGCTATCCCGGCCACCGTCCTACGAAACGACTGGGTTGTTCCCACCCGGCTTTCCTTCCCCGGCAAGCCGGAGGAACGATTATGGACGCTTGCCGACAATGCCGCTGATTGGACCGCCGTGAGTGCAGGGCCGTCAGATCTGTCACGGATGCTGCTGGGCGCTCTCATTGCAGAACAATCGGCAGACTGGACAATTATTCCGATAACCGTCGCTCGTGGAGCGCTTGTGCAGATTAAGGATATCCACATAACGACAGGGTTTGGAAAGGTAATGTCCATTGACGCGGCAGGCGCGGATCATTTGCGCCTTTGGGCAAGCCTGTATGGGCAGGCCGCCGATACCCTAATGACCTTGGCAGAACCTCAACCCCTGGAAGGGCCCGTATTGGAGCGCACAGCTCTGCGCACAGACGATCATGCCAACCTGCTTTGGCTTATTGAACGCCGACTACCGGATGGGGACGGCCGTGGGGGTGATATTGCGGAACATCGCGCGGACTTCCCGGAAACCAATAGGCCGGTCTATCATCTGCAAAACGACCCGGGCGAAAACTGGTACCCTTTTGCCCATGAACCTGGGCGGCCTTTTACACCCAAGCCTTTCGCAACCCATTCCGGGTCCCTTAAAACGCCAATAGGACGGACCGCCCAATCGATTGATTCGGTGGCGCAAGGGCTGGTTCCTGCCGAAGGTTTGAGGGTCGAACGTTTATGGCGAATGGGCCGCAATCATGAGGGACTTCCGATACGTTGGATAGCGAGACGTCGCACTACTGCAGGCGAACCCGCATCCAGTGGTTTGGCTTATGACCAACTGGTGCGGCCTAAACGCAAATAAACCGGCCATTATCCCAGTATTTGAGGGTTAAGTTGCCAAACGGAGTAGTTAAGCGCAGCGGCAAAACTGACCCATAGCAGGTAGGAGATCAGCAGTGCGGCTGTCGGTCGATTGACGCGCCAAAAGGAAAGAATAGTCCCGACAATAAGTAGCCATAGCACGGCAATGTTTATAAGTGCGAAAGCGCCCAGGTGCCAAGCAAAGAACAGCCAGCGCCAAAGGCTGTTAAATGCCAGTTGAACCAGGAAAAACGTGAGGGCAGTGCGGTTGGCGCGAAATCCACGGAGCGCCAGACAAACCAAGCGGCAACAGCCATAAGCGCGTATAAGAGGGTCCAGACCGGGCCAAATACTGCAGCAGGCGGCGCCCACTCAGGCTGAGTAAGCTGGCCGTAGAAATAGCTGGCCTTAGTGGACGCTATTGCGCCAATTGAAGAAGCCGCGAAGCTGACTATGAACCAGCCGATAAGCCCCAAAATTTGCTTATTTTTTGATGATGTCATTGAAAACGTCTCCGTTTGTTGTTGCACGCCGAACATTATTTCCATAACGAAATTCTGCCCCACGAACATGTCGTGCTTGACCGAATTCGCGCCTATATATGAATATATTATGAATTAATCGCAACGCCATTGTGGTCGTTATAATTCATCGTCTGTACGTATTGAGCCACCGACGCAGCGCAGAAAGTGTTCGTCGAAATTACACTCAATTCTGTACTGCAGTTTATTTATTGCACCGTCCAACTAAGTTGAGGAGACTGCCATGAATAAAGATATCGCTGAAGGTAACTGGGGTTCTAGGGATTTTCCGTCCAAAAACGACAAAGTCCTCTGGAGGCCACGGATGGCCTGTCCTTCAGAGGGGTATTACTTTTTGAGAGGGGTCCCTACTTTCACTATATTTGAGTAAGATTTAGCCTTTTTGGGTTAAATCTATGGCATTCGAAGAACGCGTTCAGATCTTGTCCGAGGCGGAATAAAATGAGTTTTATGGACCTCCCGCTTTTACGTCCGCCGACCAACGCTTCTTTTTCGCTCTGAACGATAAGGAACGGGCAACCGCCAAAGGCCTCCGTCACCGGGGCCAGCGCTACATGTTGGTTGTAC
>Ga0307487_1001454_pt1 | contig 16585 bp, 17 predicted proteins | sample CBIW12metaG_FD_203665 | JGI IMG/M metagenome (GOLD analysis project Ga0307487, IMG submission 203665) | Sea-ice brine microbial communities from Beaufort Sea near Barrow, Alaska, United States - CBIW 1.2 | ecosystem: Environmental > Aquatic > Marine > Coastal | place: USA: Alaska | collected... | reverse complement strand
GTCTGCGGTTACAAAGCGGCTCATCATCAGTATCCCGTCGTGATTAAGGCCGTGCGATTATCTCACAGCGGATTTGTCAGGTTAAGTCCGACAGGCTGCTAGAATCGACCCACCCGGCCGGCAGGCCGTGACACCGCCTGCCGGGCAGATCGAAAGGGTTCCAAGCAGGGGCTGATCAGCCTCTGCTTGGATATGGTGCGCGCGGCGAGCTGTTAGCTTTACTCGCCGCGGATATTGAAATTGGCCATATGTTCCAGGCCTTTAATCAACGCCGAATGGTCCCAGTTGCTGCCGCCGATGGCCTCACAGGTGCTGAATACTTGCTGGGCATTCGCGGTGCTGGGCAGGTTGAGGCCCAGTTCGCGCGCGCCTGCCAGGGCCAGGTTGAGGTCTTTCTGGTGCAGGCTGATGCGAAAGCCCGGGTCGAAGGTGCCCTTGATCATGCGCTCACCGTGCACTTCAAGAATCTTCGAGCTTGCGAAACCGCCCATCAGCGCTTCACGCACCTTGGCCGGGTCGGCACCGTTCCTGGCGGCGAACAACAGGGCCTCGGCTACCGCCTGGATGTTTAGGGCGACGATGATCTGGTTGGCCACCTTGGCGGTCTGGCCATCGCCGTTGCCGCCGACCCGGGTGATGTTCTTGCCCATCGCCTGGAACAGCGGCAGGGCGAGCTCGAAGGTCTGCTCGCAACCGCCGACCATGATGCTCAGTGTCGCGGCTTTGGCGCCAACTTCCCCGCCGGATACCGGGGCGTCGAGGTATTGCGCGCCAGTGGCCTTGATCTTCTCGGCGAAGACCTTGGTCGCGCTGGGGGAGATCGAACTCATGTCGATCACCACCTTGCCGGCGCCAACGCCTGCAGCAACGCCGTCCAGACGAAACAGCACGTCCTCGACCTGCGGGGTGTCCGGGACCATGACGATAATGTATTCGGCTTCCTGGGCTACTTCCTGCGGGTTGGCCATGGCGATAGCGCCAGCGGCGATCAGGTCGGCCGGGGCAGGGTCGTGATGTTCGGAGAGCAGCAGAGTGTGGCCGGCGTTTTGCAGGTTCTGCGCCATGGGCTTGCCCATGATGCCGGTGCCAATAAATCCGATTTTAGCCATGTGGAGGTCTCCTTAGATGGTGTTACGGGTTTTCAGCCAGCCAGCCGAGCCCGGCAGCGGTGGTAGTTGCCGGCTTGTATTCGCAGCCAATCCAGCCCTGATAGCCGATGCGGTCCAGGTGCTCGAAGAGGAAGGGGTAGTTGATCTCGCCGGTGCCTGGTTCATTGCGGCCGGGGTTGTCTGCGAGCTGCACATGGTTGATCACGGCCAGGTTGCTTTCCACGGTTCGGGCAAGATCGCCTTCCATGATTTGCATGTGATAGATGTCGTACTGCAGGTACAGATTGCTGCTGCCGACTTTGTCGCGAATATCCAGCGCCTGTTTGGTTTTGTTCAGGTAGAAACCAGGGATATCGCGGGTGTTGATCATTTCCATGACCAACTTGATCCCGGCGGCTTCGAGCTTGCCGGCGGCAAACTTGAGGTTGTCGACAAAGGTCGCCTCGATGGTGGCGCAGTCGTAACCCTGTGGGCGAATGCCGGCCAGGCAGTTGATCTGCGTATTACCCAAGACCTTGGCGTAGGCGATGGCCTGATCGACACCGGCGCGGAATTCCTCGACGCGATCAGGATGGCAAGCGATACCGCGCTCGCCCTTGGCCCAATCGCCCGCGGGCAGGTTAAACAGCACCTGCTCAAGCTTGTTGGCGTCCAGACGGGCTTTGATTTCTTCGGCGGCAAAAGCGTAGGGGAACAGGTATTCGACACCGCTAAAGCCGGCATCGGCAGCAGCGGCGAAACGATCCAGAAAGTCCACCTCGGTGAACAACATCGACAGGTTGGCGGCAAAACGGGGCATGCGGTGCTCCTTTTAAATTCGTAGGGTGGATGTCGCGCAGCACATCGACCAAAGGCGGTGGAAAACGCTTCGAGGTTTTCCACCCTACGGTTGCGTTAATCCAGCAGCGAAATCGCCGTCGGTGCATCGGCGCCGCGCTCGGCCAGTTCTTCGAACTCGTTGACCGCATTAATCTCGACACCCATGGAGATGTTGGTGACACGTTCCAGGATAATTTCCACCACTACCGGTACGCGGAACTCTTCCATCAGCGCCTTGGCCTTGGCCAGGGCAGCTTGGATGTCGTTTGGTTCGAATACGCGCACAGCCTTGCAGCCCAGGCCTTCCACCACGGCAACGTGGTCGACGCCGTAGGCGTTGATCTCCGGAGCGTTGATGTTCTCGAAGGCCAACTGCACGCAGTAGTCCATCTCGAAACCGCGCTGCGACTGACGGATCAGGCCCAGGTAGGAGTTGTTCACCACCACGTGGATATACGGCAGGTTGAACTGCGCACCCACGGCCAGCTCTTCGATCATGAACTGGAAGTCGTAGTCGCCGGACAGCGCCACTACCTTGCGGGTCGGATCAGCCTTGACCACACCCAGCGCTGCCGGAATGGTCCAGCCGAGCGGGCCAGCCTGGCCACAGTTGATCCAGTGACGCGGCTTGTAGACGTGGAGGAACTGCGCGCCAGCGATCTGCGACAAACCAATAGTGCTGACGTAGCAGGTGTCCTTGCCGAAGAACTCCTTCATCTCTTCGTAGACGCGCTGCGGCTTGACCGGCACGTTGTCGAAGTGGGTCTTGCGCTGCAGGGTGCGCTTGCGCTCACGGCAAAATTCAACCCAGGCGCTGCGATCCTTCAGCTTGCCAGCAGTTTTCCACTCGCGGGCCACTTCGATAAAGGCGTCCAGGGCGCTTCCTGCGTCGGAAACGATGCCCAGGTCCGGGTTGAACACGCGGCCAATCTGTGTCGGTTCGATATCGACATGAATGAACTTGCGGCCCTCGGTGTACACATCGATGCTGCCGGTGTGGCGGTTGGCCCAGCGGTTACCGATGCCAAATACCAGGTCGGATTCCAGCAGGGTGGCGTTGCCGTAGCGGTGCGAGGTCTGCAAGCCAACCATGCCGACCATCAGCTTGTGGTCGTCAGGAATCGCGCCCCAGCCCATCAGGGTTGGCACAACCGGTACGCCAGTCAGTTCGGCGAACTCAACCAGTTTCTCCGCCGCATCGGCGTTGAAGATACCGCCACCGGCAACCAGCAGCGGGCGCTCGGCTTCATTGAGCATGCTCAGGGCTTTTTCGGCCTGAACACGATTTGCCGCCGGCTTGGCCAGTGGCAGGGGTTCGTAAGCGTCGATGTCGAATTCGATCTCGGCCATCTGTACATCGAACGGCAGGTCGATCAGCACCGGGCCAGGGCGGCCGCTGCGCATTTCATAGAAGGCTTTCTGGAACGCGCGCGGCACCTGGCCCGGCTCCATGACGGTGGTTGCCCACTTGGTAACTGGCTTGACGATGCTGGTGATGTCGACAGCCTGGAAGTCTTCCTTGTGCATACGAGCACGCGGCGCTTGACCGGTGATGCAGAGAATCGGGATGGAATCAGCGGATGCCGAATACAGACCGGTGACCATGTCGGTGCCGGCTGGTCCCGAAGTACCGATACACACGCCGATATTGCCGGCGTTGGTGCGGGTGTAACCCTCGGCCATGTGCGAGGCGCCTTCAACGTGACGGGCCAGTACATGGTCGATACCGCCAATTTTCTGCAGTGCGGCGTACAGCGGGTTGATGGCGGCGCCGGGGATGCCGAACGCAGTGTCAACGCCTTCCCGGCGCATCACCAGTACGGCGGCCTCGATTGCTCTCATTTTGGCCATTATCTTGTGCCTCTTTTATTATAAAATTGTATACAATAATGATGGAGTTGATTCTATTCATCGCCTGACCTATTGGTCAACCGCTTTTCGCGTCTGAGCTGCAGTGGAATTTTAGAACAATTATGTATACAAAAATCTTTTGTATTGTATTCGTATATTGAGTTTTCTGTTTCTGGTGAAATAGTGGCATCGACCTTTGAATGGCCGTGTCGGCTGTTGTTCCTTTTGTGGGACGCTAGCCGGCCAGGCGTTTCCTACGATTTATCCACCTTGAGGAAGTACCCGCATGAGCACGCTCAATCTGAATATCGCCAGCCGTATCAGTAACCGCGCCCTAGCGGTGGGCCGGGAAAAATCCGTAGCATCTCTGACCGTAGTGGTGCTGGATGCCGGCGGTCATATGATCAGCCTGCAACGCGAGGACGGGGCCAGCCTGCTGGGCCCACAGGTCGCCATCGGCAAGGCCTGGGGCGCGCTGGCCCTGGGAAAGGGCTCGCCCTGATTGCCGCCGATGCGCAGCAGCGTCCGGCTTTTATCGGCGCGGTGAACGCCCTTGCGGAGGGCAAGATGGTGCCGGCACCGGGCGGCGTGCTGATCCGCGATGAACACGGCGAGGTCATCGGGGCCATCGGCATCACCGGTGATACCTCGGATATCGACGAGCAATGCGCGGTCAGTGCCGTGGAGTCGGTGGGACTCAAGGCCGATGCGGGAATCGTCGCTTGATGATGCAGGGTCTGTGGGAGGGGCTTCAGCCGCGACTGTAACGATTAAGAACTCGCCGCAAAAGGGCCTCTCACAGTGTTCGCGGGCAATAAAAAACGGTGAATGCCTGCACAGCATTCACCGTTTTTTATTAGAGCCGTTTACCCAGGGCAGGGCGGATAACTAAGCTTACGTGCGGGTGACATGCTCGGAGGCGGTGGTCTGGTTTTCGTCGATCTCGCAGCCCTTGATCACCAGGCGAATGATGGTCTGGGCGGCGGTTTCGTAGTCGGCGTCGTCCAGATTGGCCTTACCGGTGACGTTGGCGATCTGCCAGTCGAAGTCGGCATAGGTTTGGGTCGCGGCCCAGATGCTGAACATCAGGTGATTGGGGTCGATCTTGGCCATCAGGCCCTGGTCGATCCAGCTCTGGATGCAGGCGATGTTGTGCCGGGCCTGGGCGTTGAGCTGCTCGGCCTGTTCGGCGGACAAGTGCGCCGCGCCGCGCATGATCTCGCTGGCGAATACCTTGGAGGCCGAGGGCTGCTCACGGGAAATGCGGATCTTCAAGCGGATATAAGCCGTCAGCACGTCAGCCGGCGTGCCGGGCTGATTGAATGGTGCCGAGGCCGCCAGCAGCGGTTCGATAATGCTTTCCAGTACCTCGCGGTAGAGGTTCTCTTTCGACTTGAAGTAGTAATAGACGTTGGGTTTGGGCACTCCAGCCTTGGCGGCGATATCGCGGGTCTTGCTGGCGGCAAAGCCCTTGTCGGCGAACTCTTCACTGGCTGCGCGCAAAATCAGCTCTTTGTTGCGCTCGCGAATACTGGTCATAAGCCCCTGTGCTTGCATGTGTCACCCGATGCTGGGCGGTGGTCGGGCATGTTAGCACCAGCGGCGAAGCGCTGGTGCGCAAGACCCCGGGCGGCCTGGTGAGGCTTCGGCGCGCGGTCCGAGTTGGGGGACCTGGTCACCACCAGCAACTCCGGCTCCGTCCCGGCACCCTGGTGTTCGATCCCGTGCTGCCGCAGCCGGGGTCGAGGGCACGCTTTCCCCGTATTCGCGAGATGGACGAGGCGGATCTGCTGGGCTGGCTACCAGTGATGGACGTGACCCTCGACGAGTCGCTAACCGAGCGCATCCTGACCAAGGCAGAGCGGGCGCTCGCGTCCTATGTCGGTGCGGACAGCAGGGTGCGGTTCGATTCACCGGCGCATATCGTGCGCGCGAAAGCGGAATATATATAAAGAAGGGGAGCATGCCAAGCATGCCCCCTCTACGTTCCCGCTGCCGCCTACCCGGCAGTGGTTCAGTTCGTTGCCATCAGAAGTAGTCTTCACGCCGGCTCCCGGCCGGCGCCGAATCATCAGGCGAATAGCCTAACAGCGGGACTCAATGCCCCTCGCTCGCGTACATGACGATCAGCCGGAGGTGGTGTTCACCGTCGATGCCGAGGCTGGCGCTTTGGCAAGTGCCACTGCGGTTGCGTGTTCGGTGACCACTGGCACTTCGTTATCTTGCGCATCATAGAGTTTGCCATCGACAAAATGATCTCCATCGTTGAGCGCGGCGATATCGCGGTGACGTAGAGCCCGATCGGTGCCTGCGACGAACACAGACTGCTGATCCGAATTACCCACTTTGAACTCGTTGAAGAGCAGATTCAGCAGGATCGCCATGATCGCTGTCGAGCTGATACCGGAATGGAAGATGGTGGCGAACCAGTCCGGAAAGTGGTCATAGAATGTGGGGATGGCAATCGGCAACATGCCAAAACCGATGGAGGTCGCCACGATGATCAGGTTCATGTTGTTACGGTAATCCACCTTGGCCAAGGTACGGATACCGCTGGCCGCTACCGTGCCGAACAGCACGATACCCGCCCCGCCCAATACCGAGGTGGGCACGGCCGCGATGACCCGCCCCATCACCGGAAGCAGCCCCAGAGTAATCAGGATCAGCCCGCCCGTTGCCACCACATAGCGGCTCTTGACCCCGGTCACCGCGACCAGGCCGACGTTTTGCGCGAAGGCGCTTTGCGTGAAGGAGCCGAACAGCGGCGCGAGCATGCTCGAGATCATGTCCGCCCGCAGGCCATTGCCCAGACGGCGAGAATTGATCTTGGTGCCGATGATGTCACCGACCGCGAGGATGTCGGCAGAAGTTTCCACCAGCGTCACCAGTATCACGATCAGCATCGAAATGATCGCGGCGACTTCGAAGGTCGGTACACCGAAGTGGAAGGGTGCTGGCAAGGCGACCAGCGCACCGCTGCTAACCTTGGAGAAATCGGCCATGCCGAGGCTGAAGGCGACGAGCGTGCCGATAATTATCGCCAGCAGGATGGACAGCCGGGAGATGGACGCGCTACCCAGCTTGCTCAGCAACAGCACGATGCCAAGTGTGAAGGCGGCCAGGCCGATATTTTCCATGCTGCCGAAATTTTCGGCACGGCTGTTGCCGCCCATCGCCCACATGGCAGCGACCGGCATCAGGGTCAGGCCGATTGTGGTGATTACGATGCCGGTCACCAGGGGCGGGAAAAACCTGATGATCCTGGAGAAAATTGGCGTGATTAGAAAACCGATCAGCGACGCGCTGATGACGGCGCCGAATACCGCCGGCAGGCCACCGTCATCGCTGGTCGTGACGATGGCAACGATGGTCGAGACGCCGGCGAAGGACACGCCCTGCACCAGTGGCAATTGACAGCCGAAAAAGGGCAGGCCGAGTGTCTGCAGCACGGTCGCAAGCCCGCCGACGAACAGCGAGGCGGCAATCAGCAAGCCGATATCGGCCGGAGACAGCCCGGCCGCCTGACCGACGATCAAGGGTACCGCGATGATCCCGCCGTACATGGTCAGAACATGTTGCAGGCCATAGGCGATATTGGCGCCGATACCGAGATTCTCATCTTCAGGGCGTTTTATTGAAGGCATTTTTTCTGGGGATACAGTCATGGAGGGGTTCCTCGCTTTTATTGTTGTGTACGACCGCTGCACATAAAATATACAAAATGATTTAAATATGTATACGAACTGTTAAAGAAAAGCTAACTATCATTTTTTCTCTACTTTCTCACCCCGACTACCCGGCAGTGATTCAATTCGTTGCCATCAGAAGTGATATTTCACCAAAGCCTGAAAGGCTGCTTGGTCGAAGCTGTGCCCGGATCCGTCGATGGGTTTTGCGCCGTATCTGTTATTCCACATGTTCACTTCGGTGCCTGCGTAGAGCTTTCGACTTTCGCCAAATAAGGCTTTCCCAGCATCCCATTTAACCTGGATCGAGGAGCCGACCGATGTCCGGGTGTTGGACGTGGAGGTTCCTGCGCGCCAATCGACGAATCCGTCGATGACGAAGTCTTGGCCGCCGATGGCGAAGGGGTAAGCACCGGAGATGGTCAGTTGATAGGTGTGGGCGTTGTTGTTGCCGTGGGCGCGGTCGAAGTAGACGTTGTTGTTGAGCTTCACCCGGTACAGGTTGGCGTTCAGATAGGCGAAGCCCGGCACGTTCCAGGCCGTGCCGATGCCGTAGAGATAGTTCTCGGTGCCCGCGCCGCCGTTGCCATTCTCATAGGTAAAGGCGGCGTAGACATCCTTTAGCGGGCCGGCGGAGAGATCCTGGCCGGTCAGCCAGCTAAGGCTGATGCGCGGTGACAGCTCCACATAGTAGAAGTTGTCCTTCTCTTGCCCAAAGTCGCCGCTGCGAGATTGCTTGTTGTCGGCGAGCACGTAGTCGGCAAAACCAAACATGTCGCCCCAGGCCCAGTCGCTAGCGTGTTCGAGGGTGAAGGTGGTTTGAGTTTTCTGTTGCTCGGCGTTGAATTGGCCCCTATTGAAGTTTTCGCCGTAGAGATAGGAGAGGCTGTTGTTTTGCCACTGCAACAAGTCGCCGGCGCTGGCCTGTTGGCCGGCGAGCAGACTGGCTGAAAGCGCAATGCAGTGCGACAGGTGCTTCAGTTTCATCGGATTTTCCTTGTTTTTAGGGAATGCAAGGTTGCTCGGCCATGCGGTTAGCCGCAGGCGGGAATGTCGACGAAGTTGCCCGCCAGATGCGGCAAGACGACGAACGGGGCCGGAGTGAAGGCCGGGGGGTCGTTCAGCTGGTAGATAAGGTTGTTGCTGCCCGCAGATGGAACTGGGGCGTGCATGGTGCGAGTCGTGGTCATGTCAGAGCCTGCCAGTTGTTTTTATATGGTCATGGGCTTGCACGAGGCTTCACGGGGCCTCTATCTGATCGCCAGCAAAGTTGTCTGAGTGGTCAGAATGGAACGACTGTAGCAATTTGTTCACAGGTTTAAAACAATTTATTTTAATATTGTGAACAATATTGAGGCTGCATGCAGTAACCGCCCTTACTGATAGTGTGTTACCGCTGCAAGTGGCGTATTGCTTGGCCTTGCCTGCGGGTTGTGGACTACTCGAGACAATGGGGTGGTAGCGTGATCGGGGCCTTTGCAGGATGCGGTTGAGCGCAGCGATAGCCACCACAGATCCCCCGCCGTTCGGTGAGGAGCGACGCGGCAGCCAACCGGATATCTGGCGTCGCTCAGTTCAATGCTTGCAAGTCGCGGGCGACGCGTTTGGCCAAGCCGCTTCTGGCCGCTCATGGTCAGGTAGGTGCGGCCCGTGCAGGCGATGCGGATAGTCAGGATCTGTGCATCGCCCAGGGAAACCGGCTGTTCGTCTGGGCGGCGAGTGTCGCGCTCCAGTGGGCCCCGGCGCTTGGGCAGGCGCTCGTAAAGCGGGTGAGCGAATCGGCTCATCTGCGCAGGGCCACGCTGATGACCTGCGGGATGAGCCATTGCTGCAGAACCACGCTGCCACGCTCTGGCTGACCCCGAGGTGCTCGCCGAAGGAGGAGAGGGTGAAAACGACGCGGGGGCTAGTTGAGCGGTGCGCCTTGGGCGATCCAGGCGCCGATCAGGTCGCGTTCCTCCTGGGTCGTCTGGGTGATGTTGCCCAGCGGCATTACCTGCGAGGCGACTGAGAGGGCATGGATTTTCGCTGCCTGAGCCTTGATCTGCTGCGGGGAGTCGAGCATGAAGCCGAGCGGCGCGGAGCTGAACTGAACATAGGGCTGCTCGGTTGGGCCGAGTGACACACGCTGCAGCGTTCCTGGATCACCATGTTGATCTCGGTAAAATTCCCGCCCGCTGCACGTGAAACCGTTTCAGGCATTTCTTCCGCTTTGGCGACGATGGCACCGGGTGGGTTTTCGCTAGCGGCAATCGAGGCGGCCTCTGGCGTCAAGCGAACCGGGGCGGTGACATAGGCCAGGCAGATCATGCCCAGAGCTGCGGCGGGCAGGGTCCAGGCGAACCTGTTGCTGGTGTGGCGAGTGTTGAAGTAGTGACGAACCAATACCGCCAGCATTGCGATGCCGGCCAGGATCAGCCAGTTGTACTGGCTTCCGTAGGTGCTCGGAAAGTGGTTGCTGATCATGATGAACAGCACCGGCAGGGTGAAGTAGTTGTTGTGACGCGAGCGCAGCATGCCTTCGGCCGGCAGCGCCGGATTGGGCGTGGTGTGGTCTTTGATGGCCTTAACCAGCGCGCGCTGGGCCGGCATGATGGTGAAGAACACGTTGCCGACCATGATGGTGCCGATGATGGCGCCGACATGGATATAGGCGGCGCGGCCGCTGAAGATGAGGTTGAAACCATAGGCTGCGGCGATCAACAGCACGAACAGCACTGCCCCGAGCAGGGCCGGGCGCTTGCCCAGAACGGAACCACAGAGCAAGTGATAGACCACATAACCCGCAATCATTGAGCCGAAGCCGATAGCAATAGCCATTTCCGGTGCCAGATCGACGCCAGGCTTAACCAGATACAGACTCGGGTTGAGGTAGTAGACCACCAGCATCAGGGCAATGCCCGACAGCCAGGTAAAATAGGCTTCCCATTTGAACCAGTGCAGGTTGTCCGGCATCTGCGGCGGGGCCAGTTTGTACTTCTCCAGGTGGTAGATACCGCCACCGTGGATAGCCCACAAATCGCCGGCCAGGCCGTCGCGTGGATTCACTCGGTTGGGATTGTTCTCCAGCCAGACAAAATAGAAGGATGCCCCGATCCAGGCGATGCCGGTGATCATATGGATCCAGCGGATGCCCAGGTTCAGCCACTCAGTCAAATGCGCTTCCATAATCAGTACCTTTTTCCCAGTACCGGCACGCCGGCGCCAGGCTTCTCTTATTGGTGGGGGCGAGGAGCAGGTGCTCGTCGTCGGTAAAGAAATGCTCATCGCAGTTGTTGCCGGAACCACTGCGATCAACCACCAGGAAGTCATCCCGCTTTTCGATCGTCAGCACCGGGTGGTGCCAAACGCCGCGATGGTAATTAATGCCCTGCCTGCCGTTGCTGCGGAAGGCGCGAACCAACTCTGACCGAGGTGCATCGCCAAGTGGCGCGACCAGGATCAGAAAGGGGTGGCCGAGCAGCGGCATAAATGCCTGGCTGCCCAGCGGATGGCGCTCCAGCATGCGCACAGTCAAAGGCATCTCGAGCGCCTGGGCACTGAAGATGCTGATGATTACCATATCATCCGGCTGCGCGGTCTCGACCATGCCCAGTTTGTGATAGCGGCGAGTGGAGCCATTGTTGATCATGAGGAATTCGCTGCCCTTGGTTTCGATAACGTCGCCGAAGGGGGCGAAGGCTTCTTTGCTCAAGGGCTCGATGATCAGTGTGCGCATGGTGGTCTTCTGTTCTTTGAATTTGGAAATGCGGCGTCTACTTGGCGACCTTGCCGAACAGGCGCAGCCGGCTGATACCGCCATCCGGGAATACATTGACCCGCACATGGGTGATCGGGCCAAGCGCCTGGATCTGCTCGGCGAACTCGTGCTCGGCGTGCATTTGCAGCTTCTGGCTCGGCAGCAGCTCGCGCCAGAACAGGCTCTGGGTTTCGATCTGGCTGTCGGTGCCACCTTTGACGAAAGCGCCCTGTACTCCGCAGCTATCCGGGTAGTTACCTTTGAAGTGCAGGGTGTCGACGACGATGCGCTCGATCTCGCCCGGATGGCCGAGGGCGACTATCACCCAGTCATTGCCCGGGGTACGTCGGCGCGCGGTTTCCCAACCGTCGCCCATATTGATGCCACGGCCCGGATTGAGGATGTTGCTCATGCGGCCGAAGTGTTCGTCCGAGCAGGCCAGGGCGCGACCGCCATTGAGGGCGGCGGCCAAGTCGATCTGTTGATTATCGCCGACAGTGCTCCAGTCGCGGAACGGCATGCCGTAGACGCGTAGACGGGCGACGCCGCCGTCCGGGTAAATATTGAAGCGCAGGTGGGTGAACGCCTTGCTGTTGGCGATCTCGTGATAGTGATGACTGTTGCCCTGCAGCTCGACCGCGCCGCCATCCTGCACAGCCTCGCCGACCCCGCCGTAGTCGGCGTAGAGCAGTCCTACGAATATTTCGAGGATGGTGTGCTGGTTGTCAAAAACGGCCAGGTCGCCCGAGTCGGCCAAGCCGCTGAACTGCTGCCGACGCTTAAAGGCGTTGAGCTTACTGAATACCGCGACGCGCTGATCACTCCCGGCTTTATCGACACCCATATCCACTACCCGCAAACTGGAATGATCGCCTCCTACGGTGAACAGCTGCTGGACTGGCTGAACACCTACACCTTCCCCACCGAACAGCAGTTCGCCGACAAGGCCCATGCGGCGGACGTGGCCGGCATCTTCCTCAAGGAGCTGCTGCGCAACGGCACCACCGCCCTGGTATTTGGCAGCGTGCACAAGCAATCGGTGGACGCCTTCTTTGAAGCCGCCGAGGAACTGAACCTGCGCATGATCGCCGGCAAGGTATTGATGGACCGCAACGCCCCGGACTACCTGACCGATACGCCCGAGAGCAAGGAGCTGATCGAACGCTGGCACGGTAAGGGCCGCCTGCACTACGCCGTCACCCCGCGCTTCGCCCCGACTAGTAGCCCGGAACAACTGAGCCTGGCCGGCAAGCTGCTCGGCGAGTATCCGGATCTGTATATGCACACCCACCTGTCCGAGAACCATCAGGAGATTGAATGGGTCAAGCAGCTGTTCCCCGAGCGCAAGGGTTACCTGAATGTCTATGATCACTACCAGCTGATCGGCCCGCGGGCGGTCTTCGCCCATGGCGTGCACCTGTGCGATGAGGAATGCCAGCGCCTGGCCGAAACCGGCTCGGCGGTGGCATTCTGCCCGACCTCCAACCTGTTCCTCGGTAGCGGTCTGTTCGACCTGGCGAAGCTGGAGCGCCACGGCGTGCGGATCGGCCTGGGTACCGATGTCGGCGCGGGCACCAGTTTCAGCCAGCTGCAGTCGCTGAGCGAGGCGTACAAGATCATGCAGCTGCAGGGCAAGAAGCTCGACCCGTTCAAGTCGCTGTACCTGGCCACATTGGGCGGAGCCGAGGCGCTGTACCTGGACGACAAGATTGGTAACTTCGAAAGCGGCAAGGACGCGGATTTCGTGGTGCTCGATTACAAGGCCACACCGCTGATCAGCTACCGCATGCAGCAGGTCACGAGCCTGTCCGAAAGGCTGTTCGCCCTGTGCATGCTCGGCGACGACCGCGCCATCAAGGAAACTTTCGCCGCCGGCCAGTCGGTGCACCGCCGCGACTAAGCGGTAAACCCTACCGAGCCTTGCCAAAAATGATGTTTTAAGGCTTGTCGGCGTTAATGATTGATTCGGTGTAATGCTGTTATAGGGGCGTATCTATTCGCGAGGATTGCGCTTGAGCACGCGGATAAGTCCGCTCCTACAGGATGCTTGTCGAAGCGGCACCAGCGCCAACCACTAACGGGTACACAACCATTTTTAACGCTGGATCGCTCACATGGGTAGTTTTTCAACAGCCTTACGGATTCTATGTTCATGCCCAAGACGCGGTCCGCTACGGCAATCGCTAACCGGCAATCAATTCTCTGGCCGCCTGGCGATGGTCGGCTATCAACTGCGCCAGGTCCAGGTCTTCGATTTGGCCGTCGATCACACGCCACTGACCGCCGATCATCATCCGGTCGGCGCGGTCGGCGCCGCACAGCAGCAGGGCCGATAGCGGGTCGTGACTGCCGGAGAAGCGCAGTTCGTCGAGTTTGAACAGCGCCAGGTCGGCCTGCTTGCCCACCGCCAGCTCGCCGATGTCGGTGCGCCCGAGCAGGCGTGCCGAGCCCTGAGTGGCCCAGCCCAGCACCAGCTGCGGAGTGATTCGCTCGGCGCCGTAGCGCAAGCGTTGCAGGTACAGAGCCTGGCGCGCTTCGAGGATCAGGTTGGAGGCGTCGTTGGAGGCCGAGCCGTCGACGCCCAGGCCGATCGGCGTGCCGGCCGCCGCAAGGTCCAGGGTCGGGCAGATGCCCGAGGCCAGGCGCATGTTCGAGCTGGGGCAATGGCAGATGCCGGTGCCGGCTTGGCCCAGGCGGGCGATTTCATCCGGGTTGAAGTGGATGCCGTGGGCTAGCCAGGTGCGCGGGCCGAGCCAACCGACGCTGTCCAGATAGTCCACGGTGCGCAGGCTGAAGCGCCGCAGGCAGAAGTCTTCCTCGTCCAGGGTTTCGGCCAAGTGGGTGTGCAGGCGCACGTCAAGCGCTTCGGCCAGCTCGGCGCTCTGGCGCATGATCTCTGGCGTCACCGAGAAGGGCGAGCAGGGCGCCAGGGCGATCTGGATTCGCGCGCCGGCACCTCGCTCATGATACTGGTGAATCAGGCGCTGGCTGTCGGCCAGGATCACCTCCCCCTGCTGCACGGTTTGCTGCGGGGGCAGGCCGCCATCGGCCTGGCCCAGGCTCATCGAGCCGCGGGTGAGCATGGCGCGCATACCCAGTTCGCGCACCGCCTCGACCTGCACATCGATGGCCTGCTCCAGACCGTCTGGGAACAGGTAGTGATGATCCGCCGCGGTGCTACAACCGGACAGCAGCAGTTCGGCCAGCGCCACTTTGCTGGCCAGCGCCAGCTTGTCCGGTGTCAGCCGCGCCCACACCGGATAGAGGGCCTGCAGCCAGGGAAACAGCGGCTGGTTGACCACCGGCGCCCAGGCGCGGGTCAGGGTCTGGTAGAAGTGGTGGTGAGTGTTGATCAGCCCCGGCAGCACTACGTGCTCGCGTGCGTCGAAGACTTGATCGCAGGGGCGTGAGGGTTGCTGGCCGGCGCCCAGCAGTTCGCTGATCACACCATCGTCGATCACCAGACCGCCTGTGGCGTCGAGTTGGTTGGCAGTGAAGATGGCCAGGGGGTTCTTGATCCAGATACGGGTAGCTGCCATGAGCAGGCTCCTCTGAGGGTGAGTTCAGGTTAGCCAGCTCAGTGTTGACCCTGTCTGCTGATCCAGGTGCGCCGAATGGCGTGATGCTGATGATACCTGCCCGGACGGTCAGGATCAACTGCCGTCGCGCTTCACCAAGGGATGCTCCGGCACTGGTAGTCGACGAAATGGTGGCCGCCACGCTCAGCATACCGCTCGATCTGCGTCACCAGGCCTCGGCAGCTGGCGGCGAGAAAATGGCTCTCGCGGAACTTCTTACGGTACTCGCAAGGGCCAAGCAGGGTGAAGGGCACCAGCTTTTCGCGGGTGGAGTCAGGCTGCAACCCTTCACGATGATGTGCACCAAGTTTTTGCCGGCTTTCTCGAAATTCTGCTTGGTCAGGAGAGGTCCGGTGTTTCGATCCCAGGAAACCACTGAATTACGCGAGCATTTTGGTTCGGGCAATACCTCGACCACGCGGCAAACGCCTTATCCGATGCTGCGCCTGGTCGCCTTGATCAATGTTCGCTCTCATGTGTTCGCCACTGCCGCCATCAGTTTTTACCGCAAAGGTGAAATTCCGCTGGCCAGTGAATTTGTCGACGCCATTCCGGCGGACTCGGTGACCCCGCTGGATAAAGGTTTCTTCAGCGCAGACCTGCTCCTGAGCATCCAAAACGGTGCTCACCTCGCTACCGGCCTAGCAATTCAGCGCCAAGCAGGTCGCCATGCTGATCACGAGCGCTGGGAAATCGAATTGGGCTTCAGGGATATCAAATGCGCGATGCAAGACAACACGCTGACGCTTCGCTGCAAGACGGTGGATCTGGTGTACCAGGAGTTATGAGGGGTGTTACTTGGCTACAACGTGGTGCGTCGAGAGGCCAGTCAGACTGCGGGGCCCACCAGTGGGCCCCGCACATTGTTATCACACGGCCACATTCAAAAGATTAGCGTGCAATTTCATTAGTGTTGATCGTTCTCACGCTCCACGTGGGAATGCAGCTCTGGACGCTCCAGCGCCCACCCTCGCGAGTAGCGAGCGGTCCGCGAACATCTTGAGGCAGAGCGGCACAGGCTTACTCTCTCGTCAGAACGATCGAATGATGCGCCCATAGGCACTTTGGGGTCGGATCCAGGCAGTCTTCGGAACAGTGTTGCACCCATAGTGACGGACCGTTCATTCGATCGATCCGGAGCTAAAATGTCTGACTTCATCACCGTTCTGCGCGAAACATGCCCCACGCCCGTCCTGGACGCCACCAAGTGGAAACGCATCGGCGGCGATCCGCACACCGTGAACCTCAACGCCTACCTCTCCCAGGACGGCAGCAAGATCATGGGCACCTGGATCTGCACCCCCGGCAAGTTCGAGGTGAATTACGAGAAGTGGGAGTATTGCCACTTTCTCGAGGGCTACTGCGTTATCACGCCGGAAGGCGAGCAGCCGGTGCATCTAAAGGCAGGCGACGTGTTCGTGATCGAGCCTGGCATGAAGGGAACCTGGGAAGTTGTAGAAACAGTACGAAAGTATTTCGTCTTCGCCTAATGCCGCTAATTGATCGCTTTCACGTGAGCGCGTGGAAGCCATCAGAATCCTACAAAGCTGCTAATGCACGCTGAAAATTAGAACGTTAGCGTGCATGTCATGACTCCATTCCGCCCCCGGTAGTGCATTAGGATGAATCGGATGACGCGACAACTAGCCTGACACCGGGGGCCTTCTGGGACTTACTCCAGCAGGCTCTCGCGGCTCCACTGTTCCAGCGCCTGGGCCAGCGGCAGCACCTCGCCGGGGCGGCTCAGGGCGTAGCCGGGCAACTGGCCGATGCGCGCCTGGAACTCGGGGTTCTGCAGCACCT
>Ga0307487_1001450_pt1 | contig 16637 bp, 16 predicted proteins | sample CBIW12metaG_FD_203665 | JGI IMG/M metagenome (GOLD analysis project Ga0307487, IMG submission 203665) | Sea-ice brine microbial communities from Beaufort Sea near Barrow, Alaska, United States - CBIW 1.2 | ecosystem: Environmental > Aquatic > Marine > Coastal | place: USA: Alaska | collected... | reverse complement strand
TTCCTCATGGACGAGCCGCTCTCGAACTTGGACGCCAAGCTTCGTGTTCAGACGCGTACGCAGATTGCTAGCCTTCAGCGTCGACTCGGAGTCACCACGGTTTACGTCACTCACGACCAGACAGAAGCCCTCACCATGGGCGACCGCATCGCAGTTCTCAAGGATGGCCTCCTCCAGCAGATCGGTACCCCTCGCGACCTGTACGAAGCACCTCAGAACATCTTCGTCGCTGGCTTCATCGGCAGCCCCGCAATGAACCTGTTCACCGTTGACATTGTCGACGGTGGCCTTCAGCTCGGCGATGCTGTTGTCAAGGTTGATCGCGCAACCCTCGGAGAAACTGATGCTAAGACGGTGACCATCGGTGTTCGCCCAGAAGACGTTCTCGTTTCGACTTCAGGTAGCGGCCTCCCCGTCGAGGTTGATCTCGTTGAAGAGCTCGGCGCCGACGGCTACCTCTACGGCCACGCAGAGATCAAAGGCGAACGAGTCGACATCGTTGTTCGTGTTGACGGCCGTTCACACCCGAATGCTGGCGAGCAAGTATTCGTGACCCCTGAGCCTCACCACGTTCACGTCTTCGACATCGAGACTGGCCTGCGCCTGACAAAGACGCCTGTCGGAGCGAGCTAGCACCTGCTTTACGATCGAGCCCGTCGACGTCGAACAGTGTTCGGATGAGTTGGCGGGCTAGGTTCAGCTTGAGGAAACGTGAATGTCTGGTTCTGTCAACATCACCTCGGCCACGGTCGACCCCGCGCTTCTGGATCTTCCGTGGGAACTGCCGCTCGAGCTGTGGCCCGACGATGCTATTGCGACGCTTCCGAAGGGCATCTCCCGCCACTTAGTGCGTTTTGCCAACCTCAGCGGGTACATCGTTGCCATCAAAGAGACCTCGAGCGAGCTAGCAAAGCGTGAATACGACATGCTGCGTACGCTTCAGAAGCTCGACGTGCCGTGCGTTGATCCGCTGGCCGTCATCACCAACCGCACCAGCGCGCACGGCGAAGAGCTCAAGTCGGTGCTCGTCACCCGCCACCTCCGCTTCTCTCTGCCCTACCGCGCGGTGTATTCGCAGAGCCTGCGCCCCGAAACTGCGCGCCGTCTTGTCGACGCCCTTGCAGTTCTTCTCGTTCGGCTCCATATTGTTGGCTTCTTTTGGGGAGACGTCTCACTTTCGAATACCCTATTCAGGCGTGACGCTGGCGCATTCGCCGCCTACCTCGTTGATGCCGAAACCGGCCAATTGTATGACCGACTCTCGAACGGGCAACGGGAAAACGATCTCGAAATCGGTCGAGTCAACATCGCTGGCGAGTTGCTCGACCTGCAGGCTGGCGGTCGACTCGATGAGAATATCGATCCGGTCGAGATCAGTAACGGCATCCTCGCGCAGTACCGCACTCTCTGGAAAGAGCTCACCGGCTCCGAACGTTTCGACCACTCAGAGCGCTGGCGCATTAACCAGCGCGTTGAACGGCTCAACGCCCTTGGCTTCGACATCGAAGAACTCGCGATCAAGACCGAAGATTCGGGTACTCGGGTGCGCATCCAGCCCAAAGTGGTGGATGCCGGACACCACTCACGTCGTCTGCTGCGCCTCACCGGACTCGACGCTCAAGAGAATCAGGCGCGCCGCCTGCTCAACGACATGGACTCCTACCGTGCGGCATTCGAGAAACAGGACATGGATGAGGAAATGCTTGCCCACGAGTGGGCTGCTCGCGTCTTTGAGCCTGTCATTCGCGCGATCCCGAAAGAGCTGCGCGGAAAGTTAGAGCCCGCCGAGATTTTCCACCAGTTGCTCGATCACCGTCGACAGCTCGCGCAAGACTCTGGCCACGACATCCCTCTCGCTGAAGCTGTCGGCAGTTATGTGGAAAACGTGCTGCGGTTCCGACGAGACGAAGCCACCATGATCAACCCGCCAACGGGCGCTTTCACCGCACCCATCAGCATTCCCGGTAGCGATCTAGCCACAAACGGCAATGAGGATTCCGACGACAGCACTGACTGGCGTCTCACCGTTTAGGAGAGCAACTGCTCGAGACCTCGGCCGGTCACGTGCTCGAACACGAGATTCGTTTCGGTGTGAGCAACAGCCGGGTGACTCGCTAAGTACGTGAGCATGAAGTCGCGCAGCTCTGCCGCGCTGCGAGCCGCAATGTGCAGTAGGTAGTCGTCCGAGCCACCGGTGTGGAAGAAAGCCAGCACGCCGGGCCAGTGCGGTGCGGCGGTGCGGAAAGCATCCACATCTTCACGCACGTGCTTGACAAGCTTGATGGAGATGAGCGCCTGCACACTCATTCCGAGCTTGGCAACGTCGATATCGGCATGAAAACCACGCACATAGCCTTCCTTGTGGAGACGCCGCAGTCGCTGCGACACCGTGGACTCGGCGACGCCAGCATTAGCGGCAAGCGCTGAACCCGACACGCGGGCGTTGACAGCCAAACTGGCCAGGATCGCGCGATCGATTGAGTCGATTTGCGAAGTTTTTTGCTCGGTCACGGCACCCTCCTTCACCGCAGCTTATGCGGAAAGCGCCATAGTTCGTGAAGATTCTGCATCAGGAGTTGATTTGCGTCGAAGTTTCTGCTCATATCAGAGGATGCTGCCTCATGATATTCGTCTCGAAACCCTTGCTGTTCACGCGGGACTGGAGGGCGTTCACGAAAGTGGTCAACACGTTCCCTCGATCGATCTCTCGACCACCAACCCCCTACCCAACGTTGAGGTCGGCGGAGATTCGTATGAAAACCTTGCCACCGGTAACCCCATCATCGATGGGCACTCCGCCGTTTACCAGCGCCTCTGGCAGCCGGGTGTAGCCCGATTCGAGGACGGGCTCGCCGCGCTTGAAGGCGCAGAAGCTGCAGTGGCGTATGCCAGCGGCATGGCCGCGCTCGCCGCCGTGCTCATCTCGATAGCATCCGCCGGTCGCCCCCACGTTGTTGGCGTGCGCCCCCTGTACGGCGGAACCGACCATGTGCTCGATAACGGGCTGCTCGGAACTACCGTCACGTGGGCAGACGCCGATTCACTTGCGGATGCGATCCAGGCTGATACCGGACTGATTGTTATCGAGTCTCCCGCTAACCCCACACTCGAACTCGTCGACATCAAGAAGGTCGTCGCCGCCGCAGGCAGTGTGCCGGTGCTCGTCGATAACACTTTTGCCACGCCCGTGCTGCAGCGCCCTCTAGAACTCGGCGCGACCATGGTCTTACACAGCGCAACCAAGTACCTGGGTGGTCACGGCGATGTCATGGGTGGTGTGATCGCGACCAGCGAGGAACACGCCAAGAGCTTGCGCAACGTTCGCGCCCTCACCGGTGGAGTGCTTCACCCCTTCGCCGCCTATCTGCTTCTGCGCGGACTGCGCACGCTGCCAGTGCGCGTGCGGGCACAGCAAGAGACCGCCGGAGAACTGGCACGTCGACTTGACGGGCATCCGGCTCTCGCTCGAGTGCTGTACCCCGGGCTGCCAGGCCAAGACCCTATGGGTCTCATCGGAACACAAGCAGCGGGCGCTGGCTCACTCATCGCTCTCGATTTGGCTGGTGGCTACGACGCTGCCGCCACGTTCGCCGAGTCGGTGCAGCTCATCACCCACGCGGTATCGCTGGGCGGAATCGACACTCTCGTGCAGCACCCTGCGTCGCTCACTCACCGCCCTGTTGCGTCTGAGGCGAAGCCCGGTGCCGGCATCGTTCGCATCTCCGTTGGCCTCGAGCACGTTGACGATCTTATGAATGACATCACCGCTGCGCTTGACGCTGTGACAGGCAAGTAGCCCTGCCCACTCGACCTCACACAAAGCACAAAACACGGAGCCGCTGTGGCATCGGGGACAGCGGCTCTGTGCAGTATGAACTACTTCTTTTTGGGCGCTGAGCGCAGCTTCGAGATTTCGTAGAGCGTGACGCTCGCAGCGATACCCGCATTGAGCGACTCGGTCGAAGCACTGATCGGGATCGAGACGATCGCGTCGCAGTTCTCGGTGACTAGTCGCGAGAGGCCCTTGCCTTCGCTGCCGACCACAATCAACACGGGCTCTTTCGCCAGCGGCAGTGCGGGAAGTGACACATCTCCATCACCATCAAGACCGAGCACGAATACGCCCCGCTTCTTGTACTCCTTGATCATCTGTGTGAGATTATTGGCCATCGCCACTGGGGTGCGCGCAGCTGCACCAGCAGAGGTCTTCCAGGCGGATGCCGTCATGCCCACTGAGCGACGCTGCGGAACGATGACACCCTGGCCACCAAACGCGGCGACCGACCGCACAATTGCGCCAAGGTTGCGCGGGTCGGTAATACCATCCAAGGCAACAAGCAGCGGAACTTGGCCGCGCGCTTCAACCTTGTCGAGAAGTTCCATGGGGTGTGCGTACTCGTACGGCGGCACCTTGAGTGCAACGCCCTGGTGCACAGAGTCGAAACCGGCTAGACGGTCAAGTTCTGGACGCATCACTTCAAGCACCGCAATGTTGCGGGCCGTAGCAAGCTTCAAGATCTCTTTGACGCGGTCATCGAATTCGATGCGCGCAGCCATGTACAGAGTGTGTGCGGGGATCTTGGCACGCAGTGCTTCGAGAACCGAGTTGCGACCGGTAACCATTTCGGACTCATCCGCAGATTTGGCGACGCGCGACTGAGTGGGACGGCTCGTACGCTGCTGCGGAGCATCCGTTGGCCTTCCGCCACTGCGGCGACCGCCGGCTGCTTCGTAGCGGTCGGCAGCAGCCTTGCGCTTGCCTGCGGGGTGGTACGGGCGATCGACAGCTTTGGGGGTCGGCTTACGACCTTCGAGAGCTTGACGCCCCTGGCCTCCCGAGCCGACCTGGGGGCCTTTGCGGCCCTTGCGTACCGCTCCTGCGCGGGGTTTGTTACCTGGGTTTTTCACGAGTGCTGCTCCTGTCGGAAGCGCCGATTATTCACGGCAAGCTCCAATGCGATCCGGCCGAGTCATCTTCTACAGTGATGCCCGCCGTTGATAGTTCATCACGGATTCGGTCTGCCATAGCAAAGTCCTTTGCCGTGCGTGCCGTATTGCGATCTTCGATGAGCTTCTCCACGAGTACTGAAAGCGCAGCAACAGCTGGTTCTGAAAGTTCAGAACCCCATCGTGGATCTAGGGGGTTGATACCCAAAACCTGTGCCATTGCGACCACGTGTGATCGCGCTGTGGCGACTGCCGCGAGATCTCCGTCATCGAGTGCGGCATTTCCTGCACGAATCGTGTCGTGAACAACGGCGAGCGCCTGCGGGACGGCGAGATCATCATCCATCGCTTCGCCAAATGCTTCGGGAACCTCGTTGGTGTTTGCGACGTCAAAGCGGGTATCGCGCAGCCGACGAGCGGCACGTTCGATGAACACCTCAAGGCGTTCAAATGCTGCCTCGGCCTCGTCGAGCGAACCGTCCGTGTAGTCGATAGTGGACCGGTAGTGGGCGGCCCCCAAAAGATAACGAACCACAATGGGGCGGGCAGCATCGAGCAGTTCGCGCGCGAAGACAGAGTTGCCGAGCGACTTTGACATCTTCTGGCCATTCACGTGAACCATGCCGTTGTGAACCCAGTGCTTGGCAAAGTCATCGCCGAGCGCGCTGGACTGAGCCAACTCGTTTTCGTGATGCGGGAACCGCAAATCGAGGCCACCACCGTGGATGTCGAACGCACCACCCACATACCGTCGAGACATTGCCGTGCACTCGATGTGCCACCCCGGGCGGCCGTTGCCCCACGGTGACGGCCACGAGGCAGACTCCGGCTCGGTGGGCTTAGTGCCCTTCCACAGGGCAAAGTCGCGTGGGTCTCGCTTAGCTCGGGGATCGGCGTCGGCTGCAGCAACCATCTCGTCAAGCTTTTGGTGGGTGAGCTCGCCGTACGCCGACCACGACTGGGTATCGAAGTAGACGTCGCCCGAATCATCGGTTGCCGCGTATGCGTGCCCGCGCTCGATGAGCTGTGCAATCAGGTCACGCATCTCAGAAATGTTAGCGGTAGCGCGCGGCTCGTAGGTGGGCGGCAGGATGCCGAGCTCGTTGTAGCCCGCGGTGAACTCGAGCTCAACGCGGTATGCCAGGGCCCACCACTGTTCGATCGAGCCCGCTGCTGCGGCATCCACTGCCTGATTCAAAATCTTGTCGTCTATGTCAGTGACGTTGCGCACCAGAGTGACAGCGAGACCGCGATAGGTGAGCCAGCGACGCCAAATGTCATAGACGAGAGCGGAACGGAGGTGCCCGATGTGGGGTGCGGCCTGCACAGTGGGTCCGCAGACGTAGATTCCTACTTTGCCCGGCTCGCGGGGTTCGAGGTCGACGAGGCTGGCACTCCCAGTGTCATACAGGCGAATAGTCACTGACCAAGTTTAGCGACCTCAGTTGACGTATTACGTGCGAACTTACGCGCACGAGTGTGTACACAACGATAGAATGAGTGCGAATCAGCCATGATGCACGAGAGGGGGATGGACCAATACCCAGTCCACGCAATCAGGCCATGCTTGTGAAAGCAGCGACCCTCTACTATCTGGAGGGCAAATCACAAGCAGAGGTCGCCGAGGAAATAGGCGTCTCACGCTCCAACGTGTCCCGAGTGCTTGCTGACGCGCGCAAGAACGGCATCGTTGATATCCGCATCAACGATCCATTCGGCCGTGCACGAGACCTCGAGTCTCAACTCGTGGCTCGCTACAGCCTGCGCGAGTGCCGTGTAGCGCCGAGCACGGCGGCGGATAGTCAGCTTTCCCGCGTCGGCGCTCTGGGCGCCCAGTGGCTCATCGACAACTTGCCGCGCGACGGCGGCGGCGTCGCCCTATCCTGGGGCTCCAGCGTGCAAGCAGTCGTTGATGAAATTCCGGATGATGCCTCGCACGACAAGATCGAAGTGCTTCCCCTGGTTGGTGGGCTCTCTATCGTCGACTCTGCTCGTGATGGCAACGTGCTCGTACGATTGCTTGCAACCAAACTTGGTGCCCAACACCGTCGCCTGTACGCTCCCGCCGTGGTTGAGTCTCACGAATCACGCGAAGCTTTCCTGGGCGAGTCATCTATTGCCGGAGTGCTCGATGCCTCTCGCCGCGCCAAGATCGCCATTGTCGGCGTCGGAAACGTGGGCAAGGGTGCCTCGGGTGAAATAATCGAGTCGATGAATCTCAGCCGTGTCGAACGCGCAGAATTTGCGGCATCCGGAGCTGTTGGCGACTGTTGCACGCGCTTCTTTGACCGCGAGGGAAAGATTGTCGAATCCGTTGTCAACGATCGCGTGATCGCGATCGGCCTCGAAGAGTTGGGCAACATCCCCACCGTCGTTGGCGTTGCAGCCGGCGCTCACAAAATGGAGGGAACCCGCGCTGCCCTCACGGGCGGACTCTTCGACGTACTCGTCGTTGACTCCGATCTTGCTCTCGCGCTGCTCGCTGAGAATTAACGTCCGTACGGCTCAACCGTTGGGGCCGTAGCTCAGTGGCTTGTGGATGCGAGTAGCTCCGAGAAAATTGCGGCTAGTTCTTCCGCCGTCGCTGCCGAGCTCAATGACTCGTGCCAGCCGTCAAGCTGGAATACGGAAATGAGTTGTGTGAGCATCTCAGTCTGGGCGTGTGGCTCCGTCACCAGGATGAGAACAGCGACCCGTGCATGAACAGTCGAGTCTGCTCCACCCATCTCACCAAAGGCAACAGGTTGCGCAAGTGTCGCTATTCCGAGTCCAGACTCAATCGCGTGTTCAACGTCAGCGTGCGGAATAGCGACAGGGATGATCGTGGGCAGTCCTGTGGGGTAGGCACGCTCGCGCTCCAATAGCGCTGCCTCATAAGTGGGGTGCACCGCCCCTAATGCGAGCGCTCGAGTTGCGAACGCAGACAGGACGTCGGCGCTCGTTGACGCCTCGAGCCCAACAAAGCTGAGATCGGCGCGGGGCACGACCCGATGTGTTGCGGAGCTGAGATCGCTCATGAACCCTCATCCTTATCGACACCCGTCATGGGCGATAGTCAAAAATAGAACCTCTTTTACACATTTGTACACCAAAGGTGCATAATTGTGACACAAGCACCGCCCTGAGAATACATTGGAGTATCGAAATTGGCCTCAAAACGCATCCTCGTGATCTGCGGCACCGGAGTCGCAACATCCACCGTGGTCGTGACAAAGATTAGAGAATTCTGCGCCACCAAAGGCCTCGATGCAACAATTTCGCAAGGCAAAGTAGCCGACACTCTGCGCGGAGACCTCGCCGCAGACTTCATCGTGGCCACCACCCAGGTGCCCGACTCCGTTGTCATCCCGGTAATTGCCGGACTCCCCTTCCTCACCGGAATGGGCCTCGACAAGGTATACGCCGAAATCGAAAAGCAGTTCGAATAACCCAGCGAAGCTCCACAGCACCATCACACTGGAGGTGCATTCTCCGGCTCCGCGCACCCAACACCCAACACCCAACACCCAACCGCGATTCATCTCAAGAATTGGACGTTCAACGTTGAACATCATTGAAGATATTTTGACAAATATCACCAGCTATCTCACGGCCCTCGGGGCCGCAGTTACCCTGCCAATCCTCATCACCATCTTTGGCATGATCCTCGGCCAAAAGTTCAGTCAGGCGCTGCGCGCCGGTGTACTCATCGGAATCGGATTCATTGGAATCAACCTGGTCATTGGCCTCATGGCCTCCACCGTTGGTCCCGCAGCACAAGCGCTCGCCGTCAACCTCGGGGTGAATCTCACAATTCTCGACGTCGGGTGGCCAGCGAGCGCTGCCATTGCCTTCGGTTCCACCATCGGTGCGGTGATTATCCCCGTCGGCATCCTTGTGAACATGGTGCTGCTCTGGTCGGGACTCACCCGGACATTCAACATTGACCTGTGGAACTTCTGGCACTTTGCGCTCGTCGGAGCGCTGGTCGGTGCTGTCACCGGAAACTTCTGGATCGGCATTGGTGCCGCCGCCGTGCACATGGTCATCGTGTTGGCTCTCGCTGACCTCTCAGCACCGTGGATCCAGAAGTACTTCAACTTCCCCGATATCTCCTTCCCCCACGGAACCAGCGCGCCATACATAGCGTTCGCAATTCCCCTGCAGTGGCTCTTCGATCGCATTCCCGGATTCCGGAACCTGAAGGCAGACCCTCAAACGATCGAGAAGCGCTTCGGAGTTTTTGGCGAATCGATGATTCTCGGACTCGTACTGGGTGTCATCATCGGTCTCGCCGGCTTCGGATTCGACGATCCCCGTGGCGACTCCATCGCCATCCTCGTGCTCGCCATCAGTCTCGCCGCTGTATTGCTGCTTTTGCCGCGCATGGTGTCGATCCTCATGGAGGGCCTTATCCCCGTCTCCGATTCAGCTCGTGCATTCGTGCAGAAGCGTTTCCCCGGTCGCAAGTTCTACATCGGTCTCGACACCGCTATCGCCGTAGGGCAGCCCGCCGTGCTTGCGACATCGCTCGTGCTCGTTCCGGTAACCGTACTGATCGCGATCGCGCTTGCACCGGCCGGAAACCAAGTTCTGCCACTCGTTGACCTTGCAACCCTGCCGTTCATCGTCGCCATGATGGTTCCGATCTTCCGTGGCAACATTGTGCGCTCCGTTATTGGTGGAGCGATCGTGATCGGACTCGGTCTGTTCATCGCTACCGCGACGGCACCGCAGTTCACCGCCATCGCGGAAGCATCAGGCTTCACTGACACGCAGGGATCGCAGCTCATCTCCTCGCTCGTCGACGGCGCCAACCCGCTCACGGGACTGTTCTTCGGAGTTGCGAACCTCGGCGGTTGGACCATCGCCGTGCTCGCCGTGCTCGCACTCGGTTTCGCCTACTGGGTGAGCCGCATCGAGAAGAAGCGGGACATCGTTCGCGCTCAGGCCGAGACAGCTGCTGCAACAGCAACCTCAACCGAGGCCGACGAATCTGAAGTAGCTGAAGTGCAAGCTGTCACCGAAGTTGCTGCAGCCGCACGTGCCGCCAACGAAGGATCGACTAAGTCCTAACGGTCTGGCGCTCAGCCCAGAAACCCCGCTCCTGAAGAAGGGAGCGGGGCTTCTGTTCGTTCGCCCCCAGCGCGCCAGACTACGGGGTCATGTTTCGATAAACTCTGCGCGAACGCACGAAAGAGCGGCCCCTTCACAGAGCGACCCTTTCGTGTGTGTTCGACTATTCGACGGTTGCTAGCAGCTCTACAAGCTCGTCGAGCACTGCGTCTGCACCCGCGTCATCTGAGGCGAGCGTGACCGTCTCACCCTGAGAAACACCCAGCGAGATCACTGCGAGGATACTGGCCGCATTAACGGCCTTGTCACCCTTCGCAACGGTGATCGTGAAGCCACTCTTGCTTACCGCCTGCGTGAACAGCGCGGCGGGGCGAGCGTGAAGACCCGACGGGGAAACAATTGTTGCGGTGCGTTCTGACATGTTTTACCTGTTTCGAAACGTGGTGGACAGCGCCCATAGGAGGCGCGGCTGGGGTAGAACCCGCAAGCGGGTTGCGGTTCTAGAGCAAGCGCTCCGGGGTCGCGACGAGGTTCGTGATGGTCGCGAGCATACGTGCGGCATCCGCACCGTCCGCAACCCGATGATCGACGGTAAGTCCGATCGTGCAGCTCAGCCGCACTCCGAAGGTTCCGTCATCGAACACGCGCATGCGTGGTGTGACGACACCCGAGGATAAGGCCGTCGATTGCGGTGGAGTGAGTAGTGCGTTGAACGATTCGACGCCGAATCCGCCCAAGTTCGAGAATACGCTGGTTCCGCCACCCAGTCGTACCGGTGGCAGAGTGCCGTTTCGGGTCTCCTCAACAACTGTCGCAATTTCCGTGACGAGGTCAGCCAGTGAGCCATCGTGCGGGTTGGTCAATACCGGAGCAATAAGCCCCGACGGTGAGTCAATCGCGAGTGCAATTCCGATGTGCTCATTGGCGGTGACTCCCTCATCAGTCCAGGTGCCATTGAGCGCAGCGTTCTCTGCCACAGCGATCGCTTGAGCCCGCACAAGAATTGCGGTCCAGCTTGCGCCGCCGAGCGTGGTTTCGCGCACGGCGGCCACAGCTGACAGATCAAGGTCAAGATAGGCAGTGAACTGCGGAACGAGAGCGGACGCTGACATCACCTTGGCAACCTGCTTGCGGGTGCGCACACGGCGAGCTTCAGCAGCGTCTACCGCATTGGCGGGGGGTGCAGCGGGAGCCGCGGGAGCGGGTCCTGGTGCTGGCGCTGCCGCTGGCGCTGGCGCCGCCTGGGCCGGAGCGACCCGTGCTGCTGCTGGAGGGGCGGCCGGAGCTGAGGCGGACGAAGCAGGAGTAGCCGACTGCTCGGCAACAACGGCTTCGACATCCGCGACTCTCACCGTGTTGCCGGGACCGGTCGGGGTGACCGCGGCGAGATCTACGTTGTGCTGCTCGGCCACACCACGAGCAGCAGGAACCGCAGGGATCCAGCCAGTCTCGATCGGTGCCGGTGCTGTCTCCGGTACGACATTAGCGGCAACCGGAGCCTCCGGCGCGGGTGCTTCGTCAGCAGGCTCATCAAAGAGCCCACCAAGGAGGTCATCGGCGTCAGTCGTGATAAAGGCGATGGTTTCGCCAACCGGATAGACATCGTCTGGTTCGGCAATGATGCGAGCCAGTACGCCGTCGAAAGGAGATTCCACCTCCATATCGACCTTGTCGGTCGCAACCTCACAAATCGGCTCACCAGAGCGAACCGGATCGCCAACCTGCTTGAGCCAGGCGACCATGGTGCCCTCTTCCATGGTCATCGACATTTTGGGCATTGTCAGGGGCAGCTCGGCCATGTCACCACTCCCGAACGAGATCGGTGGCGGCCTTCACAATATCTTCAACTTGCGGCACCGCTGCGCGCTCGAGCTTGGGTGCGTACGGGATCGGGATGTCGAGGCCTGCCAGACGCTTGATCGGCGCACGCAGGTAGCCGAAGGCATCCGATTCGGAGATGATCGCGGACACTTCAGACATGAAGCCGAGGGTGCGCACAGCTTCCTGCACTAGCAGAACACGACCGGTCGCCTTGACGGTGCGAAGAATCGTGTCGCTGTCGAGGGGCTTGAGCGTTCGAGGGTCAACCACGGTTGCTTCGATGCCATCAGCGGCGAGAATCTCGGCAGCCTCAAGCGCGCGGCTCACCTCAATACCGGTGGCGATGATGGTGAGGTCCTTACCTTCGCGGGGAACAGCGGCGACACCCAGCGGGGTTCGCACATCTCCGACGCGAACGTCACCCGAGGTCTTGTAGAGCAGCTTGTGCTCGATGACCATGACCGGGTTGGGATCGTCGATGGCTGACAGCAGCAGGCCCTTGGCGTCATCCGCCGTTGCCGGCATCACCACTTTGAGTCCAGGAATGTGCACAAACCACGCTTCAAGGCTCTGCGAGTGCTGCGCGGCAGCACCCGTGCCCGAACCACCTGGTGCGCGGATAACCATCGGTACGCTCACAGCGCCACCGAGCATGAAGTGAATCTTCGCTGCCTGGTTAGCAATCTGGTCCATCGCCTGGGCGGTGAAGTCAGAAAACTGGATCTCTACTATCGGGCGCATGCCGGTCATTGCTGCACCGACACCGGCACCCATGATGCCGAGCTCGCTGATGGTGGTGTCGCGGATGCGTTCGGGGCCGATCTCGTTGATCAGTTCTCCGGTCACCCCGAAAGCTCCACCGTAGGTTCCGACGTCTTCACCCATGATGAAGACGGTGGGGTCCTTGGCCATTGCGATTCGCATGGCATCTCGAATTGCTTCGGAGTACGTCATTACTGCGGTCTCGGCCACGGCGGGGGTTGCTGCGGACCGAGCCGCGGTCGTCTCAATAGTCATAGTCGTTACCTTGCGTAGACGGCGGAAAGGAGGTCATCAGCGGTCGCGTCTGGAGCAGCATTGGCACGCTGAACGGCGCTACGAAGCTCGGTGCGCACGTTCTCTCGAACCGCATCGATGTCGGCCTGAGTCAAGCCACCTGCGGCAATTGCCTGAGCCTCAAAGAGTGGGATGGGGTCCTTGCCGCGCCACTCGTCGATCTCGTCGCGGGTGCGGTACAGGTTCTTGTCTGATTTCGAGTGACCGCGCCAACGGTACGTCTTGGCCTCGATAAAGGTGGGTCCTCCACCTGCACGGGCGCGATCGACCGCTTCTTGCGTGGCGTCGTAGACAGCCTGAACATCGTTTCCGTCAACAGTGACACCCGGGATACCGTAGCCGCGAGCCCGATCGGACAACTTGTCAAGGTTGAATGCTTTTTCGGATGACATCGACATTCCGTAAAGATTGTTCTCACACAGGAACACCACCGGAAGCTGCCACATCGCTGCGAGCACTACGCCCTCATGCCAAGCACCCTCACCCAGGGCGCCGTCTCCGTGGAAGCTCACGGCAACCTGCTTGGTGCCGCGCATCTTGGCAGACAGCGCCGCACCGGTTGCGATGGGAACGCCGCCGGCCACGATGCCGTTGGCTCCGAGGTTTCCGGTTTCGGTATCCGCAATGTGCATGGAGCCGCCGCGTCCACGGCAGTAACCGGTCTCCTTGGCGAGGAGCTCGGCCATCATTCGCTCCATGTCTGCACCCTTGGCGATGCAGTGACCATGACCGCGATGTGTCGAGGTGATGTAGTCGTCGCGGTTTAGCGCAAGGCACGCCCCCGTCGGGACGGCCTCCTGGCCGATCGAGAGATGCATCGTGCCGTGCATGAGACCACGGCCGTAAAGATCTTCCACTGCTTCTTCAAAGCGGCGAATCTTCCACATAGTGGCAAGGCTGGATGCCGCGAGCTCGTGGTTTGCAGCGATTGGCGTAGTGATAATACTCACCCTTTCTTAGACCGAGAGCAGAGCGGAAAGAGCAGGAATCTGCAACTGACCGTCGGCCAATAGAGCGTCCTGCAATTTGCGCAGGATCACGATGGTTTTGGTTTCGTCGAGCTGAACGTCGTCGTAGGTGATCGCGGTTCCCTGGGCGACATCACGGATGAGCGTGCCAGCAGAGGCAAGACCGATGGGCAGTTCGCGCCCGGCCTTTGCCTCGGCAGCAGGTACCGCATCACCGTAAACGTGTTCGCCACCGATGCCGTCGATCTTCTCCCCTACCTTGAGATCGCGCTTGGCCATCGCCGAAACATCCGCGTTCCACACAATGGGAGCGAGCGACGGCTGACGATCAATCATGACCTCACCGATGGAGAGGACTGCCTCAACACTCGCGAGGTGGTAGGGGCGATAGAACGCAAAGTAGGGGCCATCGCCGAGCTTCAAGTAGCTGAGTTCCTCGTGTACAACGGGGTCGGTCGCCTTCGCAACAACGAAGACTCCGGGAGCAACCGGGCCGGTGGCGTAGTCAACAACACCGCTGCGCTCGAGAATTCCACCATCAGCGATGGGCTTGAAAATGTCCTGCAATGTCGGAACAGTCGCGGCCGGTCCGTGCATCGAACGCTTCGTAAGCTCGAGGTCGGCGGCGTTGGCCAGCGCTGCCATCTCGATCATCGTTTTGGTTCCGTCGACGAAGCTGCACAGCATCCGCGGGTTCATGCCCTTAGCTTTCGCTTCTTCTTCGAGCGAGCTGGGGGTCGCAGTCTGGTTGAGTGGGTTGTTTTTACCTTTACCGGCGAGTACGACATCGAGGCCGATGTCTTCGACGTACTCGACAAGCTTGAGGCACTCGACTGGCTCGTCACCGCGGCACACGGTGTAGATGTTGCCGGTCTGGGCTGCGATGCGGGCGAGAAGAAGGCCGACAGTGACGTCCGCCTCAACCGTCATGAGCGCGACATCTTTGCCACCGAGCAGTGATGCGAGGGCGACCTTAGTTGCGATCTCGGGAACGCCCGAGCACTCGATAACCATGTCGATGGGAAGCCGGGGAAGGGTGAGGGCGTCGTTGACTACAACGTGGCCGCCGGCTTCGATCGTGGCGGCGAGCGTCTCAAGATCTGCCGATTGGTCCACATCGGTGATGCCAGCGTTAGCCAGGGCAGTCACCGCACGGTCAATCGCAATGTCGGCAACGGCGGTGATGTCGACGCCTTTTTGGCGGGCGATCTGGGCGATGAAGCCTGACCCCATCTGGCCGGCTCCGACGAGTCCGATACGCACGGGGCGACCGAGCTCACGCTGACGAGCGAGCAGCTTTTTTGTGTAACCCATGACAACCCCTTTAGAAACGCGTTGTTTGCACTTATGTGCTCTTGTTGATCAAGTATGTGTATTTAGTATGCCCCGAGAGGAACAACGATGCAATGCGAGATGCCGAAACACTCGCAGACATCACGTCGCTACTTGCGGGCGGCTTTAGCTACGTTCCGCTTGTAGGTGACCCAGTACTGCTTAGTCGCGTAATCCACGGCTTCGGTCATCTTCTTTTCGCGCGTACGCAGCACTGCGGTGTCGAGATCACCGATGAGCTCCGGACGCGGCGTGAACCGGGCAAGCACCGTGCCGCCCACCATAGCTTCAGCAGCCACGATGCGAGTCGTCGCAGCGTCGATAACAAGAAGGACGATTGCGCCGCGTAGGTAGCCCTTGCCGCGGCCGGAGACCAAAAAGTGGTCCTTTACGCCAATGAAACTTGTTCCGAGGCGTTTGGTTGCACGAGAATACGTGCGCTGTTGGAGAAGGCTGAACACAACGCTCAGGATGAGCGCTGCCATCAGCAGCAGTGCGAAGCCGGTATCCATATCAACTACCTTCACTGAGTTCGATGGTGACGCCAGCATCGGGGAGCTCTAGCAAGCCCTTAGCGTGGATGGCGCCAGGAAGAATCTTCTGACTGTCTTCTGGGTCGCTGTAGACCACGAAATGGCCCAGCGTTCGGAGGTTGTGGCCAGCGAGTTCGCCGACCTCGGTGATGGTGACCACAGAGCCACCGACCCGCAGCACGTCTCCTGGTTGAGGATCGCGCTGCGGGTGGTGGTGCGACACAGTGTGAATGACGCTTACCTCGGCCAGTTCGGTGGGGCACGGCTCTCCAAAGAAGATCACCACGCCCCCGTCAAACATTTCGGTGGCGTCCGTGCCGATGAACGTGACCTCGCTGCGGTAATAGGTAGTCATTACTGTCTCGCTTTTCTCTGCTGGTACTGGTGGTACTGGTGGTGAACGTGCTGGCTAGATCAGTGCGAAGCTTGCGCCCCAGGCAATCAAGACTGCCAGCGGCGAGGTGATTAGACGAGAGAAGAGCACAGCGGGTACGCCCACTGCAACCGTCTCTGGCTTAGCCTCTCCGAGGGCAAGGCCCACGGGAACGAAGTCGCAACCGACCTGACCGTTGATGGCGAACAGCGTCGGCAGCGCATACTGAACCGGCAACGCGCCTGCGGCAATCTGTGTACCCATGAGTACACCGACGACCTGAGCGATAGCCGCACCCGGTCCCAGGATGGGCGAGAGGAACGGCAGTCCCGTAATGACTCCGAGCAGAATCAAACCGACCGGGTTCGAGGCCAACGGGGTGACCGCTTGCGCGATCAGGTCCGAGAGTCCCGAGTAGGTGACGAAACCGATCAGCAGGCTGACATACGCCATGAAGGGCAGAATTGTTTGCAGCACCAGCTGAATGGTCTGGCGACCGGATGATAGCAGCGTGTTGATGATGTTTCCGATTACCGAACCGAAACGGGTCGC
>Ga0307487_1001448_pt1 | contig 16651 bp, 15 predicted proteins | sample CBIW12metaG_FD_203665 | JGI IMG/M metagenome (GOLD analysis project Ga0307487, IMG submission 203665) | Sea-ice brine microbial communities from Beaufort Sea near Barrow, Alaska, United States - CBIW 1.2 | ecosystem: Environmental > Aquatic > Marine > Coastal | place: USA: Alaska | collected... | reverse complement strand
ATATTAATTAATTTATTTCTATTTGGGGTAGAAATATTTATGTCATATCCGAAATTTAGATTATCGGGTTAATTTAAAACCTTTCAGTTCGCTGAAAGGTTTTTATTTTTTAAATACTTCACGCAAATGTAATCTTATAAGCATACTATGGGTTAAGAATAATTGTTGTGTTACTTGTAGCTTTACTTTTTCTATTGCTGATAATTTCTAAGTAGAAATAAATACACACCCCTTATCTACCATAACTAACTGCGCGTGGATCCTATGCTGTTTTTATAGCGTACGGGAAGTTAAGCGTAAAATAAAAACAGCATAGGGCGAATTGTACTTATCTCGATTGGGTTACAGGAAAAATTTACCATTTTAAAGGGGTTATGGAGGCCTTTACTGTAAAATTAGGACAATTTGCGGCAAGGTTAATTGTCATTACAAATCTTACTTTTTCCTTTCCAACCACTCGCAATAATTATTTTTAATTTCAGGATTTATAGAAAGATATAGCTGAAAACTTTCATTCTCCGATTCCATAACTATTCGGTAAACTTTAAACTTTTCGTTCTCTGCTGCTTTCGCGGTGTATCCAAAATATCCTAATAGTCCTAATGAAAATATTCCAAGTGTTCCGAAAAGTATCAACATATAATTCGGAATTATTCTGGCGTTTTTTAGCTTCTTTTCTATATCCTTGAAAATTTCATCTTTAAACCTGTTTCCTTCTTCCTGTTTCTCTAAGAAAATGTTCAAATTCTTTTCTAGTGCTTCTGTAGTAATGGGAATACTCAAATTAAAGAGTTGCTTTGAAAGCAGTTCAAGTTTTAAAATGTCAGCCTTAAAGTCCGCCATCTCATCAGTCATGAGCTCCATAATTTCGTCTAGTTTTTTCATCCTTTTAATTCTCTAAAATCCTATTCCCACATCTAAGCTTCTTTTAATTACTTGTTTCACTAATCCTTTGGCAATACTTGCTGCCATATTAGTGCTTAGTTGAACTGTTTTGTCCATTAATTTTAAACTGTTGGGTACTTCTTTCATCCTTGTGTATTCTGAATTTCTAGTGATTTCTCCAATGAGTTTGCCACCCGTCATAGATCGGTGAATGTCGCTTCCTTTTAAGTTGATGCCTTTATATTCAAATCGGAACCCTTGTAACTGATTTGATTTGTTGATACAGGGAATAACTTTTACCTGTCGCTCTATCATTTTATTAATGTATTCATCAAGTGATTTCGGTCTGGTTTCCAGTACCCGATCATTGATCTGTTTTATTGCCTGCCGCTGCGGATGTTGTTCCTTTAATTTTTCTTGTTGGACTTCCCGGACTCTGGTAAGCCCTAGCTCTTTTGCTACATTATCTGCAGCTAGCTGGCTTCTTTTGCCAATAAAACTGTCATTGTATGCTTTTCCATCAAAGCCAATTCGGTTGGTGTAAACATGAACGTGGGTGTGTGCTTTATCTCGGTGCACAAACCCAATAGATTGATTGTTTTGCAAATTCATTTCCTTTAAAAATCTTTTAGAGAGTTCTTCAAGATCTTTAATGCTCAGATTTCTTCCATCTTCAATAGTGGGGCTTAGTATAAAACTCAAGGTGTTATTGACACAACGCTCATTTTGAGACTGGATGATCTTAAACTCTTCCGTGATCTCCTCTGGAGTATCCCCGGCGAGATATTCCTTCAGTACCACTTCAGCATCCTTTTCTTGGTTCCACCCATAACCTATAGATGCTCCTGTTCTTGCTATGGAATGTCCTTTGCCAATCATTTTTTGAAATTTTTTAAATGAGATCTGATTTCTTCCGCTAAGTCCTTAACTTCTTTGGCAAGTTTTGGGTTCCCTTTTTTAAACATATTGCTGATTCGGCTAAAGTTGTTTTTATATTGAATCAGGTGCTGATAAGATTCCAACTGTTCTGGGGTAATCCGTTCCACTATATTTATTTTAAATGCTGTAGAACGCAGATATTCTGATAGGGAAATTCCTGCTTTGGCCGCTCTTTTTTTGAGCAACTTTTTCTCGTAGATCGAGCAGCGTATCTGGATGTATTCCCGTTTCATCTTTTCTTTTAAAAACTTTGCAACCTCCGGGCGCAAAGCAAGATTGTCATTACAATGACACATCTTGCTTTGCCTTTCAACTGAAATTCTCCGATAGGAGTTCACCATTTTTATTCAAAACATCATTCTTTCTAAAATGTATTTTTTTAAGGAATCAATACGTAGCTTTTCAGCGGTACTTTTCCCAGCTATTCGTTTTCATCAATCTTAAAATCTTCTGGAATAGATCTTTCCTGATCCAGGCACTATTGATTGGGGGTAAGCCAAAAAAGTTTCTGGACAGGCACAGTTAATTCATCAATTCCTCCGCCAGAAGATCTGATTTCACCCCTCAGGAGTTTTTTTGGCTTACTTCCAAATCCGCTTTTCAGACGAACCTCTTTTTCCTAAGATGCAGCTTTTGCGGAATCGTGGAAAATGGGGTGAGGACTTTTAGTACTTATCATTCCCGCCAACTTTTCCCTTCCCACTTAATGATATTGAATATTTCCGGCAACCGGTCTCCAATATGATTTCCATACCTGGCAGCGATCGCCGATGGGTTATCATTGGTAGTCACATAGGTTCTTAAGCTCCGGCGATGTCGCTCAAAGAGCAATTTCCCAATGATCTCTTCCCGGTTATAGGCTTTATCTTCTTTTCCAAGATCGTCCAGGTACAATTTTCCGCGGTAGTAATCCTCCAGTTTGAAATTGCTGGTACTGTCTTTTTGAGCTTCGTAATACCTGGTAAGCATATCAACTGTTGATATGCGCGGAAACCAAAGCTGGGTACTTCCGGTATGCTTGAAAATTGCTTTTCCAATTGTATGAATTGCATCAATAAGCGTGGATTTACCTACGCCGTAATCCCCATATACCAACAATCCTTTATTGAGTCCCGCCTTATTTTTGATCACTCCGTATTCATTAAAATCGGGCAGCTGTAAAAAATAGCGGAAAATGCTATAGATTATTTCCCGGTTTTCGCCTGTTATTTGAAATCCGGGGTTGTAACTGCGAAACAGCTTCCAAAAAACTTTTTTATCAATCATGGGACGATCTTCTGCCATTTTCTTTTTTGGTTGCTAAAATGATTTGGGAAGGTGTACTAATCATACTTTTGGATTTTATGCTGCACCATCAGGTCCATCGTTTTTATTTTCACGGGCTTTTTTCCCTGTGCGATCAATTGCCCTATTTTTTCCCGTAGCTTTTTCGTGTCCAGGATAATTCCTTTCCAAAATTCATCGGAACCGTTCAGCAGCTCATAGGCTAGCTGTAGTTGTTCCTCTGAAACGCCATCTTTTTCCAGCATGAGCCGAATTGGCCCTAAACAATTTTTGAAGCTTGCCACCTCTATTTTTTTTGTTGGCGCGCCTTTATTTTTTAAGTTTTTCAGAAAGAGCTCCTGAAATTTAAGTGCCCACTGATAATGGCCCAGGTAACTTTCCGGAATTTCAGATTTGTCAATTTTTAAAAATTCTTTTTTATCTAAAGTTTTAAGGTTTATTTGTTTTAATTGTTTAAGGTTTATTTGTTTATCTATACTCGCAATGCTTTGGACTTGCTTTGGGTACTGATTAGACACTGCTTTGGGTGGTGCGGTGGTGTTTTTTACCAAAGCAATGACATTGGCAGCGTACTGGTTTCTGCTTTTTTGAATCCACTTAATGAATTGCCAATCAACCAAATCTTGAAGCGCGCTGATATAGGTTTTATAATTCCTGATCCCCAGGGCTTCCATTGCCAGATCGGTGGGAAATCCAAATGCTTCTTTCCAACCCAACCGATTGCAACGCTCGATGGCAAAAAAGTAAATAGCGGTATGGACAGGTTTTACTTTATTGGGATGATTAAAGCTGAAATCAAACCACGCCCGAGAAAATTCGTAGCCGTTCATAGCGCTAAGGTTTTGGATTTCCCAGTAGCCAGGAATTCAGTTGCTTCTTGTCGAAATAAATCGACTTCCTCCTGGGTTTGGAATGGGGGATTTTTCCGGCGCAGGTAAGCTTATACATGTAGCTCCGGGAAATTCCGGTATACTCGCAGGCTTCTTCCAGGGTAAGAACATCCTTGTTTGCCACAAGCAGTTGTTCAATGCGCTTTAATCGATCTTCTAAATTTAAATCATTCATGAGTTCTGTTTTTTTACAAAGCCGGCAGGTTTGCTGGCCTCTGGTTATAGAAACAAATGACTGATTAAAATCCCTGGAAATCAATATGGTAACTGGTAATCACTGGTAATTACCTTATAAATGCTTCTTAATTAGCCGGGAGATCTCCAGTAGGTAAGGGGCTTTGTTGGTACGCCAGTTGGAGACATTCTTAGTGGACAAAGTTTGGGTGGTACCTGCTGAATTTTTAAGGATGAAATAATGATCCGCCAATTGTATCATTTGGTGGTTATCCAGGTTTTCAAATCCGTTCAGCAGGTGGCTTAAAAATTCCAATAGGGTTTGTCGGTTTACCTGTTTCGGCCTCTTAGGAGAAAGATCTTTCCATACCAGGCGATTCCTGCAGGGAACGGGTTTCAATAGAAGCAGCGACTGAAAACTTTGATACTTTCCGTGTAGATATTTCTCTGAGAATTCATTAAAAATACCACTGGCCTGAACCTGGGTTAGCGCAATGGAGGTAAGTTTTAAATGCTGGAATTTTTCCGATCCAGGGTCAACCAAGGTATAAACTTCCATGGTGTTTGAGCTGTTCCGGATCCTCTTTTGTTTAAAGATGAAATACATGGCTGAAATACAAAATAAAGCGGATACCAGGTATATTGGAGTAAAACCGATTTTAAACCACAGGGGATACTCCATGACCCAGACATACCATAGAAGTCCCGTCAAAAAGAAAAGACAGCAGGTAAAAAAGATTAGACCCAGTTGCGACTCAGTTTCCCGAAGCAGGTACTGATAAAACCCCAGGAGCTTTGCTCTTAGCTGAAGCGTAATAACCGCGAAACGTTCCAAAACCATAGTAATGTGCTTTCATTTATCTACTTAAAGATAACAAAAAGAAGGTGTAGATATTATTGAAAATTCAATTTTAGCTGAGATAAGTTTTCACGTAAAATGGTATGAATTGGTGCATTAATCGCCGATTGGGTTCAATGAAAATAGCAAATTGCATCAAAGCACACCAATCTGTATTTTAACACTTTTTCAATGATTTACTTTTTATATCCGGAGCGTTTTCCATTTTTGATTTTCAGGTTGAAAAAGGAAATAGGAGTAGAACTGATCATAACCTTGTCCGTTTTGATTTACTTCCCATAGAGCCGGCTGCTGTTACCATTTTTTGATATGCCATCAACCGGGAATTTAGAATTAGGATAGGCCGCCCGAAAATCCCGACTTTTGGGAAGGGTCGTCTACAAGGCCGGCTAATTTCTAAATTCCGGACCTTTGCTTTCTCAAAAAATGGTATATGGAGGGAATGGGTTAGGAAGGTGAATCAATTAACAAGGTGAAGTTCCAACCGGTCCCGGCAAGCAAAAAGCTTGAAAGGAGATCAGATCCGGCGGACTCAGGCAAAAAATTGCTTCCCGGAGTGGAGCGTTTCCGCTTTTTCTGCGGATTAGCGAAACGTAGGGGAGCAACTTTTTTGCCTGTGTCCAAGACCTTTTCGACGAAGCGCTTTCCCCGTAATACGGGACGTCTCTTTTTGGGAGTGACAAGTTAAAGGGGAATGTGCTGAGGAGTGGGGTAGTTCTAAATATGATTTTATTGGGGAAGCCGTTGGAAACTAATTTTATGGAATTCTAAAAATGTTTGATATTTCAGTGTTGTATTTAATCCTTAAAATATCAGGCGTATAGAATAATAAGAAATTTAATTGAAATAACGATCTCATAATAAGGTGGTCTTTGGTTCGAACCAAGTGGGACCACAGAATACGCTTTTAAACCCCTATAAACAGTACGTTTGTTGGAGTTTTTTATTTAAGGGACGGAATGAGGGGCGAAAATATTCCTTTATTTAACTTTATAAATGGGAATAAATTTGAAATGTTTAAATTCGCACTAATTGTTACTTATTTATTCTTTAAGCCCATAATTACAGTGGAAAATGAAATAACTTTCGGCGAAGGCCTAATTTTTAAATATGGTACTCTACAACATTTAGAAGATACATTAATTCATAATCGGTTGGGCTTTAGTAAGGTAGGAAGATTAAATGATCCGTTTGAAATTGCTCATAGATTAATGAATTCAGTATCTGAAGAAACTCATAAGAGGAAGAGAGAGTTTCTCAACAACACAGAGATTAGTTGTTTTAGTAAAACTCCTAATGAACCACTGATGTGGAGCCATTATTCTGATAAACATCACGGGGTATGTTATGTTTTTGATGAATATGAAGTGATCTTGTATGGTCTAACGGCTAATTTTGGTGATATTACTTATTCAAACCACATCCCAACTATCTATTATGATGAATATCAAGGTACTGATACAAATCTCAAAAGGGAATTAAACCGCGTATTATTTACAAAGTCATTGAATTGGGCTTATGAACAGGAATACCGGATTACTTTAAATCAAGGAGTAGAGAAAATTTTTAGGAGGAAAAGTTTAAAGGGTGTAATCTTAGGGTTTCGTGCTTCCATAGAATATGAAAAGAGAATTTTAGATATTGTTGAGAAAGCTAACAAAGATCAAGATGAGAAAATCAAAGTTTATTATGCCAATTTGAGTACAGAAAAATACACGATAGCCATAACGGAAAAACCAACTAGAATTGTGTCAGAAAATATCCGTCTTATTAATCCATTCAGCCCAAAATGATTATCTATATTAAAAAGCCAACGCCAGGAAAAACAAAAGAACTATTTTTAGCCAACGCTCGGAATGAACGAAAAAAAACTGAATGAATTTAGATACACAAAGCTTACAACCAATAATAAATTTCATCTGGACAGTAGCAGATGATGTACTCATAAATAAATTTCCTGAAAATAAATATCAAGACGTCATTTTACCAATGACCGTTTTGAGAAGATTGGATTTAGCTCTGGAAAACAGCAAAGATAAAGTCTTGAAAACTCATAACGAGTTTAAATCCAGAATGGATAACCTTGAAGGGCTTCTTACGAGCAAAGAACACGGTTCAGGATTAGCCTTTTACAACACTTCTCCATACACAATGAAAATGTTACTGGATGATCCAAAGAATATTGACAGTAACTTTTTAGATTACATAAACGGTTTTTCAGAGAATGTACAAGATATTATAACAAAATTTCGATTTAGAAATCAGTTAGATGTTTTTGAAGATACAGGAATTACTTTTTCACTAATCGAAAAATTTTGTAACCCTAAAGTTCAACTAAGTCCTGATAAAATATCACCTATGGCAATGGGGTATATGTTTGAGGATTTGCTCCGGCGATTCAACGAAAAAACAAATGCTGCTGCCGGACGCCACTTTACACCAAGAGAAATTATTGAATTAATGACCCATTTGGTGTATTTGCCCGTAAAAGACAAAATTCAAAACGGAACTTATTTAGTGTACGACCCTTGTGTGGGTTCTGGAGCAATGCTCACCCAATCTAAAAAGTACGCTACTGACCCAGACGGAGAAATAAAATCTAAAGCCACCTTTCATTTATACGGACAAGAAAATACGGGTGAAATGTATGCCACTTGTAAAAGTGATATGTTGCTAAAAGGAGAAGACCCAGACAAAATAAAATTTGGATCTACATTAAGCGAATACGGTTTTGAACCCAATTTAAAGTTCAACTTTATGCTCACCAACCCACCTTACGGGACAAGTTGGAAACAGGATATGGATAACCTGAATGTGGGTTCTGGTAAAAAAACAGAAATTAACGACAGACGTTTTAATCTTCCCATAAAAAACTTTAAAGGTGAACTTGAAGAAACCTGCTTGACTTCCCGAAGCAATGACGGACAGCTAATGTTTATGCTACATATGTTGTCTAAAATGAAAGACATAAAAGATGGCGGTAGCCGTATTGCTTCTGTACACAATGGCTCTGCCCTATTTACTGGAGATGCTGGAAGTGGTGAAAGTGGCATAAGGCAATATATTTTAGAAAACGATTTATTGGAATGTATCATACAATTGCCCAATGATATGTTTTACAATACAGGCATTTCTACCTATATCTGGATTTTAAGCAATGTTAAAGAAGCAAAACGCAAGGGAAAAGTGCAATTGATCAATGCTTCTTCAAAAGATGTTTTTACAAAAAAAATGAGAAAAGGTCTTGGTGATAAGAAAGTAGAATTGACATCAAGCCACATAGAGAAAATACAAGAAATCTTCTTTGCTTTTAAAGAAAGTGAATACAGTAAAATATTTGAAAACAAAGATTTTGGTTTTTATCAAATAACAGTACATCAACCTGAAAAAAATAAAAAAGGAACAATTGTAAAAGACAATAAGGGGAAACCAAAATCTAACAAAATCTTGAAAGATTCTGAAAATGTACCAATGAAAGAAAACATAGATTCCTATTTTAAACGTGAAGTAATCCCTTTTGCACAGGATGCTTGGTACGAAAAAAAGAAAATGAAAGTAGGATATGATATTGCTTTCAACAAATACTTTTATCAATATAATAAATTAAGAAACCTTGAAGATATTTCTAATGAAATATTTGCGCTAGAAGCTGAAACAGATGGTTTATTAAAAGAAATTATTGATTAAATGAAGTACTTAAAGGAATATCCAAAATATAAAGATTCCACAGTTGAATGGCTTAGAAATATTCCTAATCATTGGGAAATAGTTAAAGCCAAAAGAATTTTCGTTGAAGCTTCCATTAAAGGATTTCCAGATGAAGAACTTTTAGCTGCTACACAAAGTAAAGGTGTTATTCCCAAATCTTTATATGAAAAAACAACTGTTACAGCAACAAAAAATTTTGAAACACTAAAATTGGTAGAAAAGGGAGATTTTGTAATTAGTCTTAGGTCTTTTCAAGGAGGAATTGAATATGCACATTATAGAGGAATTATTAGTCCAGCTTATACAATTTTAAAACCGCAAGAAGGAGTCATTCATAAGTATTACAGATATCTATTAAAATCTAAAAGATATATCAGTGGACTTACACTTTTAGTAACTGGAATTAGAGAAGGTCAAAATATAGACACATCTAAATTTAAAGATTCATATCTACCTCTTCTACCAAAGCAAGAACAAACCACCATAGCCAACTTCCTCGACTACAAAACCGAAAAAATAAACCGTTTTATCAAAAAGAAAAAGCAGCTCATAAAACTTCTCAACGAGCAAAAAGCAGCCATCATCAATCAAGCCGTGACCAAAGGTTTAGACCCAAATACTAAAATGAAAGATTCTTGTATTGAGTGGTTGGGTGAAATTCCTGAACATTGGGAAATTATCAAACTTACTGGTGTATGTAGTTTCGTTAGAGGAAATTCAAGTTTTAAAAAAGATGAATTATTAAGTAATGGCAACTATGTTGCTTTGCAATATGGAAAGACATATAAGGTTGATGAAGTTGGTGAAAATTTTGAATTTTATGTTAATGATGAGTTTTATAAAGTTTCTCAAGTTGTAAATTATGGAGATGTTATTATCATTTCAACATCAGAAACAATTGAGGATTTAGGACATTCCGTTTTTTACAATAGAAATGATTTAGGTTTATTAGGAGGAGAACAGCTATTATTAAAACCAAATAGTGAAATGGTAGATGGAAAGTATTTATGTTATTCTTCAAAAGTATTCACAAAGGAACTTCAAAAGTATGCAACAGGTGTAAAAGTTTTTAGATTCAACATAAATGATTTAAAAACAATCTACACATCTATTCCACCTATTCAAGAACAAAAACAAATCGTCAAATACATAGAAACCGAATCTAATAAAATAGACAAAACCATTTCCACCATTGAAAAAGAAATCACTCTGGTAGAAGAATACAAAACAGCCTTAATAGCGGAGGCTGTAACCGGGAAAATAGATGTGCGGGATTTTAAACTGCCACAGGAAGAAACACCTTTGGCAATGGTAGCAGAAGAAGCTGCCCATTATAATAAATAGTAACAAAATGAGTACCTCCCAAAACATAGCATTAAAATTACAGGAGCTTTTAGCACAAGGTTTCGAGAACGAAGTTATTGAGTTTAAAGAAGCCAAAAACGGGTACGATTTTAATAAAATTGGCAAGTATTTTTCTGCCCTGAGTAATGAGGCTAATTTAAACAGGAAGGAAGTGGCTTGGTTGGTCTTTGGTATTAAAGATAATGACAAGTCTTTTGTAGATACAAAGTTTAGAACAAACCTGGCAGATCTACATAGCTTAAAACCAGAAATTGCTAACCACACGACCAACCGTATTACTTTCAGGGAAATTCATGTGGTAAACAATGCTAAAGGTCGTGTTTTACTATTTGAAATACCTGCTGCGCCACAAGGTCTTCCCATTGCTTTTAAAGGTCACTATTATGGTAGGGACGGAGAAGAATTACAACCTTTAAACCTTGAAGAATTAGAACGGATTCGCAGACAGGTTACTTCAGATGATTGGAGTATTGGCACTATCGAAACTGCTACCCTCGCCGATTTATCAAAAGAAGCCATTGAAAAGGCGCGGCAATCGTATAAAACTAAAAACCCAAAACTTGCAGCGGAAATAGATAGTTGGTCAGATAAAATATTCTTGAACAAAGCCAAAGTTACCATACAGGGAAAAATAACGAGAACCGCTATTCTACTTTTAGGAAAACCAGAATCTGAACATTTTTTGAACCCTGCTACCAGTAAAATCACTTGGATCTTAAAAGATAGGGACAACATAGAGAAAGATTACGAGCATTTTAGCTGTCCATTAATTTTAAGTACAGAAAAAGTCTATGCAAAAATCAGAAATCTAAAGTACAGATATATCCCAGATGGTACGCTTTTTCCGGAAGAAGTGGACCAATACGATCCGTATATCATAAGAGAAGCTTTAAACAATTGTATTGCCCACCAGGATTATACTTTAGGTGGAAGGATAACGGTGGTTGAAAACGAAGAAGGAAAACTGTTTTTTAGTAATGTTGGTGAGTTTATTCCAAAAAATGTTGAAGAAGTTGTCATTAGCGATGCCCCGGAACCAAAATATAGAAATCGGTTTTTGGCGGATGCCATGGTAAACCTTAACATGATTGATACTATTGGTAGTGGTATTAAGAAAATGTTCATGATACAAAAGCGCAAATATTTTCCCTTGCCAGACTATGATACTTCAGACAACAAAGTAAAAGTAACTATTACAGGCAAAGTGGTTGATATTAATTATGCCAGAAAATTAGCTACTGTAAGCGATTTGAGTCTAACCGATATTATTTCTCTGGATAAGGTTTCTAAAGGAAAGTCGTTAAGCGCTGTTGAAATAAGAGAATTAAAAAAGAAAGGACTTATTGAAGGCAGAAAACCTAATTTTCATATTGGTGCATCCGTTGCACGAGTTACTGGGGAAAAAGGAGATTATATTAAACAAAGAGGCATTGATGATGAATATTGTCAAAAGATAATTTTAGATTATCTAAAGCAATTTGGACAAGGCAAAAGAACTGATTTTGAGAATATACTTATGGTCAAGCTTCCAGATGTATTGGACGAGGCTCAAAAACAGAATAAGGTTAAAAACTTCTTACAAAAGTTAAGAAAGCAGGGTAAGATAACACTCAACGAGAATAGAGTTTGGGTTTTAGACGAAAGTTAGACGGGATTTAGACGAGATTTAGACGGGATTTAGACGAGATTTAGAAGAATTAACAAGGAAACAGCTGGCTTATAAGCATTTTACAAATAAATAATTTAAGCGAATTTTAGACGAAATTAGACCTCTTAGAATGAATAAAACTACCAATACCAAAGAAAATGGTTTTGAAAAACATATTGTTGACTATTTAGTTGATAGCAATAAATATGTAGAAAGAGAAAACACTGATTACGACAACATAAATTGTGTGGATGAAGATTTGTTGTTTCAATTTTTAGAAGACACCCAATCCAAAGCTTTAGAAAAACTAAAACGCTACCATAAAGACCTTTACAAACAAAAAATAGTAAAACGCCTTAATGACCAAATCAAACAAAAAGGCGTGATAGAAGTATTGCGTAAAGGCATTGTAGATGGCTTTACCGATACCAAGCTACGTTTACTTTATGATAAGCCCGTTTCACATTACAACACCGAAGCAAATGACCAGTACAAAGCCAATATTTTTTCGGCAATGCGCCAAGTGTATTTTTCGCCTCAAAATAAAAAATCATTAGATATTGTTACGTTTATTAATGGTTTGCCTATCATCAGTTTTGAACTTAAGAACGAACTTACCAAACAAAATGTAACATACGCTATAAAGCAATACAAAACAGACAGAGATCCAAACGAAGAAATTTTCCGTTTTGGTCGATTGGTAGTCAATTTTGCTGTAGATACAGAAGAAGTTTGGATGTGTACAGAATTAACAGGACAAAGTTCTTTTTTCTTGCCATTCAATAAAGGCTACAACAACGGAGCAGGTAATCCACCAAAAGAAGGTATTCGAACAGATTATTTGTGGAAAGAAATATTGACAAAAGATAGTTTAACCAATATCATTCAAAACTATTCTCAAATCATTTCCGAAGAGAAAGAATATTTAGACCCAAAAGGTAAAAAGAGGTTTAAGAAAGTAAAGAAACTCATTTTTCCAAGATTTCATCAATTAGCGGCAGTTAGAGATATTCTGGATGATGCCCAGGAAAATGGAGCTGGACAAAAATACTTAATTCAACATTCTGCGGGATCTGGGAAAAGTAATTCCATTTCTTGGCTTGCACATCAGTTAGTTGGTTTACACAACAAAGCAGGTGACCAAACCATTTTTGACACCGTAATTGTAGTTACCGACCGAAGGGTGCTTGATGCTCAAATTAGAAGTAATATTAAGCAATACCAACAAGTGAAAGGTGTTGTACAAGCTATTACAGAAGGAAGTAAGCAATTAAAAACAGCATTAGAAGAGAGTAAAAAAATTATCATTACCACCATTCAAAAGTTTCCTCACATAGTTGAAGAAATTGGTGATTTACCAGGAAATAATTTTGGAATCATCATAGACGAAGCACACAGTAGTTTAAGTGGTCAAATGGCTCGTAAACTCAATGAAACATTAGCCAAAGTTCCAGACGAAGAGGAACTACAAGCTGACCTTGAAAATTACGATGAAAACGAAAGTAATGAAGTAACTGGCGAAGATTTAATAAGAGCAATGGTAAAAGCTCGTAAACTATTGCCAAATGCCAGTTATTTTGCCTTTACAGCTACGCCAAAAAATAAGACGTTAGAACTCTTTGGTGTGGCATATCAAGAAAATGGTAAAACCAAGTTTAGGGCTTTTCATTTATATTCAATGAAGCAAGCTATTGAAGAAGGTTTTATAAAAGATGTGTTGCAGAATTATATCACCTATCAAAGTTATTATGCGTTACTCAAAAAAATAGAAGACGACCCGGAATACGACAAAAAGAAAGCACAAAAGAAACTAAAAATATACGTAGAAAGTCACGAACACGCCATTAAGAAAAAATCGATTTTAATGATCAACCAATTTCTGGAAAGTCTAAATAAAAAAGTTGGCGGTAAGGCAAAAGCTATGATGGTTACAAGTAGTCGTGCAAATGCAGTAAAATACAAAAAGGCATTTGACCAATATTTAAAAGACATCAATAGTCCATACAAATCTATTGTGGCATTTTCTGGAGAAATAGATGGACAAACCGAGGGCTCCTTAAACGGATTCCCGAGTGCTAAAATTCCAAATGAATTTGAAAAAGACGGAAATCGTTTTTTATTGGTTGCCAATAAATTTCAGACAGGATTTGACCAACCTTTACTGCATACAATGTTTGTCGATAAAAAGTTAGGTGGTGTAAATGCGGTGCAAACCTTATCACGCTTAAATAGAAGTCATCCACTAAAGAAAGATACTTTTGTTTTAGATTTCGCAAATACAGCAGAAGATATTGAGGAGTCATTTAAACCCTATTTTGAAACCACCATTTTAGGCGAAGCAACAGATCCAAACAAATTGTTTGACTTGCAGGATGCGTTAGACAATTATCAAGTTTACACAAGAGAACAAATACAAGAATTTTCAATTCGGATTTTAGACAATGTTCCTGTTGACCAATTACACGCTTTATTGGATGAATCGAGCGATATTTTTAGAAATGAATTAGAAGAAGAGCAACAAGCAGATTTTAGAGCAAAAGTTAAAACCTATGTTCGCTTGTATATTTTCCTTTCTCAAATAGTGGAATTTGAAAATGCCTATTTGGAAAGACTTTACATTTTCCTTAATCACTTGCAAAATAAATTAGGAGGTGAAACTTCTATAGATTTGGCACAAGGGATTTTAGATAGTATAGATATGGACAGTTACCGTTTACAACTGGAATCGACTACAAATGTTGTCTTGGAACAAGGAGAAGATTTAAAGCCAATACCAACCGAAATGCGTGGTGGTGCAACAGACCCGGAAATTGACAGACTTTCGAATATTCTTCAAACATTTAATGAACGTTATGGCACTGAATTTGAAGACACGGACAAAGTTCGAAAAATGGCAGTAGATATTGCAGAAGGTGTTTTGAATAACCAAGAAATGAAAAATTCAATGGAATATTCAGACGAACAGAATTCGAAAATAACAAACGACAAAGTTGTAGCTGATGAAATGTTAAAACATATAAATTCAAATTTCAATTTTTACAAACATTATTCAGACAACAAGGAATTTAAAGAAGATGTGAATAATATGATTTTTAGTCTGGTGAAAGAAATGTTGAGAACTGGACTTAGCGGAAATGCCAACCCTTAAAGTTATACACATTTGCAATTTGCATTAGCTGATATGAGCCTCTGCAATGGCAAAAAAGAAATTTTGAACAAAATTTCTTTTTTTATTTGAGTCGCTGAAAAATCCTTTCCTTTAGATTGTAATTCTAAACGAAACTTATTAGTTTCTGCTAACTTGATTAATAAAAGAAATACGTGCCCAGCTTCATGAGAATATCCTTATCCCTATCATAGATCTTGAATTGCTCCCCAAAGAGAAGTTTCCCTTTGACATTCAGATACTTCAGTATCCTGGAAAAATCATAGATCATATTTTTTCCGTCCAATTCTCCGATAGAATATTCTATGCTTCCTTCCTGAATTTTAGAGGGGTTCATCATAGTTCTTGTTTTTAATGGTTCTAACCCACATTGCAGCCCAAATGTTAAAAAACTATATTAAAGTGTTAAAAAAAAGGGTGTTTTAGAGGTAAATTATGGGGAAAAGCGTTGAAACGCCCTATTTTCGATTCGTTTTGATTTGTAGTACTCAGGGGGGTATTGATAATGAGCGTTCAATACTTGTACTTTGTAAAAGGTATTTCAAAGTTTCCATGCGATATAATTCTGAACTAAAAACCAGCTGTGGATATTACAGACTGGTAGAAAGTTATCGGAATTTTAAAGGGCGAATCTGTCATCGCACCATGTTGAATGTAGGCTTCCTCCATGATTTGAAAGCAGGAGACCTCAATAAAATTCAGAAACAACTAACGGATAAAGCCCAAACACATATTCCTGGTAATGGTATAGAAAAGTAAAACCAGGGTGGTTCCGGGCTTTGTTGACCCCCTGAAAATATAGCATGAGTTCCTCGTACCGGGGATTGTCAATGGTAGTGTGGGAAGGGAAAAGCACTTCTAAAGCCTGATTGTCAAAGGCCAACAATTCTTTAAAAGAATAGTCGCTGGCTTTGAACAAACGCATATAAGTATTTACCGTATTTCGGGAGATCCCAAGGGTGGCAGCTATTTTACGGTTGCTAAACCCATCGAGATGAAGGGAAATAATTTATTTTAAGTCCATTGGATCAAGTGTGTTGGCCATATCGCTTGTTTTTAAGCGACAAGGTATTATTTACTTGATCTTTCAAAGTGGCCGGTGAGCTGGGCCGAAACGTGTCACAAAACGAACCGAAACAACTGGCACAAATCGAACCGTTATGGGTTCACCCACACGAAAAAAGTGGCACAATTTGAACCGAAATGCCTGGCACTAACCGACCGAAACAACTGGCACAATTTGATCCGAGATATCCACCTCTTGATCCATTCATTAATGGTCGAGGGTGCAATCCCATATAGTTTACCTAGTTCATACTTAATATATTTCCCTGTACAAAGTTCGGATAAGATTTTAATTTGAATGGTTCGCTGTAACGTCTGGTTACTCTGTCATTTTTATACATAACTGTTTAGAATTATATAGCCTTATGTTAGGACGGGTCAAAATTGCCTACAACGGCAGTCTTTCTAAAAACCTAAGTTTACTGCCAATTATGGACTAAAATAAGCTTTTTAAACTTGGATTGGTATTAGGGCAGAAATTATGGTTTACGGGATCAATTAGGTATAATGCAATCAAAATAGGTTTGTAAGCCTGGATTAAGCTGTTACCGGAAAACAAATATGTACGGTTTTCGGCAAATAAGGATGTACTAAAAATGGAAAATAAGGATGTATGATTTTGAGTCCAATTTAGGTTAATTTTCTTTAGTAGCAAATATGGTTTTCCT
>Ga0307487_1001446_pt1 | contig 16669 bp, 19 predicted proteins | sample CBIW12metaG_FD_203665 | JGI IMG/M metagenome (GOLD analysis project Ga0307487, IMG submission 203665) | Sea-ice brine microbial communities from Beaufort Sea near Barrow, Alaska, United States - CBIW 1.2 | ecosystem: Environmental > Aquatic > Marine > Coastal | place: USA: Alaska | collected... | reverse complement strand
GCACTACGAACTCCCGGTAAGTACGCGGATAGTCATGTCCAGCCACCAGTGGACGGCGTATTATTGCTCCGGTTGCAGATATTCCCATTACTACATCTTGTGCCAAGAGGAGCTAACTGACCACCCATTTTTCTTTATTTTACGGTATAGCGTCGCTCGCGTTATGCCTAACTCGCGGGCAGCAGTGCTAACATTACTTGCGTGTTTCTTGAACGCCTCAATCACAGGCTCGCGCTCTGCATCCGCTAAAACGCCAACTTTTACAGCAGGCGGTTGTTCTGACCGAGGAAGCTCAGAGCAACGGAGCTCGGCTGACAAAGGTTTGTGCCTTACTGAACTTGAGCGTGCGCACCTATCAACGATGAAGTTCTGACTCTGCCGTCAGTGCGGATAGACGACCGCTGGCGCCCAGACCTGAACCTCACAATAAACTCTCAGAAGAGGAGCGCGAGGCGGCGCTGGCACTGTGCAATCAATCAGAATATCAAAGCTGCCCGCCTGCGTTTATCGTCGCCGATCAGCTGGATCAAGGCTGTTATTTAGCGTCGGAATCGACGCTCTATCGAGTGCTACATGAACACGACCAGGTACACCCCAGAGGTCGTCAAAAAGCGCCTGAACGTAAACGCATGAACGACACACAAGGCATCTGAAGCGAACTGTCTGCTCTCTTGGGATATCTCATGGCCACCAGGCCCGGCGCGAGGCACTTGGTTCTATCTGTACCTGATGATGGACGTTTACAGTCGCAAAATCGTTGGCCAGGAGGTTTATGAAAACGAAACCGACGAACTGGCCCGCGAGTTCATTGAAAAGCCTACTCGCGCGAGCATCTGGCGTCTCGCCCATTACCCGCTCGGATTCGCCGACTGAATACATGTCTGCGGTATCAAAGAAGTTGATGCCCGAATCCAGCGCCTGCCTGATAAAAGGGCGACTGGTCTGTTCGTCCAATACCTACTCACGCCATTAGGGCGAGTCGTAGGTCATGGTGCCAAGACAAAGTTGTGAGACTTTCATACCGGTGGTGCCGAGGCGGCGGTATTTCATATTTCTACTCCTTCATACCGATCATAAAACGGATTTTTGTTGGTTTGAATCCAGAGATACTGGCCGCAGTATTTTGGCATAATCGAAAAAGTAAGAAAATATTTAATTAACAAGCGTGGCAGCTAAACTTTTTAGTAGTATAATTACTTTGTTATTTTTAAAAAATCCTGATTTATATGCCAATTAATAACATGGTGAAATTTTGAGTTCTGCAATGAAAAAACCAAAAACAAAAAGTCAGACAATTGAGAGAGCATTTCTGATACTTGACGAACTAATGGATAGTGATAAGGATATCGCGACATTGGCCGCACGTTGTGACTTAACATACAGCACAGCTTATCGCATCATTAATTTCCTGTGTCAGCAGGGTTTTCTTCAGAAAAGTGATGGTAAAAAGTTCAAGCTCGGCTCAAAACTGATTCAGTTAGGGTTTCGTGCCTATGAAAGCACAAATCTAGTAAAGTCTGCTCGTCCATATCTTGAAAAACTTAATGAGATCACCCAAGACACAGTGCATTTGGCTGTAAACGAAGCACACGAAGTCGTTTATATGGACAAAATCAGCGGCAAGCGCTCGGTCAATATTAGTTCTAGAATTGGTGGTCGTAAAAAACTTCATAACACAGGAGTCGGTAAGTCATTACTATTGTTGAAGACACCGGGAGATTTAGCAGAAATTTATAAACAAGAACAGGGAACACCACAAGAGCAACAGGCTTTCTTAGACGCCATGGCGGCATACCGTCAAAAGGGCTACACGCTGGATATCGGCGAAGACAGCCCCAATATACGTTGCGTTGCAGCACCCATATTTTCTAAGAGTGATTGTATCGTGGCGGCAATAAGTGTATCCAGTGCAGCGGAGTACGTGAGTGATGAGCGAATTCTGGAGCTGATCGATACCGTACAAAAGACCTCTTGGGCTATCAGCAATGAGGTTTATGGATATCAAAAACCTTAAGACCTTCAAGGGACGCCCAAGTAAAAAGAACAGAACTTGACCATAAAAAAATTTCTTATTTTTTACTCTATTGATCAATCGAATATTTTTCCAGGATTCATCAGATTATTTGGATCCATAGCCATCTTTATATTTTTCATTAAACTAAGCTCTGCTTCTGAACGAGAATACTTCAACCATTTTTTCTTATGTAAACCAATACCATGTTCGGCTGACACTGAGCCTGAAAAAGCTTGGGTGATCAGATACACCTCGGTTTCGATGGCATTTTCAATAAGCTTCCCACCGTGAACCGGGCCTGCAACCAAATGCAGGTTACCGTCACCAATATGGCCAAAAAACAAAGTGGTCAACGTAGGAAACTGTTGCCTTAAACAGGTTTTAAGTTCGTCAGAAAACTTACCAATGTGTTCCAGACCTACGGACACATCAAAATTAATGGTTGGTGCATTGATAGAAAGAATTTCCGATACGCAGTCACGGAGTTGCCACAGCTCCGCCACCTCCCTTTCAGACTTGGCTAGCATAGCGTTCCTTACAATGTTGTTTTCTAAGGCCTGTTCTAAAAGCTGTTCGAAGCGTGGGTAATCTTGGTCAGGGTTGCTGCTTTGCACGTCATACAGCAAATAATACCGGTGACTAACATCGAACTGGTCAGTTCGCCTTAACGTTTTTAGTGCACATTGGTAGTAGTCTGGCCACATCACCTCGAAAGCACTGACCGTACCGGAAAAGGCAGATTGAGCCAGCTTTAAAAAGTTCAGTAGATCCGAATAGTTATCGAAAGCAACTAGTGCTGTATTGGCGCCACCCACACCAGGATGGAGTTTCAGAATTGCTCGAGTAATGATTCCTAAGGTCCCCTCGGTGCCAATGAATAACTGGCGCAGATCCAAGCCTGTATTGTTCTTTTTCATACTCTGTAGCAAGTTTAGAACCTGACCATCTGGCAGAACTACTTCGAGACCCAGCACGAGATCTCGCATGACACCATAACGGATGACTCGATTACCACCGGCATTTGTCGCAATATTACCACCGATTTGACAAGAGCCCCGAGCACCTAAATCTAAAGCAAACATCCAGTTTTCCGCTATTGCTCGCTCCTGTACAGTTTGAAGCAAAACTCCAGCCTGGACCTGGAGTGTTCCGCCTGCGGAATCCAGATGCTCGATTTGATTCATCTTCTCGAGTGACAGCAGCAAACAACCGTCAGAGGGCACAGCTCCGCCAGCCAGCCCGCTCAGACCTCCCTGAGGTACAACCGCCACGCCATGCCGGGAGCTAAGCTGCATTATCTTAGAAACTTCCTGAGTGCTGCGGGGTGTCACCAAACACATTGGCTGTCCTGCCGGCTCATCACTCCAATCATGCAGATGAGATAGTGGCACATCGTTGTGAAGATCTTTTTTATCTACACAGAGAACCAGTTCTGCAAGAAAAGCGGATTGATCAAAGTTCGGATTCATAGAGCTCCAACCTGTTTCTGTATTTAAGAACCCACAGCTTAACAATCTGCGTTTTTTTGATTGCTATGTGCTCTGTTGTTTTCTGGCTAGCGTGAGAGCTAAATCCTCAATCATGTCTTCCTGGCCACCTACTGTGCCACGTCGTCCAAGTTCAACAAGGATTTCACGAGCCGATACGCCATACTTCTGCTGGGCGCGCTGAGCAAATAATAAAAAGGAAGAGTAAACCCCGGCATAACCAAGTGTTAGGGAATCCCGATCAATGCGAATCTGTTGATCCATCATAGGTACAATAAGGTCTTCCGCTACATCCATGATCTTGAAAAGATCTACGCCACTGCTCACCCCCATTCTATCCAGAACGGCAACCATAACTTCCAGCGGTGTATTACCGGCACCTGCACCAAGACCAGCTACTGAGCCATCAATCCGCGCCGCTCCCGCCTCGATCGCAGCCAGAGAGTTAGCGATACTCATACCCAGATTGTGGTGACCATGGAAGCCAACTTCTACATCTGCAGGCAATTCTGCTCGCAATAAGCCAACGCGAGCAGTAACGTCATTTGGTAACATGTAACCCGCTGAGTCTGTGGCGTATATGCAATTAGCGCCGTAAGAAACCATTAACCTGGCCTGTTCTAAGATTTTTTCCGGGCTGGCCATATGAGCCATCATTAGAAAGCCGACGGTGTCCATATTCATCTTACGCGCCAGGCCGATATGCTGTTCGGAAACATCAGCCTCGCTGCAATGGGTGGCTACCCGAATGCAGGAAACACCACAATCGCGTGCCATTTTCAAGTGATCGACGGTACCGATGCCCGGTAATAATAAGGCTGAAATCCGGGCTTTCTTTATTTGAGGTATAACGGCGCGAAGATACTGCTCGTCGCTGTGGGCCGGGAACCCGTAGTTCACCGAGGCGCCACCGAGACCGTCACCGTGGGTAATTTCGATCATCGGCATGCCAGCTGCATCCATAGCTGTAGCTATATTTACCATTTCATCAATGCTGATCTGATGGCGTTTGGCATGCATGCCGTCGCGCAAGCTCATATCGTGTAAGGTGACGTGTTTACCGTTTAAGCTCATATATTTTCTCTCCTGTTATCCACGAGGCGGCAGATTGATAGTGCCGTCAGCAGCTTCTTCGGCGAACATCTCGGCTGTACGCAGTGCTGCGGCCGTCATGATGTCTAGGTTGCCAGCATATTTCGGAAGGAAATCACCCAGCCCTTCTATTTCCAAAAAGATGGATACCCGGTTCTCGTCGAAGATCGGGCCGTTGACCAGCCGGTATCCGGGGACGTACTTCTGCACTTCCTTCACCATGGCAAGGATCGATTCAGTAATCTTTTCCTGATCTGGCTTGCTCTCTGTAAGGCAGTGCACGGTGTCGCGCATCAGTTGGGGCGGTTCAGCCGGATTGATGATGATAATGGCCTTGCCTTCCTTTGCACCACCGACTTTCTCCACGGCACGGGAAGTTGTACGAGTGAATTCGTCAATGTTTTGACGGGTACCGGGACCAACGGAACGCGAGGACGCTGTGGCGATGATCTCGCCGTAGGCGACCGGCTGCACTCTAGATATCGCGGCTACCATTGGAATAGTGGCCTGACCACCACAGGTCACCATGTTGACATTCATCTCAAGGTTTCGGGCGTGGTCTGCCAGGTTAACCGGTGGCACGCAGAAGGGGCCGACAGCGGCGGGGGTCAAGTCAATCATAATGACACCCAATTCATTAAGTTTGCGGCTATTTTCTGGGTGTACATAGGCTGATGTTGCATCAAAAGCAATTCGAATATCGTCCTCGATTATATGAGGCAGAACGCCATCGACCCCAGTAGCGCAGGTTTTGATGCCGAGTTCTTCGGCTCGCTTAAGACCCTCAGAGGTTGGATCTATACCAACCATCCAGACAGGCTCGACCCACTCGGAGCGCTTCATTTTTATTAATAAGTCAGTGCCGATATTGCCGGGGCCAATGATCACAGCTTTTAGTTTTTTACTCATAATTTGCTCTCGTATGTCAGTCTCTAATCAGGTCGCCAAGACCCAGTGAAATCAAAGGTAGGTAAGTGATGAGCACCAGCGCAACTAGCATCACAACCAAGAAAGGCACAGCACTGCGCATGACTTTTTCCAGTGGTAGGGAGGCTACTCTCGATGCAACAAATAAATTGACGCCTACAGGAGGTGTGATCATTCCGATCGCCAAGTTGACAATCATAATGATGCCAAAATGGACCGGGTGGACACCGATACCGGTCGCAATTGGCAATAGGATGGGCGTCAGGATGATGATCGCCGCTAAGGTTTCCATGAAAGTACCGATTACCAGTAACAACAGATTGATCAGTAACAACAGTAATAACGGGTTGTTAATAGTTTCCATGGCGTAGTCAGCCAATTGAACCGGGATTCGCTCGATAGTAAGCACACGGCCAAAAATAGTGGCCGCGCCAACAATAATCATGATGGTGGCGGTAACCAGAGCCGACTCTGCAAGAATCCCATAGAGCAATTTCAGATTAAGCTCTTTATAGAGGAACAACCCGACGAGCAGGCCATAGAACACAGCGACCGCAGCGGCCTCCGTCGGTGTAAATACCCCACCATAGATTCCGCCGAGAATAATCACTGGTACCAGGAGCGCCCATTTGGCGTCATAGACCGTGGCCATGGCAGCACGAACCGTGGGTGTCGGCTCTTTAAGCCCTGCGTCTTCACGGCGACCAACAAACCATGCATAAGCTATCAGAAAAAGACCAATGAGCAGGCCCGGAATAATTCCGGCCAGAAACAGTTCAGTCACTGAAATATTGGCAGACGAGGCATAAATTATCATCGGAATACTGGGGGGAATAACGATTCCAAGGCTTCCCGACGAGGCGATCAGTCCGCTGGAGAACGCGGGGCGGTAACCACTTCGGCTCATTGCGGGCAGCAGAATAGCGCCGACAGCTGCAACGGTGGCGGGTCCCGAACCTGAGATGGCACCAAAAAACATGCAAGTGACAACTGCAATGACGGCCATGCCGCCATCAAACCGACCGAACAGTATCTTGCCAACCGCTAGCAGGCGCTCCGACAGTCCGCCGTGACTCATCAAATTCCCGGCCAGAATGAAAAACGGCACTGCCATTAGCGGAAACGAGTCAATAGAGGTGACCAGCCCTTGCGCCACATAACTGGAACTGACTTTTCCACTGAAAAGCAGGGCGACTGAAGACGCCAGACCCAATGAAATGGCGATCGGTACACTGATCATTAATAACAGGGTGAACAACCCAAACAGAATCAGTGCTGTCATACCGCTTGTCCTCCGCACTGGCGAATACACCGAACGTCATAGTAGATACATTGCAGCAGGCGCAGCGCCGTCATTGACAGACCCACTACCGGTGCCAGGTAGATATAGCCCATGCGAACACCTAACGAGGCGGATTGTTGGTTAAAGCGAAAGATCTTTTCGGACAGTGCCATGCCTTCTTTAACTACGAGTACGCAGAACATCAGAAATATAATATGAATCAGAATATTGAAGTGATGCGTAAACTTTTCGGGAAGTTTCTGGGATAAGGCTGTCACCCGAATATGAGCATTTTTTCTGACGGCATAACTTGTTCCAATCCAGGTCATCCAGATGAACAGGTACCTAGCTAGCTCTTCTGACCAGGTAATAGAAGAGCCAATTGCAAAACGCATAAATATCTGGGCGATAATCAGTGCTGACATTGCACTGATCAGCGCCACTAGCAGAATTTCTTCAAAGTATTGATCGAGGAATTTCATCGATGAGATCTCTTGTCGGGCAGGCCAAAGCCTGCCCGAAACTGGGATTATTGTGCTGCTTGAATAACCCGGTCACCAAAGTCTGCACCGACGATGTCTTTGATTTGATCGTAAACCGGCTTCATCTGCGAAGAGAAAGTACTTAGTTCTTCCGGGGTCAAGGTGGTGATGGTGACGCCCTTCAGAGATGCCGCGGCTTCACTATCTGCCTTTTGAGCAAGATCGCGCTGGTATACCTTAGCCTCTTGGAATATTTCGTTAAAAATAACCTTATCTTCTTTGCTCATACGAGAGTGCACTTCCGGGTTCATCAGAACAACAAAAGGCGAGTAGATATGGTTAGTCTTGCTAATGAATTTCTGTACTTCATCAAAACGCATGTCGCGAAACAGGTTAATCGGGCCTTCCTGAGCTTCAAAAGTCCCTTGCTGCAACGCAGTATAGAGTTCGTTAAAAGCAAGTGGTGCTGGATTGGCGCCCAGTTCCTGCCAAATCGCCAGGTGGATCTGATTTTCCATGGTGCGCATGCGCAAACCAGACAAATCATCTGCGGTGCGTATAACCCGGCTGTTGTTGGTCAACTGACGAAACCCATTTTCCCAGTAACCCAGACCTTCTATACCCACGCTTTCAAGACTGGCAAGAAGTTCCTGGCCAATATCGCCATCCAAAACTTTGTAAACCGAAGCGCGGTCCTTGAATAGGAAAGGCATGTCCAATGCAAAAAACTTTTTGTTAAAACTGGCTAGCGGCGCAGAAGAAACAAACACCATATCGATGTTACCGAGCTGGATACTTTCGATTAACTCCCGTTCCCCACCAAGCTGACCGTTCGGAAAGATCTCCATGCCAATGCGACCGTCAGTGCGAGCTCGCAACTCCAGATCCATCATTTCAAGAGCTTTGTGGCCAGTATTTGTAGTTGATGCCGCGTGGGCTGCTTTAATGGTCAACTCTGGTGCGGCCTGGGCTTGGGTCAGCCCAGCAACGAGCGTCAGGACTCCGGCGAGAGCCAGCTTTCCGCCAAATTGAAAAAAATTCATTGTGCTCACCTTATGTCGTTTATTTTGGTTTTTTTATCGGTTAACGCAGAATGAAAATAATACTAATGACACTATCAACTGTCAAATGAAGAACTTATTTTTCACTATGTGAAAGAAACTGTAGGTTCTACATTCAAGGAACCTCTGAATAACTTTCCAAAATCAGCAATAATACAGCTATCGCCAACCGCATATGATTCACAGCCGCCATGGATCAGCTGGCCTTCTCCGAAGCCGAGTACCAGAACAAAAGGTGCAAGACACGCCGCGAAATCTTTCTGGGACGGATGGACAAGCTGATTCCCTGGAAGCAGTTGGAGAAGAAGGTGGCTCGTTACTATCCCAAGGGCCAGAACGCTCGACCACTGTACCCGTTGTCTTCCATGCTGCAGGTTCACTGCATGCAACTCTTTTACGACCGGTCATCCTAATTGTCGCCGAACACCACGATCTGTTCAGCGAGAAAAGCCGCCAGGTCTGGGGCGTAAGCAGGGCATATCTGACTACCGCCGGTTTCGGCGCCGGGGCGATCGGTGGCGTTGGCATTGATGCTGTCACCCTGGGCACGTCACTGGGTGCGGGCGCATTGATTGGAGGCATAATAGGGGCAGCTGGCAGTTACTTTTATGGCGACCGTCTTGCGTTATCGGCACTGAAAGTCGGTCCGCTGCGGGGAGGATTGCAAACCGCGACATTCGGACCGGTCCAGGACAGTCAGTTCGGTTACATCATTCTTGGCCGGGCGATAGACCATTGGTGGCACATCAGTCACCGCAATCACGCTGGCAGGGCCTCCTTGACCTCGCACCGACTGAAAGCCACTGGTTGCACCACCTTGATCGTAACAGCCGCCATACCATCCAGAAGTGCTTTGACAAATGCCGCAAAAACAAGGAGCTGGACGAGAAATCCAGGCATGAACTCACGCTGGCAATCGGGGCTGCCCTGGATGCTTACGACCAATGGCGGTTAAATCCGGCATGACAGGAGAGTTTATACTGCTAGACTGGTTGTACAACTCACAAAGGGGATTACCATGAAAATTGTCAGAGTTCAGGACATTATCGGAACCGAGCGCGAAGTTAAAGGTGTGGAGTCACCGTGGGTCAGCCGTCGGTTGCTGCTCAAAAAGGAAGGCATGGGTTTTTCGTTTCATGAAACCATTATCCCGGCAGGTTCAGAGCACGAATTCTGGTACAAGAATCATCTTGAGGCTGTCTACTGTGTCTCCGGCAATGGCTCAATAACCGATCTGGAAACCGGCGAGACCCATCAGATTACTGATGGCACTCTGTATGCGCTGGACAAGCACGACAAGCATCAGCTCCACGGCGGCACCGAGGACATGCGTCTGATCTGCGCCTTCAATCCGCCGGTCACCGGACAAGAAACCCACGATGCTGACGGCGCTTACAGTCTGGTAGACGATGACTAAACCGGCGGCTCTGTTACCGCTGTTTTGATTGATCAGAGATCCGACCAGCCCGCTGCAAGCAGTCTCTGGATGGCAGCAGTGTTGTTGTGGCTGGCCGGGCTCTACCTTCGCATACCGCTACTCGTTGCCCCGGCTCTTGCACCGTTCATCGCCGATGAATTGATGCTGAGTCAAGCCCTTACGGGTGCCCTCACCACACTACCGGTGCTGATGCTTGCTGTTGGCTCCATGCCCGGCTCGCTTGCGATTTCCCGTTTTGGACCCCGTAACACTCTGGCCCTGTCACTGGTTATCGTTGCTCTCGGCTCCGCCAGTCGCGGTCTTGCGCCGGACATGTTTGTTTTAATGGCCGCCAGCGCTGTGATGGGCTTGGGCATTTCCATTCAGATTGATCAGAAGTTCAGATGCCAACTGCGGCCCGTGATCGTCGTACAGCATTGGCGCGAAGTGCAGCTGCAGGTCTGGTATCGGCTCCTCGGGCCGGGAGCGGATGAACCCGCCGGCCTCGGCGCCGTTGCTCGACAGTACGCCCCGCCGACCACTCAGGTATTGCGGCAGGCCCAACAGTCCCTTGAGCCAGTAGCTCGGATGCATCGAGATGCGTTGACTGCTGCGATCGCTGACGCGCACGAACACGTCGATATGGTCCTTGAGGTTCTGCCCGATGCCCTCCAACGCATGACGCAGTTATATGCCATATCTGGACAGTTCCTCCCACGGACCGATCCCGGACAGCATCAGCAGTTGCGGCGAGTTGAACGCGCCGCCGCAGAGCTTAACTTCGCGCCTGGCACGGACCTGCGTCAGCTCGGTCGTCATCCTGGTTAGCCGGCTTCTTTACCTTTTGGTGTCAGTTTGACCATCACCTCCGAATAACCCCGCACGAAGTTTGACTGCACCCGCTTGGGCTCTTCGACGACTTCGATGTTGTCAAAACGCTTGAGTATTTCTTCCCAGAGGATGCGCAGTTGCAGTTCAGCCAGACGGTTGCCCATGCAACGGTGAACACCGTAGCCAAATGACATATGGTTTCGCGCGTCCTTGCGATCAATAATAAATTGATCGGGATTGTCGAATTTGCGCTCGTCCCGGTTGCCCGAGGCATACCACATCACAACGCGATCACCCTTCTTGATGGTTTGGCCGCCCAGCTCAACATCCTGCTTTGCAATTCGGCGCATGTAGGCCAGCGGCGTTTGCCAGCGGATGATTTCCGATACCATGTTCGGAATCAATTCCGGATTTGCCTTCAGTTTTTTGAATTCTTTCGGGAACTCGTTCATGGCCACCAGGCCGCCACTCATTGAGTTGCGAGTGGTATCATTGCCGCCAACGATGAGCAGCGTCAGATTGCCGATAAACTCCATCGGGCGATTGATCAGATCTTTCGTGTCTTCGTTGCTCTGTAGCAGGCTGATCAAATCGAAACCGGGCTCTTCGCCTGCCGCGCGGCGCGCCTCCTTATCCCGCCAAAGCTTGGAGAAAGACCAGGCCATGTCTGCCGCGTCGTCAAACATGATCTCTTCATCGGCAAACTCGCCGCCGGTCGCCGAGGCTGCACCGGCCATTCGATCCGACCACTCAACCAGCTTTTGACGTTCCTCGTAAGGAAAATCCAGAAGGGTTGCGAGCATGCGGCCGGTCAGTTCCTTCGATACCGTGGGCACCCAGTTAAAGGGCTTGTCCAGAGGCAGGCTGTCAAGCACATCGCCGGTGCGCGATCGGATCAGGCCCTCCATTTCCTTCAGGTTCTTCGGTGCCACCACTCCCTGCACCGAGCTGCGCTGCACATCGTGTTTTGGCGGATCCATCGCTATGAACATTTCCACCGACAGCCCCTCCGGGGGGGCACCCAGAATGATTTGCGGCTCGGCGGAAAACAGGTCATGACTCTTATCCACGAACATGATGTCTTCAAAGCGAGTCACCGACCAGAAAGGGCCGAAGGGGCTGTTCTTCTGGTAATGGACCGGAGCCTCATCACGCAACCGTTTGAAATAGGCGCGCCACTGACCCTGCCGATATAAAAAAGGATTGCTGACATCGATGTCCTCAAGGGCCAGCGTGTCAACGTCCGGGATGGCTGATTCAACAAATTCGGGCACCGGCCGGCGTGGGCCGAAGGTCTTCTTCTTGGCGCCCATTAACAGTTTCAGCCCCTGAATTTGCCTGTGCATCGGCACCAACCTGGAGGTAGCATTAATCACTCGGGACTGAATGTCGTCAAATGTTTTGGACAATGTTGGCATGCGTCCTCCTATGTTCACATCTGGAACTCGGGTAAATGCACGGTTATGCCGTCCATCGCGTCAGTCACTATCACCTGACAGCCCAGGCGCGAAGTGCTCGTCCGCTCCGGTGTCATTGACAGCATTTGCTCTTCCTCATCACCAGGCGTACCTGTCTTGCTGAACCAATCCTCCGAGACGATGACGTGGCAGGTACCACAAGCACACTCTCCCCCGCAGTCACCGTCAATACCGGGAATTGCGTTGTCAACGGCAATTTGCATTACCGAGGAACCAGCTTCGAATTCTGCGACATGTTCAGTTTGATCATGTTCGATGAAAATAACCTTGCCCAACATTGCTCTCCTACCAGTGGTGTTCAGTATTGGCTGTCTGACAGTAAACCTGTCAGGTCATTTCTTGACAACCATGGGTCATTTTAAGCCACAATGACGGTAATTCACGATGGGGAAGATCAATGATGACGACGCAGAAGACGGGTGGTTTGCAAAAACCCGGATCCGACATTCCATCGAATTATTCACGGCTAATTGCCCGTGAGCTGGATTTAACCGCCAAACAACTGCCACGTCTGCTGCAGGGTACTGGACTGGGAATTACGCAATTTCTGACCGAGGATGGCTTGCTTACGGTCGCGCAGCAGGTGCGGATTCTGCGCAACGCTCTGGAGCTGTCCGGCCAGCCGGAGTTAGGGTTACGGCTCGGCAAGCGGCTGACCCCGGCAACCCACGGAGCGATGGGGTTTGTGGCCTACAGCAGCCCCGACCTCCTCACTGCACTGCAGGCGATTCATACATTCCTGCCCACGCGCGCGAGCTTCATCCAACTGCATTTGCGGCAAGTCGACGAGCGCCTGGAATGTATTCTGGACTTCCAGGAGTCGCTGGACGATGACATACAACGGTGCCTCTCGGATGCGATGGTCAAGGCACTTTTGGAGTTTGGCGAGTTTATGGTTGGCCGCCCTTTGCATGAGGCCGAAATATGCTTTGCCCATCCGAAGCCCAAGTACCACGCGATGTATTCGGACTTTTTGTCCGGGCAGATTCACTTTGATTGCAACCAGTTAAAACTCACGTTGCCGACGGCGTTGTGCCGGGAACCGAATGCCTCCGCCAATCATGAAAACTATCGTCTGGCCTTGCAGCAGTGTGAATCCATGCTTGCGCAACTTCAGTCTGATAAACCGACCTATCGGACCCGCCTGAAGAAGATGATGTTGTCCCGACCGCCCGGAACGCTCAGTGAAGACGAAGCGGCGGCCTCTTTATTCATGAGCAAACGCACTCTGGCACGCAAACTCAAGCACGAAGGCAGCAGTTTCCGAAAAATTCGCGACGAGATTCTGTCCCAGCAGGCAGCGAGCTACTTGCGCGACAGCCAATTGTCCATCGAGGCCATTGCCGCGTTGATGAACTATCACGACAGTGCCAATTTCAGGCGCGCCTTCAAGCGCTGGTTTGGCCAGCCACCGGAGCGATTCAGGCTAAATGTCAGAGCACAAACCCTGCATCCACCTGATGGGTGATCTTAAAAAGCCGCCACTTGCGCTTGTATAGCCGGCGCCTATGTTTGCGCACTTTTATTGATCACACCGTCCATAGCGATCTGCCAAATCAAATCACCAATGGCGTCGAGTGAATGGGCCCCGTTCGGGTCGAACCAGGTTGCAACCCAGTTGAGCGCCCCAAGGCCGATCAGGCGAAGCAAACGGCCGTCAACATTCTTCCGGACCACGCCCTGCGCAATCATTGTTTCGAGGATATCGGCCCACAGGGACTCGTACTGGTCACGCAGTTCGATGATGTCCTCGCGAGCCTCCGGGCCCAGCGCTCGCCATTCAAACAACAGCACGTAAACCGCGTCCGAATCTACCAACAGGGCTCGCAGATGCGCGTTGATACAAAGACGCAATCGTTCAACCGGGTCATCCGAGCTGGCGTAAGCCGACTCGACCTCTGCGGTAACCAGGTCGACTCCCCGGCGCATCAGCTCGACAAGCAGCGCTTCCTTGGTGCTGTAACGATAATACAGACTCCCGGGTAGCATATTGCAGGCCTCGGCAATCTCCTTGAGCGAGGTCCTTTCGAACCCTTTCTCACGAAAAAGCCTGGCTGCGTTAGACAAAACGTTGCCCTGATCGCCCAGTTTGCTTGCAGGAGTAATCTGTCTGTTAACCATGGCTTATGTATCTCCTCAGCAAGCCAGTTTATTATTCATCAGAGCGGCCACCACCAGACTCGTTGCACTGATCGTACGCCATTACGCAGGTGGCGTGCCATTTGCCCGCAACATCGCCTTGACTTTTGGTTGGTTAACCAACCAAAATCCAGCAACAATGATATTGAGAAGAAAATGACATGGCAATGACCTATGAAAAACATCTGTTTCCCATCACTTCCGCCCCTGTGCGAAATGCAAGCCAGGCTGCGCAGATCTGATGACAGAGTCGAACAGAGTTCAGCACAGTGACGCTGTGACGACGGCGTGGCAGTTCACCGAACAGGTTCCTCACGGCAGGGATCTGGGTATGCAGGTTGTCTCTGTGAACGGGAACCAGGTATGCATGCGCCTGACCCCTCAGCCGTGGATGTTCGCCGAAGATAATACCGAAGAAATCTGCACCAGCGTGCTCTACTCGCTGGCAGACTCGGCCAGTGGACTGGCGGTATTCGCAGAGGCTCGGGAGTTGTCGCCCATTGCGACGCTGGATTTACGCATGGATTATTTGCGGTCTGCCAGCGGCGACCGTGCCCTGTTAGCGGTGGCTACCTGTCGACATTTAACGGACGAGGTCGCGTTCATTCATTGTAACATCCTCAGCGAGGGCAATCGTGAGCTGCTAGCGACAGCAAACGCCACCTTCATGCGTAACACCCAGGGCCAGCAATTCCATGCAGGTGGACGAGGAAAGGAGAGCGCATGAGCACGACTGGCGATTCGGCACAACAAATCTCAGGCGCTGCGGAAAGTGGGAAAGAATGTGCCGACTGGCAGGCCCTGCTGGAGCGCACTCCCTACGCACGGCATCTTGGGCTTGAGGTTCAACGCGACGATGCAGGTCTAGTGGTTCATATGCCTTGTCGTGAGGCGCTGATTGGCAACTTCATGCTACCCGCCCTCCATGGCGGAGTTCTTGGTGCCCTGATCGAACTCACCGGGCGGGTTGCTGCGCAAAGCCAGGATACAGAGACACGTTGCCCACGCATTCTCGACAGCCACATCAATTACCTCCGCTCCGCGCAGGCCCGATCGACTTTCGCCAGCGCCGAGATCGTTCGGCAAGGCAGGCGGACCAGCCTGGTCCAGGTGACCTGCTGGCAAGGCGAGAAGAGCAAACCGATCGCCAGCGGTCAGGTTCAGTTGTTGCTCCCGACAATGGCCGCCAAACAGGCAGATCTTCATGAACAATAAGCACAACAAACCTGAACGCGACGAATTCCAGGCGCCGGATGGCCAGGAGATCGCACTGTGGCGTTGGCCGCAATCCAAAGCGCGCCCCACGCTGCACTGGGCGCATGCCACGGGTTTCCATGGCCGCCTGTTGTGGGATGGTAATAAAGTTGGTAACAACAGGAAGCGGCCATTATTGGCGGTGTGAAATACGCCTCGAAAATGTCCGCTTCTGGTGCCGCTTACAGCTCCGACAGAATAACGCAGTCTCGTGACCGGAAGCGGCAATCGCGTTTGCATTGTTGACCGAATAATCAAGCCGCTGAGTAACAGCCTCCTTTCGCTCCCGCCATTCCTGTTCGGCTTTCTGATACTTCTCATCTTCCGGAAACATATCGCCTAGCAACGCCTGTAACGTCGCTCTTCCTCTTTCCGCCCGAACCGCGTTGACCTTGACCTGCTTTTGCTCTTTTTCATGAGCTGCCCAGATTTCAGCCGCTGAAGCCAGAATCCGGAACGTCTTGGCCTGGCGCTCCTCCGCAAGCACACCACGCTTACACAGTTTCTTGAGGTACGACAAAACTACCGCGTACGGCGACCGAATAGCGCGATTCTCGGTAGGGGTCAAAAACCATACTCCACGGAGCTCGTAGTCCTTTCGTTGATTGTAGGGCTGCTTCAGGTGGGCCTGTTTGAGCTGACTCAGTTTCAGCGCCCACTCACGAACCCCGGCGGCTTTTTCTGCATAAGCCAGTGCCTGGGCCACCGAGAAGATATAGCCCGGTTCCTTCTTCAGGATCAGAGACTCAAACACCGCGCTTTGCCACAGCCGCCTATCTTCCTTGAACACCCAATCCTGGTGAACAGTGATGTCCATGAACGTCGGCCATTTCCCAGGCTCGAAGTCCAAGAGCTGTGCAATCTGATCCAGTTGGGGCTTTGCTCGTTCGGCTAACCGATCGCCCATTGTCAGCCAGCCCATAGACTCCACTTGCTCCAGGTTTCTCAAGGCAATCTCGAACGGCGCCCGGGCTTCCTTTTCTTTTCGAATCAGGGCCTGTTTGCGTTCCTCCTTTTGCTGCGCAGCACGCTCCTTCTTGCGCTTGGCCGCCTCTTTGTTCGGCGACAATTAGGATGACCGGTCGCATTGACTCATTAATAAACTAACTAACTGAATGCCGTTGACTCACCTAAAATCAAACTACCGTCTGTAATTTTGGGGTGAGTAATGGAACAGATAATGAGCCTCTCAGCTCGGCGAGAAA
>Ga0307487_1001445_pt1 | contig 16672 bp, 12 predicted proteins | sample CBIW12metaG_FD_203665 | JGI IMG/M metagenome (GOLD analysis project Ga0307487, IMG submission 203665) | Sea-ice brine microbial communities from Beaufort Sea near Barrow, Alaska, United States - CBIW 1.2 | ecosystem: Environmental > Aquatic > Marine > Coastal | place: USA: Alaska | collected... | reverse complement strand
TATAATATCAGATAGTATTGGTAGACCTTCTTTATTATTTAATCCGCCCTTAGCAAAGTATATTGATAATAATCAAATTCGTGCGAACTATGTAAAAGGAAGTTCCTTTAAACAAATAGTCCTTGGGGGTGTGGATGATACCGTAGACCCTAAAGAGACTTTAAACTTTCTGGCTAATCACATTCAAAAAGAAGAGTTGGATATCCATATAGATCCCAGCTTAGGCCATAGAATTCCAACGGAGCTTTTTGAGGCTCAAGCAAAGATATTCTTCTCTAAACTTTGTTATTAAACCTAATTTATGTCTGTACGCCAAACTATTAAACGCCATTATAAAATTATTTCCTGTCTAAAAAGAAGACCCATGAGTTTTGAGGAACTTCAGGATGATATGCTCCTTGATCCCGATTCTATTGAAGACCAACTAATAAAATCGCAACGAACCTTACAACGAGACATCATAGATATCGAAACTATCTACGGAATTGAAATTGTAGCCGACAGAAGCTCCGGTAAATATTATATTAATGAAAACACTGAAAACACCCATTCTCAACGTCTCCGGGAGAATTTCGACTTGATAAATGCGATTCGACTAACCGAAAGATTTGGAGGTAATTTAGTGTTTGAAGACAGGAAACCCTTAGGCACTCAGCATATGAGCGGGTTACTTCATGCAATTCAGAACCGGCTGGAAGTGAAATTCACGTATCTTAAATTCTATGATGATTCTATAAGTGAACGAAGATTAAAACCGATTGCATTAAAGGAAGCTCGAAACCGTTGGTATCTAATTGCAGAAGACATGAAGGATACTATTGTAAAGAATTTTTCTCTCGATAGGATTTCAAATTTTGTCATTACAGAATCCAAATTCAGACCTCATAAAGAATATGATATTGTTGAGGAGTTCAATCACAGTTTCGGAATAATTAACGGTACCAATGAGGAGCCGGAAAAGATCGTTTTAGCTTTCTCTCCCAGAGAAGGGCGATATGTGAAATCTCTTCCTTTACACCACAGTCAGCAGTTGTTAACAGAAAATAAAAAGGAGATCCAATTCTCTTATTTTCTTAAACCCACTTATGATTTTAAGATGGAACTCCTATCCTATGGGAACCAGGTCGAGGTAATAGAACCAGATACTTTGCGGAAGAGTATTAAGAAAAAACTTAAGGATGCAATAGATCTATATTAAGGTGTAATTTGATCCTAATATTTCATTGCGTCAGGTCTTGACGTAAGTAACTCATTTATTTGCAATGAAATAAAAGTTCAGAATATTAAAGCTGAAATCTAAAAAGCATATATTTATAAATGCTTTTATTTCCTACCTCTACTCTAAGATTTAAAATTAATTAATCTAATCGGCATCTACTTTGAAAAACCCTCGCCTCCTCACCAAATCCCGTTTTAAACTTGCCTTGGATTGCCCAACAAAGCTCTTCTATACCCGTAAGAGTGAGTACGAGAATCAGAGTGATACGGATTCATTTCTTGAAGGTTTGGCACAGGGTGGGTTTCAGGTAGAGGAACTAGCTAGAATGGAGCAGCCAGATGGTGTTGCCATTACAGGAGACGACTATAACTACCAAATAGTAGCAAACAGGACTCAGGAGCTTTTAAAGCAAGAAAACGTCTGCATTTTTGAACCTGCTTTTTTAATTGATGGACTTTTCATCCGGGTAGATATTTTGGTTAAAAAAGGAAATCAAATACAACTAATAGAAGTTAAGGCGAAGTCTATTTCTAGCTCTTCTCATAACTCCTTTATAAAATCCACCGGCTCTTTTGGAGGTTGGGATAGCAATCTTTATGATATCGCTTTTCAAAAATACGTGATGCAGTTATGTTATCCGGAATGGGAGATCTCTGCTTCCTTAAAGTTGGTAGACAAAGATGCCACCACTAGTGTTGATGGCTTGCATACTTGTTTTAAAATAGTTTCAAATTCCGACCTAAGAACTGGAATTGAAAAGAAAGATGGTTTAACCAAAGAAGATTTGGGAGATACTATTTTATGTTCTATAAATGTCAATGAAGAAATAGATTTAATCCTAACTCAAAACCCGGCAGATGAAACCAGATCCTTCCCAGAATTGGTGAATTATTTTAGGGAGCATTATCAGACTGACTCTAAAATATTTACTGAAATTGGTTCCCATTGTAAAGCATGTGAGTTCAAGGAAGATAATCCAACAGCAGAAGAAAAGAGTGGTTTTCACGAATGCTGGACATCTCAACTGCAACTAACTGTTTCCGATATTAATCAGCCAAAAGTATACGATGTATGGTACAATCCTGCTAGAAGAGCATTGGAGGAAGGGAAATTCTTTATGCACGAATTATCAGAGAACGATCTCAACATTCGCCCGGAAGCTGGAAAACTAAGCAGATCTGAACGGCAATGGCTGCAAATTGAAAAAACGATAAACAAAGATCAATCTCCTCATTTCGACCTGGAAAATTTGCAGGAGGAACTGGCATCCTGGGAATTCCCTCTCAACTTTATAGATTTTGAAACCACTGCCGTAGCAATCCCATTTATGGCTGGTATGCATCCATATGAACAGTTGGCTTTTCAATTCAGTCATCATATCGTTTTTGAAGATGGTCGCCTAGAGCATTATAATGAATATCTGAATACAGAAATTGGCGTATTTCCCAATTTCGATTTTATAAGGGCATTAAAAGATTCCCTTTCTGTTAATGAAGGAAGCATTTTTAGATATCACAATCATGAGAACACTATTGTGAATGTGATCTATGACCAGTTACGAAGTTCTGATGAACCGGATAAACAAGAGCTTTTGGGATTTATTGAAACCATCAGTCATAATACCGGCAGAAATGCAAAATCCTGGGGTGGAGAAAGGGACATGATAGATCTCCAAAAAACGGTAGTGAATTACTATTACGACCCGGTAACCAATGGCTCTAATTCCATCAAAGCGATTCTTCCGGCGGTGCTACATTCCAGCGCTTATCTGCAGGAGAAATATCAACAGCAAGTAGCCAGTTTAAACCTTACGAGTAAAAACTTTGATAATTCCCATGTGTTTCTGAAAATGGAGAATGGAATGCCAATAAGTCCATACAAGGCCCTACCCCCTATTTTCGAAGGTTGGGATTATGAGCAACTAGAGGAAGTAGCGAGTAACCTTTCGGAAATTAAAGATGGAGGTGCCGCTCTTTTTGCCTATGCAAAATTGCAATTCCCTGAAGTTAAACCAGAGGAACGAGCTGCCATAAATAATGGATTGCTACGCTATTGCGAGCTGGACACCCTGGCAATGGTGATGATCTATGAATATTTTAGAGAAGTGTGTAAATAAACAATGAAACAGATTGAAGAACTATTATTGAAACTTGAAAGCATATTAGAAAGTGATGATTTTAATTACGAGAGGGATGATGATATGTTACAAGATCTTCATAATCAAATTGAGGGTAGGTTTAGCCACGAATGGGAACATGCAAGTACAGATGAATATTTTAGGGAGCTGGACAGACTTAACGCAAAATTCGAAAGTTTAAATAAAAAATGGGAAACTCCGGAGGAGCAGAGAAACTCAATAATGAATATGATGTTTCCTGATGAGGATAGCATGGAAGGATTTGATATGGATGATTTTTTTGGATTAAATTAAGAGTTGCTTTTTTTTGACAGAATTGGAAGTCCAATTCCTAACTTATTAATATTAAGGTAATTTTTACATTCCACTTTTTGTGTCAAATCAATTCTCCCATGAACCTCTTTCTCTAAGTCTGGATAAACAATTAAACATTCAGGAACAACATTATCATCAATTTCGAACTTATTCCTTATATCTTTTAGCCTAGCATAACCGCTGATTTGTCTTAGGTCAGAATTCATTTTTTCATTCCAATCAAACTTAAACCATGGTTTATATTTTGTGTCACATATAATTGTATTATTCCCTTTTCCAATAACAAAATCAAGTTCATTTCCACCTAGAGCTGCCTCTTGAAACTTCACAGACTGCCCATAATCTTTCCTCAATAATCCCAAGACATAAATTTCAAATAATTTACTCATATCTATCCAGAATGGTGGGGTTTTACGAATTTCTATTTCAGAAGAGTTTGCTGTAATATTGTTTCCAAAACGTTTTAATATCTTCTGAGCAAGATTTATGGCTTTTGAGTATTCTTTGTAGAAAGTATTAGATTTAACTTTTTTCAATTCATTGTAGTGAAATCTAGAAGAAACACTTGAAAATGAAGGGTTTATAAAATTATATGTATCGAGAAGATTATTTCCGCTAAGTATTTTTGAATGAGAATCTAGGTAGGGTTTAATGAAAGTTAATGTCTTTTTTAAGAATCTATTTTCAATACCATTGAAGCCAAATTCTTCATACGAACATATCGTGTCCAATAATTTATTTTTGAAGTGATTTTGCTTAATAGTTTTACCTATTAATATCTTCCCTCGCACCCTACTATTTAAATTTTGTTCCACCTTATAATAAGATTTCTTTAATCCTTTCTTAACTATAGATTTTAATACTCCTAAAAATTGAATCACAAGAAAAGGAGTCAAGATGTCATTTTGGTGTTTGATTTTAATTTCTGGTTTATCCCATTTAATAATAAAGAGCTCGTCAATATCTTCATATAGTTCTGGATTTTGAACACTTTCAAAAAGCATTTTTAGATAATCAACCTCATAGCTTTTTTTATTATCGTAACTATTTAATTTAGGCGAGATATATATTGAAGTACCTGTATTTCCAATATGATCTAATCCAATATAATAGTCAGTTTTAAGAAAACCTTTCTTTGGGGAGTTTGTACTATGAATTTTAAAGCAAATTCCATCTGATTTAGATTTAGGGAATACTTCATTGTAAACCCATGATTTACTGAAGAAATTTTCAGGTAATTCTATTTCTTCTTCGTAATGTTCACCTACAGAAATCAGATTTAATTCATTACAATACATTTTGCTCTATTTCAATTAATATATCTTCAGCTTTTTTGAGCAAAATCCCATCCTTAATATACTCTGAAAGAATCGGAAGAATTTCATATTTAAATTTGTCTTTTAGCTCGTTCTTATTTTTAACCATAAAATAGCTATGCCCTAATTGTACATCTTTTCGGTCAAAATCTGTAGCCAATACTCCATCCATAAACAATGCTTTCACTTCATTGAAAAGCTTTTTTGCATCTGGGTCTTTTATTACCTCCTCATTTGGTAGTATATCCACAAAAGAAAATCGTCTTCTAATTGCATAATCGATATGGCCAACACTTCGATCAGCTGTATTCATTGTTCCTATTATGTAAATATTAGGTGGAACTATTAAAGATCGTGAGCCTTTATATTTATACATACCATTTACTGGAACTCCTCGATATTCAAGAGCATATATTAATTCGCCTAAAACAGATGGCAAATTTGCCCTATTGATTTCGTCAATAATAAGAACAAATTTCTTTTCTTGTATTATAGCCTGCTTATCTTCACCTTTATTTGTCAAGTATTCTTCAGGCTTTTGATCCTCTTTTAGTTCATTGGTCCCTTTTTGACTATTATCATAATTTCTATTTGCTCTTTCTATAAGATCACCAAAAACCTTATTCTTAGTTTTGTAACTAATTTGACCATCATTAGTTTCCACATTTATCCCCCTAACAAAGTCCTCATATGTATATGAAGGATGAAATTGCACTAAATCAAAATACTCTGATTCCGTTAGTTTTATTAAATCCTTTTTTCTCTGAATTGACTCCTGTGAAATTTCCTCATTAAAAATTAACTGATAAGCCATATCCTGAGCAGTATAAGTTTTACCTGTTCCAGGAGGACCTTGGAGAATTATTTGCTTCTTGTTTTCTAATAGTTGATTGTATTCCATTTTATTAAGATTCGGTTGAATTTTAAGGATGTTTTCATAAAGATCAGTAAGTAATTTTCTGCCTCCGTTATATGGTTTATAACTTAAGGTTGATCTTTCTCTCTTGGTATTTTTATTCCCATCCCATTTAAATACCAAACGAGATAATATTTTCTTGCTTACTCCATTTCCTTTATTTTGAATCGCTGCTTTAATTAAATAAACTAAATCATGCCAATGATTGTTATTTTCTAGGTTGTGGTAATACTGTCCGGTTCTTCCATCTTTTGTCATTCTCTGTATATAACCAGACTGAGAGTTATTGGCAAGTAATTTTAAAAAAGATTCAAACTTTTTATCCCCTGGATTGATTATATCATCTATCACCAAACCTTCAAGATTACTATCATCACTATTTTGTGGCCATTGATGCGTTTCAATATCTAACCAATAAATTGGAGATCCAAAGTGCTTAATCAGAGCCTGTTTGTATTTAATATTATCTTGATTAACAATATTTTGGTAGTAAAGTCTTTTGGTTGTAAAAACCTCATCTTTAAACTTATACGTAACAATTATCGCTAATTTATCTTTCTTCTTTTCTTCATCTGTAGAAACATCAATCTCAGATACCTCTAGACTTTTAAAAAAATTAATACATTCAAGTAGATCGTTCTTATTCACTTTTTTTATTTAAACTTATTACAAAGTAATTTCTCTATTTGGATTTTAAAAGGATAGGCAAGTAGTTTAATATTTTGTATGCTTCTTCCAAATCGTATTTTTTAGTTTAATAACAGCATATTTTTTTTCAACAGTTGTTTTTCTTCTTCTTAAAGCATCATTTATGCTATCATCATTAGCTTGGACACTATGACCAAGTATGTGTCCAAGCTCATCACTTATTAAACTATAATCTATTATAACTCGGACATTATGTCTAAGGTGATGTCCAACCTAAAGTTTAGCTAAATAACCATAATTAGGAGAAGTACTAGGTTCTCCATTATCTACAATAAGGTCCAGATTTTTCATCTTTGCTAAATGTCTTTGAGCTTTTTTATAACCATAATCAAAATGATTAGCGTATTGTCTTGTATTCACCTCTCGTTGAGCTCTAATCCAGTATAAACCTTTCAATTCTTCATTATTCAATTCAGAGAGTCCGGGAGTATCATCAATTCGTTTAAGAGCATCACCGCTTCTGGGAAAAGTAAAAATCATATAAGGTTCTTCATATGAAACCATAGGAAGGGGAATATCAAATTTTTCTGGTAGTTCTTTTATAGTAGAAAAGCCTAAACCACGTTGTTCTACCAATTCCAGTTGGTCAAAAACATACATTATTTTCGGGTTTCTACTCAATGAAGGGGCGCTAAACTGTTTGATTTGATCAAGCTTTAATGGTTTTACAGGTTCTCCAGGACTTTTAATGATAATGGCATCATCATTAATTTCAAAATAGATAGGTGCACCTTCAATATCGTAATCTCTGTGAACAATTGCATTTACAATTGCTTCACGAAGGACTACTTGCGGATAATCATATATGGTTTCTCTTTTGGCACTAGACCTATTTATCTGCTTTCCTATTCGCGCCTCGAACCAACTTTGAATTTTATCAACTTGCTCGATTAAAGAGCCTTCAATGGTGTCTATATCTTCTCCGCGTCCTTCGGTTTTATAAGTTGCCCTAATCAAAGCATTCGCATATGTGTATTGTGGACGTGTACCGAATAATAACAATCCCAAACCTGTAGGATGATAATTATTCTCAGTTTTTTTAAGCAATCCCAATTGCTCAAATATTCTATTGAATTTAACACTGCGAAAATCAACACCAAGCTTTGCTTTTTTAATAAAATACTCGATTTGATCTGGATTCAAATCATCTAATTGCGCCTTAGGTTCAATACGTTCTTTATCAGATAGAACTGTTTTTGATGGTTCCTTTTGGGCTGTTTTAGCTCTTTCCTCTGCTTCTTTAATAAATTGTTTGTTGGAGTCTCGTATTTGCTTTTGTAAATCAATGGGAAACATTTCAACTTCCACACCACTGTTAATAAGATAATTGATTCCTTTTCTATCTACTTTAGGGTCTGGATCTTCAATTCCCACAAATACCTTTTTAATACGTGCATTTACAATTCGTTCTGCACAACCTAGTTTAGGGTGGTTTCTGGAACCCGGGGCACAAGGTTCTAATGTGGCAAACAAAGTGGAACCATCTAATGGTACCGATCTGTTCTTTCGTTCCAACAAAGTAAACTCTGCGTGGTCTCCTTCGCGAAGTTCTCCTCTAGAGGCCGTTTCAATAGAACCATCCTGCTTTATTAATACTGCACCCACTTTTGGACTTACCTTATCATCTCTTGGTTCTTGTATGGAACTATTCATTACCTTAATGGCAAGCTCCATATACTCACGAGAGGTCATTTGTATTTTTTGTTTTGCCATGGTCTATCAATTTATTCTCCCCAAACTTTAGCAATCCTATCCTTTATTTTTTGCTCAAAGATTTCTATAAGTTCTTTATTTGATTTAACTAATTTTTCTTCTTTTTCGATTTTTAAAACAATTTGTTCTTGTGTTTCAATTGAGGGAACAGCAATTTTGAGTTCTTTGATAAGCTTGGAATTCAAATTACTTTGATTCCCACCTCTAGAATCACTGATTTTTCTTAGATATTGATAGAGACCTTGTAATTGATAATACAAGAATTTCTTAATCAAAGAATTGTCATTTGGCGTTATTGCGGCTACTGCTTGATTAATAGCTGCATCAATTTTCAGAACAGCAACTCTTCCTCTTGTAACTCCTTGACCATACATTGCCATTAGAATAGTATTATTTTCAATAATTCTTGTAGAAGAATTTTCTAAACCTTCTTTAGTAATGAATTCATCAGCTTCAAATATTTCATTAAAATATATTTGACCAGTTTTTATATATGGAATATCTCCGTTCCAGTATAACGGATTCTTTCTGTCGGGTGTACCACCAGATTTTACCGTACAAACTTTTCCTAACTCAACCATTTCCCATTCTGGGTCAATATCAACTTTAGGTTTGTAGTTGTCAACTACCATTTTTGCACCATCAATAATTTTTTGATAGCCTTCTATTTCAGTTACAATTTCTTCTTGAACCGATAAGGGTGGAAGTGGGATTTTTACTTTTTTTACTAATTCAATGTTTAAATTCTTAACAACTCCACCAGTAGCTGATTGAGTGAATTGATTTTTTACAAAATCAGAAGAAATAATATTGAAAATATAGTCATTGCTTAGGTTGTTTTTCAATTTCTTAAACATTAACCAACCATCGTGTATTGCTCCCTTGATACCAACGATATAAGGTCTTCCAAAACTCATAGAATTTGAAAGAATAAAATCGCCCGGCTCAACTAGTCTAGATTTTCTTAAACCTTCAGGTTTAATCTTCTGTTTTGTCGAATTAATATATTTGGCTCCTTTCGCTACATCACCAATTTTTATCCAATTAATTCCATTTTCATCTTCGGTAATAAAATCTTGTATCGGTCGAGGTGAGCCACCTCTTTTGATTTCAAACAATTCCTCTAATTCGTATAGGTCAAATTTTGTTTCACCTAAAACAACTGTTTTATATCTCTCACCACTCAAATTATAATCCCCATTTTTAGCGATGTCTGACTTTTCAACTGAATGAGCGATAGTGGTATTTTCAAAGTCTTGTCCTTCTAAAATTGATTGTTTAAATGATTTGGCCGTTGAGATTGCTTCTGCTAATTGTCCGCCTTTTACTTCGCCTCGTTGCGAACCTAAACTATAGCCATCATTGTCAATTTTAATAAATAAAACTTCGTTGCTTATTTTTGCCAGTGCTGCATCAAGTAACAGGATTGAAGTCTTTACACCACTGTATGGATTAAAAACACCTGCAGGCAAACTAATCACTGCATATAAGTGGTTATCGATTAACATTTTACGCAAATCTTTGTAGGCTGTTCCACTTTGAAAAATCACCCCTTCTGGAACTATTATGCCTGCACGGCCTTTTGGGTTTAGATGTTCCGCTATGTAATCCACGAACAGTACTTCACTACGTTTACTTGCAACAGTAAATTTTTTATGTGGTCGTATTCCTCCCTTTGGACTCATAAATGGTGGATTTGCTAAAATGACATCAAAATTTTCATCCCAGCGGTCTTCACTACTTAATGTATCGTATTCAAAAACATGAGGATCAGAAAAACCGTGTAAATATAAATTCACTAAACTCAATCTCACCATATCAGGTGAGATGTCGTAGCCTACAAAATTTTGAATCAGTTTTTTGCGTTGGTCAGGCGTTAATTCATTATTGTTTTTCTCCTTAATATATTTAAAAGCAGAAATTAAAAATCCTGCTGTTCCGCAAGCAGGATCCATTATGGTATCCGTTTTACCAGGATCTACAATAGCAACCAAGAAATCTATAATATGCCTAGGTGTTCTAAACTGACCTGCATCCCCTTGAGACCCCATAATTGACAGTAAATACTCAAAAGCATCCCCTAATTTTTCGCTATGCGTATATTCAAATTCCCCAATGGTTTTTAGAAACATTTTTAAGGTTTCGGGGTCACGATAGGGCAGATATGCATTGTTGAAAATATTCCTGAATAATTGAGGTAGGTTTGGGTTTTTCTCCATACTCTCAATAGCTTCTGAATACAAACGAAGCATTTCAGCTGCTGTTACTTTGGCATCAAAAAGCCGGTCCCAACTATAGTTTGAAAAAAGAATGGTAATCTCTTTATTTTCATCTTTGGGATCTGTAATTGTATAGTCCGCAAAGAATTTCGCTTTCCCACCCAAATCAATAGCTTCCTTATCCATATCTGCCATAAACTTGTAAATTAAGCCTATAGTAATTTGTTCAATCTGTGCTTTTGGATCAGGGAGTTTACCTACTAAAATATCTCGGCAGTCGTCAATTCTTCTCTTTGTTATGGTATCTAGCATTAAAGTATGTTGTCGAGTTTAGTAAAAGTGGTCCCACCTTCTTTTAAAGTGTAAACTAATGTTTCTATGTTCAATTTTTGTAAAGTTTTTGTGAGGTTTGCGTTAGGCTTCTCTGGAATAACGTAAATTAATCTAGGTAACGGATTAAGGCGTGCATTATTTACCAATAATTGTCCTACTGCTGTAAAAATTGATTGAGATTTAAGTGATGTTTTAACTTCAAAAACTGTCTCAATTTTAGCATTATTATTATAGATGAATAAATCTCTCTGTTGATCATTTCCGACCAGTAGACCCTTATCTTCAACTATTTTTTTTAGATTATTTACAACAATCCCATGATTTGCAGTAGCTGCAACTACACCTTTTCTGTGCTTATATTGATATGTGCCTGCAAATTCTTCATTGAAACTGTGATTTATTTCCTCTAATGGTTCACTTGAAGGAAGCTTAATATTACCCACTAATAGATCCTTGATACGGCTCACTTCAAAAACGAAATTTTTAATCTGATAGGGAAGATTAGCATCTTTTAGATTGCCTATTACTGTGACCTCACTGGGTAAATCTGGAGAATCAAGCTCCTCAAAAACCCCATTATAATTTTCTATAAAACCGCTTTTTCCCACGTTTTTTCTACCACCACCTATTTTTCCACTATGCACTAGCAAAAAGTCATTTCCATCTTCTACCCAATTTGCGGCAATCCGTTTATTAATCCCTTTTAGTGGATAATTGATTTCGCATATTATGGGTGCTAATTTTTTAGGTTTAGGCTTTCCAATTCCAAAAGCATTCCAATAACGTGTACCAGATTTACCATCACTGAAATCACCGGTATCCCACCAAATATCCAACTCTTTAGAATATAAAACATCCTTTTCAAAACTATTACCCATATGACCTGTTAGAGCCTGGATTTTATCTGAGGAAAATGAGCTGAGTTTTGAAACTAATCTCTTGTGAAGCTTAGCTATTTCTTTTTTATCTGTTATGACTCTCATATTTGATTAAGCAGCAAATTGCTCTAATTTTATATAATCTTTAATGTATACAGGTATCATTTCACGATATTTTGTTGCAACTGCCTTAAACTGTGAAATGGTCAATATAGGATTGGTTTGTAATGCTTGAAAATCCTTGGTTTTAATTATTTTTCTAATGTCTTGGTCAACAATATAGGCTTTGAAAAAATACTTCAAGGCTCTAATATTAATATCTTTTTCTTCTGGCGGATAAATTGAAATGAACTTGTCAAATTCTTCTTCCAGCAATTCATCTTTTGATTTGAATTTCGGAATGATGCCAAATACTTTTTCCACCATTTCACGAATGGAAACCTTACGATCTATTTTTGCAGCTTTGCGCAATTTTTCCATATTGAAATACTCCTCTGGTTTATCCAATATTTCATTTTGAATATGACTTACTACATGCTCCCAATTTCCAAGCTCTACGTTCTTTTTAATGATGTTGTCCATAGCAATACGGTCTTCAAACTTTTTAAAAAGTTCCCTGTCAATTCGCATTCCGTCATATCCAATTTGTTCTTCTTTCACGTTGGCTAAAGGGTCTTCAATTCCGCTTAAATATTTGTCAATATCAAAACCGTTTTCACCTCCTTCGCCATTTCCATTTTTTGGTTTTGGTAGTTTTAGTTTTTCATCATAGTCGAATTTCTCTTCAAAATATTCGCAATTAGCGAAAAAGTCAAAAAGTTTAAAAACGACCTTTTCTTCTTTAATTGTTTCTTCCTCGTCAAGTTGGTTTTTAAAGGTGTGGGTAAAAGTATGCTTTCGAGTTCCTCGGCCTTTTATTTGAACAAAATCGGCAGGACTAAATATTGGCCGCATCATACATAAGTTAAGCAAGTCTGGACAATCATAACCTGTTGTCATCATACCCACAGTTACGCAAATTCTTGTTTTACTAGTTTTATAACCCTCTAACCATGACGACTTTCCATTTAAGTTATTATTGGTGAAGTTGATAGTCATTTGTTGTGCATCACCAACTTGAGAAGTTACTTGAACCGCAAAATCTGAATTATATTTATTTGGATATAATTGCTCTGCAAAATCATTAAGGATTTCGGTTATTTTTCTTGCGTGATTTTGACTGACAGCAAAAATGATTGTCTTGCCAATTTCTTTAGTGATTGGATCCCGCAAAGCATTTTCCAAAAATGTTTTACAGAAAACACGATTTGTTTTTTCTGAGAAAAACTTTTTCTCAAAATCTCGTGAAACAAAGGTTTCAGTTTCTTCACCTTCTTCGGTTGTTATTGCAACAGAATAACCTTCATCAGAAAGTAATTGCGTTGTGATTTCTGTTCTTGCATCCAAGACTCTTGGGTTGATTAGAAATCCATCTTTTACACCATCTAATAATGTATATTGATATGTTGGATTCCCATCAATACAACCAAAGGTTTCATAAGTATCCCTTAATAATCTTCGTTCTACTTCTCTAGGGTCATTTTCATTAATTTTATTTAAATCGACACCTTTGAGATAATTTTTTGGCGTTGCAGTCAATCCTAATTTGTACCCGTGAAAATATTCGAATACTGCTCTTGCGTTTCCAGAGATAGAACGGTGAGATTCATCTGAAATTAGTAAGTCAAAATCCGTGGGTTTAAATTCGTATCTGTATTTGTTGTTGAACATCAAAGATTGAATCGTCGTGACTACGATATCTGCTTTTCTCCAATCGCTTTTATGTTCTTTGTAAATAAAAGTTGTGTAATCTGGTTTAAGATAGTTGGTAAAAGCTTTCCAAGCCTGGTCCTCTAATTCCAATCTGTCAACTAGAAATAATACTCGTCTTGCATTTTGAGTTCTTAGAAAAAGTTTAATTACTCCAGCAGCTGTCAGAGTTTTTCCAGTTCCAGTTGCCATTTCAAAGAGAAAACGGTCTTTTCCTTCTCCAACAGCTTGTTGCAATTTTTGTATTGCTTTTAATTGGTATTTCCTTAAAAACCGTAAACCATTGTTCCAAACAAAATCTTTACTGACAATTGGATTACCTTTCCATTCAGGTCTTTCAGCATAATCGGGCATTTGAACAATTGCAATAAAATCATTTTTTATTTGTTCGTTTGCTAATGAAGTTCTATCAGGATTCCAATCCTTAATTGCTCCAATTTCATCAGGTGAAGGAAATTTATAAATTGGCTTAGGATTTCCTTTGTCTAAGTTCCAAAGAAAATGAACAATTCCATTTGAGAGAATAATGAATTGTGCCCCTACAGTTGTAGCATATTTTCTCGCCTGTTCTTTAGCAACAAGAGGATGCAAGCTTTCCTTTTTAGCTTCTAGGACACAAATTGGCTTATTGGCGCTGTCAACAAGTAAAAAGTCTAAAGAACCAGACTTTACTTTTTCAAAATCGTTTCCCCATGCATCAACTTCAGTTTGAGTGATTTTTACATGATTTTCAAGTAAGATATTTGCCCCCCCTTTTCCATTATCAAAAAATCGCCATCCTGCCTCCTCTAACAGTTTGTTTATTTTTATTCTTGCATGAGCTTCATTTTTCATAGATAAAGACATACTTTACTAAATAGAAAATTTAAATCCATTGGAATTTTTATGTTTATCTAAAAGTCTTATTTAAAAATCAGATAGTAGGGGAAAGGAAATAATATAAGACTGGAGTAAATCTAAAGGTTTTCTTAAAGCTTTCCATGTGGTTTCCCATAATTCTTCGATATTTATTCAATATGGCTTTTGGTCAAAGAGAATTCTTAGATAGATCAAAAAGGGATTTTTATAAGAAATTCCATTTTTCACGGCCACATCAGAAATTTGACGAACACCAAGAGCCTGAAGATTCTTGAACCCCAAAAGTTTTGTAGTTTCTTCAAATTGAACAATGATGGGTATATAATGGTCTATTTTGTCTATTGCCAGCCTGATTTCTGAGATCACGAAATTGGAAGTACTTGTTACCACGAAAATCAAATACTTTTCATTAGAAATTGTAAGACAATGATCAGTTTCATTTTCAACTTTAAAACTTCTAAAATCCTCTTTCGGAAGAACGCATTCAATAAAGGACCTTTTAACAATTTCGAACTTCATTAATTTTTCAAGACCTTCCATCTTTGACAAACCTTTAAAGAAATCCAATTCCCACTTCATACTCTTTTTTAAAAGCAATGATAGTGATGGAGGGTGTCAAAACGTGTCGTTGAATATTAAAAATTGAAAAATACTCATCCACCTATTCTTGAAATTAAAAATCTTCAACCTTAAAATCTCTACAATCTTCTTCTGGAAGTATGCAATCCAAAAATGACCTCTTGATAATTTCGAATTTCATTGATTTTTTCAAGTACTTCAACGGTGATGGATTTTTAAAGATTCCACTCCCCCCATTTCATAGTAAAATAGGATTATGGTGCAAAGAAAATTTCCATCTAGGGGTTTATGGGAGTTGGGCATAATGTCAATTAAATGGCGTTGTGAGCCTGAATTAAGACAGATAAACCATTCCTGTTTAAGATCACCTTCTCTAAACGGGCTAAGCTTCCTTTCACCAGTTCAAACTAATACAATGGCAGAAAATTACAGCCTTTCCGGCGGCCAAAGAGAAAACATTTGCCGAAAGATCACGATGCAGGAAGTGATTACAGGAACAAAAATAGATTTCAGGGAGATCATCGGTTTTTGTGATGTGGAACTTTTTGGTGGAAATCCAAAGGTGAAAAGGATTGGGTTTGGGAGATAATTTCTTTAATTTGAGGTTCAAGATACCCGAAACGCCCACAAAGCCCATCAATACCAAATTAGCCGGAAGTTATAAAATTCACTTGGCAGTATACCACCAGCTTGGATTTACAAGATAGCTCAGGCATTTGGAAGCTAATAATATTCTGGAAAACTGGGCGGGAGAGGACTATACCTCTTAACAGTTGTTACCAAGGTTGAAAAACTTTCTCTCTTATCCAGTTATCGATAGGCCATACCTATCTTAAAATCATAACAATAGATAATAAATATTTGAAAACAATTATTTATTTAATTATATTATGCGGCTATAAACAATTTGTAATATTATGGACGTAATAAATGAAGCCATCGAATTTGAGAAATCAAAAATGAGCAACATGTCTACCAGTGACAGAGTGGCTGCAACTAGAGAAGCCAAACGTTTAATACTAGCTTTAAACGAGATGTATAAGAAATCAAAAGATACTGAACTTATGGACCTAATGAAATGTTTAACCTCAAAGAAGAAAAAAATTGAAATACGTTTAAAAGGAAAACCAACGGTGGCCTTTTAAAGAAAATTTATTTTAGGGGTTTCTGTAACAGAAACCCCTAAAATAAATTTTAAGGCCTCACCAGATCACATATCTTAGGGTAGGGTTGTTTATAACGGTAAGAGTTGTGATTTTAGAAGGTTTTTCGCTATTTTCGTTTAATGAGATACCCAAGAATATTTATATGTATAGCAACTTTATGTGCCCTGATTTTATATTCCTGTACAGATCTTAAGAAGGCTCCACACATAACCAACTCCTCTTTAGCGTCTTCTTATAATACCTCAAATATTTTTTTTGTTAAGGCCAACCAGGAATCAGATATAAATAAAAAGATACAACTTCTTGGCAAAGGGCTGGATGCCATATCCCATAGAAATGATACGCTTTTACCAATTCTCTTGAATCATAAATCATTTTATCATCAGCAAATAGGAGAATACGATAGTTCCCTGTATTTTGCGGATAGTCTCCTAAGTGTTTCCCGATTTCAACAGGACACCTCTTTACTGGCAAAGGCATTTTACCGCAAGTCCATAGCATACAGG
>Ga0307487_1001444_pt1 | contig 16681 bp, 18 predicted proteins | sample CBIW12metaG_FD_203665 | JGI IMG/M metagenome (GOLD analysis project Ga0307487, IMG submission 203665) | Sea-ice brine microbial communities from Beaufort Sea near Barrow, Alaska, United States - CBIW 1.2 | ecosystem: Environmental > Aquatic > Marine > Coastal | place: USA: Alaska | collected... | reverse complement strand
TAGGCGGCAACTTTTCTCGTCAGTAAAGTGAACCCCAAAAGAAAATATATCCATTATCAATCTATTTAATTTATCCAAATATAGGATATTTTCCATTAATTAGGAATATTTACGGACATACAAAAAGGAATAAATATTAAATTGTTGAAAACCTATATATTGAAATATTTAAAAGCCTGTTTTGAAATAGCTTCGAAACAGGCTCTTGAATTTAAAAGATTAATTTCTTTAAAATTTTATTGAAATTTAGTCTTGTGTAGAAGTGGTGACCTGTGGCCCAAGCCCACTAAGCTTCGGATTATAAACCCATAACTCTTGTGAACCACCTTTAGTGGTTGTCATCCACTCTTTCACAAAACTATCAAAATTACCCGTTCCGTGAACTTCATCATATTTTTCTTTGAGTTTCTGGTCTTTTCCCAACCAGGAATAGTCGTCAAAGAAATAGACTACAGTTAAATCCTGACCTGATTCAGTTGAGGTAAATTCGTTAGTGTAAATTCCAAAAGGTGTTTCAGGTGATTTCTCTTTAAGAACTTTGCTGACTTTTTCCAGACCGGAAGTCATGTTTTCATATTTGCCTCTTTCAATATCCCACACAGTTACCTTTAGTTTGCTCATTTCAAAATTTGTAGGGAAATGTGAAAGTTTATTATGAAATTTCCAGAAAGTTGTTTCTTTTTCTTCGGCAATAAAGGGTATCACATTGTTAGACCAGTCCTCATCGTGAGCGGTGTTATCTCTTGATTCATCCAATGCACTCCAGCGCATTGGCCCCATAACTGCCATAAAACTATTAGCATTTTGACCGTTCATAATATTGAAAACTCTCACCCCCATTGGCCCTTCCGCATGAAATTGCTCATTGTGGTTTTTCATTCCTTCAGAAAACTCCTTTATTTTATCGCTTTTAGCAGAAAAAATAGTCGTGCCAACAATGACGTATTCCTCACTGTTGCTTTGTTCGTTTTGGGAGAATACTAAGAAAGGAATTAGCATCATCCAGTAGAAAATAGATTTCATAAGCTGTTTAATTTAAGTGTTAGTAATGCAGCTATGATAGATGAGGCTTAATAAATAGGTGCTATAAGTTACTTAAAAATAGTTAGATATACTTGTTTGTTTGTTATTTTCTGACAAAAAAGGAATAAAAAAACGCCCCGAAGGGCGTTTTTACAATTAAAAAATAAATTTTTTATAATCCGAAACTAAGCGATAATATGACGTTAGAAAGATCCCTATCTATATTTGCCGTGTTGGTCAAACCTGTTTCATAAAGTCTTGGATTTTCCTGATAACTGGCGTTTGTGTAAGCCAGGTCTAATTTCATACTTCCAAAATCGTAACCAATACCTCCTGAATAGCCGGTTAACTCACCAACTGTAGATTCATTGGCATAAGGACTTTGTTCAAAACGATAACCACCTCTTAAACTCCAATTACTAATTCGGTATTCACCCCCTAATCTAAAAGTAGAAACTGCCTGAAGTTCATTTGAAATAAGTTCGTTCTGAAATTCAAATTCCGGATCACTGGTAGGCCTAAATTCAGTGGCAGAATAATCTTTATAAGAATAATCGAAACTGATAAGGCCTTTAGTACCGAAAAGCACAGCGAGACTTCCTGTTAATTTCCCGGGCGTTTTTAAAGTATAATCAGGATATAAGTTCAATACATTAGGGTTCACTACAACACGCTCATTTGCATTATTGTTGGTTTCAAGATATTGTGATGCTTCTTCAACGATATTAAACCAGGTTGGGGAGTGGTAAGAAGCTCCAACTCTAAACCTCTCGCTTACTTTTGCAATTGCTCCTAATTGGAAGGAAAATCCATCTCCGGTAGTGCTTAAATTATTATTAAATCTGACTTCATTGGTAGCGCTGCCCGCATTATTATTGTTCTCTCTAAACCTTGTTACGCGATCGTAATTAAGGAAGTGAGTATTTAAATTAGCGCCCAGGTAAAGAAAATCTTTATACTGGGTACCGAAATTGAAAGAAAATTTTCCGTTTAATCCTGTAGAAATCGACCGGTATTCCTGATTAAAATTACCTGGACTTATAAAGGAGCTATAGGAAGTATTATCAGGGGAATCATCATCCTGATCTATAATATACCCCTGGTAGCCTAAAAAAGCCTGTTGCACCCCATAATCTTCATTTTCTCCTAAAAAAGAATAAAGATCTGAAATGGTTTCATCTTCACGGGTTTGAAGTAAATCTAAAGGCACGCCATTCGCATAATTTAAAAAGTATCGGTCTATAGAAGTTTGGCTGGTACCCGTAGCTACAAACGCATCATTAAAATTATTGGTATTACCATAATTTACACCTAAACTGAATTTTCTCCAGGGACTATCGCTGCGGGCATCAAAAATAAGTACACCACCTGCCTGGTTAAAGTTGAAGTCTGAATTTTCATTAGAGGTTGTTGTACCAAAATAATCAACTTCTTTATTGGTAGACCGGTGTTCTAAAGTCATTGTTCCGAAGGAATTAAGGAATACAGCAGAACTGGCTGGATTTACGGTAATAGCCGATAAATCTCCACCAAGGGCACCAAAAGCACCACTCATGGCTCTAAATCTAGCAGTTCCGTTTAATTCTTCAGAGCTATAGCGATATGCATCGGTAATGTTTTGGGCCTGGACGCTTCCTGCTATAAAAAGAATGCCCAATATTAAAAATATCTTTTTCATAAAATTTTTTTTATCCCTTATTGAGGGGGTTATTTCCCGGAGACCGATTCCGGGATTATTAATTAATTTTTTCAGAAAAAACCTTACAGCGAATAACTGTAAGGTTGGTTCTATAATTTCATTTAATAATCTTCAAAATAGAAGTTATCCTCTCCCGCCACCTCTAGAAGATGAAGAACGGCCTCCACCAGAACTTCTGGTTCCAGAACTTCTTGAGCTACTCGAGCTACTGCGAACAGTGCCACTACTTCTTGAAGAACTATTAGAGGATCTATTATAAGTAGAGTTTGATCTTGAACTTCTATTAGATGATCTGTTTATCGCTGAGTTTCTTCGCGTAGAAGAAGTGTTAACTCGTGCCGGTTCACTTCTTCGGTTAGAACGGGAATAAACATTGGAGTTATTATCATTACTTCTAGTGTAACTTCTACTTCTGTCAGAATCTTGGTTACTTCTTATATTGCGAATACTTCTGGAGTAAGAAGATTCGTTATTTCTTAAACCGGATACATTATTTCTACTATTAGTGCCGTAATCTGAATAACTTGCTCTTCTGCCACTATTATAAGCTACATCTCTATAGTTATTGCGGTGATTATAGAAAGGATTATTTACAAAACCTCTTCCCCAGTAGCCGCTACCATAGAATCCGCCATAACCAAATCCGAAGCCAAAGCGATTACCCCAGCCCCAACGGCCGTATCCAAAACCACCGCCCCAGGGACCCATAAAGCCTCTGTGCCATGGGCGGTATCCTACTGCTCCCCATGGGCCAAAGCCGCCACCCCAGGGTCCATAAAAGGGATCCCACCATAAATCATTATAAAAGCCTCCAAAACCAAGACTGTTCCACATCCAGGGATTATAAAACCCACCGTGGAAACCAGTGTTATAAATATTCACTGTGTATTGATCTGGGTCTTCGCCCCAGGGAGCTCTTCCGCCCACATACGCTTGTTGGTCTTCATAATAAATTTCATCTTCAGCACCCTCAGCAGAAGAATAAGATTCTACATCGGTAAAGACGATATTATCAGCCATCTGGCCATAAAATTCTGATTTTTCTGAAAAAAGGTTCTTATAGTAAGTATTCCCCTGATCCTGATTATTAGCATATTGAGTTGGCTCTTCAGAAGTTGATTGCTGCCGTTCAGAATCTCCATAGATTCCGTCTTCATAACCAGAATACTGGTAAGAACCGCAAGATGCTAACAATAGCAAGAACATAGGAGCAACAAATAGAATTGCTTTTTTATGTAAGTCGTAATTGCGTATCATTAGCTTAGTATTTTATTGTTGAACATTACAAAAATAGTTAGTTTTGCGCTAACTAAACCTGCATTTAGATTGTGTTTAACAAAATACAAGATTTATGCCAAATAAAGAGAATGAGTAAAAACTTACCCAAGAGAAGCGAAGATTATTCAAAATGGTACAATGAATTGGTAGTAAAAGCCGATTTAGCAGAAAATTCCGCAGTACGGGGTTGTATGGTTATTAAACCTTACGGATTCGCCATTTGGGAAAAAATGCAGGCCCAGCTTGATAAAATGTTCAAGGAAACCGGCCACCAAAATGCTTATTTTCCGCTTTTTGTTCCTAAGCATCTCTTTGAAGCTGAAGAGAAAAATGCCGAAGGTTTCGCGAAAGAATGTGCCGTGGTTACTCATTACAGGCTTAAGACAGATCCTAACGATAAATCTAAATTAATAGTAGATCCTGATGCTAAACTGGAAGAGGAACTTGTAGTGAGACCAACCTCTGAAGCTATTATATGGAATACTTACAAAAACTGGATTCAATCTTACAGAGATCTTCCTATAAAAATAAACCAGTGGGCCAATGTTGTCCGTTGGGAAATGCGAACCCGTTTATTTTTGAGAACATCAGAATTTCTTTGGCAGGAAGGGCATACCGCTCATGCCACTAAACAGGAAGCGCTGGAAGAAGCCGAATTAATGAATAATATTTATGCTGAATTTGCCGAAAAATTTATGGCAATGCCGGTTATAAAAGGAAGTAAAACTGAAAGTGAACGCTTTGCCGGCGCTGTGGAAACCTATTGTATTGAGGCGCTGATGCAGGACGGAAAAGCGTTGCAAGCAGGAACTTCTCACTTTTTAGGTCAAAACTTTGCAAAGGCTTTTGATGTAAAATTCACATCCAAAGAAGGAAAATTAGAAAATGTTTGGGCAACTTCCTGGGGCGTATCAACACGTTTAATGGGAGCCTTAATTATGACCCACAGCGATGATAATGGATTGGTGCTTCCTCCAAATTTAGCGCCTATACAGGTGGTAATTGTTCCTATATATAAAGGAGAAGAACAATTGGAAGCAATCTCTAAAGTAGCAAATAAACTTGCCGACGATCTTAAAGAAGCTGGTGTCTCAGTGAAATATGATGATAGAGATACCCAAAAGCCTGGATGGAAATTTGCACAATACGAATTGCAGGGAGTGCCGGTAAGATTGGCTATTGGCCCCAAAGATCTTGAAAAAGGAAGTGTAGAGCTCGCAAGAAGGGATACTTTGACCAAGGAATTTGTAAACCAGGATGAGGTAGTGGAGAAGGTGAAGCATCTCATGGTAGAAATTCAGAATGCTTTATTTGAAAAAGCCCATAATTATAGAAATGAACATATCACTGAAGTTGATTCTTTTGATGATTTTAAAAAAGTTTTAAAAGAAAAAGGTGGATTTATTTCGGCACATTGGGATGGAACTACAGAGACAGAAAATAAAATAAAAGGGCTCACAAAGGCCACAATTCGCTGTATACCATTTAATTCCGAAAAGAAGTCGGGAAGCTGTGTGCTTACTGGTAAACCATCAGAGCAAAGAGTACTTTTTGCGAAGGCTTATTAAATTTTAAATTTTTTTGTTCAACTCTTGCGGCATTCAAAAATAGTTGTATTTTTGCATCCGCATTGAAACAAAAAAATGGTCCGTTCGTCTAGGGGTTAGGACGCCAGGTTTTCATCCTGGTAACAGGGGTTCGATTCCCCTACGGACTACAAAAGAACACAGGTTTTAGTATTGTGTTTTTAAAGTCCTGAAAAGGCAATTTGAAATAAATTAATGGTCCGTTCGTCTAGGGGTTAGGACGCCAGGTTTTCATCCTGGTAACAGGGGTTCGATTCCCCTACGGACTACTTTAAAAAATAATTAAAGCAATTTTGTAATGGCAAATCACAAGTCAGCATTGAAGAGGATTCGTAGCAATGAGACCAAACGTCTTAGAAACCGCTACCAGCATAAAACTACCAGAAACGCAATTAAAAAGTTGAAGGAGTCTGAGAAGAAGGAAGCTGAAGCTCTTTTGCCTTCTGTTATCTCTATGGTAGATAAATTGGCGAAGAAAAACATTATACACGATAATAAAGCGGCGAATTTAAAATCGCAACTTGCAAAGCATGTGGCTACGCTTTAAGAAGTATTACAGTGTTCAATTATAAGAAAAATGCTTTCTGCGTTTGCGGAAAGCATTTTTTTATTTTCAATAGTTTTTTGGTTTAAAAAACCGAAAGACCTGTTAGCGTGGTAAGTCGCTCTAAAGCTTTCATACCTAATTCTGAATTTCCTTTTTCATTTAAAATAGGGCTCCAAACCGCTACTGAATATTGGTCTGGATGAATAGCTACAATACCGCCGCCAACTCCACTTTTTCCTGGTAATCCTACTTCAAAACTAAATTCCCCGGCTTCATCATAGAATCCACAGGTTTGCATTAAAGAATTTATCCTCTTTACCGTTGTAGGGGTTAGAATCTCTTCCTCTGTACCCAGTATTTTTCCCTTATTGGCGAAGATCATAAATGCCTGAGAAAGCTGCTTGCATGACATTGCTAATGAACATAGATGGAAATAGAAATCCACGATAGGTTCAACTTCACATTTTATATTCCCGAGGGCTTTCATATAATTCACCAAAGCAACGTTACGGTAACCTGTAGATCTTTCTGAAGCGGCAATTTTAGGGTCAAAGTTCACACTATCGTCTTCAGTTATTTTTCTTACAAAATCCAGTAATTCCTGTTTTGGATCTTCCAGCTGGTCTACCAAAATATCTGAAATCACTAAAGCTCCGGCATTAATAAAAGGATTGCGTGGCACGCCGCTTTCGTATTCTAACTGACTTAAAGAATTAAAAGGATCTCCCGATGGTTCCACGTCTACCCGGTCCCAAAGATCTTCACCCATAAGACGCATCGCCATAGAAAGGCTGAAGACTTTAGAAATACTTTGGATAGAAAATAGTTCCTCGTTGTCTCCAAAACTAAAATGCTGCCGATCACCGCAATAAACATCCATTCCAAATTTTCTTGGATCTACTTTGGCAAGTTCCGGAATATAAGAAGCAACTTTACCTGTTACGTCCCGGTAACTCAATTCGTCGTTAATGGTATTTAATATTTTTTGGTAATCCATAGTTTAATTTAGTTCGCTTAAGTCACTATTGCTTTCTAACTCGAAAGGTAATTTTTCTGTTTTAAAAATGCGAGCGCTTAACTCACCTTTTAACTCAACTTTATTATCTGAAACCAATAACCAACTGCCTTCACGTAGACCTACTACCGGTTGTGTATTTATGGTATGAAATTCTTTAATCCTGGTTTCCCGTGTTTCGCCTTTATGAGTAGAATTGGTATCAGGATCTAAATAATGTGGATTAATATTAAAAGGAACAATCCCCAATGTTTTAAAACTTGGTGGATATACAATAGGCATATCGTTAGTAGTTTGCATCGTTAATCCAGCAATATTGGTGCCCGCGCTGGTGCCCATATAAGCGGCGCCGTTGTGAATACTTTCTTTTAAGGTTTGCATTAATTTATTACGGTAGAGTTCTGAAACCAATAGAAAAGTGTTGCCGCCGCCTGTAAAAATACCATTTGCGGAAGTTAAAGCTTCTTCCATATTCTCGAATTCGTGGATTCCACGTAATTTAATTCCCGCCTTTTTAAAAGCTTCAGCTGCCTTTTTGGTATATTCATCGTAAGAGATTCCACCGGGACGGGCAAAGGGAATAAAAATCACTTCTTCGGCTTTGCTGAAAAATGTTTTTATCTCCGGAATAAGATATTCTAAATAATTTTGTCCGTGTAAAGTGGAGGTGCTGGCCAATAATGCTTTGCTCATATTTATCGTATTTTTTCTAATACGAGTATAAGATTTATTGCCTTAAAATTCTTCTAAATAGGGGTTTTAACAAAAGTTTACAAGCTGCTTTACTGAATATAAGAAGTAAGAATTGTTACTTTATTAATAGGAAAATTATAACTATGATAAAGAATACATTATATATTACTTTTATTTTATTCACCAGTTTTTTATTTGCCCAGGAGCAGGAAAGAATTTTGGTTAACGGTAAAATTATTGTTCCTGAAAAAGATTCACCCGAAGGAATGACCATCTTTAATCAAAATACTTCCAGGGGCACTATAGCCAATCCCAGTGGAGAATTTAAACTACGGGTGAAGCTTAATGATACGGTGGTATTTTCATCCATACAATTTGATGAATTTAGAGTGGTAGTAGAAGAGGGGGTTATAAATTCTGGAGAAATGAATGTATTTCTTACCGAAACTGTAACCGAACTGCCAGAAATACTTCTTTCAGATAATGAATTATCTGGAGATATAAGGGTGGATGTCGCCAGGATTCAAGTAGAAGATCCCGATGTTCCCAGATATTCAGCCGCCGATTTAGAAAAAATGGAAGTTAGGAGACAGCCCGATTCTCTAATGGGTGCAGGTAGGAATGACGCTTTAGCCGCGAGTAATACCCGATTGGTCAACGGACTCAATTTTGTGAACATCTTCAAGTTCATAGTAGGGGCGGAAGTTGAAAACAATCCTTTTACTAAAAGGGAGTTAGATGAAAAACTACGTGATTTGTACGACGATGAATTTTTTAAAGCTAACCTTAATATAGAAAGGGATAAAATAAATGACTTTATCTATTATGTTACAGACCACGGCCTGGACAATGACTTGCTGGAAGATGGAAATGAATTAAATCTTATTGAATTTTTAGTCGAAAAAAGCAAAGAATATAAAGCCTTTCACGCTCGTGAGTAGCTCTGAATCATCACCATCAATCAATTAAATGTTTTTTATCTGTCTTGTCGCTTTGTTTCGTACTCGCGGTAAGCGCTCAGGAAAAGCAACAGCTTACCGGTAAAATTGAAGCCGATAGTATTGAAGCTCCCATCCACATTATCAATTTAACGCAAGAGAAAGGTAGTGTAAGTGATAAAGAGGGAAATTTTAATATTGATGTATCAGAAAAAGATTTATTGTTAATTTCTTCAGTACAGTTTCAGCGCAAAGAAATTAAGATTACTTCTAAAATTTTTAATGAGAAAATACTAAATATTGAATTGCTGCCTGCCCTTACCAAACTGGAGCAGGTGAGGGTTCATAATCTTAGTGGAAACCTGGGAGAAGATATCGCCAATATTAAGGTGGTAGATATGCCGGTGATAAGTGTTGCCCCGCCACCCATAAATTACATTCCACCAAGAGGTACGCCCAATGCAGCTTTTGATGACACCCAGGCCGGAAGGACAATGAAAAACGGACTTAATTTTAAATCTATTGGAAGCAAGATTTATTTAAAACTTATTGGTGAATAGATGAAAAGCAGCCTCTTTCTAATATTTCTGCTCATTTTTTTACCTCATTTATTTTCTCAGGAAAGCATAATGCTACAAGGCAAAATCCTTGCATATTCTATTGGAGCTCCAATTCATATTATAAATGTTACAGCTGAAAAAGGTACGGTAACCGAAGCAAGTGGGGAATTTACGGTGGAGGTTAAGGAAAATGACCTGCTGTTATTTTCTTCGGTGCAATTTCAGAAAAAGGAAATTTTGGTAACTCCTGAAATTATTTCATCAAGTATGTTAGAAATTGAATTGCAAAAAGACCTTATGGAGTTAGATGAAGTAAGGCTACACCAGTTAAGCGGAAACCTGGGCAATGATATTGAAGGTATTGAAACTTATGATCCCAGAATTATTGGTTTCGCACTTTCCGACAAAAAACCTCTTAGTATTGAAGAGCGAAAATTGGTTGCTATGAGCAGTCCCATGGATCCTGTAGGACTAATTTATGGGGTGATTTCGGGAGAAAGTAAAATGCTTAAAAAAGCTATTGAAAATAATAAGTTAAGAAGCTTGGTTTATAAAGCCAGAGATATGATGCCCGATGAATATTTCACTGACAACTTATTTCTACCCGAAAACAAAATTATGGATTTTCTCTACTATTGTAGTCTAAAACCTAATTTTAAAGAATTAGTAAACAAAAATGATCCCCTGGTTTTAATTGAATTCCTTAAAGAAATGATTATCGAATATAATGAGTTTATCAAGGATTAGAAATACCTTTTTGGAGGTTTTTCTTGTGATCTCTGTTTCGGCGGTTTCACAGGAGAAAACAAGGTTAACGGGTCAAATAATTACTGCAGAACCTCTTAATTCTCCCATACACCTTATTAATATTACTCGTGAAAAAGGAGGGGTAAGTGAACTTTCCGGGCATTTTTCAGTAGAAGTAAACATTGGCGATTCTTTGGTTTTTTCTTCTGTTCAGTATAAAAAGAAAAGCATTGTGATAGATCGCAAAAAGCACTATGCCCTTATACCCTTTTATAAATGCCATTAGTGGTAGGAAGGCAAGGCTGAAGAAAATAAAGGCAAAGAACGAATTCCAATTCACCATTGAAAAAGCGATTTATATAATTTCAGAAAATACTTTTGTTGATGACTTTGAAATCCTGGAGAATGACGTGATGAATTTTGTGTATTATTGTACTGAAAATTATGATTTGGAAATTCTTCTGGAAAATCCTTTAGAGTTATACGAGTTTTTTCAATCCCGGTCATTTGAATTTAAAGCCTTAAGTGCTTTGGATTAATATTTGTTATAGAATAGAAAAAGATTAATGAGAAAGATAAGCCTAATTCTGGCCAGCTTTTTTTTGCTTTCAGCATTTAAATCTGGCGCTCACGAGTTTTACCTAAGCGTTACAGAAATTGAATACAACAACAAGGAGCAAAGTCTGCAAATTATTACACGTGTGTTTATAGACGATTTTCAGAATGTTTTAAATGAACGTTATGATGCCGATATTCAACTTTCACAGGAAAAAGAAAAAGGCGCAGTAACCGAAAACATTTCAAAATATCTTACGCAAAAATTAAGGTTGAACGCTAACGGCGAAGATCTTCAGCTAAATTATCTGGGAAAAGAATACGATGCCGATCAATTGGTGCTTTATATAGAAGTTGAAAATATAGCTTCTTTCAATCAAATTGAAGTCACCAACGAAATCTTAACTGATCTTTTTGACGACCAGAAAAACGTGGTGCACGTAAAAGTTAATGGCAAAACGAAAAGTTTATTGCTCATGCGACAACAAGAAACAGAAAAACTCACTTTTCCTTAAGGAAAAACTAATTAAAATATTTATTTTTAGCAATCTTTAAATTAAAACAGAATTAATGAACAAATTAAGACTCTTAAGTTTCGCCTTGGTGATGCTTTTTGTAAGTGGCTTTCAGGCCCAGGAATCGGAAGCCGAAGAACAACAACCAAAACAAGAGGGCCACGAAAATAACAATAAGTTTAAACAACTTTATCAAACTTTCTCAACCCCTAATCAATACCGAACCGGTGCCGGAGCTCCCGGGGAAGCCTATTATCAAAACCAGGCCGACTATAAAATGGATATCGTTTTAGACGATAAAAATACCCGTTTAGATGGTGAGGCCGAGGTGACTTACTATAATAATTCTCCCGATAAATTAGAATATTTATGGGTGCAATTAGACCAGAATGTTAGAAAAAAGGATGCACCAGCTTTAGAACGAAATCCTAGTGGAATGAGTCCTGTGGCTACACCGCAGCGTTTTGTGAATCAGCATATGGAAGAGTCGTTTGACGGTGGCTTCAATATTGTTGATTTAACCCATGATGGCGATAAATTAAATTATATCATTAATCAAACGATGCTAAGAATAGATTTGGAGGAGCCCTTAGAGCCCGGGGAATCTTTTGAGTTTGAAATGAAATGGTGGTATAACATTAACAATCACATTACCGACCGGGCTAGAAGCGGTTATGAGCATTTCCCTAAAGACGGAAACAATGCTTACGTAATTGCACAATTCTTCCCAAGAATGGCGGTTTATAACGATGTTGAAGGCTGGCAGAATATGCAGTTTTGGGGCAGTGGTGAGTTTGCACTTCCTTTTGGCGATTACGAAGTAGATATTACCGTCCCTGCCGATCATATTATGGAGGCTACAGGAGAACTTCGAAACCGCAAGGAGGTTTATACCAAAGAAATGATGAGCCGTTATGAACAGGCAAAAAAATCTTACGATGAGCCTGTAATAGTCAGAACTCAAGCTGAAGCCGAAGAAGCAGAAAAGTCTTTTTCTAACAAAACCAAAACCTGGAAATATAAAGCCGAAATGGTTAGGGATTTTGGATTCTCTACTTCAAGAAAATTCATCCTTGATATGATGGCTACAGATGTTGGTGGAAAAGATGTAATGGCAGTTTCTTTATACCCAAAAGAAGGGAATCCACTTTGGGAAGAATGGTCTACAAAAGCCGTGGCCAGTACCTTAAAATCTTATTCAGATCAAACTTTTCAATATCCATATCATAAAGCGGTTTCGGTGCACGCAAGAAACCAGGGAATGGAATATCCTATGATTTGCTGGAATTATGGCCGTCCCGATGAAGATGGAACCTATTCAGATCGAGTTAAATTCGGGATGATAAGCGTTATTATTCACGAAATTGGACATAACTTTTTCCCGATGATCGTAAATACAGACGAGCGTCAGTGGGGTTGGATGGACGAAGGTTTAAACACCTTTAGCCAATATCTTGCCGAGCAGGATTTCGGGAAAAAATATCCTGAAGCAATTGCTCCTGAAGAGCAGTATCCTTCTCGTAGAGGAATTCCGGCGAAAATTGTTCCTTATATGAAAGGAAACCAAAAGTATATTGCACCAATTATGTCTAATCCCGAAAATGTTTACCAGTTAGGTAATAACGCCTACGGAAAGCCGGCAACCGCGCTAAATATTCTTCGCGAAACCGTGATGGGACACGAGCTTTTTGATCACGCTTATAAAACATTTGCCCATCGCTGGATGTTTAAGCATCCAACTCCTGAAGATTTCTTCAGAACAATGGAAGATGCTTCAGCAGTAGATTTAGATTGGTTTTGGAGAGGTTGGTTCTATACTACTCATAATGTAGATATGGGAATTAAAGATGTGAAAAAACTATTTATTACAGATAACGCAACTAAGGATGGAAAAGAATTTTTAGAGCGTTATGGTGCAGATCCGGAAGAAATAGATGCAATTTACGTAGTGGAAGAGGGAAGCGAAGAGTTTGATGAAAGTTTAAAAGGAAAATCTGTTTTAGAAAATTCGCCTACTTTAAAAGAGTATGTGATGGATAATTTTTCTGAAGAAGAAAAAGCAAAATTAAAGGATCCTAAATTTTTCTACCAGGTAACTTTCGAAAAACCGGGAGGAATCCCAATGCCTTTAATCGTAGAATTCACTTATGCTGATGGTTCTTCTGAAATGAAAAGATATCCTGTGCAATTGTGGAGAATGAACGATGAGGTGGCGACAAAAGCCATTGCTACCAATAAGGAAATTGTAAAAATGGTGGTAGATCCAAACCTTGAAACGGCAGATGTTGATGTAAGCAACAATACCTGGCCCAAGGAGGAAACTACTAGTGAATTTGAAGAATTTAAGGAGAGCCTTGGAAACTAAAATATTTTAAGCCGACTTTAACGAGTCGGCTTTTTTTATGCTTAGATTTGTGGCTATATTTGTTTTGCTATGAACATCATACCCCTTTTTATTAGTGGTGCAGAGATTGCCTTTATCCTGTTTATCCTGGTAATGGTTTTTGGTGCCGATAAAATTCCTGATATCGCCCGCGGAATGGGAAAAGGAATGAAAATGCTTCGTAATGCCTCTAATGATATAAAGACTGAAATTCAGAAAAGTGCCGAAAAACAAGGCATAGATACCGATATTTCTAAAGATGTAAGAGGTGAGATCGATAAGGTGAAAGAAGATATTGATGAAATCACCGGTTCGGTAAAACGTAGGTTTTAATCACATTTTATGTTAGAGCAGCTAAAACAATGGGATCGCGAGCTGTTTGTCTATCTCAATGGATTAGGAATTGAGTCGTACGATAATTTCTGGATTACCATTACTACTATCCAAAATTGGATTCCGCTTTATCTTACTTTTTTTATTCTCTATTTTATAAGTTTTCATTGGAAAAAAGCCCTGTTCACCAGTTTATTTATACTTGCTACAGCACTTTCCACCTATGGTTTCACTAATCTAACCAAGAATTTCTTTTTAAGGCTCAGGCCAAATAACCAGCCTGAAATTGCAGATATCATTAGAATATTGCAAACACCCGACAACTACAGCTTTTTCTCCGGGCATTCAGCGGTTTCTGCTGCTGCTGCATTGTTCTTTATACTTTCAATGAAGCATAAATACCCCTGGATTTGGGTGGTGCTGTTATGGCCACTTCTGTTTATGTTAAGTCGAATCTATGTTGGAGTTCACTATCCCGGGGATGTATTGGTTGGCGCGGCCGTGGGGATTATTTTTGGAATAATTTTCTTTCTGTTTTACGAGCGTTCGGGAAAACGCTTTATTTAACCCTGGTTAAGGTTAATCCATCCCTAATAGGTAAGATCACGGTTTCCACACGATCATCTTCTACCAGCATTTTATTATATTTTAAAAGCGCTTGAGTAGATTCATCATCGGTTTTTACCGGTTCTACTACTTTTCCGCTCCATAATACATTGTCAGATAGTATAACTCCACCGGGATTCATCTTCTCAATAATTAATTCGAAATAAGCAGGGTAATTGGGCTTGTCGGCATCAATAAACACCAGATCGAATTTCGCATTTATCTCTGGGATTATTTCCCGCGCATCTCCAATATATTGCTTGATCTTATCCTTATAATCTGAAGCCTGAAAATATTTCTGCTGAAAATCATGCAATTCTTCATTGATATCTATGGTATGTAATGTACCATCCTTCTCCAAACCTTCCGCCAGGCATAGAGCAGAGTATCCGGTATAAGTTCCTATTTCTAATATACTTTTGGGAGCGATTATTTTTGAAATCAGGCTTAAAATTCTACCCTGATAATTTCCGCTTAACATTCGCGGTTGCAATACTTTTTGATTGGTTTCGCGGTTAAGTTTTGCCAAAAATTTGGGTTCTTTTGCTGAATGTTCTAAAATATACTGGTCTATCGCTTCAGGAAGGAAATGCATAGAAATTAAATTTTTGTCAAATTTAGAGAAATTAATCGTTTTGAAACATCAACTTTTAGGATCAAAATGGATAGGGTTTGACTGGATCGAGAATTCTGTCAATAAATTGTATTTTTACTCACAAACTTAGTATTGAAACGCTTTAGCGATTTAAAATAAACCACACATGCAATTTAAAAATACGCTTGAATATGCCCGGGAACTGGATTCTCAGGATAAAATATCATCATACCGAAATCAATTTATTTTTCCGCAGCACGAAGGAAAAAATGTGATCTATTTCACCGGAAATTCGCTGGGACTGCAACCAAAATCTGCCAAAAAATATGTAGATGAAATCATGACCGATTGGGCAAATCTTGCTGTAGAAGGTCATTTTTATGGTGAAAAACCCTGGTGGGATTATCACGAGCGTTTTTCAGAAAAACTGGCTAAAGTTGTTGGTGCCAAACCTGCCGAAGTTACGGTAATGAATACTCTTACGGTAAACCTGCATTTACTCATGGTTTCTTTTTATAGACCAAAGGGAAAACGCTATAAAATTATTTGTGAAGAAAAAGCCTTTCCCAGTGATCAGTATATGATATCGAGCCAGGTTCGTTTTCATGGCTATGATCCAAAAGATGCGATTGTAGAAATTAAAAGACGGGAAGGTGAAAATAATTTCAGGACCGATGATATAACAGCGAAGATCCATGAAGTAGGAGAGGAGTGCGCTTTGGTCTTAATTGGAGGTGTTAATTACTACACCGGGCAGGTACTGGAAATGGAGAAAATCACCAAAGCTGGCCACGGAATCGGTGCTTTTGTAGGTTGGGATCTGGCCCACGCCACCGGAAATATTGAACTTAAACTTAACGAGTGGAACGTAGATTTTGCTGCCTGGTGCAGTTATAAATATATGAATAGCGGCCCGGGAAATGCTTCCGGATGCTTTATTAATGAAAAATACCATAACAAAAAAGATATTCCTCGTTTTGAAGGTTGGTGGGGTCACAATAAAAAACGCCGTTTTCTCATGGAGCCTGAATTTCAACCCGAATGCGGTGCCGATGCCTGGCAAATTTCTAACGCACCGGTTTTAGCTCTGGCGCCATATCTTGCTTCCTTGGAAATGTTTGACGAAGTGGGAATGCCGGCTTTAATAGAAAAACGAAATAAAATCGTTGCTTACCTGGAATTTGTTTTACACGAAATTGATAAGGAAGTTGATAGTAGTTTCGAAATTATTACACCGGCAAAGCAGGAAGAGCGTGGCACACAACTATCTGTATTTTTGCACGGCGAAGGGAGGGAATTGTTTAATTATTTAATGGAAAATGGCGTTATAACCGATTGGCGTGAGCCGAATGTAATTAGGTTGGCCCCGGCACCCTTTTATTGTTCTTTTGAAGATATGTACCGATTTGGTCAAATTCTTAAAAGAGGAATTCTTGAATAGGGACTAGAAAAAAGAAAATAGAGAAAATGAATATTGTATTTCCGTAAATATTCCTAATTAATGGAAAATATCCTATATTTGGATAAATTAAATAGATTGATAATGGATATATTTTCTTTTGGGGTTCACTTTACTGACGAGAAAAGTTGCCGCCTACATTTTAAGGA
>Ga0307487_1001443_pt1 | contig 16683 bp, 14 predicted proteins | sample CBIW12metaG_FD_203665 | JGI IMG/M metagenome (GOLD analysis project Ga0307487, IMG submission 203665) | Sea-ice brine microbial communities from Beaufort Sea near Barrow, Alaska, United States - CBIW 1.2 | ecosystem: Environmental > Aquatic > Marine > Coastal | place: USA: Alaska | collected... | reverse complement strand
ACCCGGCTGAATCTGGTGTCGGTCCCGCGATGAATGCGTTTTTCGACCAATTTTTTCGACCAAGTGGAGAGGAGCCCCTGATGTCATCCGGCAATTCTATTTTGACCGAAACCATTTTGCCTGCTGCCTGTGCCACGGTCGCAGCGGGACAGGAATGAATCGCCCCGACTGATCCGGCGATCCAATCACCCTCTGCCTTGGCCGAAAGCAGGTAAAAGGAAACCCAGCGGATCGAATCCGGAAAAACGGCGGAAACCTCGCGAGGCGGGTGATCGGCGGCGAAGTCGCAAGTCCCGGCGCCTGACCCTGGCAGGTGGGGCGGCTGACCCGTCGGCCCCGAGGCACAGGTCTGCAGCGGCACGATTGTCCGAGATTGGGCATCGGAGAGAATACAAAGACTTCATGCGGTGTGGCGGTTGATCCACGATGTTGACTTTCAGTCGGCCGGGGCGACACGCCGACCCGTCCAGAGCTGCAAAATCAGCCTGAAAAGCAAAAACCCCCGAAAACCAAGGTTTTCAAGGGGTTTTAAGCTTTGTCTTGGTGCCCAGGAGATGCAGACCCGAGGGAGAAGGTAATTTTTCCCTCGGCTGGCGTAAGTTCCCAGTTTCTCGGAAGAAATTGCTCACCCGGTCATGGGTGGGGTTTCCGAGAACCGCTCCCGTGTGGGGCAGAATGTGGGGCAACTCTTATGCCGTCGAACAACACAAGCCACGTCGAGTTGCGTGGCAAGACCTACTACCTTCGCATGCGAGTACCGAAGGAGTTCGCAGACGTCGAACCTCTCCGCGAGATCAACAGGTCGCTGAAAACGAGGGATCCCCTTGAGGCCGAAGCGCGCTGTGCAAACGTCAGGCTTGCATTGTTCACAGAGTGGCGGGCCCGTCGCGCTGGTCGGGTCGCCGACACGCGTGCGACATTCGATGCCTCGATCGACCTCCTGAAGGGCTGGGGAATGACTTTCAGCCCGATGGATGACCTGATTGCGGGACCTGTCGAAAATCTCCTGTCCCGAATCGAGGCGGTTGCCAATATGGACCCGCTGTCGGCGGCGGTCCCGGCGGCCCTCGGCGCCATCGATCTCCCGGATGTCACTCTCCACGAGATGGCGGAGCGCATGCCCATCCTGAAGGCAAGCCAGATCCGCGCCAAGAATGCCCGGCAGCGTCGCGAGTGGTGCGGGAACTTCAAGCGCGCCGCCCGCGATTTCACCGCGCAGATCGGGAAGCGGACGATACTCATGATCTCGGAACAAGATGCGACTGACTACGAGGCCCACTGGAAGGGGCTTGTGCAATCGACCGGTGTCTCCACGAACTACGCCAACAAACAGATACGCTACGTGCGCCAGATGATCGACGCGCATTTCGGTGATATCCGGATGCCGAAGAGCAAGCGAAACAACGTCTTCCAAGGCATGCGCGTCGAAAAGTTGGCCTACTACCCCGCGGACAACGAGCGAAAAAAACTCCCATTGCCAGAGGCGTGGATCCGAAATCGCCTGATCAAGGACCGCGTGCTCGATCCTCTGGAACAAGAGGCGTCGGATATCGCAATTATCTCCGCGATCGGCGGATGCCGTGCTTCGGAAATATACGACGTGCCGCCCTCCGACATCCATCTGGATCACCCAATTCCACATATCAGCTTCCGGATCGTTCTGGACGGGCCGGATCGGCGCGAGCTGAAGAACAAGGCGTCAACGCGCTTGCTCGTCCTTCAGGGACCGGCGCTGGAGGCCATGCGGCGGAACCCGACCGGCTTCCCAGGCAATCGCGGTAAAGCGAGATTCTCTGGGCCGGTGAACAAATTCCTGCGAGAAAATGATTTGTTTCCCCCGGTTCCGGAGGGTGAAGAAGGACATTACGTGATCAGCGGAACGCGACACTCATTCGAGGATCGAATGAAAGCAGCCAAGATGGATAACGAGGAGAGGGCCTTTCTTATGGGCCATTCAATAGGCCGTGTCCGTGGTCGGCCCGTCTACGGAAGCGAACTCGACTTGCCGATCCGTGCACTGCTCCAAGAGATGGTGGCCATCGAGGGTGATGGCTGGTCACCGCGGCCGATCGCCGATCTATGGGCCGAAATCGATCGCCTTCTCGAGGAGAAGGGGCACCGGATCCGGTAGCTCCCGCGGGGCGGTGGGGGCGAACTGATATTTTTACCGGGAGCAGAGGGTTAAGTTCTGTTCCAGCTCGCTCAGCATGATTTCCGCGCCTGCCGAAACGGTCCGACTTCCTTTCCATCTTAATCTGGATGGAAGATTGTCATGCCCCCTGCTGTTGAAGATCTGCAAGCTGCCCGCAAAGTTATCGTACGTATAGTTCAGGCGCGAGAGGATGGAACAAAATTCGTGCCCGTGGTCCTTGCGCTTGAACGGTTCATTGCAGAACGTCGAGGGCTGACCGATGATCTCGAGCGCATTCGGGCTGAAGTGGTTTGAGGTTGGGTAATACCCGTCTATCTACCCAAAAGTGAAATTTCCCGCCGACATCGGGGCCACCTCAAATAGTAATGGGAATGGAGCCTTGGCATAGGGCAGAATCGGGAAGGGACATGAGGACCGTAGACATATTCAAATGAGATGCCCAATCCACCAGCCTTTTACCAGATGTGTTGATGACCGAACTTGCGGCTGGGCGAGGTGCACTTCCATTGACCAGATCCAGCCCTAAGCAGAGCCATATCTGAAAACCAGCCGATCTGAGAACCTCATGCAGGTTGGGCGGAGGGACTAAGCCGCTCCGCGGCATTGGCGCCCAGTCGCGGCGTTCAGGATCATTTCAGCATTTTACTTTGTGATTAGCCTTTCTGGGTTGACGATCTGGGTCTTTCTCACCGTCAGACAGGAGGTTCCCATGAAGGAGGAAAAGACCACCCCGCTGCGCCAGCGCATGATTGAGGACATGCATATCCGCGGCCTCTGCGAGAAGACCCAGAAAGCCCACATCCGCAACGTGAAGCATTTTGCGGCCTTTCTCGGGCGGCCACCTGATACAGCCACCCCTGAAGACCTGCGCGCGTATCAGTTACAGATGACCAACGACGGAGTGTCCGCAAGCACCTACAATATGCGCATCATTTCCCTGCGGTTTCTGTTCAGCGTGACCGGCGGGCGCGAAGAAATGAAACGGTATATGCAGGTCCACCGCAAGCCGCGCAAACTGCCCATTGTCCTCAGTGTGGAGGAGGTCGCCACCTTGCTGGCCGCCGTGCCCGGGCCGGGGCTCAAGTATCGGGCCGCTCTCGGGATCAGTTACGGGGCTGGCCTGCGCGCTTCTGAAGTGTGCAACCTCAAGGTTAAGGACATCGATAGTCAGCGCATGCTGATCCATGTCGATGACGGCAAGGGCGGCCGGGATCGTAAAGCCATGCTCGCGCCCAGCCGGCTGGTTCTGCTGCGGGAATATTGGCGCGAGTCCCATCCCGAGGGTTGGCTCTTCCCCGGAAAACCAAAGATCATGCCGCTCTCGCCACGCCAGTTGAACCGGGCTTTCACCTCCGCCAAGCATATGGCCGGGATCAGCAAGCCGGCGACACTGCATACGTTGCGGCACAGCATTGCCACACACCTGCTCGAAGCCAATACCGATGTGCGGGTGATCCAGGTGTTGCTCGGGCATGCCAAGCTGACCACCACGGCGCGCTACACCCATGTGGCGACCAAGACGATCCAAAGCACCGTGAGTCCCTTCGAGCATATGAAACTATTGCAGGATGAGACCCTTCGACGAGGGTTGGAGTAGTGATCGTGGCCGATGAACCGGCCAAAGCTGGAGATCGCTGACATCTTCCGTGCCCACGGTCCTGCGTGGCGGCAGGCCAATGCGGGGCATGTCAGCCTCTCCCAACTCAAGGCGATGTCAGCGATAGAAGCCTGCCGGACCGAAGCGCTCGGCGGGCATGTGGCTGGCTGCGCCAAATGCGGGCACCAGCATATCGCCTATAATTCCTGCAAGAACCGGCACTGCCCCAAGTGCCAGGGTCCGGCGGCGCGGGACTGGATGGCCGCACGGGCCGAGGATCTGCTGCCGATCGAATACTTCCACGTTGTCTTCACCCTGCCAGGCGAGATCGCGCAAATCGCCTACTGGAACAAGAGGGCGGTCTATGGCTTGCTGTTCAGGGCGTCGGCCGAAACGGTAACAACCATCGCCGCAGATCCAAAACGCATGGGCGCGCGGGTCGGCATGACCAGCGTGTTGCACACCTGGGGATCGGCGCTGACGCATCATCCCCACGTCCACATGATCGTCCCCGGCGGTGGCCTGTCGCCGGACGGCACCCGGTGGGTCTCCTGCAAGCCCGGGTTCTTTCTCCATGTGCGTGTGCTCTCCCGGCTGTTCCGACGCCTGTTTCTGGAGGGGCTGACGGCCCTGCATCGTGGCGGTGAGTTGGCCTTCTTCGGCGATCTCACCGGGCTGGCGGGTGCCGATGCTTTCGCTCGTTGGCTCGCGCCGTTCCGCAAATCCGAATGGGTGGTTTATGCCAAGCCGCCCTTCGGCGGACCTGAAGCGGTGCTGGCCTATCTCGGCCGTTACACCCACCGAGTGGCGATCTCCAACACCCGTCTGGTCAGCGCCGATGCAGAGACGGTCGCCTTCCGATGGAACGATCACCGCATCAAGTCTGGTGACAGACAAAAGGTAATGCGGTTGACCACCCCCGAGTTCATACGCCGTTTCCTGCTCCATGTCCTGCCCGACGGCTTCCACCGCATCCGGCATTATGGATTGCTGGCCAGCGCGACCCGCAAGGCCAAGATTGCGGAAATCCGCACCCTGCTCAGGGCACCGCGCCCTGAACAGGAAGCCGCGCAGGAGGCCGAGACCGTGCCACTCACCCTGCGCGAACCGTGCCCATGCTGCGGCGGCCCCATGCGCATCATCGAGATCTTCCGGCGCGGCCAGAAACCCAGTTCCCGTGCGCCACCGAGGGAGCAGGCAGCATGACGAAATGCCCGATCACCGCATTGATGAAACCTCGGATCTCCCCGCAGTTCCGGCCAGGAAGCCATTTGCAAAGCGCGCCGGTCTGCAGACCAAGACGGCCCGCGAACCTTCGAGTGTCGATAAATCCGCAGGCCATGCGCCTGAACCCAGTTGCAAAATGGGTCCGTGCTCCTTCCAGCCTTACGCCAGCTGCGGACACAGCCCCGACCGTCAGAGGCCTTTCCCCATAGGCTGATCCCAGACCCCCGCTGCTTCCTCCTTCCGAGGTTTGTCAACGCGGGCCGCCACCTCATGGCAGCCAACGTCATGCTGCGGCCCGCATCGAAAAACCTTCAGGAGAGCCGTCGTTCGCTGCGTCCAAGACCAAACCATCGAGATGCGCAGGAAGCGGACGGTCGTGGTGCTGCTCAAGTCAGGAATGATAGCGCGAAAAGAAGATCTTGAGGAGCTCGGGCAACCCTACCAATTTGCGGCATGAACATCTCTCGTATTTCGAGTCAGCTCCCGCTATACCGGAAGCATGGCAAGAAGACCCGACATAGGCCTCCGACAGGGGCGACGATTGTGCCAGATGAGGCACGAGGACCGGCTCGCGTTCATTGTTGAAGGTTTGCCGATTTTGCTGGCGAGTGCGCAGGGGTTTCAGGATGCCGCTGCTCGCCTCCAAGATCGTCCCAGGGAAGAAGATGTGATGGTCAGCTTCTCGGATGAAGAAGCCGCGAAAATACTAATCCTAATAGACATTGTCCGCTGCCCCCCTGCCCAGGTAAACCAGCATATCGGGAAGCTGATGCGCTGGTTTTACGATCACTTGGCACGGCTCATCTACGCGAAGGCGACGAGTTGGAAGCCTATGAGCGTTTCCCAGCTCCAGCGCTATGTGGAAACCGAATGCGAAGAGCACACGCTGGAGGGCTTCGCGGGAGAGTATATCCTGCCGGGTGGGCCGGTCCACGAACGGGAAAGCGCTCTATACGCGGACATTCAGTCATACGACAACGGCGAACTGGCTTGGCATGAACCGCGAACCCGGCCATCACTGTTCGGGCCGGAAGAGTCCGACGCGCTGCGGGTTGCCAACGCCATGCAGCGGCTTGGGCTGCTCAGCCTCGATGGCCTGCGCATCGTCGCATCCGTCTGGAACGGGACACGGTTCTCCGACGAACAAACCCCGCACACGTCAGAAGCACTGATGCAGGCAACGCTGGAACAGATGGAAGCGGCCGGGCTGATCCCCGACAGCGCGGAGGATGGGGACGTGGTGACGCTGTATGAGCGCTGGCAGCTCCCCATGTATGAGCTTCAGATCACCCCGACGATCCAGCCGATGGAAGAACTGCGCGAAGCTCAAGTACGGATGCTGTATGACGAAATGGGAGGCTGGTAAAGCAAGGGGGTAGGAACGGTTTCAGTTCATCAGTCGGTTCTCTGCTCGTAGGCTTCCAACATGAGCGGTGACATGAGGATCGCTGCCATCAGAATCGTAATGGAATATTCCAGCAATACCCGGCTCCGCTCAGGGTCGAAGAAACGCCCGTTAAACTTTCCCCCGTGAAATAGGTTATTCCGGACGCGCCTGACATAGAGGAAGATGAGGTCGTTTTCGTTCTTCGCCTGTGGAGCAACAACGCGCCATTGAAGCACATCATCCACATAGACCTGCTTTTTCGGAGGATGTCCCAGCATGTAGGCGATGGCTGCTGCGACGTCCGCACCCGCTTGTCTTGCAAGGGGAGGCAGTTCACGGGCAAATCGCGTCCAGTCGGGATTGGCAGCGTCGCCAGGGCCAGCGACGCAGTAGCCGGTTACCTTCAGACAGTATTCAGACTGGGCGAAGACACGGAAAAGCTCCGACGCCAAATCAGCCATTTCCTGATTGTATTTCATAAAATACCTCCGTGCTGCGAAGCCTCTCAGACATCTCATTGGCGTGACAGAGCAACATCATGCGGCCTTCTCCTGGCGGGCTCGAATGTCGGCGATCCAGCTTGCCAGCGCGCTGATCTCGCTTTCGATCACCGATGCTGAGGGCAAGCGGGGATTGATTTCGCCGGGCTGACTATGAAGGAGCGCGGAGCAACGGCCGAAGGCCTCACGCATCGTGACGCAGTCTCTATCCGTGAGGATGGTAAGCTTGATCAGGCCAGTCGTATCGACTTTGCGTGACAAGCGACGGATTACAGGTCCGACTACCTCTTCTACCGCGCGCTCCCAGCAAGTGCGAAGCTGCTCTTGGAAGGACGTCACCTCCCGCAGCCATTTCGCCTGGTCGCCGCGCTCGTCATGAATCTTCACATTGGCGAGGTGAGCCGTCATGCCGTCGATCACCTTGTCGAGCGGCATGACGCTGGCTGGCGGGTCCTGATGGCAGAAACCGGAATTATCGGCGCCACGGCTGATCAGGCGGTATGCGACCGGCGTTGCCTCGCGACCCTTGGTGGCACGGCAGGCTTCGTCGAGCAGCAGCAGAAAGGCCATGTCGTGCGTAAAAACGATCACTTGGCGGGTGTTGCCCACTTCGGCCAGGCGTGCGGCGACCCGATCGCGGTGCAGGTGGTCAAGAGAGGAAACAGGGTCGTCAAAAACGATGGCCGACTGCGCGTCGATGGTCGACAGCTCGGCGAGGAATGCGGCAAGCGCTACGCAACGATGTTCGCCTTCACTCAGAACCTTGCCGACTGGTTCACTCGGTTTGTTGATCAGACGCACCTGGAAAAAGGGCACCCCCGCTGACGTCTTGGCCTGTTGAAGTTCGATGGCGAGGCCAGCGACGCCGAGCTTGTCGACTTCGGTCGCGAAGCGGCCGCGCAGGCGATTGGTCACAAGAGCCTGTGCGATCCGGGCGCTCTGCGTCGTGATCTTGTTTGTGGTCGTGTCCTTGCTGGCCCTTTCCAGGGCCTCGATGGCCTTGCGGCGCTCAATCTGGGCAAGAACGTCGGCTTGCACAACGCCGAGCCACTTCCGGTCGGCCAGGCTATCGCGCTCGATGGTAAGGGCGGCACGTTGGGGAGAGCCTGCCTCCGATTCCAGACCCTCGATCCGAGTGGCGATCCCTTCCAGCACATCACGTAAGCCCTCTGGTGTGGGGATCACCTCCGGCGGCAATGTGTGTAAAACTTCGTCGGCGTGGGTTCGAAGCACCGCCCGTAATCGCCAGGACAGTTGGACGATTTGGCGGCGAAGGGTCTTCGCCAGCTCGTACTTGCCGATATCGTCGCGGATCAGAGTGAAGAACGAGGGCAGATGTTTCATGGGGAAGCTATGCAAGGATAGCTGCTCCAGCAGTTCGTAGTAAGCTGCGGCGGCTTCCTTTTCACGACGTTTGCTTTCGTCCTGGACGAAGGCTTCGAAGCTGCTCAGTCGGTTAGCGGCTTCCTCGCTGAGCGGCTGCTGGCACAGGACGCAATGAGCTCCGGGGTCTGTCACGGGAAATGGCTTTTCGGTATAGGCCGCTTCGCGTGAATAGGTTCGAGCCGCTTCCCACAGAGCTCTCCAGATGTCCGCACCAATCTCTGGGAGAGGTTCCGCAGCGAAAAGATCGACGGATGCGGCCAACGCCGCCGCTCGCGCAGTCGCAAGACGCCCATGAGCCTCGCGGAGCGCGGTCCGGTTCTGGTCAGAGGCGGCGATGGTCAATTTGCTGATCTGTTCGATCACAGCATTGATACGGGTTTCCTGAACCTGGAGCTGACGGACTGCCCGGGCGGGATCGCTGGCGAGGTCGGAGATGAGGGTTTGGAGCTGAGCGTCTTCCTGCGCGTTCAGGACTGCCAGCTTCTCAATGGCTTCGGGTTTGGTCTTTCCAGACAATCCGGCAACCATCTTGCCGACCGCCGTATCCGGCTTGCATTCGGGTTTCGAGAGGACGACGGGTGTCTGCTGTTGCAGCTTATGAATTTCGGCCGAAAGTTCGGCTTTCACATCCTGGCACGCCTGCGCGAGGCCTGCGAGAATGCGGAGAGGAAGGGGCGTATAGGCGAGATCGTTGGTGTTCTCGACATGGACATTGGCGGTCCGGGAGTCGAAGACGCTGACGGCGGACAGCATAGGATCGACCGCACCGCCCTGAATCCACTTGGCGTTTCTCTTCTGACCGCCGATGAAGAAGTCGATGCTGGCAGTCGGTACGTCGCCTGTACCGGCATAGATATTCGGAAGGATGGCATCACCCTTTGGGGAGCGTGCCCGGCAAAGCTGTTTGAGGACGCGGGCGTATCCGGATTTGCCAGCCCCATTGTCACCATAGATCACGGTAAGACCGGTCTTACCGAAGGACAGCCGCTCGCCAGGCGCGAGTGCATTCACATTCGATAGGCCATACAAGGCGCCCAGGCTGACAACCGCATGGCTTGCAGCAGGATCACGAATATGACTGGCGTCCAGCGGAGCTGCGGGATTGCCGCCCTTGCAGACAGCAACAAGCTCCGAGATATCGGCCGGTTCAAGCTTGGCCTGGCTGCACAACCGACGCAAAGCGTCGCGCTGCCAGCCGGGCAGATCGACAGACCATTTCAGTATGTCGGCAAGCGCTGCGGCCTCGTTCGAGGGCTCAGTATTCTGTTGATCCATCGTTCGGTGCCTCCCCGGGCTTCATCTCAAGCGGCCTGCCAAATGATGGTGCTATTGTCGTTCCCCCGTCAGGTGCCGCAAATAATCCGTCATTCCACGCCATTTGGAATGGTCCAGCCGCGCGCGCCGTCCCGCCGCGGAAATTCATCGATATTGACCGTCGCAGCTAAATAATCGCGAATGGTGTCGGCTTCGCCGTATTGGTTCACGAAGGTAATAAAGTTGTAACTCACCTTGTTTCCCATTAGCGGCGCGGCTTAGCAATATCAGTATTGCGCAGATAGCCACTATTTTATACGTAGCATTGTTGCACCGAAGACCGAACGACCGTTTCGGGGATGCTGCATTGCAGCGCAGCGTCCTGAGCGAACGGCCGCTCAGGGCCGTTCATGTTGGCACATGCGCTTGCTCGAGTTCAACGCCCAAATACCGAACGGTGCTGTCCATCTTCGCGTGCCCCAGCAGGAGCTGGACTGCACGCAGGTTGCCCGTCTTCTTGTCGATCAAGGTGACCTTCGTCCGCCGCATCGAATGGGTGCTGTACCATTGCTTGGCGCAGCTCTGGGAGCCATGCGTCGTAACCCGACAGGGTTCCCAATGTATCGGGGGAAGGGGAATTTCTCTGGAACAACCAACAGCTTCTTGCGGGAAAACAACATCTCCCCACAGGTGCCGGAGAGCGAAAAGCGTTACACCTTCGGTGGCACTCGACACACTTGGGAGCACAATGGTCGAGCTGCTCGCCTTGGCAGAGATCGTTTGCACGGTAACGTCGGGCATGAGGGTGGCCTCATATTCTTCTGATAGCAAGCTGGGTCGACGCGACCCACGAATGGACCGCGTCTTCTCTTGGACTCAGCGACGACGATGCTTCGTCTGATCAACGAGCCTATACTTCTGCCCCTTATTCTCGGGGGGAGGTAGGGGCTCATTCTTAGTCACCGTACGTTCAACTCCGGTGCGTCCACCGCGTGGACCGGTAATCTCATACTGGCCGGATTTCGGGGCCTTCTGTCCCGGCTTGAAAAGCTTGTCAGACATGCGCAGCCTCCAAAGATGCTGGCGCAACGTCTGCAAAACGCTTGCCGGTTGCGATTTCGCTGATTCGACCTTGGTTGAGGTCAAAGTCGGCAGCGATCCGATGCTGATATTCGCCCTGATCGAGCCGGGCTTTGATGATGGACACCTGTTCAGGTGTCAGGTTTACAATAGTCGCCATTGTGGCGGCCTCCTCGGCGCTTGTTAAAAGAATTTGCTCTGGAGTCCCCAACAGTCTATCTCTTGAGTGCGACCACAAGAGTGCTTCGGTTTCCGGAGCCACTTCGGAAGCGTTGCGCCGTTAACGCTCCGAGGTGTCTTGAAAAGCGGAGGCGCCTTGCCGGGCGCCTCCGCTTAAACCTTCATGCCGCGTCATCCATCAGCAGCGGACGGACTTCCCTCGCGCCCACAAATTGTGAAAGAAGCCGGTAATTTCCTGTTTCATGGCGTATGCGGCCAGCGACAATCGCAGGATGCACGTCAGCCTTTCGAGCCAAAGACAAAACATTCTGGACAGTCGGGCTATGTTGCGCCGGATGATCGTCCCAAAATTCAGTCGGGATTAAGGCCTCTTGAGCCCAATCATCAGCTTGTCGCTCACGTTCGTCATCTCGCTCATGGTTTCGTTCACGTAACTGGAGATCGTCTATGAAGACTTCATCATTTCCATTTTGGAAGTGTCGTCCCAAGTGCGCAAGTTCGTGGAGAAGGCAAAACCAGAAATTATCGAGTCGGTCATATCGGATCGTCATGCCCACCACTGGGACACCGTCGACAGTCCACAACGCTGCTCCGTCAAGGTACGTCTTCGGCAAGTGCGTGACCGCGACCAAGGCAATGCCTCGCTTCGCCAGCCTCTCCTTGGCCAGCTTGGGTCCTTCATCGAAGGCGCTTAGCCGGGCCAGTTCACGAAGGAAATCGGGTTCGATTGTTCCTGGTCTAAAAATACCTTCCAGTCCCATCTTCCGAGCCTTGCAGAGGACATGAAGGCACCAGGCTTGAAGGGCATTCACATCAGTCTTGGCATTTGCCCTCGCACCTCCCCCCTGCCGGAAAAGCGCTCGCGGAACCGCCTTATCACCGCCGGCACGAAATATCAGTTCCTGAACGATTTCCTCCGCTCGGTCCTTGATATCCGCAGTCTTCTTGATCCAGCCTCGTTTTGCCATTTCGGCGATAGGGAAGCGATCAAGTTCGATCCCAGCAGGCGCCGAGGGAAGTTTGCCACCGTCCTGAATCAGAACGTCGGCCGGAATCCCCAGATGTGCATTCAGCGCGCGGATCATCTTCAGTGTGAGATCCCGTTTTCCGCCGAGTACCTCTGATACCTTTGCCCGGCTCCCAAAAATCGGAGCGAGGTCACTCTGGCTCATTCCAAGTTGTTCCATGCGGAACTTGATGGCTCCGACGGGATTGGGTGTGTCCATTGGAAAATGACGCTCTTCGTAGACCTCCACGAGCGTCGCCAGCACGTCAAGCTCGTCCGCCTCTGCTTCTGAGCAATCCATTTCCATTAAAGTCTCAATGCGAGCAAGAGCGGCAGAGTAATCATGCTCTGAATGAATCGGCCGAATACGATGTTCGCTTATCATCAAACTTCCTCCGCATTGATCTTGTCATACTCCTTGTGGGTTCCCACAAAACGAATGAAGCCGATCCCCTTTTCGTAGTTGAACCTCACGATCAACCGATATTTGTTCCCACAGATATTGTAGACCACTCGCCCTCCCTTAAGGATACTCGCATTGCGATACTGTGCCTTGATATCCGACGGCGTCGTCCAAGATGCGCGTTTGGCCTCAGCCCACCAAGCGTCGAGCTGAATTTTCGCATCTGGGAATTGCTTGCCAAAGATAATCAGCGCAGGCCGAGATATGATCCTCATGAGAGCACTTCTATCCTGCTCTCGCAGAATGTCAATTTAGTATGTTCTCTACCTTCTGTCAACGTGTGCGCTCCCTTGTAGGGATCGCTTTGCCAGGTCCTTTGACTCGGCACGATATTAGAAGCTCCACAACGAAGATGGCACCCAAAATCCCGAGAAACTCTCTACTTATCCAGTGCTTGCCTCATTTGATCAGACATCTCCACGCCGTGATCGATCCGGCGGGCCATCAGAAAGACGTTCCCGGTGGTGCGCGCCCAGATTATTCCGATGGCGTTCTTCTCTCGGGCCTCAGGCGCACCGATCAGGTGCTCTCCCTTGTATTCCACGACGAAGGCGCGGCCATCCTTGAGCTTGGCCACGAAGTCCGGAAAGAACCGACGGCCGACTCTGGGCAACGAAAACGAGTCCGGGTGGCGTGCCACATTGCGCACCCAGACTTCCACCTCATCGAGGCTGTCAAGGCTCCAGGCACATTGGAATTCCTCGCCGTTCAGGTCTCCGTCGATCAGAGGTGCCCTGTCGGTACCAAGTAGGTGCCGATTGAACCGGAAGGCGCCGATCGCCTGCGTCGGCACGTTCTGGTAGATGGTGTCATCGAACCGAATGACGCGGCTTTCGGACCATGTCGGTTTCGCTTGCTCGTCGAACAACGCCATCTGATGTGCTCTGGTCTTTTCATCGTCGCGGATCGCCTGGATCTTCCACCTTATGCGAGCTGCGATTTGGTGTTGCCAGTCAATCAGGGTGCGGATGTTGACGTCCCGGTTTGTGACCAGATCCGCCACCAGCGCCGCGATCCAGGGCAGCATCTCGGCCTGCGGTATATCTGCGACACGGCATTCCCGCTCGAGCCATTGGACCAGTGACGCTTCGAGATCAGCGTCCAACGGAGCATGCAGGCCGGAGAGAATGGGCTGCTCTTCCGTCATCCGGCTGTAGACGAGCTTCTCCCCCTCGAGGTCAATCTCGATGACATCCTGCGACCGGTGGAAGCTCAATTCCTGCTCAGTCAGCCGCGCAGGGTGACGATCCAGGGACCAGTCCACTCGCTCCATGATCGCGTCGGTCTCGGCCAGGAACGTCTCGCCCTCCATCTCCACCAGCAGCTGTGGAATCTCGATGACATGTCCCTTTTCGGCGAGAGTGCGGCCCGCCGCCACCGTCGCCCGATGCTTCTCGAGTTGGGCGTCGAAATGTGCATAGTCCTCCTTGCGCGTGATCTCCCGGACGGTCTGGGCGACCTCGTCTGTCACCTCGCCCTTCACACCAACGACCAAGGTGCCGTCGTCTCGCTGGATGTAGTCGACCCCGGCGTCTTGCATGTGGTTCAAGCGCTCTCGGGCATCCTCGCTGTCCGGCACCGTGACCTGTAGCACCGGCTTCGGGCGCACAGGATCCGGGTCGAACAACTCGCCCTGGTCATTCTGTTCTACCCCGCGAGGTTTCAGGGATTCCCGGACCTCTTCGTCCGTAAAACCCATGTCGATCAGCTTGTCGGTCAGGGCCTGTGCAGCCTCGCGGAACGAGGGCTCTGAAACATGGGCATAGGCACAGTTCAGGGCGGCGTCCTTTCGACGCGCGGCGTAGGGCATGCGCAGGACACGCCCCAGGAGTTGCTCGACACTGCCACGGCTCTGGAGCCGCTGGGTGGCACAGAGGACGTAAGCCGAGGGGCAATCCCAGCCCTCCTTGAGCGCGTCCACGGTGATCACATGACGGGTCTGTTCCGCCGGGTCGCGCAGGTTCACGCCGTCCAGTTCCCGCTGCTCGCCGGTGGCAATCTTGATCCGATCCTCGGGGATCAGCTTTTCCTCGACCAGATATGTCTTCAGCTCTGCCACCGTCGGGTGACCATTGCGCGCCTGCGCCTGGTAGAGGACCACGGGCCGGATATGGTCGCGGTCCCGCTTCGCCTTCTCCTCGAGCATGTTCCGGGTCGCCACGGCGCCTGTGACGGCCTCCCGCCAGTCGTCATGCGGCCGGACCCGGATCGGGAGCTTGATCATCTCCTCGTCCTTGAGGGCGCTCGCCGTCACGGAATACAGAATGTTGTTCCGGCCGCGGGGCGTTGCCGTGAACTCGACGATTGCCGCAGGGCGGATCCGGGCCTGCACCTCACGCGTCAGGCCCGATACCGCGTTGTGCGCCTCGTCGACGATCATCAGGGGGCGCTGATGATAGAGGAGGTTGGCGAAGGAGAACTTCACCGCGCCCTCGGTCAGCATGTCGTTCTCGGCGGCCTCTTCGACTGAGACGACCTCCATCCCCTCGGTCGGCACGCCGGAAAAATGCGTCTCGAGTTCTTCGTGGTGAGAATACACCTTGCGCCCGGTGGTGTTCGTCACCCGGAATGCCTGGATCGTCGAGACGACAACACAGGCTGAGCGCGCCAGATCCTGCGGGCGCAACATCTCGAACTCGGCGATGTCAAACACCCGCACATGGCCGCCGAAATTCTCGTCAAGCCTGCGGCGATAGGGGTGCTTCCGGTCCTTGAGGGCTTCCAAGGTCTGGGTCTTGATTGCGTCCGAGGGCACGAACCAGAGCGTCAGGGGCCAGGTGCGGCGCAGATAGCTGCGGGCCGCCAGGCGGATCGTCTCTGCCGCCAGCAAGGTCTTGCCGCCGCCGGTGGGCAGACGCAGGCAGACGTAGGGGACACCCGGCAGCGCCTGGAGCGGCTCGTAGGTCCGGGGCTCCAGTTTCCGACCCTCGAGGCGTGCAAGCTTCTCCTGCTCCTCCACAGCGTGCTGGAAGGCCTCAGCGGGGCCAGTGGCAAGGGCGCGGGCAAAGAAGGCGTCCAGCGTGTCCAGCGTGGCCTTCTGATAGGTCTTGAGCTGCATGATCAGGTCCTCGCCGAAATGTCATAGGGGGTCTGACGGAAGAGGATGGCCTGATCCTTCAGCGTGGCCCCGGACAGGCGGCAGGCGGCGCCATAGACGACGAGATCGCCTTCAAAAGCGGGTGCAGCCGCCGCAAGGTCGTCGCGGATCAGTTTCAGCACTGCACGGGTCAGGACATTGCCGCCCTGGGCGCTGCGGTCCTTCAGAACGCCGTTATAGAGCAAGGCAACCGCGCGGCCGTTATGGACGCCCAGAAGCGGCCCGTCTGGCGCCTCATTCATGGGCTGGCGGGTCTCGCTGAACCAGACATGACGGGCGAGATCGGGGAATCGGATGGCCGGGTCAATCCTGCCATCCTCATCAAAGACCGCTGGGCCGAGGGTGCAGAAGCGAAAGCCGCCGCCGCCCTCCCAGTCAACATCCTTGGAGATGCCACCCTGTTCGCCTTCAATGACCTTCTGCAGGCGCAGAGCGCAGTGGGTTCGCGCGTGATCGCCCATTTCGACGCCGATCCAGCGGCGGCCCATCTTGTGGGCGACGGCCGCCGTGGTGCCGGAGCCGAGGAAGCTGTCGAGGACGAGATCGCCATGGTTCGTAGCGATATGCAGGATGCGCTGGACGAGACGCTCAGGCTTCGGGGTGTCGAAGCTATCAGCGCCGAATATCGCGTTCACTTCTTGCTTTGCCGAGCCTGTATGTCCAACTTCGTCATGGGGCCACCACGACCATGGCACCAAGCCTTGCACTTCGCTAAGATACCGCTTCACCCTCGGAACGCCAGTTCCGTCCCGTCCGAACCAGATCCGCCCCTCTTCTTTCAAGCGCAGGTATTCAGGTTCAAGGTTCGCCCAATGCCGTCCTTCGGGAGGATGGTGAATTTCACCATTTGGTCCTTCGATCGGATACATCATATTTGCGCGATAACCGGCGCCAGTAAATGAAATCGACTGCCATGGTCCCTTTGGGTCATTGTTTGGATTGGAGTAGGCCCGCCGAGTCCTTTCGTCAGGTTCGACCCTGTTGCGTGCGGCCTTGAATTTATCGAGGTCACGACCGTAAATCAGGATGTGTTCATGAACATCGCCGATCATTGTATTGCTGTCCCGTGAATATCGCTTCTGCCAAGCAATGTTCGCGATAAACTTCTTCCGCCCGAATATCTCGTCCATGACGACTTTCAGGTAATGCCCTTCGTTGTCGTCGATGTTGACCCAGATTGAGCCTTCCTCACTCAGGAACTCCCGCAGCAGCATCAGCCGGGGCACGATCATCGACAGCCACTTCGCATGCTCCAGGCTGTCGTCGTAATGCTCGAAGGCCGACCGGGTGTTGTAGGGCGGGTCGATGTAGATGCACTTCACCCGGCCCGCATAGAAGGGCAGCAGCGCTTTCA
>Ga0307487_1001442_pt1 | contig 16693 bp, 14 predicted proteins | sample CBIW12metaG_FD_203665 | JGI IMG/M metagenome (GOLD analysis project Ga0307487, IMG submission 203665) | Sea-ice brine microbial communities from Beaufort Sea near Barrow, Alaska, United States - CBIW 1.2 | ecosystem: Environmental > Aquatic > Marine > Coastal | place: USA: Alaska | collected... | reverse complement strand
TAGTGGCTTCGGTTATATTGTCGTCGTAATATGAGCTTATTTTGTTTACCTGTACGCCCAGGTTTAGCAGCAATCTTTTGGAGACGGAAGCTCGAATTGATCAAAGAGTTTATTGAATTGTCCCTTGATCTCATCCCATCGCTGCGGATTGATGCAGTAGCTCACCCTTGTCCCTTCAATAGTTCCCTGAATAACCCCAATGTCTTTCAACTCCCGTAGATGTTGACTGATGGTAGCCTGCGCCAAACCCAATTCCTGTACCAAATCGCCGTTGATGCAACTATTGGAATTGAGCAAATATTGAATGATGGCAATACGTGCGGGGTGGGAAAATGCTTTTGCGGCAAGTGCCAGGTCATTTTGGGTTTCTGAAAACAGATCACTTTTTGTAACTCCCATTTTTATTTTGTTGTTAAGGTTTGTTTTGAATCGTAAAATTCCAAAAGTGCCGGCAGGATATTTTCCTGGGGCAAATACGGAATTCCGTAGATTCTTTTGGTGAGGTTTTCGTCAATTTTATTGATCACATCCACTTCTGCAAACGCCCTGCTTTTTAGCAATGGATCTTTCAGATTTTTTTGCATTGAAAGACTTTGGTTGATCACCCAGGCATAGGTTCCAATTCCTGCCCGTTTTAAATCATCCTGCAAAGCCGCGGCCTCCCGCATTGGAGTTGTTTCCGGCAGGGAAACCAAAATGATCCTGGACAATTCACTATCCTGTAATGACATATACGGGGTTTTGATATGTTCAGGATCCAATCCTGTATTTTTGAGTACTTCCCGGTGGTAACTTCCGGCCGTATCCAAAAGCAATAAGGTATGCCCTGTGGGGGCGGTATCAATCACCACAAATTTTCGTTTTGCCTGTTGAATGGCTTTGGAAAAAGCGTGGAAAACGGCTACTTCTTCGGTGCAGGGAGATCTCAGGTCTTCCAGCAACAATTTTTTCCCCTGTTCATCCAGATCCTTTCCCTTTTGTGAAACAATTTTATCAGTATAACGCTGGGTTTCCAGTTTTGGGTCGATGCGATCTATAGTGAGATTTTTGGGAAGATTAGGAACCTGGTTCATAAAATCCTGCACGTGCGCGGCGGGATCTGTCGTGGTGAGATGAACTTCAAAACCTTTTCGGGCAATCATAATTGCCAGGGCTGATGCAGTAATAGTTTTTCCCACTCCACCTTTTCCCATGGTCATAATAAGGCCGTTGGTTTTGTTTTCGGTGAGATCTTCCACCAGTTCATCCATTCCTTTGAGCTGGTGATTTAATTCCTGAACATTTGAAAGTTGATCGGTAACCATTTTTTTCTGAAGTTCGACATCCAGTAAAGATCTCAGCTTTTCGATGCCGAGTATATTGTAAGGTAATAACGGAAAAGTTTTGAGGCTTAATTTCTGAAGATTTTCAGGAATTGCATTTAATTGCTTTTTTGCCAAATCTTCCATCTTAACCGCGAAATCATCGGTTTTATCGAGGGCGCTGAATACCCCGTTGACCAATAGTTTCTGGTTTTTCATTTTCAAGTCGATTAATTCTTCGCTGGTTCGGGAAGCTTCTTTTAGTGAAGCCTGATCGGCCCTGGCAACAAGATAGAAAGTAGCCATTTCAGGATCTCGCAACCGGTTTACTACGGTGTTGTATCGCTCCTGACTGCTTTTTAAGGCTGAGGTTGGCCCAAGACAGGAAGCTCCATCGGGGTTTTCTTCGGAAAATCCGGCCCAGGCTGCGGGAAGTTCCAGTAAACGCAAGGTGTGACCTGTTGGAGCGGTATCAAAAATGATTACATCAAAATTCCCGCCTTCAGCTTCCCCGGATATAAACCTTGAAAACTCATCAAATGCGGCGATCTCAACAGTGCAGGCACCAGAAAGTTCCTCGTTCATCTTTTTGATATCTGCCTCGCTCAGGATTTCTTTCAGGGGTTCTGTTACCCGTGTTCGGTATTCCTGGGCAGAAACCTCGGGATCTATATTGATTGCAGAAAGATTTTTCAGGCCTTTTACCGGACTTATTTTGTCAAAAACCCTGCTTTCCAGTACATCTTCCAGATTGGAAGCGGGATCGGTACTTACCAGTAAAACTTTTTTGCCTTCATCTGCAAGTTTTATGGCAGTGGCACAGGAGAGGGAAGTTTTTCCCACTCCGCCTTTTCCGGTAAAGAAAATATAAGGAGTTTCAGAATTTTTCATAAGCTAAACGGGTTTGAAATTTTTAAAATACTAACCAGATGAAAGAATAAAGACATTAGATTAAAGACTTTTAAGTTTATGGGTAAATTGTCACGAAATTTTAGGTGTCCATAAATTTCCGTGGTTCTGTTTTAGCAGTTTGTGAAAGGAAAGAATGATTTTTTTTAGTGCAACTTTGAGTCTTAGAGGCTTAGTGGCATCAACCAATATATACATTGTCTTTATTGCCACTAAGACACAAAAGCACAAAGATTTAATTTGCCTTCTATAAGATTCCTATTAAATTATTGAAAAAATTTTTGTTCTTACTTTTTAACATAAAAACACTTCTACAATATTCTGTAACAGAACCATTTTTCCGCCAATTTAAATATAAAATGCTGAAAAGATGGATATTAACAACAACTGCTGTTGCTTCCACCACAACAGGAATTGTTTTCTGTTTTAACTCCGGGTGCATTGTTTTTGATCAGGTTTTCCCATTCAGTTCTATCGAGATAACGACCGTGCATAATTATTTTTCCGTCTTTAAGGATATATGGCAAAGAATTTAAGCCGTCCATTTTTAATTTCGCAAGTGCTTCCGGATACTCCTGAAAGGCCACGCCATCATTGGAAATGTTATGTCGGGCAACTTCAAAGCCAAGGGATTTTAACCATTTTACATCGGCAGAGGTTTGCACCAGGCTGTCATCAACATCAGGTCCGCAAACCCCGGTACTGCAACACAGGGCGGGATCAAGAATTGTAATTTTCATAAGCAGATTTTTTGTTTAATATATAACATTGCAATATTACGATACATTAATCAGATCAAGAAATTTAATAGGTTAAATTTTGTAGAATCAGTAAAGTTTTTGTTGGCATGATTTTACCGGGGATGTTGGGAACAACAACAATTGTTTTATAGAATTCTTAAAATGTTGGATATTTCAATGTTTTATTAATTTCTTAAATGCCAGGTGTTTGGGAAAATGATCTTAAATGCCAAGATTTGATTTTGAAAAAGGGGATACAGAATAGGAATATCAAATAAAATTAAAACCCAGTGAAATCTTTATATTTTAGGATGTTTTGATAGATATTGGTTGATTTTATTTTAGGCTCTTAACAGAATAAGGCAATTTTCGTCTGCATTATTTCAAAGACAATTAATTTCAGATCTAAAAGAATTCTTTTGGATCAACTTTTAAAAAAGTTCGGGAAAATTCTGCTTTAAAAATCCTTACATTGATAAGAAAAAACTTAATTTGGAAGTCGTAAATGTTCTGTGATAGTGGAATATTTTCAGGACGTTAATTAAACTTTCTTTCAAAAACCAAATAGAGATGGAAAAAGCTGAAGATCTTTCTCAGGGCCTGAATTTCATCAGGTTGCCAATCAATATAGATTATAGCGTTATAGAGACTTTCCTGCGAAAAAAAATGATAGGTGAACTCATTTCTTCTGAGGACAAGGACGGAAATGGATCTGTCTATGCCGAAATCCTTGATCTGTCCCTGGGAAAAAGCCGGGATGAAGCTTACGATCTGGCATTGGAACTGAAATTTAAAACCCTGACTACTTTTTTCAGAAATAAGATAGGAAAAATAGTTCTGCTTCTATCACTTGATTTTGATAAGGTTGAACAGCTGGTGAGAGTCGATAATTTTGAGCTGAAAGGGTATACCAAAAACTGGTTGTTTAATAAATCCCTGGAAACTATAATAAATTCTTTTATGCGCGGGAAACTGAAGAATAAAATGAAATTTGATTTCAGGCCCGAAATTGAAAAACAGCTGCAATCTATGAATGAAAAATTGGTGGATCGTTTGGAAATTATTGAAGGTATATTTCTATCTGGTAGGCTCGATTCTTTTAAAATCAGCGAGATCATTCCTAAGGAAACCCAGTTTTTAGTTTTGGTCAATTTCGAAGGAAATACAATTTTAGATATTAAAAAATTGGCCTAAGTTTTTAGATCATCACAGTTCAGTTTTTAGCACAGCATACGAAAAACCTTGTCTGGAATATCGGCAAAATCAAGCTAATTCTAATTTAGAAGCTACTTTAAATGAGTGATGGGGTGGGGTAAATTGTAATTCTTTCAAATAAAGGAGAGTTGCAAGAAAATGGAGATAAATTATAAAGATGGAGTGACAGTAGAATAAACTTACCTGTTGAAATATGGCAATGCGTAAATTCCTGGGGTCAATTGCTAAGAAGAGAAAAAGAATTAAAAAGCGTGGGGTTGGATCCAGAATAGATCCTGCCCGATGTGAATTTTTTAAATGATGCCTGGCCGTCAAATTTGTAAAATTCTTAACTGCAGGTCAAAAAATAATACTATGAATAAAATTGAAATAATACAGAAAATCAGGGATGAAATTGTTAAAACTGAAGCCCAGATTCTTGAGTACAGGGAATTGACAAAACCCATTGGACCTGAAAATGCCATTGGGAGGATATCAAGGATGGATGCCATAAATAACCGAAGTGTAAATGAAGCTGCCCTGCGCCAAATTGAACAAAAACTGAAGGATTTAAACCGCGTTCTGGAAAAAGCAGGGAATAAAGATTTCGGAATTTGCTTAAAATGCAAAAGGCCAATCCCCATAGGAAGGCTAATGATTCGGCCGGAAAGTTTGTATTGTGTGCAATGCGCCAAATAATATCAACAGCCGTAATTTCAACAAAAAGGTTTGATTACAAATCGTAATCAAGTCTTCTTTTTAATTATAATATTTCAGAAATTCTTCTAAATTTTAACTTCTGAATAATTTTTTCTCCTTGATCATCTTTGTGGTGTCTTCAGGTAACATATCTTCCCATCCTGATTTCCCATCAACTATCATTTGAAGTACTTTTTTGGAATGAATGTCCAGAATCTCAGGGTCATAATCGGTAATATCAACTACCCGACCATTATCCTTAAAGTATTTGTAGAGTTCCCTCATTCTTGGATGTAGCTCCAAATTTTCACTGGTGGTAATTTTTCCGGTTTCCTGATCTTTACTTGGATATAAATAAATTTTCAGGTTTTTAAAGAACAATTTTCCAAAGGCCTCCAAAATTCCCCCGCTTAAATGCCGGTAATATTTTTCGTCAAAAATGTCAACCATTGTTTGAATTCCCATAGTTAAACCCATTCTTTCTTTTGTATGCTGAGCAAAATATTCAACTACCTTATAATATTCCTGGAAATTCGAGATCATTACCGTTTGCCCTAATGAGCATAACAAATCTGCACGGGCCATGAAATCCTTTTCGTCAATTTCCCCTTCGGCTTTTAAATTGGAGAGGGTAATTTCGAAGATGACTACGGTATTGTCCTTATCTACCTTTTTTTCGTTTAAAAATAACCTGAGGGATTTCTCGTACATGCTAATATTCACCTTGGTCACCGGCCTGAAACTTCCGCGCAGGGTCAGAATATTTTTTTTGTAGAGCAGGCTGGCCGGCAGAATATTGTTGCCGGCCGGACCAAACATGATGGCTTCTGTCATTCCGTTTTTAACCAGTTGCAAACTCATTAAACGGTTGTCTACCTTTTCAAAGAGGGGACCGGTGAAATTAATGGTATCAATTTCAATTTGGTCCAGGCCTATATTATCGTAAAGCTGTTTAAGAAGTTCCTTAGAGTCGTCGTAATGATAATAAGCGCCATAAATTAAATTCACACCTAATATTCCCAGTGTATTTTGTTGCTGAATAGCTGAATTCTCGCGAAACTGGATGTGGATAATAATTTCGCTGTATTCTTCCTTTGGTTTGGATTGAAATCTGATTCCCAACCATCCATGACCCTTGTACTTTTTAGCAAAATCTATAGTGGCCACCGTATTGGCATAGCTAAAGAACAATTTATCGGGATGTTTTTCTCTTGAAATCCGTTCTTCAATTATCCTCGTTTCAAGAGAAAGCATGCTTTTTAAACGAGCTTCGGTTACATATCTTCCATCCGGCTCCACCCCATAGATAGCGTCGCTGTAATCCTTGTCATAGGCGCTCAATGTTTTTGCAATGGTGCCGGAAGGATTGCCGGTCCTGAAAAAATTTCGCACGGTTTCTTGCCCTGCGCCTATTTCGGAAAAGGAACCATATATGTTTTCATTAAGGTTGATGCGTTGGGTTTTGTACTCAACAGAATTTATTTCATCAAACTCCCGATCTCCTTTTATTGTAATTGGCATTGCTATAGGCTTTGAGTTGTAATCTTACAAATTTAAGAATTTAGAATTTATCTAAAGCCACTTTATAGGTTGGGTCTTCCAGAATATTTACTTCAATTATGGAGTCGGCATTTTGTAATAATCTTCGGCAATCTTTGCTTAAATATTTTAAATGAAGTTTTTTTCCTTGCTTGTGATAGCGTTCGGTAAGTTTGTTCACCGCTTCAATTCCTGACATATCCACTATCCTGCTTTCAGAAAAATCTATGATCACTTCTTCCGGATCGTTTAAAATATCAAATTTATCGTTAAAAGCCTGTACAGATCCGAAGAAAAGTGGTCCGTAAATTTCGTAATGTTTTACCCCTTCCGCATCAACACTTTTTCTCGCTCTAATCATTTTGGCGTTATCCCAGGCAAATACAAGTGCAGAAATTATTACTCCAACCAATACAGCTAGGGCAAGGTTGTGCAGTACAACGGTCACTAAAGTTACTAATACCATCACCAGTACATCCGATTTCGGCATTCTTTTGAAGGTTCTTAAACTGGCCCATTCAAAGGTTCCAAAAGCAACCATCATCATTAGTCCAGTAAGAGCGGCCATAGGTAATAATTCAATAATGTCTGCAGCAAACATTATAAATAAAAGCAAACTCACCGCAGCTACAATTCCGGATAATCTTGCCCGTGCCCCGGAAGAAATGTTGATCAAACTTTGTCCCAACATCGCGCAACCGCCCATTCCGGAGAAAAAACCGGACAAGATGTTAGCGGTTCCCTGTGCAACACATTCTTTGTTTCCACGACCGCGGGTTTCTGTAATTTCATCTATAATATTTAGGGTCAGTAAACTTTCAATAAGTCCAACTCCGGCCATAATAGCGGCATAAGGAAAAATAAGGGCGATAGATTCCCAGGTGAAAGGGACCATTGGAATATGAAAGGGAGGAAAACCACCGTTGATAGATGCAATATCTCCTACGGTTTTTGTATCAATTGAAAAGAATATCACGATCCCGAAAATCACCAATATCGCGACTAAAGGGGCGGGGATTGCCTTGGTGAGCTTGGGCAGGCCCCAGATAATAAGCATCGTTGTCAATACCAAACCTATTAAAATGTAAAGTGACTCTCCGGTCATCCATACCAGTTCGCCTGCTTCGTTTACAGATTTAAACTGATCCAGTTGCGACATAAAAATTATGATCGCCAAACCGTTCACAAATCCAAAGATTACCGAGTGTGGTACAAGCCGGATCAATTTTCCCAATCGTAGTATTCCTGCAAGCACTTGTATAAGTCCGGCTAAAATAACAGTAGCAAAAACGTACTCAGGTCCGTGAGAAACTGCGAGAGCAACAATTATAACCGCTACAGCTCCCGTAGCACCCGAGATCATTCCCGGACGGCCTCCAAAAATGGCAGTGACCAATCCCATTACAAAGGCGGCGTATAAGCCGGTTAAGGGGGAAAGTCCTGCTATTAGGGAAAAGGCAACTGCTTCCGGAATTAATGCCAGTGCTACAGTGAGGCCAGCCAGGATTTCAGTTTTGTAATTTATTTTTTGGGAAAAGTCAAAGAGGTTAAAGAATTTTGTCATCTAATAATATTTAGTAATTTTTGCAGATTGTAATCTGCCTGATAAAGGTGAATTATAAAAAATAGGGAAAAACTCCTTTTGAACCCTAGGGTGGGGTAACGGGTGACGACAATAGTTGTGTTTGGATTTTTTTCATAAGAGTCGGCAAAATTAGGCAATTAAGTTCTATTCCTGTTAAATTTATTGTTATTTGTTTTGTTAGATCAAAACTGAATATTTTAGGTAGTTTATGTGAATATGATTGGCAAATAAGCGGAATTTTGGGTATTTTTATGAATGAATCGATTTTTGCATTATAATTTTCATTTTTACCTGGTTCATAGGTTTATAGACTGTATAAATTGTAAAAAACATATCTAGTTGTTTACACAACCTTCCTTGTAAGATTTACCTATAGAGAATGAGTTGGAATGTTTTTCATGTATTGAATTTACTTTTCCTTCAAATTTTTTATAAGTACCTTTGTGAAAAATTTGAATGCTATGGCGCATAAGGCTGGTTTTGTAAATATTATAGGAAATCCCAATGTGGGGAAATCTACTTTGATGAATGCTTTTGTGGGTGAAAAACTTTCCATTATCACCTCCAAAGCCCAAACTACCCGCCACCGTATTTTAGGAATTGTGAACGGGGAAGATTTCCAGGTGATTTTAAGCGATACCCCGGGAATTCTCAAACCGGCCTACGATTTGCAAAAATCCATGATGGATTTTGTAAAATCGGCTTTTGAAGATGCCGATGTGCTGCTTTATATGGTTGAAATTGGCGAACAGGCTTTAAAAGATGAGGCCTTTTTCAATAAGATCATTCACGCCAAAATCCCTGTTCTGTTACTGCTCAATAAAATAGATACTTCAAACCAGGAACAACTGGAAGAACAGGTACAGTTCTGGACCGAAAAAGTCCCAAATGCCGAAATTTACCCAATTTCTGCGCTGCAGGGTTTTAATGTTTCCGAAATTTTTAATCGCGTAATAGAGCTTTTGCCGGAATCTCCTGCATTTTATCCAAAAGACACCCTCACAGATAAACCGGAACGGTTTTTTGTAAATGAAATTATTCGGGAAAAGATTTTAATGTTTTACAAAAAAGAAATTCCCTACAGTGTTGAAATCGACACCGAAGAATTCTTTGAAGATCCCACAATCATTCGAATGCGCAGCGTAATTATGGTAGAACGTGAAACCCAAAAAGGGATCATTATCGGCCATAAAGGTGCTGCCCTAAAACGGGTAGGAGTAGAGGCCCGAAAGGATCTTGAGAAATTTTTTGGGAAACAGGTGCATTTGGAACTCTACGTAAAAGTCAACAAAAACTGGCGTAACGACTTAAAGCAGTTGAAGCGGTTTGGGTATAATAAGTAGATTTGAGATTTGAGAAAATAGAGAAAAGAGAATGAGAAAAGCTCATTTCCACTTCACTTTAGTCTTTTTTCTTTTCTCTCTGTTCTTTTTTCTACTTCGTACTTCATCTCACATTTTCAACAATTCTTCTAAATAAGATCTTTTATTGGATAGTCGGGGGATTTTGTGTTGTCCTCCCAGTTTATCGTGTTTTTTAAGCCAGTCGTAAAAAAGGCCTTTCCTGGCAGAATGTATAGTAGGCATATTCAATGTCATGTTGTTGAAACGTTTTGCCTCATAATCGCTGTTCAGCTGTTGCAGGGCAAAATCCAGTTCAACGCTAAACTCTTCCATATTTTGGGGAGGGGTTTTAAATTCAATCATCCATTCATGGGCGCCTTTTTCCTTTCCATTCATAAAAATAGGGGCTGCGGTATATTCTACAATTTCGCAACCGGTAACCTGGGAGGCTATTTGAAGTGCCTTGTCAGAGTTTTCAATGATCAATTCTTCTCCAAAAACGTTAATGTGGTGTTTGGTCCTTCCGGAAACTTTGATGCGATGTGGGCTGGTAGAGGTGAATCTTATGGTATCCCCAATTTTATAACGCCATAACCCGGCATTTGTGGTAATTACAATAGCGTAATTGGGGCCTATTTCAACCTCGCTTAACGGAATTACTATTTCAGAAGCGGTGCCGTAAGCATCCATTGGAATGAATTCATAAAAAATTCCGTAATCCAGCATTAACAGTAAACCATCGGCGTCATTTTGGTCTTGGCAGGCGAAAAAACCTTCAGAAGCATTATAAATTTCGTAATAACGAAAGTCTGCTTTGGGCAATAAATTTGTGTACTGCTGTGCATAAGGATCAAAGTTGACGCCGCCGTGGAAATAGACCTCAAGGTTAGGCCAGACCTCAAACAAATTTCCTTTTCCGCTTGTTTCCAAAACATTATTCAGCAAAACCAACATCCAGGAAGGAACCCCGGCAAGGCTGGTCACATTTTCCCTGATGGTTTCATTTACGATGGCCTGCATTTTTATTTCCCAATCGCTCATCAAAGAAATTTCACTGCTGGGCGTACTGCTGAATTCCGCCCAAAAAGGCATATTATCTATAAGGATAGCAGATAAATCCCCGTAGGAAGTGCCGTTATTCCGATAGATTTCCTTGCTTCCCCCAAGGCGCAAACTCTTTCCCGTGAATAGTTGCGACTGCGGATTGTTGTTCAGGTACATACACAGCAAATCTTTTCCGGTTGCATAATGGCAATTTTCCAATGAATCATCGCTTACCGGGATAAACTTGCTCTTGGCATTGGTCGTGCCGCTTGATTTGGCAAATAACTTGATTGGCGTTGGCCAGAATATATTGTTTTCTCCTTTTCTGCTGCGTTCTATATCGGCCTCGTATTCTTCATAACTATGCAGGGGAACCCTTTGGGCAAAGGTTTCGTAATTTTGGATTCCGGAAAAATCGTATTTTATTCCAATTTCGGTATTTTTGGCTTTGTTTATCAAACCCTTAAGAAGTTCATTTTGAACCTCATTAGGATATTTGATAAACAATTCCATTTGATGGATCCGTTTTTTTAAAAACCAGGAAGCTATAGAGTTTACTAATGTAATTGGCATTATTCTTTTTTATCTTTAAACGATCTTAAAAAAGCCTTGAAATATCGCAAGCTTAGATCAAAATTAAAATTAATCCGGAAGTATACAACAATTCATTTCCGATAAAAATAAACAAAAAACAATGAGGTACGAAGGTGTTTTGAGAAAAATGAAAACCGAACTCCAAAATGAAGTCCAATATTACCTGATTTTTGAATCCGATTTCCTGCATTTCAACCAAATCCTGGATAAAAAAATCAGCATAAATTTTTTGAGGTATCAATGTTTGAATTGCGGATTGCAGAAGAAAATTTTCGCGCAGGGATTTTGTTACAGTTGTTTTACCTCGATCCCACAGTCCGGCAACTGGATCATAAATCCTGAATTGAGTACTGCTCATTTGGATATTGAAGACCGCGATTTGGTTTATGAAAAGCAAGTTCAGCTAAAACCTCATATAGTGTACTTGGCAAATTCCAGCAATGTGAAGGTAGGAGTGACAAGAAAAACTCAAATCCCAACCAGATGGATCGATCAGGGTGCGCACGAGGCCATAGAAATAGTGGAAGTTCCGAACAGATATCTGGCTGGAATTACTGAAATGGCCTTAAAGCAACACGTTTCCGATAAAACCAACTTTAGAAAAATGCTAACCAATGATATCATTGATCTAAACCTGGAGGAAGAACGCGAAAAATTGAAGAAATATATTCCAGAAGAGGCCATTGAATATTACCTGGCAAACAATAAAGAAACCGAGATCGTTTTCCCGGTATTGGAATATCCTAAAAAAATAAAAACCCTCCATCTCACCAAAACTCCTTATTTTGAGGGAGTGCTCAAGGGAATTAAAGGTCAATATTTGATGTTTCAGGACGGCACCGTTTTCAATGTTCGGAATCATGAAGGTTTTGTGGTGGAGATCACTGTTTTTTAAAGCAAATCCTCTAAACCTAAGCAGATTTATTGCCACAAAGGCTCAAAGGCTCAAAGTTTCACTAAGAAAACCTTTGTGATTCTTTGTGTTCTGGTGTCTTGGTGGCAATGTAGACTTCTCTTGCCAAAAAGGTGCTAAGACTCAAAGTTTCACTAAGAATTTTTTGAAGGATAAAGCTAACGAGGTTTTTGAAACCTCTTATGTTTGCATCGAGGTGGTTCATAATTAATGGAATTTTTGTTTTCATTTTTTTCTTTACACTCTTGCGTGAAACCTTTATTATGCTGATGAAATCCTCTTGCAATTTGTGTTTTTGAATTTTAACCTCTGGAATAGGAATCCCGTGAGGGATGGCATATTGGTAGCACAATTGAAAATTGATAGAAAGAAATCCCGTCAGGGACGAAATAAAACGGGAAACATTTATATTTTCAGGTTTATGTTTTTAATTTACGATAATATCACATCCCTAAAGGGATTCTTGTCGTTGTTTTATTGATTTTTCTACCTAAATCACATCCCTAACGGGATTTTATAGATGTGTTTTGGTGTCTTGGTGGCAATGTAGACTTCTCTTGCCAAAAAGTTGCTAAGCCTCGAAATTTCACTGAGAAACAATAAAACCTAACAGTTTTTAAAACCTCATTAGGTTTTAATCCTCTAATTTTTTTTGATGGTGTCCTGGGCTTTCTTCCTGCCGCCCAATAATCCGCCCAAAATATCACGCGCAACATCTTCTACCTTCTTTACCTCTTGTATTTTCATTGAATCTTTTTGAGCCTCAGGAATTTTAGCAATGCTATCTGCCGGTTTTGGAGGTAGTTTCCCTCCTTTTAATATATTTGAGATCGCATCCAGGCCTTTTTCGGTAAAGGCTTCTTTTTGCTGATCAATTATTTTTTGGGTGAGCGTATTGATGGCTTGCTGGGTGTTCAAATTGATTTGCGGATTCTGGAAAGTCCCCGATAAACCAATAGGTAAAGCAACCGTCATGTTCTGAATATTTGTTGCGCTTAATTTGGCGAGTGTTCCTCCAATTTCGCTTCCCAACATTTTTGCGGGAACATCCAGGCTTAGGTTGTAATTCATCCTGTTGTCAAAACTATGGCTTCCCGCCACATTGATGTTAATACCTTTTACTTTAAAGGAAAAAGGGGCTATTTCTGCCATTCCGTTTTTAAAGGTGACCCTTCCCTTTAGACGATCAATATTTATATCCTTAAAATCTAAAAAATTAAGTTGTTCGTCAAGTTTTGAAAACAAGGCAAGTTTCTCGGGGTTTACTTTGGCGGTTAATATTTCGGCAAGGGCATTCCCCGCAAGGCTGGTGAGTTGAGGTGTTAAATCTTCATTTAAATTTCCCGATAAATTCATTTGCGATTGCAGTTTTCCCTGCAAAGCAACAGCAATAGGCGCCAAAGCCTGTAAAAGTTTTAATCCTTCAAAGGATTTTGCAATGTCAAGTGCATTTAAATTCAGGTCCATATTAAAGGTAGGTACAGGATTTTTGGTGGAAACATTTCCGTTTAAAGCGATTGTACCGTCAAAAATATTGGAAGTCACATTTTGAAAAGTCGCAGTTTCATCGGCTATAAGCAGCTTACCTTTTACATTATTCAAAACCAGGTCGTCATAATGTACCCAGTTTACCGCAAAAGTCATTTCGGTATCCAGAAACGAAGGAATTTTAATAGCTTCTTTTCCCGTGGGCACAACAATCTTTTTTTCGGTGGTTTTTTCTGTTATTTCTGAAGTTTCAGCTATCCTAAAATCATTCACTGAAAAAGTGTTCGAGTTCACCAAAAAGTTTCCTTTTAATTTTTGATCAGTAAATAAAAAACCCATAAAATTCTGAATATTTCCTGATGCCTTTATATCCGTTTTTCCGGTAGTTAAATTGAGTTCCGGCACACGAACATTTCCCTGGTTAAAATTGAAACTGGCGCTTGAGATCTTCACTTCATTGGGAATTTCCGGCGATTTATAACTGAGGTCCCGTATGCTTGCATTTCCGCTGCTGTTCACATTCTGATATTGCTCTTTTTCAATTGAATTCATATCAAAGGAAGTTCTCATATCTGCCGTTAAAATTCCGTTGAGGTCTTGTTTCAGATCCAGGGGATAGGCCTGTTTGATATTTGCAAGATTTACGGTGCCCTTAATAGCCAAATCCACCAATTGGTTCCCGGTTAGATTTTTAATATTTCCGCTACCGGAAAACACATCCTGGTCTATCCTGAAACTCATTTTATCAATATTGAGATAAGTGTCATCCACCAGGCCAGTCTCGTTTACAATTTCGGCATTTATATTGATGTCCTGCACACTTTTCGGCAAATCGGGATATTTGAACGAAGCATTGCCGGAGCTAATTTTGATATTCATTTTAGGAATATAGGTTTCGTCAATAATTCCTTTAATGGTTCCGTCAACTACGAAATCGCCGCTGGTTTCCACATTTTCTATGTTTTTCGCATAGGTTCCCGGAATTACGGCCAAAAAGTTTTGGAAGGAAGAAGATGCGGTTTTGAAACTAAGATCAATCTCGTTATTATTTTCATTTATCTGAACATAACCATCAAAAGTGAGCGGTAACTGATTGACAGTAGCTTGATTTTCAAGAAAGGTATATTTTAAATTTTCCAGATCTATCTGAATGACAGCATCCAGCGCAACAATATTTCGGTTTAAGTAGTTAACGCCGTCATAATCGAGGGAAACAATGGAATTTGTTTCGGTTTTAAGCTCAGATTGCTGAAGGGAAAAATCCCCGGTGCCCTGATGATTCAGGTCTTCCAGCTTTAGACCGAGTTTCTGGCCTTCATCAACATAGTTTAGCCTGGAATTATTGATCTCGTAATGTTGAAGATCCAATTTGAACGGATTTGAGATGGTATCGCCGGTTGTAGAAACGACCTCTTTAATGGCGATATCATAATTATTATTCCCAAGTGAATCCACTTTGATATTTACAAAGGCATTATTCAACTTAAATTCATCGATCTTTTTGGGTTCGCCGCTGCCCTTAAAAAGTTCTTTAATGGACATTTTCAGCAGAATTTCTTCGCTTAAGGCCAGGGTATCTCCGGCAAATGGTGCGTTGTTAATTACGCTCACGTCTTTTAAAACCAAAGTTGCCTGCGGGAAACTTCTAAATAAAGTGAGATCCATATCACTGAACTCCACCTTGGCATTTAGATTGTTGTTCACGCCTTTTTTAACCATATCCTTCAGCTGAGCTTCAAATACAAATGGTGCCGCAGCCAATATTATGAGCAACACCAAAAGGACGATCCCAATAATTTTAAACGATTTTTTCATTTCAATATAATTTTAGCAATCAAAAAAGTATTCCATAATTATGCCGTTCAGTTTCTGAAATTCCGAAAATTATCGCTTTTGTTAATGATTTTATTTTTAGCCACGAATGCACTAATAATTATAAAATCATTTTATAAATGAATAAACAAATCACCAATAAAACAGAACAGGATTCAAAAAAATTTTCAATTTCTGACTTCAATTAAAACATTCGTGCATTAGTGGCTAATTTTTGATACACTTCTCAATTAATATCGGACCAAATGTACAGGTAACTTACAACTCAATAATTTTTAAACACTTCCTAACAAAGTTAAGTTTATGTTAGTTTGTTTTCCTTAATTTGCTGTGAAATTAATTAATTCTCTTCTATTTTCTTAAAGCCATTTTGAATCCACTAAAAACCTTTTATATCGCGCTTGGAAGCAACCAGGGAAACCGGTTGGAATTGTTGCAATTTGCCATTGATAAAATCCATTTGAATGTGGGGGAAATTCAGCAAATCTCAAAAGTATATGAAACTCCCGCCTGGGGATTTGAAGGGAGTGCTTTTTTAAATGCCTGTGCAATTGTAAGATCACGCTTTGCTCCTAAAAAACTATTGAAAAAAATACTGGATATTGAAACCGAATTGGGGCGTTCCAGAAGTAGTTCAAAAGGTTATCAAAACAGAACAATAGATCTGGATATTTTGATGGTGGAAGATGAAATTGTCGATTCTGAAAGCCTGAAATTGCCTCATCCACAAATGCAAAACCGGAAATTTGTGTTGTTGCCGCTTTCTGATCTTGCTGCGGAAGTGATTCACCCAATTTTAAAACGAAGTATTTCCCAACTCTTGACTGAAACGAAGGATACTGATGTAATTGAACAAATTTCGGCTACCCTGAAAAATCCTTCTAAAAAGTACAGTTTTACGGAACTTAATTATATTGCCGTTGAAGGAAATATCGGGGCAGGGAAAACCAGCCTGGCAAGTATGATTTCCGAAGAATTTAATGCCAAACTGATCCTGGAGCGATTTAAGGACAACCCGTTCCTGCCTAAATTTTATGAAGATCATCATCGTTATGCCTTCCCGCTGGAAATGTCGTTTCTGGCCGATCGTTACCAGCAACTTTCAGACGATTTATCGCAATACGATCTGTTCAAGGATTTTGTGGTTTCAGATTACGATGTTTTTAAATCGCTTATTTTTGCGAAAATCACCCTGCAGGAAGATGAATATGCCTTGTACCACAAGCTTTTTAGTATTATTTACAAAGAACTGGTAAAACCCGATTTGTATATTTATCTCTATCAAAACACCGACAGGTTGCTTGAAAACATCAAAAAACGCGGCCGCGAATACGAACAAAAAATCCAACCCGATTATTTGGTAAAGATCAATCAGAGCTACCTTTCCTACATAAAATCACAAACCAATATAAAAGTGCACATCATCGATATTTCCGACAGGGATTTTATCAATCATCGACCGGATTATTTATCGATTTTAGAGGAAATAGCTGAAAAGAGAAAATAGAGAA
>Ga0307487_1001441_pt1 | contig 16707 bp, 14 predicted proteins | sample CBIW12metaG_FD_203665 | JGI IMG/M metagenome (GOLD analysis project Ga0307487, IMG submission 203665) | Sea-ice brine microbial communities from Beaufort Sea near Barrow, Alaska, United States - CBIW 1.2 | ecosystem: Environmental > Aquatic > Marine > Coastal | place: USA: Alaska | collected... | reverse complement strand
ACTGCTTTCTTACGAAGGTATTCAGTCAATTGATTTAACTTAATGGCATTATCATTATTATCAAGAATAGCAAGGGTTTGTTTAAGAGCCTCTATTTGAGCAAACTTCTCATCTTTTTGAGCCTGAGTTTCTTCAGGATTATTCAAGATGGCTTCTACTAGTTCACTTCCAACTAGTACTTCAATAGATTTTAAAAGATCTTCAGCTATTTCCTGTTTTTTGCTCAGCGCTAATTTCATACCCAAACCAAACTCAGCATTGTCTTCAAACAATGAATTCGCCCAGGCTGGGCCTCTACCAAATTGATTGGTTTTGTATGGTGTTGTTGGCAGATTACCTCCGTAAATAGATGAACATCCGGTGGCATTGGAAATTAAAATACTATCGCCATATAGTTGGGTAAGCAGTTTAATGTAAGGTGTTTCTCCACAACCAGGACAAGCACCAGAAAATTCAAATAATGGTTCTAAAAATTGAGATCCCTTTATGTTGGAAGTTTGCAGTTCTGCTCTATCATAGTAAGGCAAATTAACAAAATAATCCCAGTTCACATTTTCTTCAACATCAACCTCAAGTTTTTTCCTCATGTTGATTGATTTGAAATTTTCGATCTCTTTACTCTCAGCAGGACAAACCGCAACACATAGTTCACATCCAGTACAATCCTCCGGTGAGACTTGTAAAATATATGATTCATTTTCGCTTGAAAAAGGTCTTCCTTTTGCTGAAACTGTTTTTAACGATGTTGGTGCATCTACTAATTCATCATTAGAAAGAACCTTTGCCCTAATGGCTGCATGTGGGCATATAGCAACACATTTATTACATTGAGTACATAAGGCGGCATCATCCCAAACTGGAATAATATCGGCTATTCCTCGTTTTTCAAATTGTGTTGTTCCTGTTGGGAAAGTTCCATCAATTGGGAAAGAGCTTACCGGAAGTTCATCTCCCATTCCCGCTAAAATTTTTCCTAAAATCTCTTTTACAAATGGATCTTCGGTTCCAGTCATCATCGGTTTTAGCTCCCTGTTGTTTGTAGATTTTAATGGATAAACAACCTTTTGAAGATTTTCCAATGATTGATCAACAGCATCAAAGTTCATTTTTACTATCTTATCCCCTTTTTTAGAATAGGATTTTACAATAGCATCTTTTATTCTCTGAATGGCTTCATTCTTTGGCAGAACGCCTGAAATAGCGAAGAAACAGGTTTGTAAAATGGTATTTGTTCTTTTACCTAAATGCACATCATTTGCAACTTTGGTGGCATCAATAACATAAAATTCCAATTCGTTTTCAACAATTTTTTCCTGCATTTTTTTGGGCAATTCGTCCCAAATTTCTTCATTCGAAAATGGTGAATTTAAAAGGAAGGTTCCTCCCTTTTTAATATTCTTTAGAATGTCATATTTATCGACGAAATTAAATTGATGGCAGGCAATAAAATCGGCCATATTTATTAAATAGGTAGAAAATATTGGTTCTGGTCCAAAACGTAGATGCGAAACAGTTTGCGATCCAGCTTTTTTAGAATCATATACAAAATAACCCTGAACAAAATTATCGGTAGTTTCACCAATAATTTTGATTGAATTTTTATTCGCTCCAACTGTTCCGTCAGATCCCAGGCCATAGAAAATACAATTAATAGTTGTTCTTTTGGCTTCAAAACTTGGGTTGTAGGATAAGCTTGTAAAACTTACATCGTCATTTATTCCAATGGTGAAATGATTTTTAGGTTTGTCTTTTAAAAGTTCATCGTAAATCCCTTTTACCATGGAAGGGGTGAATTCTTTAGAAGACAATCCATAACGTCCGCCAATAATAACCGGCATTTCACGGTCACTTTCCGCAAATGCAGTCACAACATCAAGATATAAAGGTTCACCTGTACTTCCAGGTTCTTTTGTCCTGTCTAAAACAGCTATTTTTTTGACCGTTTTAGGTAATTTTTCTATAAAATGAGAAATAGAGAATGGTCTGTATAAACGAACAAACAACACTCCAATTTTTTCATCTGAATTTGCAAGGGTTTCAATTGTTTCCTTAACTGCTCCTTCTCCAGAACCCATAATTATTATAACGCGTTCAGCTTCAGGGTCACCTAAATAATTGAACAAATTATATCTTCGACCAGTAAGCTCATAAAATTCATCCATTACATCCTGAACAATTCCAGGAACTTTATCGTAGAATAAATTTGCTGCTTCTCTTGATTGAAAGAATACATCAGGATTTTGAGCCGTCCCTCTTATAACAGGATGATCTGGATCCAAAGATCTTTTTTTATGATCCATGATGTTTTCTTCCGGCATCATGGCTTTAATAATATCATCAGGAATAGAATCAATTTTGGCAATTTCATGTGAAGTTCTGAAACCATCAAAAATATTCAAAAATGGTACTCTGGAGCGTAAGGTCGCTACCTGAGAAATTAACGCAAAATCCTGCGCTTCCTGCACAGAGCCTCCAAACAACATGGAGTATCCGGTTTGCCTGGTTGCCATTACATCTGAATGGTCTCCAAAGATTGAGAGTGCATGGGTTGCAATCGTTCTGGCTGCTATATGTATTACTGAAGGTAATAATTCACCTGCAATTTTAAACATATTAGGAATCATCAGCAATAAACCTTGTGAGGCTGTAAAGGTAGTTGTTAAAGCTCCTGCTTGCAGAGCTCCGTGAACAGCACCAGCGGCACCACCTTCACTTTGCATTTCAACAATTCGAGGTGTATTCCCCCAAATATTTTTTATGCCTTTAGCACTGTACACTTCCGCATGTTCACCCATAGGTGAAGAGGGAGTAATAGGATAAATAGCACAAACCTCATTGGTTTTATGCGCAACTCTTGCAACCGCTTCATTAGCGTCACAAATCAGTTTTGGAAAATTTTTTTTCATTTTGAATCTATTATATTAAAACGCCCTGATTTCAAAAAAGGAAATTCAATTAATCAACTTTAAGCCTTCAAAAAATGAATGACATTAAAATTCTTTTTACTTAATAAAAGTCTAAGGCAGGTATTCTAAAAAATTAATGGAAAATCATTCAGCATGCATCCAGGCTTTCTTTTCTAAAAGTTTAGCTTCAGATTCAACGTGAGCCTCATCAGGAATACAACAATCTACCGGACATACTTTAGCACATTGAGGTTCATCAAAGAAACCTTTACATTCTGTACACTTATCTGATACTATAAAGTAGAACTCATCTGAGATTGGTTCATATTTTTCATCTGCATCTACTTCTTCTCCCCCAGGAGTAGTTACCGACCCGCTTAAAGATGTTTCATCTGAATAAGCCCATTGCTCATCCGGTTCATAAATTGCATTATTTGGGCATTCTGCGATGCATGCATCACAGTTAATACATTCGTCTGTTATGATAATAGCCATAATTTCAATTATTTAAAAAATTATAATGGGTAAATTTATTGAGGTTTTTCCTGTTTTAATATGACGGGAATCATATTTCAGGCTAAAAAGTGAGATCTCCTTTTCAGTATAATTTTCAAACCATATTTGAGGTTATTTTTTACGGTGAAGCAATTATATGAAGTCCTTATATATGACCATCATCATATTTATTTTTGGAACTTAAATTTATATTTGAAGCCTATTAAAAAATAATTCCAAATTATGATTACAAATACAGATATAGGTAATGTGGAACTTCAACCTGAAATCCTGGAAGCGGTAGTTGTCCGTTTTGTTGGTGATTCAGGTGATGGAATGCAGTTAACAGGGACTCAGTTTACTGATACTTCTGCCATGTTTGGTAATGATATCGCAACCTTTCCCAACTATCCTTCTGAAATCAGGGCTCCTCAAGGAAGTTTGTATGGCGTTTCAGGATTTCAGGTACATATAGGTAGTGTTGAAGTGAGTACCCCCGGTGATGATGTAGATTTGCTTGTCGCTATGAACCCTGCCGGTTTGAAAACCAACTTATACTCGGTTAAACCCGGACACACAATTATTGTTGACACCGATGCATTTACAAAAAAGAATTTAGAAAAAGCAGAGTACAAAACCAATCCTCTGGAAGATGGAAGCCTGGAAAACTATCGGGTTATTGAAGTTGCAATGAGTTCTTTAACCAAGGAAGCTTTAAAAGATGTCGAAGGCTTGGATAATAAATCCATTACCAGAAGTAAAAATATGTTTTCCCTTGGAATGATCTATTGGATGTACAATCGTTCTACCGAGCATTCCGTCGACTTTTTCAATAAAAAATTTAAATCCAAACCAGAATTAATAGAGGCAAATACGAAAGTTCTCAACGCTGGATTTTATTATGCTGAAACTTTAGAACTTATCCCCAATTCTTACTCTATTTCTCCTGCAAAACTTGCCGCAGGAACCTACAGGATCATTATGGGTAACACAGCAACAGCCTGGGGTTTATTGGCTGCCGCAGAAAAATCGGGATTAGAATTGTTTTTGGGATCTTATCCTATTACTCCGGCAACCGATATTTTGCATGAGCTTGTAAAACATAAACATTTCGGCGTAAAAGCTTTTCAGGCAGAAGATGAAATCGCTGGTGTTACATCGGCAATTGGCGCTTCTTTCGCTGGAGATCTTGCTATTACAACAACTTCAGGACCTGGTTTGGCATTAAAAGGCGAAGCAATTGGCCTGGCGATGATCATTGAATTGCCCTTGGTTGTTATTAATGTACAGCGAGGTGGACCATCAACCGGTTTACCCACAAAAACAGAACAATCAGATCTACTTCAGGCGATGTATGGTAGAAATGGTGAAAGCCCTGTGATTGTTATTGCAGCCAGCACTCCCGGAAACTGTTTTGATTTTGCTTATGAAGCCGCCAGACTTGCTTTGGAACATATGACCCCAGTTATTCTTTTGACTGATGGTTATATCGCAAACGGATCGGCTCCATGGAAAATTCAAACTGTAGCCGATATGCCTGAAATTAAAAATCGAAAGATCAAAGAAGTCAAAGAAAATTGGCATCCATATGATAGAGACGAAAAAACCTTGACCCGTGATTGGGCGATCCCTGGAACTCCAGGATTAGAACACAGGGTAGGTGGTTTGGAAAAAGATAGTGTGACCGGGAATGTTTCATATGTACCGGATAATCACGAAAAAATGACTCATACAAGATCTGAAAAGATCAGACTGGTTCAAAATAACATTCCGGATTTAAAAACTGAATTTGCAGATTCAGGAGATTTACTGGTGATTGGATGGGGAGGAACTTATGGTTCCCTGCATTCCGCAGTAAAACAAATAAATGAAGTAGGTTATAAAAAAATTGGACTTGCCCATTTTAACTATATCAATCCGATGCCGAAAAATACGGAAGAAGTTTTATCCAGATTTAAAAAAATTATTGTTTGCGAACTAAATAGTGGTCAATTTGCTAGTATTTTAAGGAATAACCACAGCAAATTTGAATTTTTCCAACACAACAAAATTCAGGGCTTACCATTTTCTAACGACGAACTAATTGAACAATTTAAAAAATTAGTATAATTATGGAAACTACTGCTGTAAAAAAATATTCATTCAAGGATTTTACAAGTGATCAGGAAGTACGATGGTGCCCTGGTTGTGACGATTACGTAATTTTACGTTCAATGCAAAAAGCACTTCCTGAAATGGGAATTGCAAAAGAAAACGCCGTGTTCATTTCAGGAATTGGTTGTTCTTCACGTTTCCCATATTATATGGACACTTATGGAATGCACAGCATCCATGGGAGAGCACCAGGTATTGCTTCCGGTGTTAAACTTGCCAATCCAGACCTAAGCGTTTGGGTGATGACCGGGGATGGCGATTCCATGGCTATAGGCGGAAATCATTTTATACATGTTTTACGTAGAAATATCGATTTAAATATTGTGATGTTCAACAATGAAATCTACGGTTTAACAAAAGGACAATTTTCACCAACTTCCCTGATAGGCCAAAAAACAAAATCATCTCCTTATGGAAATACTCAGCCGCCTTTCTCTCCGGGGGAACTTGCATTAGGCGCTAATGCACGATTCTTTGCAAGAATTGGTGGTAACAACCCTAAGGCTATGACCCAAATTTTTATCGATGCGCATAAATTCAAAGGAACCTCTTTAGTGGAAGTTTTACAAAATTGTGTGATCTTTAATGATGGATGCTATGCAAATGTGACCGATAAAGATGTGAAGGAAGACAAACAAATTTACCTTGAACACGGCAAACCCATGGTTTTTGGTAAAAACAGTGATAAAGGCCTTGTTTTAAAAGGATTAAAATTAGAGGTTGTAACTATTGGTGAAAACGGGATTACCCTGGAAGATCTTTTGGTGCACAATGCCAAGGAGGAAGATAAAACTCTTCATCAAATGCTTGTTAGGTTGGAATATCCTCTTGCAACGGGTATTATTAGAAGTTTTGAGGATGTAACTTTAGAAGAACGTGAAAATCACCTAACTGCTCAAGTTAAAGCAAAATCCAAATTCAAAAAAACCGATGATCTTTTCTTTTCAGGAGAAACTTACCAGGTAAAATAATTTAAGACCTCTCTCAAGGACAATCTTAATTAAGTAGAACAGGTAAAAAAATGCTTTAGTCAATTTGGCTTTAGCATTTTTTTGTTTTTCAATTATCCAAAATGTTTTTTTGTTTAACATTAATTTTAAAATACGCTTATAACTGATTTCTATCAGTTCTAGAACAAAAGAATGCCAGTAATTTTACAGTGTAATAAAGGCTAAAAAAATGGGTTCAGAAGCGATTATAGTATTCTTAATAGCAGGTATTGTACTGGTTGCCGGTGCAAACTTCCTGTCAAATTTAATTTCGCATAAATCAGACAACCCACAAAAGAGGGAACCTTATGAAAGCGGTATGAAAACTATTGGACCTACCTGGGTTCAGTTTAAAGTAGGCTACTATTTATACGCGATTTTATTTTTGGTTTTTGATGTGGAGATAGCATTTTTATTTCCTTGGGCGGTAGTTTTCAAAGAAGTTGGAGCTATCGCACTTGTTGAGATTGTCATATTTTTATTCATACTGGGATTAGGTTTAGCATATGCCTGGAAAAAAGGAGCATTAAAATGGGACTAGATAAAAAAAATACACCTGCCGTGAGTCCAGGTGAAATTCCAAAAGATTTTCCCGGGAAGGTTATTCCTGCAGGAAATGGGGCAAATGTAATTGTCACTTCTTTAGATAAAATAATTAATTGGGGACGTTCCAATTCGCTTTGGTCACTTTATTTTGGTACTAGTTGCTGTGCAATTGAAATGATGCAAACAGGTGCTGCCAGACACGATTATTCAAGATTTGGTTTTGAAGTTGCAAGACCCTCTCCACGGCAAGCCGATTTAATTATAATTGCAGGAACCATTGTCAATAAAATGGCACCGGTTTTACGTCGTTTATACGATCAAATGGCCGAACCCAAATATGTAATTGCAATGGGAGCCTGTGCAATTTCAGGAGGACCCTTCTTTTACAATTCCTATTCGGTAGTAAAAGGCGCAGATCACGTTATCCCTGTCGATGTTTACGTGCCGGGATGTCCACCCCGCCCGGAAGCATTATTGGAAGGCATGCTGATGCTTCAGGATAAAATACGAACAGAAAACATGAAACATAAGGTAAATCCTATAGACGGATTTGACGAAGGCTTATAAAACTGAAGGCTATGACTAACGAAGCGTTACAAAATTTAATAAGCACCTGGGTTCCAGACTTTATTTCTTCAAAACTGGAATTTACTGAGGAAGAGTCGCAGTTTTTAAATATAACTGTACAACCTGCAGACCTACACAAATTATTGGCTCGGTTAAAAAGCAATAGTAAAACTAATTTCGATTATTTGTTTTGCTTGAGCGGAGTTGATTGGGGGGTAGAATTAGGAGTTGTTTACCATTTGGAATCTACAACTCACAATCATATGATCGTGGTCAAAGTAAAAACTGAAGATAGGGATGCCCCGGTTTTCGATTCGGTTCATGATATTTGGAAAACAGCTGAATTTCACGAATGTGAAGCATTCGATTTCTTCGGAGTACAATTCAATAACCATCCAAATTTGAGAAGGCTCTTTTTAACCGAAGACTGGGATGGATTTCCACTTAGAAAAGATTACGTGGACGATATTAATATGATTGTGAAATAAGTAAAAATGGAAACATCTACTATAAATAACAATTTTAAATCTGAAGAGTATTTCATCAATATGGGACCTCAACACCCCGCAACTCACGGGGTTTTGCGTTTATTATTAACTATAGATGGTGAAACGATTAAAAATGTAGAACCGGATTTAGGATATATACACCGTTCCATAGAAAAAATGTGCGAACGGGACAGCTATCAGCAAATTGTCCATCTAACTGATAGAATGGATTATTTGTCTTCAAATATCAATAATGAAGCTGTTTGTTTAGCTGTTGAAAATGCACTTCAAATTGAAGTTCCGGATCGTGTTAAGGTGATCAGGACAATAATTGCTGAATTGACCAGGATCGCATCACACAATTTGTGGTGGGGCGTAATGGGAATGGATGTTGGCGCGTTGACCACTTATTTCTACGCTTTCAGGGATCGCGAAATGATCAACGATATTTTTGAAGAAACCTGTGGTGCCCGTTTAACCATGAACTATAATGTTCCAGGTGGATTAATGTTTGATATCCATCCAAATTTTGTCAAAAGGGTCAAAGAATTTATAGCACATTTTAAAACAAAACTTCCCGAATACGATACTCTTTTGACAAACAATGTGATTTTTCAAAAAAGGATGAGAGGTGTTGGATTGTTATCAAAAGAAGATGCCATTTCATACGGTGCTTCCGGTCCTGTAGGCCGTGGCTCGGGTTATTCCTGCGATGTTAGAAAAATCCATCCGTATAGTGCATTGGACAAAGTGACTTTTAATGAAGCCTTGAGAACCGATGGTGATTCTTTTGCCCGTTATGAAGTTAGGATCCAGGAAATGTGGGAATCCATATCCATAATTGAACAGTTGATTGATAATATTCCTGAAGGAGATTATAAAGTGGAAACAAATGCGGTAATTAAATTACCAAAAGGAGAATTTTATCAGAAGGTAGAAACTGCCAGAGGTGAACTTGGCGTGTATATTATCAGCACAGGAACCAAAAACCCATACCGTCTTAAATTCCGTTCACCAGGATTTTCAAATCTTTCTTTATTAAATCATATTGCTGTGGGTGGCAAAATTGGAGATCTGGTTGCATCAATGGCAACTTTAGACCTTGTAATACCAGATATTGACCGATAAAATTATAGCAATGAACCTATCATTAAGCATTACAAAAAATATTCACGACTGGCTTTTTAGTATGATGCCTGAAACTGTGGCAAGCCTCACAGAAATGACATTAATAGCCACGGTATACCTCGCCGTTTTTGCTGTTACCGGTCTATTCCTGGTATTGCTTGAAAGAAAGGTGGCTGCATGGTTTCAATTACGATTAGGACCAAACAGGGTTGGACCGTGGGGATTATTACAAACAATGGCAGATGCCTTGAAATTAGTTTCGAAAGAGTTGACCGGAACCGTAAATGCCGATAAGTTTTTATATAACCTGGCACCATATTTTGTTATTATCACCGCATTAATGGCTTTGGCGGTTCTTCCCTTTTCAGGTGAATTTCAGGCCTTTGATATAAATATAGGGATCTTCTTTTTAATCGCTATTTCATCTATTGGAGTGATAGGTATTTTACTTGCCGGTTGGAGCAGTAACAACAAATTTGCCCTGATTGGTGCGATGCGAAGCGGGGTGCAAACCATTAGTTACGAGCTTTCTGTAGGATTATCTTTATTGACCGTGATATTGATCACCGGGACATTGCAGCTTTCAGAAATAGTTGAAGTTCAAAGAAATGGCTGGCTTATCGTTCAAGGACATATTCCTGCCATGTTCGCATTTATGATCTATATGATCTCCGGAACTGCCGAGACAAACAGGGCTCCGTTTGATCTTGTGGAAGCCGAATCGGAATTGGGTGCAGGGTTTCATACCGAATATTCAGGGATGAAATTCGCTTATTTCTTTCTTGCCGAATTTATAAACATGTTTATAATAGCTTCCATTGCCACAACCATATTTTTTGGAGCCTGGTTATCCCCTTTTGGAATTACCGAGTCCCTTCCCTGGTTAGGCGTATTCTGGTTTTTAGGAAAAACTTTGGTACTGGTATTTTTAATGATGTGGTTTCGATGGACCTTCCCAAGGTTGAGAATTGATCAACTGCTCACCTTGGAGTGGAAATATTTACTCCCTTTAAACCTAATGAACATTGTACTTATGGCTATAATTGTTTGGCTTAACCTAACAATTCAATTTTAGAAATTATGAGCTATTTTTCAGATATATATAATGGTATAAAAACACTTCTTACTGGTATGAGTGTTACCGGAAAGTACTTTTTACACTCTCAAAAAGGAGCCATCACCCAACAATATCCCGATAACAGAGATACACTAAAAATGTTTGAACGTTTTCGCGGGGAAGTGGTAATGCCGCATGATGAGAACAACGAACACCGCTGTACCGGTTGTCAAAAATGTGAGTTGGCTTGTCCAAACGGAACTATAGAAATTATCTGGGACAGGCAAGTAGATCCTGAAACTGGTAAAAAGAAAAAAATGATAGAAAAACACATATACCATTTAGGTATGTGCACCATGTGTGGATTATGTGTTGAGGCCTGCCCTACCGATGCTATCAAATGGGCTCAAAATTATGAAAATTCTGTTTATGACAGAACAACCCTTACCAGGGTATTAAACAAACCGGGATCCAAATTAATGGCCGGAGTAGAGGACTAAATTATGGAACAAATTGTATTTTACATTCTAGCATTGATAATGATCGTTATGGCAATTGCGTCTGTTTCCAGTCGTAAAATGCTTAGATCGGTTGTCTATTTATTATTTGTACTTATTGGAATAGCCGGAATTTATTTCCTTGTTGATTACAACTTCCTGGCTGCAGTCCAGCTCACCGTTTATGCGGGAGGAATTGTAGTCTTGATAATTTTCTCTGTTCTTCTGGTTCATCATATGGAAATGGAGATGGAAGTAGCAAAAAGATCTAAACAGTTACTAACCGGCTTGGTAAGTTTAATTGGACTTGGTGTTTTTTTGACAGCAATTTATTCCCACGAATTTAGTGTTGTTGAAAGTACACTTACCACCACTACAACTGCTGAAATTGGAAGGGGACTCTTAAGTTATGGTGCCGGCGGATTTATTTTGCCCTTCGAAGTAATAAGTGTGCTATTATTGGCCTCGATGATTGGGGCTATCATAATTGCAAGAGGTGGGAAACTTGAAAATCAAGGAACCGAAAAAATCGTAAAACCAGAGTTGGAAATAAAAAAGGTCTTAAAACCGAAGAAAGAAAAAATTTGAGTTTTTGGGTTGAAAAATATCATTTAGAAAAAAATATTGATTGATGAAAAGGATATACAGTCAGCACAATTTTATCACCGGGATTCGGTCTTCCGTCTTTTGCCATAAAAGAAACACATTATGATAGCAGGAATTAGCATATACGAAATACTCACCCTGACCTCTATTCTTTTTTTTATAGGTGTCTACGGATTTATTACAAGAAAAAACCTGATTTCGATTTTGATTTCCCTGGAATTGATTTTGAATGCTTCAGCCATAAATTTTGTTGTTCTCAACAAATATTTATTCGCTGAAAACTTACAAGGAATTTTCTTTTCAATTTTTATTATCGCCGTGGCCGCTGCTGAAACTGCCCTGGCTGTTGCGATAATTATTAACCTATACAGACAAATTAGCTCTGTGGAAGTTGAAGACACTGAAATTATGAAGTATTAATATTTTGAAAAAATGAATCTAAGTTACATCTTATTAATTCCGTTAATTCCTTTAGCAGTTTTTTTACTGCTGGGGTTTTTGAACAAAAAAATTAAACCGGCGGTTTCCGGATACATTGGTGTATTGGGATTATCAGCTTCGTCTTTGCTGTCATTTTATGCAGCTTACCAATACTTTTTTGTGTTTGGGAAAGTAGCGGGCGTTTTCCAAACTTTTGTAGAGAAAACAGTCTGGCTCAACTTTACCGAAACTTTACATATTGATATGGGGATCTTAATTGACCCAATATCTGTAATGATGTTGGTTGTAGTTTCCACAGTTTCATTAATGGTGCATATTTACAGCAGAGGTTATATGAAAGGTGATGACGGATATACCAGATTCTTCGCTTATTTATCACTGTTCTCCTTTTCAATGTACGGATTGGTTTTAGCGACAAACCTTTTTCAGATCTATATTTTCTGGGAATTGGTTGGGGTTTCCTCCTATTTATTGATTGGATTCTACTACACAAAAACTTCAGCAATAGCTGCAGCAAAAAAAGCATTTATTGTAACCCGTTTTGCCGATATGGGTTTCCTGATCGGAATTTTGATCATGGGTTACTATGCCGGCACTTTCGATTTTGAAACTTTAAACAATCCTGATGGAAGCGTTATTTTAAACTGGGCTTCCACCTCATTTATGGGATTATCGGTGATCACCTGGTCACTGCTTCTGATGTTTATCGGTGGTGCAGGTAAATCGGCCATGTTTCCATTACATATTTGGTTACCGGACGCAATGGAAGGTCCAACCCCCGTTTCAGCTTTAATTCACGCAGCAACTATGGTAGTGGCCGGTGTTTATCTTGTTGCCCGGTTATTCCCGATGTATTATTTTGTGGAAGATGGATTTGTCCTAAATATTGTGGCTTATGTAGGTGCATTTTCCTGCATATTCGCCGCCATAATAGCTATCACCCAAACCGATATAAAGCGTGTGCTCGCATTTTCAACCATGTCCCAAATTGGATATATGATGTTGGCCTTGGGGGTTTCAAGTTACGATGGACATGAAGGAGTTGGATATATGGCTTCTATGTTTCATTTATTTACCCACGCAATGTTTAAAGCCTTATTGTTTCTGGGTGCAGGTTCTGTTATACACGCGGTACACAGCAATTTTCTGAAAGATATGGGTGGTTTGAGAAAGTATATGCCCATTACAAACATTACTTTTTTAATTGCCGCTTTGGCAATTTCCGGAGTACCTCCATTCGCGGGATTTTGGAGTAAGGATGAAATTTTAGTAGCTGCCTTTGAACAGGATAAACTCATCTATTTTGTTGGATTATTTGTGGCAGGACTTACCGCATTTTATATTTTCAGGATCTACTTTGGAATATTTTGGGGCAAAGAAAAAAAATACGAGCACGCACCAAAAGAATCTCCATTATCTATGACCATCCCCCTTATCGTTTTAGCAATAATGAGTATTGTAGGAGGATTTATTCCTTTTAGTGAATTTATTACTGCAGATAGATCTGGATTTGAAGCGCATCTAAATTATCCTTTGGCCGCAGCTGCCGTCTCTGTTGGATTGATCGGGATTATTCTTGCCTGGGTCTTCTATAAGAAAGAAAATGATCTGGCCGCGAGATTTTCAAACGCCTTCGGTATATTTTACAAATGGACTTTTCATAAATTTTATTTTGATGAATTGTATATGTTCGTCACCAAAAAAATAATATTTAAACGTGTATCAGCACCTATCGCGTATTTTGATAAAAAATATATCGATGGAACTATGGAAGGGATCGGAAACAAGACCGTTATAATATCTCAAAAAATTAAAGGAATGCAATCTGGAAGATTTCAGGATTATGCATTCTCCTTTATCGGTGGAACTGTTGTAATTGCATTGGTGTTTATTTATTGGTGGAATTAATGAAAAAAAATTAACAATTAACAAGACCCAGTAATTCCCCGATAGTTCGGTAAGGAATTTGGAGTTTTTGATTTGACTTTTGAGATTTGGTTTTTGGAGTTTGGAGTTTGGTCCCGATGCTTCGGGGTGGAATTTGGAGTTTTAAATTATTATTTAGAATAAATTATTATGGATATTTTATCACTTTTTGTCTTAGTACCTGTACTAACAATTTTGGCCCTTTTTGCCACAAAAGGTCTAAAACAGGCGCGTATTGTTACCATGCTTGGAAGCATGGTACAGCTTGCGATGGCTATAAACCTGATCTTCGCTTATTTTAGGGAAAGGGCAATCAATACCGATATTATGGTTTTTACCAGGGATTTTGTCTGGTTCAAATCCTTTAATATCCATTATGCAATTGGTGTTGATGGTATTTCAGTGGCTTTATTGACCCTGACTTCAATAGTTGTGATGGCTGGTGTTTTTATTTCCTGGAAAATGAAAGATTTGCCTAAAGAATTTTTTGTTTCACTACTGGTTTTATCAACTGGGGTTTACGGATTCTTTATTTCCATTGATCTTTTCACGATGTTCCTTTTTTATGAAGTTGCCGTAATTCCAATGTATTTATTAATTGGAATTTGGGGATCGGGTCCAAAAGAATACTCTGCAATGAAACTGACACTGATGTTAATGGGAGCTTCCGCAGTTTTATTGGTTGGAATTTTAGGAATTTACCTTAATTCCAACGCTGATGGAGGAGCCTTAACTTTCAATATCCTTGAAATTGCCAAGGTGAATATTCCATTTGAAGCACAAAAAATATTTTTCCCTCTCACTTTCTTAGGTTTCGCTGTTCTTGGAGCTTTATTCCCATTCCATACCTGGTCCCCGGATGGTCATGCATCTGCGCCAACCGCGGTATCAATGTTGCATGCGGGAGTTTTGATGAAATTAGGAGGATACGGTATATTTAGAGTTGCAATGTTCCTGTTGCCTCAAGGTGCCATTGAATGGTCTTGGGTATTTATAATTTTATCTGCAACCGGAGTAATTTACGGCGCATTCTCTGCCTTAAGACAAACCGACCTAAAATACATCAATGCCTATGCATCAGTAAGTCACCTGGGGATGGTAATGTTCGCCTTATTAATGCTGAACAAAACCGGCTGGAACGGCGCCATATTACAATCGCTCTCTCACGGATTTATGACCGCCCTTGTTTTTGCATTGATCGGGATGATCTACGAAAGAACTCACACCAGGGACATAACAAGGTTAGGAGGTTTATTAAAGGTAATTCCTTTTATCTCTGTAGCATTTGTAGTGGTAGGTTTGGCTTATTTGGGTTTACCCGGATTTAGCGGATTTGTCGCTGAAATGAACATTTTTGTTGGTGCGTTTCAAAATGACGATATGTTCACCAGAGTTGCCACTGTGGTCGTAATATCGGCAATCGTTGTAACTGCGGTATTCCTATTACGAGTAGTTGGTATCATGTTGATGGGAACTGTAAAAAATCCCGAATATCTGAAACTTCCAAGGGTAACCTGGTATGAAAGGACCGGTATTATCTTATTGTTCATCCCAATTGTTGGTATTGGTATCGCTCCACTTTGGTTAAGCGATATGATATTGAAAAGTTTAGAACCGTTTATCCGGGGAGTATTGTAAGGGAGACCGAAGTCAGAAGACCGGAGACGGAATAATAAGAATAAAACTTTATATAATGAAATTCACATTTGAGAACTTGATTATCTGGCAAAAGGGAATGGAAATTGGCGAAGAAATTAATTCTCTCACCGGGAAGTTCCCAAGCAAAGAAATTTACAATCTCTCTTCTCAAATGCGAAGAGCAGCAGACTCAATAGCTTTAAATATTTCTGAAGGTTCAATTGGCCAATCAAATTTAGAGTTGAAAAAATTTATAGGGTATTCTATTCGTTCATTAGCAGAAGTTGTAACCTGTCTTTATAAAGCAAAAGAAGGAATTATATATCTAAAATTGAATTCGACAAAAATTATGAATCCTCATTTAATTTAATGAACATGATGGTCGCTTTTAGAAAAAATATTAATTAATGGTAAATGAATTTGGTTTTTTGGACTCTTTACATCGGTCTTCAGTCTCCGGTCTTCAGTCCATTCAATTTAAAATAATAACCGAAATAAAATAACACACAATGAGCCTTAACAGTTTCCTATTAATGAGACATGAAATTTTACTTCTGGCAATTATATTATTGCTTATTATAGGTGAAATTTTTATACCTAAGCACAAAAAAGGCAGCATTGTACACCTGGCGTTGTTTTTATTTGGAATTCATACCGTTGTTGGATTTTTAGCTATTGATGAAAGCAGTTTATTTGGCGGAATGTTTCAAACAAATAACCTAATTCACTTCTTTAAAAATACACTGAATGTTGGAGTATTAGTATTACTGCTGCAATCGGCTGATTGGATCCAGGAAAAAATAGTTCAGAAAAATAAAGGAACAGAATTTTTCATTTTGTTGTTCTCATCACTTTTAGGAATGTATTTTATGATTTCCGCCGGGGATTTCCTTATGTTTTACATAGGATTGGAATTGGCGACATTACCGGTTGCTGCATTGGCAGCTTATGAAACTTCAAAACGAATTTCCAGTGAGGCCGGTATAAAATTCATCCTCTCTGCGGGTTTTGCTTCAGGAGTGGCTTTATTCGGGATTTCATTGTTGTATGCTACCACAGGTTCCATTTATTTTAATGATGTTATGGAAGTTATCACTTCCAACAACCTGACAATACTTGGATTTATCCTGTTTTTTACCGGTCTTTCCTTTAAAATATCCCTTGTGCCATTTCATTTTTGGACTGCCGATGTGTATGAAGGGGCGCCAATAAGTGTTGCCTCCTATTTATCGGTAATTTCAAAAGGAGCCGCAGCATTTATATTAATGA
>Ga0307487_1001439_pt1 | contig 16726 bp, 10 predicted proteins | sample CBIW12metaG_FD_203665 | JGI IMG/M metagenome (GOLD analysis project Ga0307487, IMG submission 203665) | Sea-ice brine microbial communities from Beaufort Sea near Barrow, Alaska, United States - CBIW 1.2 | ecosystem: Environmental > Aquatic > Marine > Coastal | place: USA: Alaska | collected... | reverse complement strand
CCAATTTTTACAGCAGGTATTTTTATTTGATTCAACATCTCAAAGGGCTCGCCTACTGGCTCTACAACGGCAGGGAAAACATCCCGGAAAAATTGCAAATGATCCTACGGGAAGAACCGGCATATGACAACCCCTGGGGCACCAGGGCGAATTTTGACACCTTGGAAAAAAAAGATTTTTTTGGGAAGATGCGGTGATTTTTTTAAGAGATCCTGAGGAAAAATTGAATAATATATGGTGCTTACCTACCGGCAAATTAACATAACAATTTTAGAATTTGAGATGTAAATATTTAATTAATACTAATTTTTTTAGAGGTTTTTACGGTTTCCCGTAAAACTCAGTAAATACATATAACTACTTTAGATGCTCGGTTTAGTGTAAAAAATCAGAAAATTGAATATTATAAAACTATATTATTTTAACATAAATTTTAGATTTGTTGAATATTATTAACTATGTTTGAGATACTTTTTTTTGCCCTAACAATAAAAGATTTATTAATGGTCATCAAATCAACCCTACCAGATTTTACTATGTATATTCTGCACCCTATTCGTGAAATTTTAAATATCAACCATAATTCCCACCAAACTTAAAATAAACCTATGATCAACGAAGAACTAAAAGGGCATTTTCTCAACCTTTACTTATTAGCATTAAGTGATAATTATTTTGACGAAACCGAACTGGAAACCATTTTAATCATTGGAGAAGAGAAAGGGATTTCAAGAGCTGAATTTGAACAAATTATAATAAATCCTTCCTCTGTAGAAATTAAATATCCAACAGAATTTATAGCAAAGATTCAATTATTATATGATTTTACCAGGGTTATTTGGGCAGATAAAAAGGTTCAACCCGATGAGGAACAGGCTTTTTTAAAGTTTGGAGAAAGGTTTGGTTTCAGCAAAAAAGAAAGTGAAGATCTTTTACCATTTTTATTGGAATTAGCTAAACAAAATATCCCTTCTTCAAATATTGAGAAGGAAATATTAAAAATAACAGAATAATTATGGCTATATCAAATCTAAACTCCTTTTTCAAAAACAATATGAATAAGGCCGCTGCTAACACAGAAATGGATTTTGAAACTAAAAATGATAAGCCAGAAAGTCTTAACTATGAGGATTGGGGCTTTAAAAAAGGCGGACATTTAAATGGTGCTCACACAAGTTTGCTGCAATGTCTGGCAAGAATTCGGGAAGATCATAAAAGAATGGTCAAAGATGATAACGCAAGGCAGGATAAGCTTAAGGAACCTTTGATCACAAGTCTGGAGTCTAACCTAGAGGAGCTTGAACATAAGGAGGCAGAAATAAAGGCACTAAACCAGGACATCCCTTCATTAAAGGGGAAAATTGATGTTCTGGAAAGGGAAATCATTACTATAAAGAAGAATCCCGGTGAAATTATGCCCGACAAAATGAGCAAGGCAAGTTTTGTAATAGGCTTATTAATATTAGCTGCATTAACTATTTACCTCTTTATTTTTTACAGTTCAGCTTCTTTTTCTGCCTTCTTTAAAACTTTTACATTAAATGAAATTGGAGTAGCAAGTTCAATCTTTGATCCTCAGGCTATACCTCAGGCATATATTGATGGCGTCACTGAACTCATTTTAATTATCTCCATGCCTTTTGTATTTATTGGCCTTGGATTCCTTATTCATAAATTTCAGGAGCAAAAAGGAATTGGTAAATATTTTAAAATTGCAATGCTGGTAGCTATTACATTTGTTTTCGATGCTATTCTCGCCTATGAGATAACAGAAAAAATCTATAACATAAAAGCAGAGAACAGTTTCGCTAATATGCCAGAATATGATATAGCAATGGCATTCAATCAGGTGAATTTTTGGCTTATCATTTTTGCGGGTTTTGTGGTATATATTATTTGGGGATTTGTATTCGATTTCACAATGGAAGCATATGATAAACTCAACGTAATAAAACAGGCGATAATTGCCAGAAGATCAGAGATAGACCTACATAAGCAAGAACTATCCAAAAAAGAATTGAAAATACAGGAAGTGACCCGTCAGAAAAATGCCATTAGTATTCTTTGTAACAAACTTAAAACTAAAATAAACGGGGTAATTGTGGACACTGCCGAATTTGATAAAATATTACATGAGTTTCTGGGAGGCTGGACACATTGGATGAGTGCCAATATGATTCCACAAGCAGAAATAGATATTGCCAACCAAAAAGCAAGTGAATTTATAAAAGTAAATGTAAGATCCCTTCAAATCATTTCCGATGAAAAATAAAATTCTTTTTTCACTTATACTTGGTGCAATATTATTTCAAAGTTGCAAAAATGAAAATCCTGTTATTGCGGAATCTGAAAACGCAGAAGAAGTTATATCTAATGTAAATTTAGGAGATCAACAACTTAATATAACAATTTTACTTGATCTGTCAGACAGAGTTGAACCTACAAAATATCCTGCAAAACCGGAACATTACCAAAGGGATATTGAAATAGTAAGTTATTTTACTGAACTTTTTAAACAGGAAATGTCAAATAAAGGTGCTTATAAATCTGACGGTAAAATAAAAGTAATTTTTAGCCCCCGCCCTGCAGATGATGAAATTAATACCATAGCCTCAAATTTAAATGTTGACCTTTCCAAAGCAAGAGATAATAAACATAAAAAAGAGATTTACGATAATATCACTATTGACTTTAAAAGTAACCTGGAGAAAATTTATAGCAAAACAATAGAAACCAAAAAGTATCCCGGTTCAGATATTTGGCGGTTTTTCAAAAATGATGTTGCAGACTATGCTCTTGCAACAGATCCTGTTTACAGGAATATTCTGGTAGTATTAACAGATGGTTATCTATTCCACGAAGATTCCAAAGATAAGAATAAAAATCGCACTGCCTATTTATTGCCGAATACAGTGCAGAAGAATGGGTTGAGGAATTCCAATTGGCAAAGTAAATTTCAGGAGGGGGATTATGGATTTATTTCTACCCGGGAGGATCTGGAAAATTTAGAGGTTTTGGTATTAGAAATAAGCCCTTCTCCCTCGCATAAGAATGACGAAGATGTAATAAAAGCTTATTTAGAAAAATGGTTTCAGGAAATGAATGTAAAAAACTATGAAATTTACAATTCTGATCTTCCTGAATATACTAAAACAAGGATTTCCAAATTTATGACCAACATCTAATTAATCACCTAAATTTTCATCCATGGAAAAAGTTTCATAAATATGGATAACTCTATTTTGTAGTAGAATCGTAGGGAAAACAGGTTTATAGAAAGAGGAAATGCAGAGTCAAGATTTAGGCTTTATTCCCGCTAATAAAAATCTGAAAGACCTTGAAGGGTTCGTTTTAGGAATTAATAGTTTAAATTATTAAAACCCCTATGCTCAGGATATTATAGAGGCTTATTGGAGTAAGTGGTTAGATGAAACGGGAATAACAGACGAAATTTAAAAATAAAAAATGCGTCATTCCTTTAAATATTGAAAAGTGATAAGTGATTTTATTAATAAATAAACATCTGATACCATTTCGATTTTCAAATCGGCACATTTCAAAACTAATTCAATTTTTCTATATCATGGATATAGAAAATATTAAAGATAATTATCTACAGGAAAAATGTAGTTGAATCAAACAATTGGTTTTTTTAATTATAAAAACAAATATCCAAAATATGGCCTTAAAGATTTTAGCAACAGGAGATATTCATTTAGGAAAAAAGTCGTCGAGTATTCCAGGAAATAAGGAGAATGCCGCTACCAAATTCACTTGGGATAGGATTATATCCTGGGTAATCGATGAAGAAGTAGATGTCCTCCTTCTAACAGGTGATATTGTAGATAAAGACAATTACTATTTTGAAGCCATAGGCCCCTTGCAATCTGGTTTCCGTAAATTAGAAAATGCGGGGATTAGTGTTTACATGGTAGCAGGAAACCACGACTATAAAGTATTACCGAAGATTGCTGGTGATTTTAAAAATGTACATCTACTAGGCAAAAAAGGAATCTGGGAGCTAAAAACCTTCTGCAAAAAAGGAGAGAAGATTCAATTCGTAGGTTGGTCTTTTCCCTCTCAGCATTTCAGATCCGATCCTTTTTTAAGTTACAATCTTGATGAATTAATTGATCCTTCAATTCCTTGTATTGGACTAATTCATGGTGATGTAGATGGCACCGATGACAGTTATGCTCCTATTAAAGTTAATAGTTTCAGGAACAAAGGGACACAAGTCTGGGTTTTAGGTCACATACATAAACCCTCCACTCCCTGTGAAGTTAATCCTGTAGTTAGATACCCGGGATCTCCTCATGCAATGAGCTCAAAAGAATCTGGATTTCATGGTGCAATTTCAATTAATGTGGAGAGTATAAATGATATTGAAATTAAAGATATTCCCTTTTCATCGGTGAGGTATGAACAAGAAACGATAGACATTAGTGAAGCCATTGGGGAAGAGAAATTGCGGTCTCTTGTTATCGAACGTTTGGTGGAGGTTGGAGATAAACTCTCCAGTGAACTAGACGAAGTCTCGTTTTTAGTTTTTGACCTAATCTTAACTGGAGAACATTCACGCCCAAAAGCCGTAGATAATTGGTTAAGAAGTATTCAAGATTTGAAATATGACTTAGAAACTGAAACAACATTCTCCGTTCGGAAAATCACAACTGTACTTCGACCCAAGATTGAGAACATAAAAGAACTTGCGGCACAACCTTCTGTTGTGGGAGTCCTCGCAAAAACGATTCTCGCAATTGAGGATAATGAAAAAACCGAATTTCTCGATAAAATCCTTGAAAAGTGGAAGCTAAATAGGGATGAAATTAATAGTAAAAACACGTATCATTACCTTAAAAAGGTAGGTAAAGAAGATAATAATATAGATTTACTTGCCAAAACTTCCATTTTAAAAGAATGCAATAATCTTCTTGGAGAATTACTAATTCAGAAAACATGAGCAAAACCACCTATTTTTTAAAAGAATTAGAGATTAATAGAATGCCTGGATTCCCAAAGGGATTAGAGAGCTTAAAACTTGCAGACAATATCAATGTTATTACTGGGCCTAATGCTTCTGGAAAAAGCTCCACATCTCGGCTAATGCAACAACTTATCTGGCCAACTAAAATTAAAGGTTTTGATGCTAGTGCTATTGTAAAGTTGGAAAACGAGGATTGGTCAATTCTAATGGATTCCCACGCTGTTAAGACACAACGAAACGGTATAGATGCAAAAATGAACGGAATACCAACTGATGTAGGCAGCCACCGTTATCTTCTTCCCCTACACGAACTTATAAAAGATGATGAGAATGATCTGGCAAAAGAAATTCTGAAGCAATCTATGGGAGGATATGATCTTGACGAGGCAGGTGAAGATTTGGTCTATTCCTCTTCAATAAAAACAACAAACAATCAACCCTACAGAAATATTGAACAAAAAGACGCGGATTTTAAAGAAATAAGGTACAACCATGAGAAATTAAAAAAGGAGGAAGACAAATTAAACAACCTTCTTAGTGATAGAGAAAAAGCTGAATACGCTCTAAGTTGTAAGACCCTTTTAGATTTACAAATTAATTTGAAGGAGGATGAATTAAAACTTGAAGAGTATGAGCTTCAAAGGAAGGAATATAGTTCTTCCATGGATTTACTTTCAGGAGATGAGATAAAGCGTGTTGAAGAACTAGAGCAGGATATTTCAATAGCCGACTCCAAGATCCGCATGGCAACAGAAAAAATGAATGATGCAAAATATAAGCTTGGAACAATAACATTTGCTACAGAAAATTTAGGAGAAAAGGATATCTCAATCTTAACAAAAAATATAGCAAACCTTGAAATTATTTCTCGAAAAATTTTGGCCATAAATGAAGGTATTGAATCGCAGGAAATAAAAACCAGTGATTCAGCATTTGCAATTGATGAAAACATTGATACTCAAAAATGGAAAGGACTGGATCTAAAAGAAGTAGGTGATCTGGACAAATTTCTTATGGATGCATATGATATCCAAGGTAAAAACAACTTACTCGTTACTGAGTTAGAGCTATTGAACGAAGCTCTTTTAGCTCCAGAAATGCAAAAAGAATATGATTCTGAAAAACTTAAGGAGGGTTTAAAAACCCTAGGTTATTGGTTAAAAGAACAAAAAAAAGATCATGGGGTTACTAACATGGTATTATTTGCCACCGCTTTTGCAGGTCTTGTAACAGCTATCATTACATTCTTTACAGGATGGGGTTTTTTGGGGCTTTTCCCAATCATAGTGTTAATCTTTTATGCTCTTAGGGAACCAGATGGGGATACATCAAAAATTAGAGAAAAGGATTTTGAAAAATTAGGTCTATCACCCCCTAACAAATGGAACAAGGAAGAAGTCATTACGATAATTGGGAAGTTAATAGAAGATTTAGAAGATCAAATTCATAAACAAAGCCTCCAGCATAAGCTAACTGAGTGCACAAATGAAATTAAAGATTTAAAGCCTCAACTTGATAAAATAGAAACAAAATCAGAAGATTGGAAAGAAAAAATGGGAACAGTACCAGAGGTTTCCAATGATAATTATGCTTCTCTTTATTGGTTTCTAACGAAGGTAAAGGAATGGCAAGTTACAAATACACAACTAGAAATTTTTAAAAAAAATAAGTTAACGGAAGAAGAAAGACACCATGAAGAATTGGATAAAATAAATTCAATTTTTTCTAATTATGGAATTAGTACCGCCAACGATTTAGATATAATCACGACAAATCTTAATGAGCTTGAAACCCAGTATAAATTAATCATAGAGCAAAAGTCTATTATAGATGACCAACAAAATGTTATTAAATCTACTGAAGAGGAAAAGGTGAAATTTACATCAAAACTGAAGGTTCTTTATTTAAAATTTAAGCTAGAGTATAATAACAAAGAAAGCCTAATTGCATTAATTAACCAGCTTCCTGATTTCAAAAATCTATGCAACAAAATTGCAGCAAAAAAAATAAACTGGTCTGAAAAAACAAATTTATTACAACAACATTCTTTATATGAGAATGAGGCCAAATTACATGATCTTTCCCTTGATAAAGCCAAAGAAAAAGTAAAGGAATTAGAAGCGATAGCTGTTGATATTGAGGAAATTAAGGAAGAAATTACCAAAATTAAAACTAATATCAATAATAAAAAAAGCGGCCACGAATTGGAGGATGTAATTAGTGAAAGAGATATTGCCTTAGCCGAATTGGAAGAGTTGTATGAAACAAACCTTGCCTCGAATACCGGGAAACTTATTTTGGAACAGCTAAAAAAGGAAAACCAGGAACAAAACCAATCGCAATTATATATCCGGGCGAATGAATTATTGGGTCTAATAACTCATGGAAGATATGAGCTTTTAATCGACGGTCATGATAATCCAGTTTTTAAGGCATATGACACAATAATGAAGCAAGGGCTTGAACTATCAGAAATTTCTACAGGAACAAGAGTACATTTTTTGCTCGCCATTCGAATCGCTTTTGTTGAAAGTCAGGAAACTACTATTAAACTGCCCATATTTGCTGATGAACTTTTAGCTAACAGTGATGACCTTCGTGCAACTGCCATTATTGAGGCTTTAATAGAAATTAGCCGTGAAGGGAGACAAATTTTTTACTTTACCGCTCAAGATGACGAAGTTAAAAAATGGCAGCATCATCTCAAGGAACACTCGGACCTTGAGTTCGAAATAATCTCTCTGAATGGTAGTAAAATAACAGAAATTAAGGATAATCCATACTCGGAAATTAGTTTTACCCAAATAGTTCCCAATCACGTTGGAAAATCGCACAATGAGTATGGTCTCGAACTTAAATTTGCACTATTTGATTTACTGGCTGAGGATAGTAGCCAGTTGCATCTGTGGTATCTCCTGGAAAATAATGACTTTTTATCAAAATGTCTGAAATTAAGAATAGAATTCTGGGGTCAATTGGAAAGTTACCGAAAACATAGAAGTATCTCTGAAAATCTGGATGAGCCCTTATGGAAGCAGCTCAATAACAAGATAAAGCTTCTTCAACATCTCCAGACCTTGTATCGCCAGGGTAGACCTCTACCGATAGACAGGGAAGTTCTGGAGAATTCCGAATCTTTAACTCCTGCATATATAGATATTGTTTGTGAAAAATTAAAAGAATTCAATGGTAATCCTAAGGCTTTAATATCAGCTTTAAAAAACAGGGAAATAAGGATCTACAAACACGAAGAAAATACTCAAAAACTTGAAGAATACCTCCTCAATGAAAATTATATGGATGATTTAGAACCTCTGGATAACAATAAATTCACACAGTTAACAAGCGTATTTGTTTCCCATTCAGAGATTCCTCAGGAAGATGCAGAGACTTTCTGTAATAGGATTTTCAAAGGACCTTTTTTAGATTCTGAATTGAATTGATGATCTGTAATAATGATGTTTAAAAATGTCGATACTAATACTCCTCGAGTAATTTTTAGAATGGCTACTACCTAAATTAAAATAGAAAATTGAATCACAAAGGTTAAGGAACCTCTCAAAATTTAAACAATGGAGAATTAAAATGTTTTTTAGGAAATAAAATTAATCCAACAAGAACTAAAAGATTTGATGAATTGAATCATCCCCTAATTAAATGAAGATACAGAGGTTATTCTTATTTCTGTTACAATTTTTAAGGCAAATGGTGATTTTTCGAATTCAAACGGAAGACAGGTAAGAAATATGGAATGTCTAAAATTTCCCGTCTCGGGAGGTCAGAAGAAGTTCATAAAAATTTTCTATTTGCCCATGTAGAAAATACTACTGATGATAAGAAAGCATGTGGTTTTCCTTGCTTACTTTGAGTAAATACCATTAAAAATGAAAAACTATTTTTTTCTAACAGAGCAGGATCCAAACTATACTATAAAAGGATCACGGGACCCTTTGGGTTTGCAGGTGATATGGCAGAATGCCGGCAGAAAGATCATCCCACATCTATCTACAGTTTCAAATAATATTATGGATTTCCAAATTCTTTCTCTGGCATATGCTTTAAAGAAGAAATTTGACCTAACTGATTCGGAATTTGAAGATTTTTTTATTCCATTTGAACAACTATTTGCATATGCACGTCATAAGTTAAATCCTAAATTAGGATTTAACGGAATAATGAAGGTAAGAAAGAATGTAAGCACTTCCCCGCAAAGAATTTATATTGGCTTTCAAAAACAAATTATGTCCAGTCAAAAAGCATATGGGATATGGGGTAAATACAATAGACCTTATTCTGAAATGGGAATCCTTAATGATCCTAATTTTGATACTATTTTTAACTCAAAACTAAAAGCTTCGCCAGCTATATTTAAAAAAGTTGAAAAAATACTGACCTTAAAAAAGGATAAAAATGAGCTTCTGAATTTTGAAAAACTTGACGATCTTTTTCCACTTTTAGAGAAACCTAAAGGAGCGGAAAAAGAACTTTTCGAGAAGTACCTGCTGCAGGATACTTCAGGCAAATTTGAGTTAATGCAGATTTTGAAAGGGACTGAAAGAAATTTCTTTGATCTTAGTTTCTATTCTCAAATAGCTTTTCTACAGCAACAAAGCAACAATCCAAATTTCATAATTAATCTGGAGTACATTAAAAATGTAGAAAGGACAATTTCTCCTTTGAACCGGATCTTCAAATATATTCTTACCAAATCTTACTGGAAAGAGGAAGAACTATCAATAGATGTTTTTATATCTAATTGGAAAAATGAGATAACAAGAACAGGATTTCAGGAAGATCTATTAAACTTAGCACAGCTGCACACAGTAACTAATATTGATAAGGTTACAGGCCTGCTAGTGCGAAACGAAATAATCGCAGTGCAAAGGCAATCTTCTCCCTGGCTAAATTTCTCCAATAATTATCTTGAAGTAAACCATCACGAAGGAGATTTTGTTGATAGAACTTATTCCCCTGATATTAATAATGATTTCAATTACTTTTTTGACAGTTATTTTTCTTTATATAATCAATTAATGAATTAAGATGGAGAAATTTGTACTCAAAGAGGAAATCGAGAAAATTATCAATGGCCGGCAAGTAACAGCAGCCATGTTTTATACATTTAATTTTGATCCTCGATTTTTTGAGAACTTTATTATGCCCATTCTGGTTGATCCTAAAATTTCTTTTCGTGATGAGGAAATATATAATAGGATACTATGGCGTCAATGCGAAAAAGAAAAAAAGATTCCACCTATTGCTGTTTATTATGACTATTATGCCAAAGATCCTATAACTGCTCCTTCACTAGGATATGATATCCACTCCATTAAAATGCCGGGATTACCAGGCAAAATATGCAATTTTCACCCCAAACAAATATTTCTCTTATTAAACGATAACGATCGGCAAACCCTTGTACTAATTTCCGGATCCGGTAATATTACAGCGAATGGGTGGTGCGATAACTTTGAAAGTTTTTCTGTTCAGGAATTTTCACTTAACAAAAGAAATCCAAGAAGAGTTTCTAAAAACAGCCTGCAGATCTATCTCGATAATGTTCAAAAATTAACAGGATCACAACAACCAACTGAGGCACATCAACAGATTTCTAACTTCTTAAACTATGTTGATCTCTCCAAAACCTATTTTAATAATTTTTTCGGCACTTTTCAGAATTTTCTTGTTCATAATATTCCGCTAAAGGAGGTATATGAAGTTGAAATTATTTCACCATACTTCAGCAGGAATACTATACTTGTAGACTGGTTAATGGAAAAGGGAATCGAGAATATTCACTGTTTACTTCCCACTTTACGCAGTAATGAAGTAATGATTTCTGAAGAAGATTTTACTGCACTGCAAAATAAAGGAATCCTTTGGAGTAGATGGAAAAATGATGAACTGAACGCGTCTGTTAGAAATTTGCACTCAAAGATATATCGCTTCTACACTCGAGATAATTGCTATACTATATTAGGTTCGGTTAATTTTACGATTCCTGCCTGGAGCAAATTTACTCCAGATAAAAACTCATCTAATATTGAGTTTGGGGATCTCCATATCGACAAAGGAAATACTAATAGGATATTGCAACCAATTTCCAATCTTAATCCTGAGGATCTACTATTCATAGAAAAAAATGAACTGGAGAATCCAAAGGATAGTGAAAACTTTAATCGTAATGCCCCGGATATTAGTTTCCAAATTGATTGGAATATACGCAAGCTTAACATCCAAGCAAATTTAGGCAAGGAAAAATGTAATTTTATAGATCTATTTAATAATCGGGAAATTATACCCGGTCAAACTTCCATAAAACTTAATCCACAGGATGCAAATTCATTAGCTAAAAATTCCGTAATTAATATTCATTCGTCATTAAAAGGAAAAACAGAAAAGTACACTTTTTATGTAACACATATTAATATCCAGAGTAAACCCCTAGGTTTTCGATTAAATACCCAAACAATTCTAAGGTTCTGGAACTTTATAGACGATCCTATTCAGAAGGAAGTGATGATTCGGAAAATTTCTGAATCTGTAACTGATGAAAGCGGAGCAATAGATTCTCAAAAATGGGAAACCAAATTATTGCTCAATGAGATGGCTACTCATTTTAGTGCATTATCCCAGCTCGAAAAAAGGTTGTTTAATAACTTATTGCAGGACCCGGAAAGTTTAGAGAACATACGATATTATCTCTTAGGAGAAAATATAGATACCTTACCCTTCTATTTAGAAGACCTGGAAGAGCAATATAAAGAAGGAAAGATGCAAAACGCTTTTTATTGGATGATCCTGCAAATTGTCAGAAGTGCTTTCTATAGTAAAGTGTTGAAAATTCTGGATGCTAATCACAATATTTCAGATTGGCAAAAATTTCATTCCGGGATAGAAATAAAAATAGACTCTCTGGACGATCTAATTCAAATTACGGCCAAAAAAATCCCGCGCTTTGATAAAAAACGACAGGATTGGGTAGAAGAACAAATAATGGTTCAGTATGATTAGTACAATTGAAGATTTTAGAGAAATTTTAAACTTAAAGACATCTGATTCTATTGGAGAGGAATTAGCTGAAAGACAATTAAAGGTTATTACAAAATCTTATCAATTTCTAAGAAAACCCGAAAACAATATCATCTATCTGGCAGATGAAGTTGGTTTAGGCAAAACCTATATGGCTGCAGGTATTGCGATGTTATTTCACCATTTTTCTTCTAATCCCAGTGCACATAAGGATCTAATCATTGTTCCCAAAAAAAATTTACAGAGCAAATGGCAAAAGGATCTCAGCAATTTTTGCCGAAATAATTATTTATATAATAATGACCAGTTAAAAGCACATTACACGTTTGAAGGAGCACTAAAAGAAAGAATTGGATTGTTAAACGAGGATCCACTTTCAATAATTAGAATGACCTCCTTTAGTGCCCTGGGGAGCGGCAGAAATTCACTGGAGGAACTAATGGTCATCTATTCTAATGGAGTATTTTATGAAAACGAGTGTGCGAAAAATATTTTAAGGAGGGCTGTAGAAGAAAAGGTTTATAACTACAGAGACTTCAGAAATTTACTTGCCTATCTATTTAATGCTTTTTCCTCAAAAATTAACTGCCTCATCATTGATGAAGCACATAATTATAAATATGGCCCTGGCAATCAAGAAAATGAACAGTCTATAAGAAACGAAACCACAGCAAGATATTTAGGAGCCTACAAAGACAAAAAAATATTCATGGATTTTCCTGAATTGGAGAAGATGGTAAAATTTCCTTTAGCTCATAAAACTATTTGTCTTTCAGCCACTCCAAAAGACAGAAGTTTGTTCGAGTTGCGAAACCAATTCGACTGCTTTTCCTCCAAACATATTTTTTCAGAATCTGAAACTGAAGAAGATATCGAAAAAAAATTATCTAAGATCTTAATAAGAGGTAATCTGGAATACAGATTAAAAAACGTAAAAATTTCAAGAAACAGATGCCAGCATGAGCATAGAAAAGGTAATGTTAAAAAAGAAGAATTATCAACTCCTTTAAAATTGGAGGATAATTTTGACAGTGTTTTTTGGCAACTTATTCAATATAAATCTATTAAACATCTTCAACAAAAAATCAATCCTTCTTTTGAAATGGGAATGCTTGCCGGCTTTGAAACGTATAGAGCAGATCTTAATACCCGTTTGAAGAATAAACAATCTGATTCAGAATCTGAGGAAGGCACTGATTCTCTTTCAGAATATGAATATACAGAACATAGGAAAATTAAAACCAGTCAGGACGCAGATATTATAAATAACCTCGTTCAATCTTATGAAAATGAATTTAAAGAATTTCCACCTCATCCCAAACAAAGTTATTTAGAAGAAGAAATTCTTGAACAGGTAAGGAAGCAGGAGAAATCCCTGATCTTCGTAAGACGAATTTCTACAGCCTATGAGCTTCACAAAAGATTTAATAACAAATTCGAGAAGGAAGTAGTAGTTAATGAACAATTGTCCTTCGTCCAAAAGCATAGTGAATTCAAGTCTCAGGATATTTCCGATCTGATTAAAGATTATCAGGAAAAGGAGGTGAATCAAAAACTAACAGAGGTATTTCTTAAACTATTGGATCACAAAAAGATCAAACCTTTTTGCTTGAAATCACTGGAAATGCTTCCCGGGGATTATGTAGAGGAGGGATGTATTTGGCTAAATATTGCGTTTAATTTCTCCAAAAATTTGAGATTCAAGGCACTGCTTAAAGATCATATTTTACGCGATCTAACTAATATTAGCAGAAAGCTGAGAAAGGAAACCATTAAAGCTTTAAAAAACTCTCAAGAGGAATATTTGAAAGTATCTAGTGACCAAGAAAAAATAGATGAAGAAGAAGAAGAAGATAGCGGTTATTTTTTTCTAGATTTTTTTAAAAGAGGGTCAACCGGATTTTCTTATAAAAAGAAATTGTATAAAGAGTTTTGGTTTGATATTAATCCTATACAGCTGAACCAAAAATTTCAATTTGCATCAATCCTAGAAAAGGAAAATCTTCAGAATGAAATAAATAACCTTAAAATTAAAGATACCAGTACCAAAAGAAGAGAATATTTGGATAAAATGGAGATTTGTTATCGCTACTTATGGAAAAAAAGTCCTGACGGCCAAATAACTAATGAAGGTGATGAAATACTCGAAGGAAGCTTTATCACATCATTTCTGACCCATCACTGTACATTCGAAATGGAACAGTGGTTTGCAGTAAGGAGAACTAAAGAGATCAATGCACTATTGAAAGACATCAGGATCCTCAATTATATTCTGATTAATATTTTTAGAAATGGCAGTGCCTTATTGCCGGGATATATTATTGAAAATTCAGGATCTGAATTCAGTGAGGGATTAAGTGATCTGATCACCAGGAAAGATTCCCCTTTTAATTTTATCCTCAATGAGATTAAAACAATTATCAATGATTTTGATCTTATTGTTCAGTCTAACTTTGATGACAAGAGCGAAAATTCGATAAATAAAGTATTGCGAAATTTAACCCCAGTAGTTGGCACAACAGGTCAGGATAAAATAGACAGGGGGATCCTGGCGGCGAAATTCAGAATGCCCGGTTATCCTTATGTGCTTATAACAACAGACATATTGCGAGAAGGTGAAGATCTTCACACTTACTGCCAAAATGTTTACCACTATGGGATTGCCTGGAATCCCAGCGATATGCAACAACGTACGGGAAGGGTAGACCGGATCAATTCCTTGAGTTATAGAAAATTGAACGCTTCACAAAAATTATGTTTTGAAAATAAGGTAAACGTTTTTTATCCTTATTTATCGCATTCTGTAGAAGTAAATCAGGTTATGCAGTTATTTAAAAATGTAGATAAATTTACCAAAACCTTTAATAATATCGCGGAGACACAACACTTTGAAAGTAACATCACAATTGGAGATGAAATCACAGAAGAAGGTATCCCACAACCCGTTACAGAAAATCTAATTTCAAAGTATGATATTCACAGTTTTAAAGTTTAGTGTTAAAAAAGGCAAAGTATACCCCTTAAAAATGTAGTATGAAATTAGCGAATTTAGCAAGTGAGATATGGAAAAATTCAACTGTAATGGAAATTACTCCAACAGAAATCTGGGATGAAGATTTTTTCTTAAAACAATGGTTTGATAATAATGAGCACATTGACAAATACACTAAAACATCTCCCGGTTGGTATTGGATTGGCTGTGAAATAGATTTTCAGGATTTGAAAGATATTTCTCCAACCTTAGAAAAAGAACTACCAAAAAGTGCCTGCAGAATTAGTGATCTTGCCCGGAGAAACTTCCAAACCTTCAGCACTAAAAACTTGTGTAAAAAAAATAAAAACAACAGTCTTATTATTTATAATGGTCATCAATCCAACATAATTAACAGAGTAAGACAACATTTTATGTTGAACAATAATAGAACTGGTGCTATTGGTTTAAAATATTATCCTTTAAGTGGCAGAAAATGGACTATTATCTTTTTTGGAAAAAGAAATATTAAACAATTAAGAGATGAGGATCAGCCTGAGGTAGAAAGGCTTATAACAGAAAAATCAGGTAGAGTTGCTATTGAAAGTGCTTGGAGGGCCTATTACGGGTGGCCGATTTTGTGCAAGGAGTAAAGTGTAAAAAATGATGATCACTAGGAATCTCAACTTCTTTCAATGAACATAGTATTTTACAGAATATTCCAGTCTATCCAGATTTCCTTGCTCATTTTTCGGGATATTGATATCCACAAAAAACCGAATCTTAAAAATATTGTCATTCAATAGCTCTCGTGCCAATTTTCTTTTTAGCGGTGATGTTAGCAGTATGTCATTGATAAAGGAAGAAATATACGCAGTATAAAACAGTTCTTCCTTATATGGTAAAGATTTGCGGTTTGTTTTTTTTAAGGCTTCCATTCCCAATGAGGCCAAACATTCCTGGATTTCCTTTTCAGTTTCAATCTCCAGACTTTCAAATGCTGCGTGAAAATTTTCATCGTTTCTGCCTCGCATTTTATTTAAATTTTCTAAGAGGTGTTGGGGCTCTAAAGTCATAATAGTAATTATTAATATTTTGTTGTTAAATACTTACTTTCTCCGGCTCCAGCACATACAATAAACTCTTCGCACGGCTAAGTTGGGTGTAAAGGACATTTGGATTCTCATTCTCAACCAGAGGCTTTTTAAGGATCAGGATCACTACTTCCGATTCACAGCCTTTGAATTTGTGAATGGAGCTGTAATACACTTTCTTCTTATCTATAGTTTGGTCTTCCACCAGCAATTCGTAACTAAAAGTGGAATTGCTGTATTGTTCTAGTTCCCATCCCGCCGCGGCACCATCTGTAATGATCTTTATATTCTCAAGGGGGATATGCCCCATCTTATGAAGCTCGCTCAGGGAGCGAAACAAGGCACCGCCAATATCTTCCGGCCGATATTCCCTTCTCCTTACCTTCTCCCCTTCCGGCACTTCACCCGATGTGAAATTGGTGTCCAGGGTTTCATTGATAAAGGCATTGATCTTTTTTGTATTCCGGTAATTATAGGTAAGGGGGATCTTAGTCCATTTCTCACTTATAGGCAGGTCAAAATTGGTCCTGAATATATTCTGTTTTCTGTCATAAAACAAAATATACTTTCCATCAGGTTTTATGAATTTTAAAAACATATTGAGCCACGAGATATCCATGTCCTGGGCTTCATCTACCAGAA